>Ga0209102_1000649_pt1 | contig 21739 bp, 19 predicted proteins | sample ConPoolayeHmetaG_FD_185483 | JGI IMG/M metagenome (GOLD analysis project Ga0209102, IMG submission 185483) | Hot spring microbial mat communities from California, USA to study Microbial Dark Matter (Phase II) - Cone Pool mat layer H metaG... ...
GGATTGGTGATGTTGGGGATTTTAGGGGGAATTAGGGGGAATTGGGGAATTTATTTTTGGTGGTTGATAGCGCTGGTTTTGGGGTTTAGCGGCGGCTCAATTTTTGCTCAAATATCCAACCAACTTTCAGGCAAAAGGGAGCAGTCTTTGGTTTATACTTTTGATCTTATGGGAGCATTTTTGGGAGCAATTTTGGGAGGCTTATTTTTCTTTCCTGTTTTAGGTCTTTATAAATTTTTTGTTTTTTTAGGAACTTTGATCTTTTTAATTTTTCCAAATGCCGGGAATTTTTGAGGGACAAATGGGAGATTGACCGGAGGGGTCAATAAGATTTTCTTCAATAAAATAACCTCTTCTTTTGATTAAGGGTTTTTGATTGTCCGGGCAATAGGTGGTACTTCCTTCAGGATCATCAATATTGCCGGTGTAAACATATTTTAAGCCTAAATCTAGGCAGATTTTGCGAGCATCTTTTAAGGTTTTTTCTGGGGTTGGGGGTAAGTTTAAGAGTTTATAATTTGGGTAAAAACGGGAAAGATGGAGAGGAACATCCGGACCAACATTATCTTTAGTCCATTGGCATAATTTTTTAATATCTTGGGGATTATCAGTCCAGCCAGGAACAACTAAATGGACTAATTCTAGCCATTTGCCGGACTCATGAACAGCTTTAATACTTTCCAAAACTGGTTGTAAATTTCCCCTGATTAAAGTTTGGTAGGTTTGTTGGTTGATTGATTTAAAATCAATTTTGACGGCATCTAAATAGGGGAGAAGTTGCTTGAGTGGTTCCTGATTAATATAGCCGCTGGTAACAATGACGGTTTTTAAGCCTTTCTCTTTGGCTAATTTGGCAATGTCCAGCATATATTCATACCAAACAATTGGCTCATTGTAAGTAAAAGCAATTACTTGGGATTCTGATTTTAAGGCTTCTTCAACGACCTGTTCCGGGGTCATTTCTGTTGTTTGGACATCCTCAGGCTGGCGGTGGGCAATATCCCAATTTTGGCAATATTGGCAATCTAAATTACAGCCAACAGTGGCCAAAGAATAAGCTTTGGCTCCTGGTAAAAAATGATAAAAAGGTTTTTTCTCAATTGGATCAACATGGACGGTGGAAACTTTTCCGTAAACCAAACTCACAAGTTTGCCATTTTGATTTTCCCTGGCCCCGCAAATTCCTCGCTGTCCTTTGGCCAAAATGCATCTGTTTGGACAAAGCTGACATTGAACCCGGCCGCCTTCAAGTTTTTCATAAAAAAGGGCTTCATGGAGAGTTTCGGTGCCTATTTGAGCTTTTTGCTGAAGGCCTTTTTTAATAATAAAAACGGAAGCAAGGACTCCCCAAAGAATTACTCCTAAACCAAAGAAACGCTTTTTCATAATTTCTAATGTCTAATATCTAATTTCTAATAAAATTTCCAATTCTCGAATTTTAAATGTCAAATTATTTTTTACTTCTTGATTTCTTTATGATCGCAGTAAAGATTAAATTTAATTCGTTTGCTTCTCTCCAAAGTTTCCTCGCCTCTTCTTTTAATTCAGGCACGGCTTTTGCAATCATTCTTAGCCAGTGTTTAGATTCCTTTGACTCTTTTTTGCAGATACCTAGTTTATGTTCGAAATCCCTTCTTGATTCAGCACAATCTGCTTCACAATAATTTGAACCAACACTCGTTCCAGCTTTTACTAGTTGCTCAATTAAGGGAATAGTGACAATATTTTTGGGAACCTTTTTGGCAAACTCAATAATATCCTCGCCGAATTTAGCCGTTCTTTCCTCTAAATCATATTTATTGGAAATTTTCTTATTTGACATTTTGTTAGAAATTAGGAATTAGAAATTTGGAATTTATTAATATAAATCTGATTTTACCATTTTTTACCATTTTGCTAAAATTTAGATAATGAAAATAATAATTTTTGTTTTGACTTTTTACTTTCTTCATTGGCATTTGGTTTACAAGACCGATTTGGGCAAAAAATTAAAATGGCTTAGCAAATCTTCTTTTCGTTATTTTTGGAATGTGGTTTTGTTTTTAAGTTTTATGCCAACCGCTACCACTGGAATTCTTTTGTATTTGGGCTATCCAAATCGTTTTTTAATTAATTGGCATAGTCAGTTGGGGATAGTGATGGTGGTGGTGGGAGCTTTACATTTACTTGCCAGGATTTCTTATTTTATAAAAAACTAAATCTGAAGCTAGTTTGAAACCCTTGGCCTTATAGAATTTATCGAAACTAAAAACAGCCTCAGCTCCATACTCATCAGCAACCGAAGCCACGATACAATCGAATAAAGTATTCTTTTTACTTGTATCAGGAGAAAAATATTTATTTACGGCATTAGAATAAATACGATTGGTAATCGGCGCGATTTCTGCGCCTGGATTTGTAAAAGTCACCGCAGTTGCATAGGCGGTAGCGCTACTATTAAGAACTCTTTGTATTACCGTAACTGCCTCAACGATAGCGGTAACAGGATAAATAACTTGGGCATTCAGTTTTACCAATCTTTTGGAAATGTCCGAGGCCTTTTTATGATTGTTATCTTTAGGAAAAGCTTGGGCAACAATTGCGTCAGCATCAGCAACGACAACGGGCGGTTTCTTCATATTTCAGTTTAACTTTTCCTCCATAAATAATTATCCATTTTTGCAGATAGATCTTTTGGGCCATGAGGCTGGTATTTTTCTCCAATTTTACCTATTTGTAAAAGTAGGGAAGCGGAGCTTGCCGCCTGTCGTTTAATAAAAGTTATTCCTTTCTTAATAGCGGTTCTGATGACTTCGGCCTTGCTTATTTTTTGAATTTGCGCCAGAGCGTTTATTTCCTGGTTTAATTGATCTGGAACGTATAGATAAGTTTTAAGCATATTAAAAAGATTATAATATGTTGTATAATATGTTGTCAAGAACTAGTTTATCTATAAAACCCTCAGTAAATTTTCAACCACAAAATAGATTCCAACAATTACCCCGCTGGCTCTGGCGATTTTAGTTAGCCAGTTGATTTTGGTAAAAACTCCTAATAAAGCAGAAGGGATAAGATAAAGGCTGGTGCCAACAAAAAACATTAAAAAATATAAAAGAGAATTTAAAGCGCTTCTTAAATTGAAAACATAAGTTAAAGAAGCCAAAAATGGGGGACAGATATTAACTCCAGTTAAAAAACCCAATAAAAACGCCCACTTTATTTTTGAAAAAGGCAAAAATTGGCAAAATTTTTTATCAATTGTTCCCAAAGAATATAAGATTAGCAAAATTCCGTTCCAGACATTAATTAAACTGGCCAAAAGATGAATAAAATTGCTTTGAATAATTTGGCCCAGCCAGCCAATAATTAGGCCAAAAACTAAATAACCAGAAAGACGGCCGGCGGAAAATTCCAAGATTAAAGAAAAACTGCTTTTAAGATTTCTTTTTTGGGAAAGCAAGACAGGAAGAAAAATTGGTAAACATAAACCTAAACAATAAACTCCGGTGGAAAGTCCGGCTAAAAAACCGGCAAAAAAGGAGAAATTCATATTTCAAACTTTTTAAAGAATGATCTTTTGGCAAATTCTAAACTGAAAAAATAAGTAACTAAAATTGCTCCAATTAAAATTAAAATTGCTAAAGTTGGTTTCTCAAACTCAAAAAACACTAGACCAATTCTTGAGTGAACTATAAAAAGAGCCCAAAATAAGGCCAAAATAGAAGTAATTACCAAAAGCCTGCTTGGAGAACTTTGGTAAAATGGGAATTTTGATCTGATGGCAAAAGTTGAGACAATTTCTGATAAGGCTGATTCCAAAAACCAAGCGGTTCTAAAAAGACTGGTAGGAATTTTAAAAATTAAAAGCAAGGGTAAAATTAAGGCCAAATCATAAAAGGAACTGATAAGTCCGAAATAGATCATAAATCTGGAAATTAAATGAAGATTCCAGCGCTTTGGTTTTTTAATAAATTCTTGATCAACATTATCAGTAGAAATAGCGACCATTGGCGTGTCAGTAATAAAATTGTTAAGCAAAATTTGAGAGGGAAGGAGGGGAATAAAGTTCATAAACAAAGAGGAGAAAGCAACGGTGAACATGTTTCCCCAATTGGCAGATATAGTATTTAAGATATATTTGGTAATATTGCCAAAAGTTTTTCTTCCTTCAACAATTCCGGTAGCCAAAACTTTTAAACTTTTTTGCAAAAGAATAATATCAGCCGCTTCTTTGGCGATCTGGGCGCCGCTATTAACAGAAATTCCCACATCAGCCGCTTTTAAAGCCGGAGCATCGTTGATGCCATCACCCAAAAAGCCAACAATATGGCCTTCTTTATTTAAACTTCCAACAATTCTCATTTTCTGCACGGGAGTGACGCGGGCAAAAACATTGTATTTTTGACAGGCAAGCCTAAAGTCATCTTCGTTCATTTTTTCCAACTGGTCGCCCAAAATAATTTCGTTTTGGAAAATTTCCAAACCAACCTCCTGACAAATTTTTCTGGTGGTTATCGGACTGTCGCCGGATAATATTTTGATATTCACTTTGAGTTTTTGAAACATTTTTATGCTTTCTTTGGCCGTTTTTTTGGGAGGATCTTGAAAAAGAAGAAAACCTAAAAGATTAAGATCTTTTTCATCGGCCGGAACGGTTTTGTTTCCCAAAAATTCTTTTTGGGCCAGGGCAATAACAGTATAGCCATCTTCTTGGAAATCAGTAATTTTTTTACGAATTTCTGGTGAGACTGATTTGCAGATGCCAAAGATAGATTCCGGAGCACCTTTGGCCAAAAAGAGCTTTTTTTGGTCTTTTTGGACAACGACACTGGCTCTTCTTCTTTCAAAACTGAAAGGGTTTTCATCAATCAATTGATATTCTTTTAATTGGGGAACAAACTTCTGGCTTTCTTTACTTTTCCAAATTGACCGGTCAATTGGATTTTCTGTTAAAACCAGCTTTCCTTCTTTGATTGAATTACACAAAAGACCAAAGATGATTAAGTTTTCATTTTTGCTGCCGTTGGGATTAAGACTATCAGCAAGAGTCATTTTTCCTTCAGTTAAGGTTCCGGTTTTGTCACAACAAAGGGTATCCATATTGCCCAAATTCTCAACCGAAGCCAGTCTTTTGCAAACAACCTTTTTCTTTGACATTGCCAAAGCACCAGAAGAAAGGGTAATGGTCATTATTACCGGTAAAACTTCGGGAGTGATTCCCACCGCCAACGCTAAGGCAAACAAAAAAGATTCAAAAATTTCTTTTCCCAAAAAGGCGTTGGCGGCAAAGATAAAAGCGGTCATTGCCAAAATAACTTTTAGCAAAAAATTGCTAAATTTTTTTAAACTTTTTTGAAAATCGGATTCGGGAATTGTTTGTTTAAGACAGGCAGCGGTTTTTCCAAAATAAGTATTTTTACCAGTAGCAATAACAATTCCTTGGCCTTCGCCTCCGCAAACTGCGGTTCCGGCAAAAGCGATATTTTTTAAATCTTGGGGCAAAAATTTTTCGGAAGAAATTTTGGTGGCAGTTTTTTCGACCGGCAAAGATTCGCCCGTTAGTAAAGATTCATTGGTAGTCAATTCATTGACTTTTGTCAGCCTTATGTCTGCCGGAACAAGGTCACCAATTTTTAACAAAACCAAATCTCCGGGAACAATTTGGACAGAATCAATTTCGGCAATTTCTCCGTTTCTTAAAACTCTGGCTTTTAAGGTAAGATATTTTTTTAATTGCTGGATGACTTTTTCCGCTTTGTATTCTTGGATAAAACTTAAAAAGGAATTTAAAAAAACAATTGCCAAAATTACGGTTGCCTCAACATGCTGGCCTAAAAAATAGGAAATTATGGCGGCAAAAATCAAAATCAAAACCAAAGAATTTTTAAACTGGGAAAAAAATATTTTAAAGCCAGGTCTTTCTTCTTTTTTGGCAACTTCATTTGGACCAAAATTTTTAAGTCTTTCTTGCGCCTGACGGGTAGTTAATCCCATTGGGGAAGTTTCCAGTTTTTTGAAAACCTGATTTACCGGTAATGCCCAAAAATTTTCCATAAGACAATTATGATTTCAGTCGTTTCAAGAGTCAATCTTTTGTCTTACTCGTGGGGGATAGTTATTTATTGTTCGGTTAACGAGTTGGCGGGTTGGCGGGTTGAAAAGAATATCACTCGTGGTGTGTGATGGTTAGACAGAAATTTTTAAGATTAAATCTCTAACTTGGGCGGCGGTTTCAAAGTCTAAATTGGCGGCTGCTTGGCGCATTTGCCGACGAAGTTGGGGAATTAATTTTTTTTGCTCACCGGGAGTTAAGGCCGCCAAATCTAATTCCCTGAACTTTTGACTTTCAACTTTCAACTTTTGGCTTTGTTCCCCAATCCGATCCCTGATAGGCTTTTCTATACTTTTTGGAATAATATTATATAGTTTGTTATACTCCAACTGAACCTTTCGGCGGCGTTCAACCTCTTCAATTGCTTCTTTCATTGCAGTTGAAACTTCATCAGCATACATAATTACTTGACCGGAAACATTTCTGGCTGCCCGGCCCATGGTTTGGATTAAAGAAGTTTTTGACCGCAAAAAACCTTGTTTGTCCGCATCCAAAATCGCCACCAAAGATACTTCTGGTAGGTCCAAACCCTCTCTTAATAAATTAACGCCGACAACCACATCATATTTTCCCGATCTTAAGTCAGCCAAAATATCGGTTCTTTCCAAAGTTTGAATATCGGCATGAAGATAGTGAACAAGAATTGGGGTACCGGTGTTTTTTGGATCAGCCAGCCAGTGGGCAAGTTCTTCAGCCATTTTTTTGGTTAAAGTGGTGACCAAAACTCTTTGGCCTTTTTGTTTTCTTTTTAAAATTTCCGTCACCAAATCGGCAATTTGGTTTTCGGTTGGTTTAACAATAATTTCCGGGTCAACCAAGCCGGTGGGCCGGATGAGTTGCTCGACAACGCCATTGTTAGGGGGATTAGGGGTGTTAGGGAGATTAGGGAGAGAAGATTGGCGGGCTTTATTGATTTCCCAGTCGTCAGGGGTGGCGGAAACATAGATTGTTTGAAAAACCCGTTGTTCAAATTCGGCAAATTTCAAAGGCCGGTTATCCAAACAGGAGGGAAGGCGAAAGCCAAATTCAATTAACATCTTTTTTCGGCTCAAATCGCCTCGGTACATTCCCCGAAGCTGGGGGACGGTCATATGGGATTCGTCAATAACCACCAAAAAATCTTTGCCATAAAGATAATTGAAATAATCAACTAATGTCCAAGGGGGATCGCCGGGCATTCTGCCGTCAAAATATCTTGAATAATTTTCAATGCCGTTAACATAACCTGTTTCTTTAATCATTTCCAAGTCATAATTCACTTTTTGTTCTAAGCGATGGGCTTCAAGCGTTTTCCCTTGTTTTTTTAATTCTTCCAATCTGATGGCCAAATCTTGCCTAATCTGTCTTTCGGCAACGGTTAAAATATCAGGATTGGTCAAATAATGTTTGGCGGGAAAAATTAGGTAACTTTGGTGACTTAGGTTACTTAGGTTAGGGGAGTTGGTGGAAAGAATTGGCCGGGTTTGCAAATCCTCTATATGATCATCCTTAATAATAATTTTTAAAATTTCCTCGGCATAAGCGGGAATAATTTCTACGGTTTGACCGCGAATCCGAAAATTTCCCCGAAAAAGCTCCATTCTTGAGCGGGAATAATGGAGGGAAACTAATTTATACAAAAACTCTTCCCAGTTTATTTTCTGGCCTTTTTTAAGCTCAATGACATATCTTTTGTATTCCAAAGGAGAGCCCAAATTGTAAATACAGGAAACCGAGGCGACAATAATCACATCCTGCCGGGAAAAAAGCAAGGAAGTTGCCTGCAGCCGGAGTTTGTCAATTTCTTCATTAATTTCCGTTTCTTTTTCAATATAAGTGTCGGTTTGGGGGATGTAGGCTTCTGGTTGGTAATAGTCATAATAGGAAATAAAAAAACCAACCCCGTTTTTTGGAAAAAATTCCTTAAATTCCTGATAAAGCTGGGCGGCCAAAGTTTTGTTGTGGGAGATGACTAAAGTTGGTTTTTGGGTGTTGGCAATCACATTGGCAATGGTGTAGGTTTTTCCCGAACCGGTTACTCCCAGTAAAACTTGATGCTCCCGGCCGGCCAAAACCCCGGCGGTTAGTTTTTCAATTGCCTGCGCTTGGTCACCAGCAGGGGAATAATTGGCGGATAATTGAAATTTCATTTGAATTAATTATACCTTATTGGTGATTATGTAAACTACTACTTGACATAAATGATACTTTTGTGTAATATTTAACTTGTGATAATCAAAAGAAAGCTTTTTGATAAGATTGCGCCATATCTTGAAAGCAAACAGGCAATTGTCGTAACGGGAATGCGGCGGGTGGGAAAAACAACCCTCCTTAAGTACTTTTTTGAAAAAATAAACTCTAAAAACAAGATTTTTCTTGATTTGGAGGACCCCTTAAACAGGAGTTTATTTGATCAGAAAAAAACCTACGGATTAATTAAGACTGCTTTAGAAAGAATGGGAATCAATTTTTCCCAAAAAGCCTATCTTTTTTTAGATGAGATTCAGTTTTGTCCGTCAATTCCTTCAGTGGTTAAATATTTTTACGACCATTATCAGATTAAGTTTTTTTTAACCGGTTCTGCTAGTTTTTATCTGAAAAATCTTTTCTCCGAGTCTTTGGCAGGCAGAAAATATCTTTTTGAATTATATCCTTTAGACTTTGAAGAATTTTTACAATTTAAAGGTCTTTCTTACAGGTTGCCGAGATTTGAAGAAACAGTTGATGAACAAACCTATAATTTATTTTTTCCCCAAGTAGAAGAATATTTTTTCTGGGGAGGAATGCCAGAGGTAACCTTACAAGATAATCCAGCCGAAAAGCAAATGGCCTTAAGAGACATCTTTTCTTCATATTTTCAAAAAGAGGTTCAAACTTTAGGTGATTTTAGGAAAAATGAAGTTGTAAAAAATTTGATTCAATTGCTTACAAAGAGAGTGGGCCAGAAGGTTGATATCCAGCGGGTAGCTTCGGAATTGAAGGTATCCCGACAGGCTGTTTATGAATACCTGGGTTTTCTTTCAGGTACCTATTTTCTTTGTCTAGTTCCGGCCCTAGGTCAGGCAGATACCCAAGTAAGAAAGCAAAGAAAAGTTTATTTTGTCGATACTGGCTTTTTCTCCTTTTTAGAAACGCCCCCAAGTGGAGCAGTATTTGAAAATGCTGTTTTTGCCAATTTGCGGCTTTTAGGGGAAATCTACTATTTTCAGAAAAACAAGAAGGAGGTTGATTTTATTTTGAAAACCCAAAAAAAGGAGAAAATTGCTTTTGAAGTTAAGGAGACAGTAATAGCCTCCGATCTTAATGTGCTCAAAAGAAGAGTAGAGAAATTGGGAATTAAGAAGGCCTTCATTATTTCTTTAAAGTTTTCAGGACTAAAAGAAGTAAAATATCTGTTTCAATTATCAGGTTCTTTCTAAATCTGGCTTCTTGTTTAAATTATACTTTGTCTGTAAAATTGAAATATGTTAATTCTGACTGATGATAATTTTGAAAACGAGGTTTTAAAGGCCGATTTGCCGGTTTTGGTTGATTTTTTTGCCCAATGGTGCCCGCCATGCCAGATGCAAGGACCGATTGTCGAGGAATTGGCCAAAGAGGTTGAGGGAAAAGTTAAAGTGGTCAAAGTTGATGTTGACCGGGCGCCCCAAACAAGTCAAAAATACAATGTTATGAGTATCCCTACCTTAATTTTGTTTAAAAACGGTCAGGTGGTTAAACAAATGGTTGGTTTTAGGGGAAAAGAAGAACTGCTTAAAGAAATTTCTAATTACTAATTTCTAATTTCTAATATCATGCATGATTTGATAATAATTGGGGCGGGACCAGCTGGCTTGGCTGCCTCAATTTACGCCAGCCGGTATAAGATTGGGCATCTTGTTTTGGGAGGGCAGTTGGGCGGAACAATGGCTTTAATTCCCCAGATTGAAAACTACCCGGGATTTAAAAGTATCTCGGGAATGGAATTAACCCAAAGAATGGTGGAGCAGGTAAAAGAATTAGGAGGAGAAATTAGAACAGAAGAAGTGATTAAGATTGGCAAAAATCAAGATATTTTTGAAATTCAAACCGAAAAAGAGGTTTACCAAACAAAAACAATTATTTTGGCCACCGGCACCAAAAGAAGACAGTTGGGAGTTCCGGGAGAAAAACAATATTTGGGCAGAGGAGTTTCTTATTGTTCTACCTGCGACGCCGCTTTTTTCAAGGATAAAACGGTGGCGGTGGTCGGCGGAGCCAACGCGGCGGTAATGGCCGCGGTTCATTTGGCGGGTTTTTCCCAAAAGGTTTATTTGATTTACCGGCGCAAACCATTGCGGGCCGAACCGATTTGGCGGGAAAGAGCAGAAAGCAATCCTAAGATAGAAATTATTTATGAAACCAATATTTTAAGAATTTTTGGAAAAGAAGAGGTGGAGAAGGAAATTCGAAATCCGAAATTCGAAATTCAAAACAAATTCCAAACTCCAAATTCTAAATTCCAAACGGGAGGAGTTGGAGGAGTGGAGTTGGATAAGGAATATAAAGGAGGAAAAATTCTTCCGGTTGACGGGGTTTTTATTGAAATAGGGGGAGAGCCAATTACCGAATTAGTAAAACCTTTGGGGGTGGAGGTGGATGATAAGGGATTTGTAAAAGTTAATGACGATATGGCGACAAATCTCTCAGGAATTTTTGCCGCCGGTGATATTACCGATGCGGCCGGTGAATTTCAGCAAATAGTGATTGCCGTTGCCCAAGGAGCAAGGGCAGTTCTTTCCGTTTTTAAATACCTAAATGGATAATCCTTTTTTAAACTTTCAAAAAACAATCCAAAAGACAGCCAAATATTTAAAAATCAATCCAGACATTTTGGAAATTTTAAAATGGCCTCAAAGAGTAATTGAGCTTAATATTCCTGTTAAAATGGATGATGGAACAATAAAATTGTTCAAAGCCTTTCGCTCCCAGCATAATAATTTTTTGGGTCCTTATAAAGGGGGAATTAGATTTCATCCCCAAGTTTGCCTTGAGGAAGTGAGGGCTTTGTCCGCTTGGATGAGTTTGAAATGCGCGGTTGCCGGTTTGCCTTATGGTGGAGGAAAAGGAGGAATTATTGTTGACCCCAAAAAACTTTCCCAAGTAGAATTAGAAAGATTGTCTCGGGCTTATGCTAAAGCTTTAGCCCCTTTTATTGGGCCATATACTGATGTGCCTGCGCCCGATGTAGGAACGGATGCAAAAATAATGGGATGGATGACCGACGCGTATGCGGCGGAAGTTAAAAGTAAAAAGTTAAAAGTCAAAAGTAATGAGATTTTGGCTACATTTACAGGAAAGCCGGTAGATATGGGTGGTAGTTTGGGAAGAACAGAAGCTACTGGAAGAGGAGGAGTATTCGTGCTCGTGGAACTCGCACGGAAATTAAAAATTAAAAATGAAAAATTAAAAATTATTATTCAGGGACTTGGAAATGTTGGGTTTTATTTTGCCAAATTGGCCCAGGAAGCGGGATTTAAGATTGTGGCGGTTTCTGATTCCAGCGGGGGGATTATAGGTGACTTAGGTAGCTTAGGTAACTTAAGCAGATTTAAAAGAGAGACAGGGAGAGTAGTGGGTTATCCCGGTACGAAGACCATTACTAATGAGGAGTTGTTAATTGGTGATTGTGATATTTTGGTTCCTGCTGCTTTGGAAAATGTGATAACGGCCGAAAACGCCCCAAAAATAAAAGCAAAAATTATTATTGAAATGGCCAACGGCCCAACTACCCCTGAGGCTGATGAAATTTTGGCTAAAAGGAAAATTTTGGTGGTTCCCGACATTTTGGCCAATGCCGGCGGGGTAACTGTTTCTTATTTTGAATGGTTACAAAATTTAAAAAATCAAAAATGGACAGAAGAAAGAGTTAATCGGGAATTGAAAAAGAAAATGAGGCAAGCTTTTGAGAGTGTTTGGGAGACTAAAGAAAAATTTAAGGTTGATTTAAGAACTGCCGCTTATATTTTGGCTGTTGACAAAATTGCCAAAAAAGTAGTAGTTTAGTTTCTATGAAAGTTACCGTAGACAAGGACAAATGTATTGGTTGCGGTCTTTGCGTTTCCTTGGCTCCTAAAAGCTTTAAATTGGGAGAAGATGGAAAATCCCAGATAATTGAGCCGGTGGGGGATGATTTGGAAACAATAAAAAATGCGGCGGAAAGTTGCCCGGTAGGGGCGATTAAGATAAGTTAAAAGTTAAAAGTAGAAAGTTTAAAGTGCAAAATTCAAAGTTAACAATAATCTTAATAATTCTTTTGGTGGTTGCTTCTTTTTTGGCAGGAAGTTTGTGGACAAAAATTAGGGGCCTGGAGGGAGAAAGGGTAAAAATTACCAAAGAAACTCAACCAACCAATCCGCCGGCAGCACCAACCAGACCGCCATTTGCTCCCAAAAAATCAGAAAAACCGGTGGTTAAATTTTTTGTGATGGCTTTCTGTCCCTTTGGCAATCAGGCAGAAACTGGTTTGGAACCAGTTTATCAGCTTTTAAGAGATAAAGTTGACTGGCAGCCAAGATATGTTATTTACAAAGATTACTGCGAGCGGGCGCCGGCTGACCAAAAAGCAAAATGTGAGAAAGATTATTGCTTTAAAAAAGGGAGCGAAATTTATTGTTCAATGCATGGGGCGGCGGAATTAAATCAGGATATTCGGGAACTTTGCGCCTTTAATTTGGAAGGAACGGAAAAGTTTTGGAAATTTGTTTCCGGCGCCAATAAAAATTGTAACGTTTCCAATATTGAAACCTGCTGGAAAACCGAGGCTAAAAACGCCAATTTAAACATTGCTAAAATTGAAAACTGCTTTTCTTCCCAAAAATTCAGTTTAGCCAAAGCTCAAACAGAAGAAATGGACAAATACCAAGCTTTCGGTTCCCCGGCGGTTTTTATCAATGATGTTTCTTATGAAGGAGGCCGGGCCCCGGAAGATTATAAAAAAGCTGTCTGTTCCAGTTTTGAAAATCCTCCCGAGGAGTGCCAGACAGTTTTAGGTCAAGAAAGCCAGCCAGCAGCCGGAGGGTGTAATTAATGGACAAAAAAACAAAAATATTAATTATTTTTTTGACCGCTTTGGTTGTTTTCTTGGGTTGGGAAAAATGGACTTTGTCTAAAAAAACAAAAGGAGAAGGAGCAACCCCGACACCAACTCCCACAAATACCCAAGTTTCTCCTGTTGAAGGAGCTCAATATCCAACTACCATTGGCAATTTTTTGGAAACCCAAAAAGAAGTTTGTCTTCAGGAGGGAAAACCGATTATTTATTATTTTGGCGCCAGTTCTTGCCCCCACTGCCTTTGGGAAGAGCCAATTGTCAAAAAAGTGGCGGCCAAATTTGGTAATTTGATTGTTTTTCGCAACAATATGGACAAACAAAACGATATGGAAGTTTTTCAGCAATATTCGGAGATAAATCCCGGCTATATTCCTTTTTTGGTTTTTGGTTGCAAGTACGCCAGGTTGGGAAGCGGGGAGAGTGATGGAGAAAAGCAAGAAGAAGAGAATTTGACCAAATTGATTTGCAAACTTACCAATGGGAAACCAAAAGAAATCTGTAGCGATTAAACTGAATGCTAAACAACTAAGGAGATATAGGACCAATAGGACCGATAAGACAAAATTAAAAAGAAACCCAATCTACATTGTTTTGGATAATGTTTTGGATACCTATAATATTGGGGCAATTTTTAGATTGGCGGATGCGGTGGCCGCCAGGCAAGTAATTTTATGCGGGGAGACTCCAATTCCCCCAAACTCAAGAATAAAAAAGGCTTCAATTAATACAACTGAATGGGTTGATTGGGAGTACGCTCCGACAGCCGAGCAGGCAATTAAAAATTTAAAATTAAAAATGAAAAATGACAATTTAAAATTAAAAATTATTTGTGTTGAGCAACACCCCAAAAGCACCAGTTATACCCAAATTAAAGCAGAATTCCCCATAGCGGTAGTTGTTGGGAACGAAACTTATGGAGTTTCAAAAGAGGTTTTGAAGATGGCTGATCAGATTGTGGAGATTCCCATGTGGGGAGTGAACAAAAGCTTAAATGTGATGGTGAGTTTGGCAATAGTTTTGTATAAATTGGTGGAAAATTTTTAAAATTACTTTACCGTTACACTTTTGGCTAAATTTCTAGGTTTATCGATTTCCCGGTTAAGTTCAAGGCCTAGAAAATAGGCAAGAAGTTGAGCAATAACAGCTTGGGGAATTGCCGTAGCCGGTCCGACATCCTTGACTTTAATAAAATAATCAAAAATTTCTTTCCGGTTTTCTTGGGCAATTCCAATAATAAAACCACCCCTGGCTTTAAGCTCCATCGCTCCGGAAATGACAGCCCCGTAGGTTTCGTCGTTTGGGGCAAAAACTAAACAAGGAGTTCCTTTTTCAATTAAGGCAATCACTCCATGTTTAAGTTCTCCAGCGGCAAAACCTTCAGCATGAATATAAGAAATTTCTTTAATTTTTAAAGCTGCTTCTAAAGCAATAGGGTAGGAAAGTCCTCGGCCAATAACATAAAGATGTTCCCTTTTGGCAATTTTTTTGGCCAGTTTTTTGATAACAGATAAGTTATTAAAAGTTTCCTCAATTTCTTTTATCACTTTTTTAAGTCTTTCTTTGCCTTCTTCCAAACAATTATTTAAACAATAACTAACCAAAATAAGAATGGCTAATTTTGCTGTAAAAGATTTTGTAGAGGCAACTGCTTTTTCCTGACCAGCGTTGAGCAATATTTTAAAATGAGCTTTTCGGTATAAAGTAGACCCTAAAACATTGACAACAGCGGCAACTTTAGCTTTCTTTTGCAAAGCTTTATCGATTGATTCAATAATGTCAATAGTTTCTCCTGATTGAGAAAGAGCAATAACTAAACTGCTTTCTTTTAAGAAATCAACTAAGTAGCTAAATTCACTTCCATAGGCAAAGTTTGTATGTTGGTGGGCAACTTTAGCAAAGAGATATTGGGCAAAAAGACAGGCATGGGCGGCTGTTCCACAGCCAACAAAATATGTTCCATAAGATTTTTTAATTAATTCTGTCAACCTTTTAATCTGGTCAGAAGAATTTTGAAGAATATTCTCAAGAATCTTTGGTTGCTCAAAAATTTCTTTGAGCATAAAATGTTTGAATTTTCCTTGGGTGGTTGAGGTTTGGTCCCAAGGAACAGTAAAAATTTTTGGGTTGATAATTCTATCTTTTTTTAAGTCATAAAATATGATTTTGTCTTTGTCCAATATTGCTCCTTGATTGTCTTCCAAAAAAACCACTTTTTTAGTGTGAGGAAGAAGACCAGCAACATCAGAGCCAATAAAGTTTTCTTCCTTACCAAAACCGATGACTAAAGGTGAGCCATTTTTTGCCGCATAAATTTTTTCTGTTTGACTATCAAGAACAATGATGGCATTTAAACCCTCAAGTTTTGTGAAGGATTTAAGAAATGCTTCCCAAAAATTTTTGGTCTTTTTGAGATTTTCTTCAATTAAATGAGCGGCAACTTCGGTGTCGGTTTCGGAAATAAATTGATGGTTGCTTTTAATTAATTCAATTTTAATTTTGTCAAAATTTTCAATAATTCCGTTGTGAACAAGAGCGAATCTTTTTAAACAATCAGTGTGGGGATGGCTGTTTTTAATGGTTATCCCTCCGTGAGTTGCCCAGCGGGTATGACCAAGGGCAAGAAAACTTTTGTTCTTGGGTGCCCGACTGGTTATCTCTCCAATATTTTTAAAAATTAAGAGTTTTTTTCCTTTTTTCTCCTTTTTTAAAATGGCCTCGCCCCAACTATCATAGCCGCGATATTCTAAAGATTTAATGCCATTGAAAACAATTTCTGGAGCATTATTCTTCTTCCCAATGTAGCCAAAAACCCCACACATATGAAAGATTATACACTGTTAGTTGACAAGAATTAATTTTTTTGTTATCCTTTTTTTAGGATGACCTAAACTAAGCCAGAAGATTTGGTAAAGAAAACCTCGCTTCTGGCGAGGTTTTTAAATTTGCTCCTTAAAAATTTAAAAATAATTTTGTGGAATTTATGTGGTAGGAATTTTTTTGAGAGTTTGATCCTGGCTCAGGATGAGCGCTAGCGGTGTGCCTTAGGCATGCAAGTGGAACGCCCCTCCGATTCGGAGGGGAGTCGCGGACGGGTGCGTAACGCGTAGGAACCTACCTTTTAGCGGAGGATAGCCCCGCGAAAGCGGGGGTAATACTCCATAGTCCCTCCAATTCGGAGGGTAAAGGGTGTAACTACCCACTAAGAGAGGGGCCTGCGTCCTATCAGCTTGTTGGTAGGGTAATGGCCTACCAAGGCTTTGACGGGTAGCTGGACTGAGAGGTCGGTCAGCCACAAGGAGACTGAGACACGGCTCCTACGACTACGGTCGGCAGCAACCAGGAATCTTGGGCAATGGGCGAAAGCCTGACCCAGCGACACCGCGTGGAGGATGAAGGCCTTCGGGTTGTAAACTCCTTTTCCCCGACATAACGTCGGGAGAATAAGCACCTACAAACTACGTGCCAGCAGTCGCGGTAATACGTAGGGTGCAAGCGCTATCCGGATTTATTGGGCGTAAAGTGTCTCGTAGGCGGTTTTCTAAGTCTGGGTTTAAAGACCGAGGCTCAACTTCGGAAAAGGCCCAGATACTGGAAGACTAGAGGAAAGAAGGGGATGCTGGAATTTGCGGAGGAGCAGTGAAATGCGTTGATATCGCAAAGAACACCGAGGGCGAAGGCAAGCATCTGGGATTTACCTGACGCTGAGGAACGAAAGCTAGGGGAGCAAAGCGGATTAGAGACCCGCGTAGTCCTAGCCGTAAACTTTGTCTGCTACCCCGTAGAATTTATTTTTGCGGGGGTAAGCTAACGCGTTAAGCAGACCGCCTGGGAAGTACGGCCGCAAGGTTGAAACTCAAAGGAATTGACGGGGAGGCGCACAACCAGTGGAGCGTGTGGTTTAATTCGAGACAAAACGAAAGACCTTACCTGGGCTTGACATCCTGCCTATGCAAGGCCCGAAAGGACCAAGCTTAGTGGCAGGAAAGCTGCTGCATGGCTGTCGTCAGCTCTAGGCGTGAGCTGTAGGCTTAAGTGCCTCATAGAGCGCAACCCCCACCCTGTGTTAAATTTTCTCACTGGGAACTGCCCCTCCGATTCGGAGGGGAGGAAGGAGGGGACGACGTCAAGTCAGCACGGCGCTTATGTCCAGGGCCACACACACACTACAATGGCGAAAAACAACGAGTCGCGAGCGGGTAACCGTAAGCTAATCTCTGAAATTTCGCCTCAGTTGGGATTGAGGGCTGCAACTCGCCCTCATGAACCCGGAATTGGTAGTAATCGCGGATCAGCATGCCGCGGTGAATACGTTCTCGCCTCTTGTACACACTGCCCGTCAAATCAACAAAGTCAGGGGTAGCCGAAGCCCTCCGAGTCGGAGGGTTAAGCTAAACTTGGCGATGGGGGTTAAGTCGTAACAAGGTATCCGTTCTGGAAGGAGCGGATGGATCACCTCCTTTCTAAAGGAGTAATTCACGCCCCTCCGATTCGGAGGGAAACCAAGCCGAGTGGTTCTCGTTAAAAACCAATTTCCCGCCAGTCAAAGCGGGACAATTCCTACCACGTAAATTCTACAAATTTTTTTTGGATTTTTAAAAAAAAATAAGCCGGCATTTGCCGGCTTTTTTGTTGAAAAGGTTGAATGTTACAAGAGAATTGTGTTAAAATTTTTTTATCAAGGACAAGGGCACATAGCTCAGCTGGCAAGAGCGCGTCTCTGATAAAGACGAGGCCTCAGGTTCGAGTCCTGATGTGCCCACCCAAATTATTTTTCTTTCGAAATTTCCTTGAATTTTTTGAGTTTGTGCCATATGAAGAAAGTAAGTCCGATGATTAACAAGATTGAGATAGCAAAATCAAATTTTTTAAAATATAGTTGAAGGACTGGCCAGTTTTTGCCAAAAACCATTCCCAAATAAACCAAAAAAGTTGACCGGATTAAAACTCCCAAAAGGTGTAGATGATAAAAGAGAAGTAACCAATTTGCAAGATTCCTGAAGGCAAAGAAATTTGGTAAAATAATCTAATGAGAAAAAATAATCAGGTCGTCGTTAATGGTACCGATAGCGTGAATAATTTTTTTTATAGAATGTTATGCGGTTTTTTCTTGGGGATTGCGATTATTGCTCCGGGAGTGAGTGGAAGCGTAATGGCGGTAATGATGGGAATTTATGATGAATTAATTACAATTATTTCCAATCCCTTTACAAATTTAAAGAAAAACTTTATTTTTGTATTTCCGATGGGGATAGGGGCTGTTTTGGGTATGGGATCTTTAGTCCAGTTATTAAAAATAATGTTTGAGAAATATCCCATTCCTTCTTACTTGTTATTTTTTGGTTTAATTGGAGGAAGCTTGCCAACTATTTTTAAAGAAGCAAATAAAAATGGCTTTAAGAAAAAATATATAATTGGGACTTTTGGAGCTTTCATTTTTGCCGTTAGTGTTGGATTAATTGCCCGTTCTAAAGTAACAATAAATGTTGACTTAAACAATTCTCTTTATTTTCCAATTTCCGGGGGGATTGCCGGTATTTCCAGTATGATTCCTGGAATGAGCGTCTCTATGGTTTTAATGACTTTGGGAGTCTATTCGGCGATGTTAAAAGCAACGGCCAATTTTGAAATTATGACCATGGCCCCGGTTGGGATTTGTTTTGTTGCCGGCATGTTTTTGTTTTCCAAATTGACAAAATATGTTTTTGACAAATATCACAACTTGGCCTATTTTATGGTTTTTGGGTTTGTTTCAGGAACATTAATTAGTATTTTTCCAGGATTTCCAAAAGACTTAACAAATTGGGTATTAAGTATTTTTATGACTCTACTAGGTTTTAGAATTTCTCTGTTGTTTCAAAAACTGGGGGTTAGATTTAAAACAATTAATGTCTAATGCCACTTAATTTAGATTGTTTTATCAAATTTTAACTTCTATTTCTTGGCCTTTTTTAATTTCTCCAGCAAGAATTTTTTGGGCAATTTGATCCTCAATTTTATCCTGAATTATTCTTCTCATTGGTCTGGCGCCAAAGGCTGGATCGTATCCTTGTTGGGCTATTTTCTCAATTAACTCTGGCGTAATTTTTATTTGACATTCCTTTTGGCTTAATCTTAAATTAAGATTCACAAGCATAAGCTCGGCAATTTTTTTAAGATGTTCGGGAGCCAACGGTTTAAAAACAACCACCGCATCAAAACGGTTGATAAATTCAGGAGAAAAAATTTGGTTTTGCAAAATATATTCAACAACTTGCTTTGACAGATTATCCACTTCGGAGGAGTCATGGTTTTCTCCGCCAATTGGCGGATTCAGCCTGAAACCACCCGAGATGGTTTGGGAGACTTTTTGTCGTATAAATTCAGATCCCGCATTTGAAGTTCCAATAATAATTAAATTCCGGCAATCAACTTTTTGGCCAAAAGAATCAGTGAAATAGCCTTCATCCAAGACTGTTAAAAGTAAATTTAAAAATTTAGGATGGGCTTTCTCAATTTCATCAAGCAAAAGTAAGCTAAACGGATTTTCGCGGATGTTTTTGGCAAATAGTCCGGGCTCACGAGAATTAAGTGAGCCAATGGCTTTATCTACCGCGTCTTCGGACTGATATTCGCCGATATCAAATCTAATCATTCTTTGCTCTGAGCCAAAATAGGCAAAGGCTAGGGCTTTGGCAGTTTCCGTTTTTCCAACACCGGTAGGTCCTAAAAACAAAAATGTTCCAATTGGCCGGTTTTTGGCAGAAATTCCTGTTCTGGCCCGGCGCATTGCTTTGGCAATTTGTTCCACTGCCTCCTCCTGATCAATAATTCTTTGGTGTAAAATTTTTTCCAGATTTATAAGTTTTTCTTTTTCTTCTTTGCCAATTTCTCCAACGGGAATTTTAGTTTTTTCTGATAAAAGCAGGTCAATATCTTGGCTGGTAACCAAAAATTTTCCTTTTTGGGAAATTTGGATACAAACCTCATCCAGTAAATCAATAGCTTTCTCGGGAAAGGGGATATCAATAACATATTGGTCTGACTTTTCAATTGCCTCTTTAATCGCCTGGTAAGTAATAAAAGTTTTGGTATTTTTCTCAAAAAGTGGGATGACTCTTTGTAAAATTAAATAGGCTTCGTCTTTTGAGGGAGGAGAGACTTCTACAACTTCAAAATATTTTTTAATTTCTGTGTTGGGGAAAATATATTTTTGAAAATCAGCAGGAGTAGTAACCCCGATAATTTGCAAAAAATTACTAGCCGCCGGCTTGATCAAAACATCGGTAAGGTTAATTTTCCCCTCTCCGGTTGAAACATAAAGGTCAAAGTGTTTGATAACCAAAATAATGTTGCCGGCGGAAACCGCTTCTTCCAAAATTGTTTGGACTAATCCTTTAGCCTCGGTTGGAGTTTTGGCCTGGGCTAAAAGTAAGTTAAGATTTAACTCCAAAACCCGTTTTCGGGAAAGAATAGGGTTAATTTTTCCTTCGGTCACCATTCGGGCAAAATTTAAAATAATCGTTGTTCGACCAACTCCTGGTTCTCCTACCAGTAAAACATTATTTTCTGCTGTTCTGCTTAAAACCTGTTCAATCATTTTAGCTTCTTTTTGTCGACCAACTAGATGATGGGAATAGGGAAGAGGGGTACCTAAATCAGATGAATATTTATCTAAGTTGACAGTATAACCGTAAATTAAATCTCGGCCTAAAGGTTTGATTTTCAAAAGATTGTCAAGATGCCAAAAACGGATATTTTTTTGTCTTTCTTTTTCAAGATCTTCCCACCAATTTAAAACTCTTTGAACATCTTTTATATCCAGATGATTTTCTTTAAAAATTTTGCTGATTTCGGCTGAATTCTCATAAAGGTAGAGAATCAAATCGCTCCAGTCCTTTTTTACTTCCTCTGGAATGAGGATAGGAATTTTTGCAATGTTTTCAAAAGAATTTTTTGAAAGTTGCAATCTTTGGAAAAAGAAAAAGCCTTGATTGGTTTTTAGAAAATGCCGGAAAATTTCTGAAGGCAAAAGATTATTTTCTCCAAACATTTTTGTAGGTTTATCTTCTGTTTGGTGTACTAGATAATAAAGGGGATAGGTTAAGCCAGGAATAAAAAACCAAACAACCCAAAAAAGAGGGAAAAGTAAAAGTAAAAGTAAAAAAGTAATCAGCCCTCCTGAAATTATTGTTAATCTGGTCAATGCTCCAATTAGCCGGGAGATTAAGTTAAAAGAAAAAACAGAGAACCATTCCTCAAAATCAAAACCGGGACCTAATTCTGTCGTCATTCTTTTCCAGGGAGCGAAAAGATGAGCGAATAATTCTTTTATGGAAAAAAAATGAAGGATAAAAATTAAAAAATTCTTCCAGACGGTTAAAAGTCTTTTTGGAGCATATAAATAATGCCAGTCAAAATAGTTCATTACTTCTAGTTTAGCAAAATTGGAAAAAAAGTTGAAAGGGGAATAAAATTAGCTATGTTGTTTGGGTCTTGACAAGGAAGATTAATATCTTTTATAATGACCCCACTTAAGTCAGAAGGCTTAAGATTTCTTTATGTTGAACCAAAAATTAACCTTTAAAACCACGAGGAAGAAATTTCGTGGGGATTAATTG
>Ga0209102_1000650_pt1 | contig 21724 bp, 22 predicted proteins | sample ConPoolayeHmetaG_FD_185483 | JGI IMG/M metagenome (GOLD analysis project Ga0209102, IMG submission 185483) | Hot spring microbial mat communities from California, USA to study Microbial Dark Matter (Phase II) - Cone Pool mat layer H metaG... ...
ATAAAATGCATCGGGTTTGCGGACCAGGGGTAAATAGAAGAAAGAAATAGGAAAGAATAATCCCAAAGGTGATAAGTTTTGTGTTCTGGAAAAATCTGGGAAAATCCCCAAAAATTGCCTCCTTTTTGAGAGACCTCAACAAAATAATTGACAGGATCCAAATTTAAATCCTTTGAGTCTACGTTAGTAGCATGGGGATGATTGTTACTCCTTCTTAAAATCCATTTAATACAAATTAATACCAAGAACTTACTGAAAGAGCTTAGTTCTTTTATTACTTGCTCAGGGCTCTTTCATGATTTTTATTTAGGACTTTTTTTGTGACTTATCTTTTTTTTCTTCTTTCCTTCTTTGATTAACTTTTCCAGAAGACGGCAGGCATCCTCGACAAAGCCATTGCAGTATTTCTGGAAAAGACCTTTCTCTGTAGCAATCTCAAGACCATGAGAGCTTTTTAAGCTACAGCCTAAGAGGTCTGTGCAGTTAATGGAACCATGAAGCTCGCTGAAGCGTCTGCAGAATTCCTGAGCCAGAGTGTAAGTCAAATCTTTGGCTTCCCAATCTTCAACATGACTCCTGCCGAAATGAAGACTCAGGACAAGAAGCGCACCAGTCACTGCCCCGCAGGTTAATCCCATATGCGACATGCCTCCACCAAAAACCTGAGATAGTTTCAAAGCTGTTTCTTCAGCTATCCCCTGCTCTACAGCATAAGTAGAAAACACAGCTTGAGAACAGCTGAAGCCTTGCTGGAAAAGCCTTTTTGCCTTCTCAATCCTCGTTGACATTTCCTCACTCCTTGATCCTAATCTCTCTGGAACGTAAGAGCTAAAATTAAATCTTAGTTAAAATAATCAAAGAGGGGGGCTTTCATTCCCTCAAGAATCGAAAAAGTGCGAATTAACGAACCTCATAATCTTCACTCTGCGATTTAACACCAAAGCAAAGAGGAAATCCGTAAATACCTGCCATCGCTTTCCTTATTAAAGATTTCAGCTTTTGCATCATTAAAGGATTTAATCTCTTTAATCAACTCTCTTGTTATTTCTTCTTCTTTGAGTTTTTAGCATAAATTCAAAACAGAGAGCAAATTCAGTGAAAACTTTATCCTCACGTAACTTAGTTTTAAATCCGGAAATAAGCTTCTCTCATTGTCTTGAGTCAACTTAAAAGATGGATAAAATAAGATTCAAGTATTTTTAGAGGAAGTTTCGGAATTATCCTTGAGAAAAAACAGCTCTTTTCAAAGAATTGTTTATTTCAATATTTTTTTAAGAAAATCTTATTTTATCTTTTTTATTTGAGATAGAATATAGAATAAATAAACAAATAAATAATTAAAATAGCCTTAAAATATTTGCTTTCGACTGATTTTATTCTTTGGCTTTATTTAAAAATTCGACCAAGGAAAACAAGGATAATTTTATATCATGGAGTCTCAGATGAAGTCGAGGAGAGAAAGTCTTCTGGAATAATTTCGAAACGGGTTTTTGAGCAACACCTGGCTTATCTAAGAAAATATTACAGAAATGTCCCTTTATCTCAGTTAATTTCATCAAGAAAAAACAATACTCTGCTCCCTCCGAAAGGTATTACCATTACTTTTGATGATGGTCATGAAAACAATTATAGAGATGTTCTTCCCTTGCTACTTAAATATGGTTTCACTTCAACTTTTCTAGTAACTCCACAATATATAGAGATGGCTCAAAAAGGAGAGAAGGCAGTTTTCTGGTGGGATCTCATAGATTATTTGTTAACTGCTAAAAATTATCTTGAGTTTATGAATATCTTCGAAAGTAATGGCTTGAAATTAAGGACATTCAATAATCTGGAGGAGTTAAAAGAAAATATGAAAGAGGTCTTAAAAACGGCTTCCCTTGAAGTTTATCAAAAAATAATCGAAGATATAAAAATTAAGTTTGTAAATGAAATTTCAAACACGAATTTTCCCCGAATAATGAATTGGCAACAACTAAAGGAGCTCAAGGATAAAGGCATGGAGATCGGTGCTCACACCATGTCTCATGTGGCAGCTTCTTCTCTGCCTTCGACTCATTTCAGGATGGAATTTGGCGAAGCAAAGGAAATTTTAGAAAAAAAGCTCGGTGTTAATATAGAAGCCTTTGCCTTCCCCTATGGACAAAGAAAACACTATAACCAAGAGGCAATAGAAGCGCTTAAAAAGGCAGGTTATCGATGTGCGCTCCTGGTTCTAAACCTAAAGGATAGTCCAGAAAAAGACTCTTTTTGCCTAAATAGAATCCCCATAGATAAAGATGATAACTTCAGAATGTTTAAGTTAAAGGCATCCGGGCTTTATGATGATCTTATGGCTTTATATAGATTAATAAAATTTTTCGGCTCTTCTCCAAATTAGTGATAAAAACTCATATTTCTCTTAATATTTAGGTTTTAGATTAAGAAGTGTAAAAAAAAGTCTATCTTTCATAGTCCAGCTTAGAGAGAGGCTCTTATTCCTTCGGTTTCCTCAACGCTATCTTTCAATTACTTGGCGAAGATTAACATTTTTATTACCTAATCTGGAGATTAACCAATTTTCCTTTAAAAAATAAAATATAGGCAACATGAAAAATGAAATGGAAAGGAGAAAAATCGCCGTCTGTTCTGAAGTCAAAAGCAGAAGGCGTTAAATTATAGAATTCAACCCTTGTCTTAAGAACCTAGTTATTCCTTCCCCTGATGTTACTTCATTGATTTTTTAAGAGCTCATCCCCTCTCTTTTAGAGCATCTTTCGAGTTTTTAACGAATTTAACTCTCGTTCTTTTTATCCTCCTTATCCTTATCTTCAACATTCAGGGAAATCTCGAGAAAGCAGAGTTTAATCTTTCATTTTTTCTTGAGGAAGCGATCCAGGAATTCAAAAGTAGCGTTATAGGCATCCATCCGGTTTTTATACAGCAGGAATTCATGCGGCTCATCCGGACGCACCAGGAGTTCAATGTGAACATCTCCCTTGGCACGTAATTTCTGAACTATGTCAACAGTCTGTGAGAAGTCGACATTCCTGTCATCATCGCCATGGATGAAAAGAACGGGTGAGATCCAGTTGTTAACACTCGCAACTGGTGAGGATTCAAAGGCAATCTTCCTCTCTTCAGCACTCATAGTGCCTGCGCCTCTTGCTGACCAGTCATGAACACCTGCAAGGTCGACTCCTGCCTTGAAGATGTCTGAATTTCTGGCAAGCGCCATCGCTGTGAGCAAACCACCATAGGAAAGCCCCCAGATGCCAATCTTCTCCGCGTCAACCTCGGCTCGGCTCTGGAGGTATCTGGCTCCGGCTACAACATCTTGATACTCTGAGGCACCCTTGCGACCGGCATTTGGAGGGATGCGGAAGGAACGACCGTAGCCTATTCCACATCTAAAGTTTATGGAAAGGACAACATATCCCCGACTTGCAAAATACTGGTTGATGCCATATGCTTCAGAGTAAAACTCCATATAATGCCAGCCGAGAAGCATCTGGCGAATCGGTCCTCCGTGGACATAGATGATGCCGGGACGCTTTTCCCCAGGCTTTACTCCTCTGGGGAGGAAGAACTGGCAGGGGATATCGAGCCCATCAGGTGCCTTAACGATGACAAGTTCCGGTTCTACAAGCTCATTGAGAGGGAACTTCTCAGGGAGTTTTCGAGGGGCTATCACCTCTATTTTTCCGCCCGATGAAGGAACAAGGGCAATTGACATGGGATGCCGTGAAGTGGCGTACATAAAGGCTACTTTATCCCCTGAAGCAAGCGCCACAGGGTAACAACCTATGGTTTTTCCTTGGGTTAACTGGACGATTTTCCCTCCTTCGGTTGAGACTTTAAAGATGTGTCGTCCGTGAATATCGGCAAGGTTACTGGAGAAAAAGAGAGTCTTCCCTTCAGATGAAAGATGAAAATGCTCAACTTCCCCTTCCCCCGGTGTTAGCTCAATTGGTTCTCCTCCCTTGGGGGAGAGGGAGAAAAAATGGTTCCAGTTGTCGTGTTCAGCAGTGAAAAGAATTCGATTATTGGCTGTCCAGATAAGATTTCGAACCGTGTAATATTTTGGTTGAGCCCCTTGCGGATTCCAGATTTCCTTTGCCTCCCCGGATTCTGCATCAGCAACCCAGATGGAGGGCGTGGGGGGATTCCAGAAATCGATAACTTCGTTATACTGACGACCTGGATACCGGAAAAAGGCAATACTCCTCCCATCAGGCGACCAGACAGGGTCACTGTCCAGGTCGACACTCGGTGCCAGCCAAGTAATCCTTCGAGTCTTAAGCTCAAATACTCCAATGAAACTGTGGTCATCTCGGTCTGAAACAAAGGCAATCTTTTTCCCATCAGGAGAGAAGCGAGGGCTACGGTTTTTTCCTCTTGCCTTGAAAAGCAACTCAGGCTGAGGTACTCCACCCGAGGAGCTCGGGTCGCGAAGTGCCACACGATAGATCAGATTATCCTTTGTCACCAGAATCCATTTCCCGCAGGAGGAGACAACGGGATTATTTCCCGCGCAAACACGCCAGGGATTCCCGCCATCTGTCCTTACTGCCCAGATTGCCTGTTCGACACCATCAGGGTCGCTTGTAGGATTGGTGACCCAGCCCTCTTTGTTCGGATTTCCACCCCTCACATAAATTACAAGCGAACCGTCATCTGTGATTTCAATCTCTGGTATCTCGAACACTTCATCTTTAACGTAACGTGTGAGGTTTACCGGTAAAAAATCGGGCGCACTAGCAGTCCACACATTACGTGCTCCTTCACTGTGAAAGATCCAGGCTATTCGGTCAGCCTTTTTTGCAGAAACAAGATTCATCGGATATGGCGCGCTCAACACCTCTTCGAGGGAAAAGGGATGGCTCGATTCTTTGAGAGGAGCTTTTGCGGCGTAGGTCTTGAAGCTCAAAAAAACCACAAGAAAAATTGTAAAGCCAAGAGCAAGGAATTGATTAATTTTAGAACTCTTTGAATTAGGTAAGATCATTTCTTCCTCCTCCTAAATCTTTTTAGTATTAAAATTTCTTAAAATTTCTAATTTAAAATTCTTCAAGGAGAGAAAAATCTATGTCGGGACGGTCCGCTGTTTTTGTGCCCACGATGAGGTTGGTGTAATCCTTCCTCCAGTAGTAATTGTGTCCCGCTTCCACCCTCCATGTTTCTCCTGTCTCAGGGTCAATCACATCTGTAACTCCGAGGATATAATTTGAGAATCTGCGATTTATATCATCGAGAGTTTTCTGGCGCATCCAGTAAGATTGATCAATGATTCTTGATATTTCTCGACTTGTTTGAGTGACAATTCGCGAGACCTGAGCAGTAAGAAACTGTTGAGAGGCAAGCCAGAAAGGATTAATCCTCACGCTCTCAAACATGTGTGTGGCTATTTCCCGCACCTTTTCTGCAGCCTTTTCAGGGCAGGCATAAATGACCAGCAAAATAACTGACCAATTCCCCCCTCTTACCCCCACATCTTTGACAACCTGAGTGAGTGAAAGTCCATAGCCAACAAAGGGCTCTCCATCTTTGCTGAAACGGAAAGATGCTTCACCCGCATCAAGGGTAAAAGATATCCCATAGGAGGTGAGGTGGCTGTAAATCTTATTGAACTCTGCGGTGTAATCCGATCTTTCTTTTTGCTCTATGAGTTCAAAGTCACTCAAGCCTCTCCTGTAATTATTCTGGAGATAATCTACGAGGAAGAGATGCCCGGGTAGATAGCGCCTGACGAGCATCCTCACCCCGTAGCCAGGAGAATACCATGAGCCTTTTCTAAACCCGGAAATTGCGAGCAAGTCGTTCGGGATGGTAAAAACGGGAATATCCTTATCATTGAACTGGATTGAAATTCTTGAGTCAGGAGAGGTTGCCTTAAGGAAATGAACGAGATCAACCGCTGCGCGCCTGAAAGTGCCTCCGTCAACCTCCCACCCATGTGGCACCTCTAAAGTAAATGCTTGCTCGCTGGGGTCAGTCCAGAGGGTGTAGATAATTTTTTTCTTTTTAGGCTCACCCTTTTTCTCTCCCTTTCTATTTATGGGTTTTTCGAAACGGAAACTCTTAAGAGAGGATAAGAGCACATTTTTTCGTGAAGGGAAGCTCTCCTTCGCAGATGAAATTACATAGAGAATTCCACTCTTTTCGTAAATGGAGCAAAGGGCAATTCCTTCATAAAAAATATCTTTTTTCTTGAAAGAAAAACGAGCCGCAGATTCATCGGGAAAGGAACGAATCTGTTCAAGCTTTTGAAAGTTCAACTGAGTGAAATAGTCTTTGAAAAGGGATAAATTCTTCTCAAGCCACAAACGACTTCCCACAGCATCTTTGAGGAAAAAGGGGTAAACAAGGATAAAGCCTGAACGTGGCTCTTCATTGCGAGGAGCTATCAGGATGTGTTTCTCTTCCTTTTCTATGATGCATGCTTCCCAGTCCTTTGGGTGCTTGAGCGAGAAACCCTCAGCATAATTCCTCACCTTCCCCTTGCAGGAGAAAAAACTTGAGGTGAGGACTAAAATTAAGCACAAAATGAGCAAAAGAAAGATGAGAGCGAAAAACCTTGAATTTTCTTTTAATTTTACTTCCATCATTTCCCTCTCTTTGAAATTTTACTGCAACATGGTCTTTAAGGTAAATACAAAAGGAAAAGGAAGAATATTTTCTCCTTTAAATTTATCTTTATGCCTGTAATCATTTAAAAATGATTATAATAAAAATGCTTCTCTTTCATTTGTGTGGGTCAATCGAAACATATTTCCCGGATACGAGATACACGATAGGACGAAGATAGGCGTAAAGCTTGAAGCCGGAAGCCCTTTTCATAGCCGTCTTGATCTTCGAGTTCAGCCCCTACACTACGCCGTTCCTTATCCGAGACGTTGTAAAACTGACCACTCCGTTCCAATAGCGCTTAATCGCCTTGGCCACCTCGATGATCGGCTTCAGCCGGCTATAAGTCGCCCAAAAATACCAGCGTTTCAAATAAAAGGCTGCGCGAGCCGGATCCATAAACTCCCAAAACCTCGCCAAGGCCAGCTCGAGGTAATAGGCCCGGGCTGTCTTCAAGTCCAGACGTCTCAACTTCTCCAGCTGTTCCTCCTGCTCCCGTGTCAGGTTGCGTGTCTTCTTCAGCGCCTTGTTTTCTCTCTGCTCCAGCCAACGAACCTTTTCCATAGCCTTGTTCAGCTAGTGCATGATGGGAAAGCGATCAAACACGACTTGAGCCTGGCAAACATTGTTCCACAACCCATGCAAATAGGGATCCCACATGTGGCAACAGACAGGCTCTATCTGCCCCAGATCTGCGCCTCGTCCCCTCAGGTCCCCCACAAACTCCTCGACGACCTCTTTCCTCCGGCTTTCCCCAAGATAAATCACCCGAAAGGCTTCCAAATCGCTGAAAGACATCATATAAACATGCCCTTTGCGCAGCGAAAACTCGTCCATCCCAAGAAAACGAAACCCGGAAAGATCGACCCAGCGCCTGGCTCGTTCCACATAATGCCCAAGAATCCGCCAAATGCGATTCGCCTGCTCTCCCGTGACCTCCCCCACCCCGGCCACCGACATCTCCCGACTCAGCTGCAGCACCAGGATCTCAAATAGCAGGGTAAACCCGATCCCCGGCAGAGCCCAGGGCACCTCCACTTCTCAAATCCCGCATTGCCTACATCGTACCCGAGGGACGCAGGCGTGAAGATAGGTCTCTTACTGAAAAAAGTTCAGATGCCGCCACCTCCGATCCTTCGTATCATGAACGCCGCCTTCTTCCTCCCCGCACGACGGACAAGGAAACCTCGCCCCCCTGGAAAAATCAATCTTCAGGTCCAGCCGACCCTCTTCCTTGGAAAACTGAATATCGACCACATGCCATGGCTTGCACAGGCCCAGAGCCATCGTAAAAAGTGTCAACTCATCCATCCAAATAATTCCTTTCAGCTTAGACTTCATCTGGAATCCCACCATGTGTCCATGCCATGATTAAATATGCTCTACCCATACGAAATGAAAGAGAATCAATGAATTAAATTGAATAAATAAGATACGAAACAGTCATCATCAATTTTACAAAAAAATCATCATTTAAAGCTTCTTTACAGACGCTCTGACATGTCGAATTCTCCAGGTTTACCTGCAAAATCCCGAAATGATCATAGATGTTAAAAAAATCCTGAAAAATTATAAGCCGAAATAAATTCAAATGCTCAATCCATTCCGGCTAATTTTCTCGAAACCAATAGTTACATTATATTAAGTTCATAAAAAAAGAATCCCCCTTGAAAAATTTTCTCATTCAATAGGCCGAAAAAATCTTTTAAACCAAAATTCCTGCGATTCCTCTCAATTTAAGAGTAAAATTGAAGTCAAAAGTATTTTAAAGAAATAAATAACTTAGATATAATATAAGCATAAATGTGAAATTAAATAATTATAATTATAGTATGTATATTGAAGAGAGTGGAATTTCTAAAATTAATAAATCGATATGAATAATAAACTATATTTCAGGCAAAATGACATTGAAATATACAACGATGACTTTGTAACTACTGAATGTGTCAGGTCGAATTCTATAGATTTAATTGTTACCTCTCCTCCTTATAATGTGGATATCAGATATAAATCTTATGATGATAAAATTCCTTATAGAGTTTACCTTGAATTCACTCGTAAATGGCTTGAAAAAGCCTACATGCTTTTAAAAGATGATGCTCGATTTTGTCTGAATATTCCTCTGGATAAAAATAAAGGAGGTCAGCAAAGCGTCTATGCTGACATAGTAGCTATAGCAAAAGATATAGGATTTAAATACCATTCGACGATTGTCTGGAACGAACAAAATATTTCAAGAAGAACTGCCTGGGGTTCATGGCTTTCTGCAGCTGCTCCCTATGTAATTGCACCGGTAGAGATGATTGTCATTCTTTATAAAAAAAGATGGAAAAAGTTAAGCGGAAGTAGAAAATCTGACATAACAAAAAAAGAATTCTTAGATTGGACCAATGGAGTCTGGACCTTTATGGGAGAGAGTAAAAAAAGAGTCGGACATCCCGCCCCTTTCCCCGTAGAATTACCAAAAAGATGTATCAAACTCTTTACTTTTGTGGGAGATACTGTGCTTGATCCTTTTATGGGAAGTGGAAGCACCCTAATAGCGGCTGCTCTATCTGAAAGAAAAGGGATTGGTGTCGAAATTGAAAAACATTATTGCCAGATAGCTAAACTGAGACTGATAAACGAAGCTAAAATTAACCAGCTCAAATTAAATATAATTTCAAAGTAGTTCCCTTATGAAGTCAGTAAAAATATCAATTTCAGATTTAGTAATGGAATTTTTCAGAAACCACCCCAAACAGGATATGAGCCATGCACCCGTAGTAGATTACGTTGAAGAAAAATATCTAAAACTGTATAGAAAAAAGCCAAGGGATACATGGAGAGCAATAAGAAGGCTTCACCAAGAAGGGTTTTTAATAAAAGTAAAGAAAGGTATATACAAGTATGATCCAGATTACGAGAAGCAGAAAGAGCTATATGAATTTCCACCTCAGATAAAAGAAAAAATATTCAAAAGAGATGGTTTTAAATGTATTATCTGCGGAAGAGGGATAGACAATGGTGTAGAAATACACGCTGACCATAAAATTCCACTTGATAAGGGAGGTAAAAATACTTTAGACAATGGACAAACACTTTGTTCAGAACATAACCTTCTTAAAAAGAGATATTCTCAAACAGAATTTGGCAAAAGGTTCTTGATAAGGCTTTACCAGCAAGCTGAAAAGGAAGGGGATAATAAGATGATTAAATTCTGCCAAGAGATTTTCGATATATACAATAGGTATGGAATTAATAGGCACATAAAAAGACCAAATCATAAATAAATCTCAATTGCTTTTTTGTAAAGATGGGCATACACATTTCAGCTAACTTTTGCGGATAAAAAAATTGTCGAAGGGAATTAAAGTTGAGTGAAACGAAGCCCTTTATCTGCTTTTATGCACCGTGGACCACGTGAACGCTTTGGACGTAGGGGGGCGGTCACTTCTTTAATTTCTTTATCACAATTGCTCTTGATTTTTCATGGCATTCTGGGCATTTTAAATATTTCCAACCGCCTTCTTTACTCACTCCATGGGAACTTATGAAATCGGTAAAAGCAAGTATCTCTAATTAATGTCCGCATTTAGGGCAGCGGTAAGCAAAATTTTTCGCGTGCCATCGCACAAGCAAAAATAGACTTCCTACGATGTGAATCAACCAGAGATACCAGTAGGCAGGCATTAAGAAAACAGCTCCAATTATAATGACCGCAAAGAATAAAGCAATATAAATAATCGGTCTTATCCAATCTTCTTTTTATGTTCTTTGATATTGAGACATGAGATTTCACTCTAGAATCTTACTCTATATCTTTTTATTTTAAGAAACCTGAAGACGATTGCAAATAAGGTTGAAAAAAAGTTGGGCTCAGCCAATTTGGAAGGGGCAATTTGTAAGGTTACGACATATTTTACCCACTTTAAGTTAGCCAGGGGCACTAAACTAGAGCCGATTTTTTTCTTACGCCGAAGGCGAAAGGCAAAGAAAGATTTTACAAATTTTCGGTGTAATAGGTGGCCCTTTCAATAATTAAGGAGTAAAAAACTATGATTTAATACTTTATCTATTATAGGAAATCTACCGAGGAAGAGGAAAGACAAATTTTGTCTATTGAAGCCCAGGTTGCCGAGCTTAAGTATTTCGCCAAGCAAAACAATCCTTTTATTGTTAAAGAATATACCGAAAGCAGAACAGCCAAAGAACCCCCCAGACCAATTTTTAGTTAAATGCTTGGCGAAATTGAAAAAGGCAACGCTTCGGGAATTTTAGCGTGGAACTCTAACAGGTTAGCCAGAAATTTAATAGAGGGCGAAAGAATTATCTACCTCGTTGATACCAGAAAAATCCAATCGCTAAAATCCCTGACATTTTGGTTTGAAGCGACGCAGCAAAGAAAATTTATGTTGAGTGTCGCTTTCGGGCAAGTGAAATATTAAGCCGACAATTTGCGAGAAAACATTTTGCGAGGAATTAGGCAAAAAATACGTCGTGGTAAACTTTCGGCAAAAGCCCGGATTGGATATTTTAACGAACCAAGATTGCGGACTATTAAACCTGACAAGAAAACTTTTAGCAAAACCAAAGAGTTTTAAGGGGTTTTGCCACGGGAAATTACACCTTGTCTCAAATCCGAGATAAAATGTTTTCTCTTGGCTTAGCTGGACCCAAAAGAGGAAAGAAAATGTCCTTGTCCTCTGTTGAACATATTTTGAAAAATCCTTTTTATTCCGGACATTTCCTTTACCGCGGGGAACTTCATCAAGGAAGCCATAAGCCAATGATTACAAAGAAACTTTTTGATAAAATACAGCAAGTTTTGAAAGACAAAGGCAAGCCTCGCAAAAAGTCAAAACAAAAAGATTTCAAATTTTTTGGGTTTTGGAAGATGCGGCGAGTGCAGCTATGCGATTACCGCTGAAAAACAAGTCAAGAAAAGAGGGCTGGAATTTATTTATTACCATTGCACCCACAAAAAGCAAAACTCAAAAATGTTCTCAAAGAAGCTTTTTGGGAGAAGAAAAATCAGCCAAACAGATAAAAGAGCAGTGTCAAAAAGTTTCTTTGCCCGATGTTTGGCGGGATAGATTTTTGAATAAACTGAAAGAAAGGAAAAAAGAAAACCGCCAAACATCAGATCTTTTCGCTTAAAATCTCAAAAAGAAAATTGAGAAACGTAAAATAAAAATGCAAGTCGGCTTACTGACGCTTACCTTGATGGTGTTTTTGAGCTTGCTGAATTTCAGCAAAAGAAAAACGCCCTGATGAGCAAAAAGAAAACTTTGGAGGAGAAATTATCTGATTTTGAGCGAAAAGGTAATCATTGGCTTGAACTCACCCGAAACTGGATTATTGAAGCCAACCAAGCCAAAAATCTCGCTTTGCAAGAAAATTTTTCCGAGATGAAAAATTTTCTTAAAATCGGCTCGAACCGCCAAATTAGCCAGCAAAAACTCTCTATAGGTTTCAAAAAACCCTTTGATTTCCTCGCAAATCTGCCCGCCGAAGCGAGGGGCGAAACCCCGAGCGAGGCGACTAATTCAATTTGGTGGAGCTGAGGGGATTTGAACCCCCGACCTCTTGACTGCCAGTCAAGCACTCTCCCAACTGAGCTACAGCCCCACCACGACTTTTTTTATCTTACAGAAAGATAAAAAATGAGTCAAGCAAATGTGGGCGTGCTTTTTCAGGAAAAACTAATTTATAAATGATTAAGTCTTCACCAAGAAGTAGGAGTGTAAAAATGACTAGAGTTGAGAAAAGCAAAAGCTTAGGTAAAAGAAGCGATTCTTTCCTCTTGAGTAAATAAATAGAGAGAATTTGGATGATCTTTCTTTAATTTAGGCGATTTTTTACTTTTTAAATCAATATTTTTCCTAAGCCTCTACACAACTATTTACTCAGTTTTTCATCTTCATTTACTTAGCCTTTTGAATACTGTTAAACTTAAAAATCCCTTTAATTAATGACTATTTTCGACTTTTAATCATAGGAAAGAGCAATTTTTTCACGATTTTATTAACAAATAAAAAAAATCATGTTAAAATACACTCGAAATAAGGATCATAAAAGATGCCAAGGAGTAAAAAAGCAGCTAAATCTTTTAAAAATGCTCTTTTCTGGATTGTGGCAGGAATCGTGATTATCATCCTCTGGAGTCTTCTTCAGGGACCCGGGGTTACAAAAAAGGAAATAAGTTTCAGCGAGTTCCTCAACGAAGTAGAAGAAAATAAGGTTGAAGAAGTGACCATCGAAGGCAGTCAAATAAAAGGAAGATATACGGATGGGTCAAGCTTCAAGACCATAGCCCCTCCCCAGTTTGATGACCTCGTCAAAATCCTTCGCGAACACAGAGTTAGCATCAACGTCAAAGATACAGGGCGCACCCCCTGGCTTTCCTACATTTTTACCTGGTTCCCCATCCTCCTCCTCATCCTTTTCTGGATATTTTTCATGCGCCAGATGCAGGCAGGAGGAAATAAAGCCCTCTCCTTCGGGAAGAGCCGTGCCAAGCTCTTCTCAGGAATACAAAAGAAGGTGACTTTCAAGGATGTGGCAGGGGTGGATGAAGCGAAAGAAGAGTTACAGGAAATAATCGGCTTCTTAAAGGATCCCCAAAAATTCCAGAAACTGGGGGGCCGTATCCCCAAGGGTGTGCTTCTGGTTGGAGCACCGGGAACAGGGAAGACTCTTCTTGCCCGGGCAGTGGCAGGTGAGGCAGACGTTCCCTTTTTCTCCATAAGCGGGTCTGATTTTGTGGAGATGTTTGTAGGAGTGGGAGCATCCCGAGTAAGGGACCTCTTTGAGCAGGGGAAAAAGCATGCCCCTTGCTTAATCTTTATCGACGAGATAGATGCAGTGGGAAGACAGCGGGGCGCCGGGCTTGGAGGAGGACATGATGAGAGAGAGCAGACACTGAATCAGCTGCTGGTGGAGATGGATGGATTTGACTCCAACGAAGGAATAATCCTCATTGCCGCCACAAACCGACCTGATATCCTAGATAGCGCGCTTTTAAGACCGGGAAGATTCGACCGTCGCATAGTGGTCAATATGCCCGATGTGAAGGGAAGGGAGGAAATCCTCAAAGTCCACGTGAGAAAGATTCCGCTCGCCAAGGATGTCGACCTCCAGGTTCTGGCTCGTTCGACTCCTGGTTTTTCTGGTGCTGACCTAGCGAATATGGTCAATGAAGCAGCCTTGCTTGCTGCGCGGCTGGGTCAGGATGTAGTCACCATGAAAGATTTTGAGAACGCCAAGGATAAAGTCTTGATGGGGGTGGAAAGGAAGAGCATGATCATCAGTGAGGAAGAGAAAAGGAGCACCGCCTACCACGAAGCAGGACATGCGCTGGTAGCTGCTCTCATCCCGGAGGCAGACCCGATTCATAAAGTTACCATCATTCCTAGAGGGCTTGCCCTAGGTATAACTCAGCAGCTCCCTCTTGATGATAGATACACCTACTCCAAGGACTATCTTGAAGCCCAGCTTTCGGTGCTTCTTGCAGGGAGGGTAGCAGAAAACCTTTTCCTAAATAAGACCACTACCGGTGCCGCCAGTGATTTTGAAAAAGCGACAGAAATAGCCCGCAAAATGGTTTGTCAATGGGGAATGTCTGACCTCGGACCTCTAACCTTTGGCGAAAGAGATGACCTTATTTTTCTGGGAAGAGAATTAGCCACGCATAAAAACTTCAGCGAAAAAACAGCGGAGCTCATTGACGAAGAAGTAAAAAAGATAATCACCAAAAACTTCAATAGAGCAAAAGAATTACTCGAAAAAAACAGAAAGAAGCTCAAAAAGATAGCAGAAGCCCTGCTTGAGAAGGAAGTCTTAACCTCGGATGAGATAGAGCTCATCGTTAAGGGGAAGAGGCTCTTGAGAAAAAAGCAAGAAAAACCTCTTCTTGAAGAAAAGGACAAAATAAAAGAAAGTTCAAAAACCCAGACTCCAAAAGTGCCCAAAATCGTAGAAGCATAAAAAGGTGAGAAGAGAATTCGTCTTAGAAGTAAGAGGAAGAAAATATAAACTGGGACATAAGACCTGGTTGATGGGGGTCTTAAATGTCACCCCAGATTCATTCTCCGATGGAGGGCTCTTCTTTGAGAAAGAAAATGCCCTCAGAAAAGGTCTGGAGCTCGTTGCTGAAGGAGCGGAGATAATAGACATAGGGGGGGAAAGCGCCCGGCCAGGTGCCGAGCCAATCGCTGTGGATGAAGAGCTGCGTAGGGTCCTTCCTGTGCTACGGGAATTAAGGAAAAGGACAGATGTCTTGATTTCTGTGGACACCACAAAAGCAGAAGTTGCTCGTGCTTCACTAGAGGAAGGGGCGGATATCATAAACGACATAAGTGCTCTTCGCTTTGATCCCCAAATGGCCAAACTCATCTTCGAAAGGAAAGTCCCCTGTGTCCTGATGCATATGAAAGGAACTCCGAAAACCATGCAAATTTCTCCCTTCTATCAGGATGTTGTTGAAGAAGTTAAGTCTTTTTTAAGGGAAAGAATAGAATTTGCTAAGTCTTGCGGAATCGAAACCCCGAGAATCATCATCGACCCAGGCATAGGATTCGGAAAGAGGCTCGAGGATAATCTTGTGCTTCTGAATAACCTCGAGGTCTTCGAAGAGCTCAATCAACCGCTTCTTGTGGGAGTTTCAAGAAAATCTTTCATCGGTAAAATCCTCAATCTCCCGCCCGAGCAAAGGTTAGAAGGAACAATTGCCTCGGTAGTTATCTGCATTCAGAAAGGAGCCCATATCCTCAGGGTTCATGACCTCAAAGAAGTAAAGAGAGCCATCGCTGTGGCCGAGGCCATTCTCCAAGAAAGAGTCTATCCAGAGTCTGCAATTAAAGAAGAGGGAAAAAACTATGTTCAATAACATCATCAATGCCCTCACTCGCTTTACCCTGGCTGACTTTATCGACATTATCCTCGTCACCATCATCCTTTATTCTTTCTTTCGCCTCATAAAAGATACCAAAGCCTATCAGATGGCGATCGGGCTTGCGGTTGTCGGAGTCTTGTATCTCATCACCCAGGTTGGAAATCTCGTAGTTTCGCACTGGATAATAAAAATATTTACTACCTATCTGATCATCGCCATCATCGTCCTCTTTCAGGGAGAGATAAGAAGGTTCCTTACCACACTCGGCTCCCGCTCCTTCAGAAAGCCAATTTCTCTAAGGTCATTAAAGGAAAAAGTCGAGGACATTTTTTTAGCCATCGATTATCTTGTCTCAAAGAAAATCGGGGCGTTGATCGCTATAGAAAGGGAAATCTCCCTGCAAAGCTATGCTGAAGGGGGAACAAAGATAGATGCAGTCCTTTCCAAAGACCTCCTGGCAAGCATATTCTTTCCTCGGTCTCCTCTCCATGATGGAGCAGTCATAGTCAGAGGAAATAAAATCGTGGCGGCGGCATGCCTTCTTCCTCTTCCCGCCACCCACAACCTCGGAGAAGAGTTCCTGACAAGAACGCGCCATCTTGCCGCTTTAGGCCTATCTCAGGAAACAGATGCAGCCGTGATAGTGGTCTCTGAAGAATCGGGGACCGTTTCTCTTGCAATTAGAGGACGTCTAGAGAGGGAGCTTACCAGGGAACAACTAAGAGAAAGGCTCTTCCAGTATCTGAGGCTAAAGTGAATAAGCTCTTGATAAACATCTTTCTAAAAAACTGGGGATTGAAACTCTTCTCTCTTCTTGTGGCACTCCTCCTCTGGCTTGTCCTCATCCCAGAGGAGAAGATGTTTTCAGAAAAAACTTTAACTGTTCCCTTAGAAATACACAACATTCCCTCAGATATGGAGCTTGTTAAAAAACCACCTGCAACCGTGGATGTCAAGATAAGAGCACCTAATCGACTGATAAACGACATTTCAGCCACGAATGTCCATGCAGTCCTCAACCTCCAGAATGCACGTCTTGAACAGGAGGAATATCCTCTCCACAAGAACATGATCAGCATCCCGCAAGGAGCAGAGGTAAAGGATATATATCCGAGCCAGGTCAACCTTAAGCTGGAAAGGACAAAAGAAGTTCTTCTTGATGTCATTCCCACGCTGAGCGGAAATCCTAGGGAAGGATTCATGCTCTCAAAAATAGAGGTCATCCCTTCCCAGATACTTGTCAAAGGGCCTGAAAGCAAAGTTAAAGAAAATTATAAGGTTAGAACAAGCCCCATAGATATTTCATCCCTGACACAACCGATAGAGCTTGAAGCAGACCTCATCCCTCCAACACCGGATTTAAAATTTGTATCCCTTACAACTAAGGTCAAAGTCAAAATTCTTATTCAGGAAAAAGAAAAAGAACAAGAAAAACCTAAAGAGATAAGAAAGCCGAAGAAATAAACCCGCCTTAATTTTCAGGAATATCAGATACTCTTTTCAGCCAAAATCAAGAGCCAGGTAAGGCAAGGAGTCTTTCTCTTTTAAAGGTCAATGAAGATAGATTTTAAACTCGCAGCCTTAAGACAATTTAGGGACGAACTCGATTTTAAATAAGCTTTATTTCGAGCATACGGTCGATGCGGAAGTTACGCTTCTCCCCTCTTTTATAACAATAGGCACATAAGCCCTCAAATTCTTTTCCTTTATATTCCAAAACTTCGATTGAGTAGGGTTTTATTCTTCTGCGACTCATCGTGTCATCAGGCTTGAGATAGACTATTTCAAGCTCCCTGCCTTTTTCGATGGCATCTCTGATGAGCATAAGCTTCTTCTTGGTGGAGAGCCTTTTCTCTGATTGTTGGTATTTGAAGTGGGTCAGAAATTTAATCACCCTCCAGTCCATCAAGATATGAGATTTCTTGATTTCTTTTTTAAGGACAATCCCTTCAAAACTCGTGCAGCGACTCAATGCCACATAAACCTGACCGTGTGCAAAAGTGCCTCTGCCGATGTCGATTACGACTCTATCGAAGGTCTTGCCCTGACTTTTATGAATAGTAATGGCCCAGGCAAGACGGAGTGGATACTGGGTAAAGGAGCCCACGGTCTCGGTGACGATTTTTTGAAAGCGTTCATCGAAAGCATACCTGAAGAGCTCCCAGGTATAGGGGTATAGGGTTCAACCTCAACTCGCTTTCCATTCTGGAGCTCAACAATGAGCACATCGCTTGAACCACTCGCTTCTTCGATGGCAACTATCCGCCCTATCGAACCGTTCACCCAGCGTCCCTGAGAATCATTGTTCACTAGCATTACTTGGGCACCTTGCTTTAGTTCAAGGATTTCATCTGTGGGAAGATATTACCTGTCAAACTCGCCCTCAAGATACCCCTTGTAGCGATGGATGACTCCCGGGAGAGAGTCAAGCTTCTTCTTATTTCGTCGGAAGGCAAGCTCATTGGTGCTAGTGAGATAAATGTAAAAATCTTCATCGTGAGGAGTAAAATTCGGGTCGAAGCGGGAATTTAAGCGCCGAATATCATCCTCGGTGATGCTTCTGTTGCGGATTGAGTTTAGAAGTTCAATGAAGTTTTCATCCGACTGGCGGTAAACCTTCTCAAGCTCGACAAACTCTATCTCGAAATCTGGTTTAGAGAAGATTTCGGAGGAAAAGAAATATGGTGTCTGATAGCGCAGGGAGAAGATTTCTTGCTCAGCAGAAGTAACAACTGGAGGTAGCTGGTAAAGGTCGCCGATTAAGACCATCTGAACTCCACCAAACCATTCTTCAGGCTGTGGGCCATTAAGACGGAGAAACCTCTCCACACAATCCAAAAGATCTGCCCTGACCATAGAAATTTCATCTATGACCACGGTATCCAGATTCCTGCAGAGAATGGCACTCTTGGGAGAGAGCTTTCTGACCTTATCAAGAGTGATGTCAGACTTGAATTTACAGAAGGAATGGTCTGGCCTCTAACATTGAGGGCTGCAACACCGGTGGGTGCAATCACAGCAACCCTTTTGCGAGTCTTTTTTTGGAAATAATCAAGAAGTGTTGATTCTCCCGTTCCCGCTTTTCCCGTGAGGAAAAGATGGCGCCTGCTCTTCTCCATTATCTTGAGGGCACGGCGGAAATCATCATTTATTTCTATGCTCAGAGTCTCTGACTTTAGTGAAGCTCCAAGAGGAGAGGATGCAAGAAGAGAAATCTTTCGTTGGGAGCTTTCAGGAATGAGAGTTTGATGAGCACTCTTTTTCATTTCGATTAATAAGTGACGATAATAATTATACATTTAACATTAAACAAACAAAAAATTTACTGATTTTTCTCAAGTCAAAAACACAGCGGTTCTCTTTCTTGAATACTTTTTATTTTTTTATATAATCTATCCTTGACTCTAGATTGAAGGTTGATCCTATTTGCCAATGAAAAAGCTTTTTGGAACAGATGGGATTCGGGCAAGAGCCAATGAATTTCCACTTGACTATGGCTCTGTGTATACCTTGGGGAAGGCTCTCGTCTCTCTTCTTAAAAGAGAAAGACTTGATCCTCAAATTATCATCGGACGAGACACAAGAGAATCAGGAATATGGATTGAAGAGGCTCTTCATCATGGCCTCCGTGACTCAGGAGGGAAGGTGTATTCAGCAGGTGTAATACCCACTTCCGCCATATCCATACTCACCAGAAAACATGGTTTTGGAGCAGGAATCGTAATCTCTGCCTCCCATAATCCTTATGAAGATAATGGAATAAAGATATTCTCCAGGAAAGGCATGAAGATTGATGATGAATGGGAAGAGAGTCTTGAAGAAGCAATAATCAACCAAAAGAAAAGAGTAGAGAAAAAAAACATTGAAATCTCTCCTAACCCTAGGTTTTCGCAGGAATATATCGATTTTCTCAAGAAAAATTTTTCTCTCTCTCCCCTTCCTAGGAAAATAAAGGTTATTCTTGATTGCTCAAACGGGGCAGGCTCAAACTTTGCTCCTAGAGTCCTGAGAGAGCTCGGGTTCGAAGTAAAAGCTCTCTTCGCCACCCCCAACGGAAAGAACATCAATGACTGTTGTGGTTCACTCTACCCCCAGACTCTAGCGAAAAAGGTTGTGGAAGAAAAAGCCGACATTGGCATTGCCTATGATGGTGATGCTGATAGAGCGGTGTGGGTAGATGAGAAGGGGAGAATTCTAAATGGAGACCACACTCTCTTTGTTCTCTCTCGATTCATGAAAGAGAAAAAAACCCTGAAGTCTGAGTTTGTGGTGGCAACCACGATGAGTAACCTCGGCCTTGAGCTGGCTCTCAAACGGCTCAACCTGAGACTCTTCCGGACCCAAGTTGGCGATAAGTATGTGCTTGAACAGATGCTGAATTTGAAGACAAATCTTGGAGGAGAGCAATCTGGACACACAATTTTCCTTGACGATTGCCAGACAGGTGACGGCATCCTTACTAGCCTTAAAATGCTGGAGGCAATGCTAAGCGTCAATTCTCCACTCTCGACTCTGGTGGAGGATTTTGAAGAATTCCCTCAAGTATTAATGAATGTCAGGGTAGCAAGAAAGGTTGATTTCAGCCTCTTTCCCGAGATAACGAGCACGGTTGAAGAAATCAAAAAGAGCCTCGGGGTTTCAGGCCGTGTGAATCTTCGCTACTCTGGCACAGAGCATGTGGCAAGAATCATGATAGAAGGTAAGGAGAGGGCTGAGATTGAACGCCATGCCCAAAGATTGGCTTCGGTGATTGAAAAAAATCTTGGCTCAAAAAATTCCCGAATATGATTTAACCTCAATCGAAGAGAATCTTTTGATTTCGGGAGGAAAAAAGGAGAAAAGGAGGAAAAGATGAGACTTGCGGTAAACATTGACCATTTTGCAACAATTCGAGAGGCCAGGCGAGCTAGCGAGCCTGAACCTGTGCTTGCTGCTCTTCTTGCCGAGCAGGCAGGAGCAGAAGGAATTGTTTGCCATATAAGAGGAGATCGGCGTCATATCAAGGAGAGAGACCTTCGCCTTCTAAGAGAAGCCATAAAGACAAAGCTCAACGTGGAGATGGCAGCCACAGATGAGATGAAAAAAATCGCTCTCGAGGTAAAGCCCGATGTTGTCTCTCTCGTTCCCGAACGAGAACAGGAAATAACCACAGAAGGAGGTCTTGATGTTTTAAGCCACGAAGCGCAGCTTGCTCCTTTTATCAGGGATCTTGAGAACGCGGGGATTAAAGTCAGCATCTTTGTCGATCCTGACCTCAAGCAGATAGAAGCCTCTAGGAGAGTCGGAGTTAATCTTATTGAGATAAATACGGGAAAATATGCTGACTTAAAACCTGGAGAAAAAAGAAGAGAGGCACTCGAAGAAGTGAGAAAAGCAGCCGAGTTTGCCAAAAAAATTGGTCTTGAAGTCCATGCTGGCCACGGCCTGGATTATAAGAATGTGCGAGAAGTGGCGGAAATACCTGAAATCGAAGAATTCAGCATCGGATTCTCAATCGTTGCCAGAGCAGCAATATTTGGGGTCTTTGAAGCCGTAAGAGAAATGGTGGCTTTGATTAAGAATCATTAAAGGTCTGGGTGAAGATTTAATCTTAAGCGAAAACCTTAGATGAAAATCTGGGACGTCGGTCATTCTACTCTAAGCGAAGAAGATTTCATCTCGCTCCTTCAAAAAAACAGAATAGAAATTGTTGTGGATGTGAGACGATTTCCTAGCTCCCGGAAATTCCCTCATTTTGAAAAGAATAATCTCCAAAAGAGTCTTCTGGAGAAAAAATTCTTCTACCTCTGGATGGGAGATGAACTGGGTGGTTTCCGTAAGGAAGGTTACGAAGAATGGATGAAAACAGAAAAATTTTCTAGAGGTTTAGAAAAACTTGAAATGGTTGCAAAAAATAAAAGAACAGCCTTCATGTGCGCCGAAGGAGACCACAAGCGGTGCCATCGCAGGTTTATCGCCTCCAGCCTGGAAAAAAGAGGCTGGGAAGTAAATCACATTTCCCTTATCGTGAAGAAAAAAGTAAAGTCTGGCTGAGGAATTGAGGACCATCTTTTCAGGTTAAAATTCAGGTTGAATAAAAGCTATGTTTTCACTCCTCAATTTGAAAAATTTCTTTAGATTATTGCTTTTCTATTTCCTTTGGTTCGAGAGCCTTCAACAAGATGAGGCTTAGTTTGGCTTATTTAGGTCATCGGATTTAAATTTAAATCTGGCTCATCCTTAAAAAGTGTGGTAAAATTT
>Ga0209102_1000652_pt1 | contig 21700 bp, 23 predicted proteins | sample ConPoolayeHmetaG_FD_185483 | JGI IMG/M metagenome (GOLD analysis project Ga0209102, IMG submission 185483) | Hot spring microbial mat communities from California, USA to study Microbial Dark Matter (Phase II) - Cone Pool mat layer H metaG... ...
GTCTGGTACAGCAGGATCCAGGCATCCCTCTCCGACCGAACCCGGGCGAGCACGGCACTGAGGTTTTCGTACATCGATCTCCAGTACCTTGCATCCTCCACCGACGCGTTGTACCTGAGATGGAGGGCTTGGTATGCGGTCCGCCAGCGGTCCAGGTCCGCTGTCATCGCTTCCAGGTCCGCGGCGAGACGATCGTAGAGGCTTCTCAGTTCCCTGTAGTCCAAGTTGCTCTTGTTCAGTGCGGCAGCGAGCCTTTCGCACCTTGATCTGCACTCTTCCATCTCCCTCAAGGCTTGCTCCAGCCTACGAACCTCCTCCTCATAGAGACCCTTGTACCTCTCGACCAAAGCGCGGCTCATCTTCAGCTCGCAGAGGAGGTCATTGTAGGAGGTTTCCAGCTCCCGGAACCGCACCACCCAGGCATCCCTCTCGCTGGTCATCTGACGAAGATCCGAGCTTGAGACCTCCAAGAGGCACGTGAGCCTGATGATCTCAATGGTCCTGTTCATGAGTTCCTTTTCCAGAATCTCCCTGTCGGCGGCTGTCTCGTTGAACCGCCTTTTCAGCTCTTCGAGATCATCCTTGAGACCGGCGTACATTATCTGGAGGCAGTCCAAGCTACTCTTGGTCGCAAAGTACTTCCACTTCCAGTCCTCGCTTTCATTCCTGGCGTTGTCGAGCTCCATCTCCAACGCCTCCTTCTGCGAAACCGTCAGGTTCAGGACGAACTCCGTCCGCCAGTACTTGGATTCCCATTCCGCGCTCCTCTTCGCCGAAAGCTCCAGTTCGGAGCTGCACCGGACGAGATCCTCCGAACACGACTCGGCCTTGGCCTTCCAGGCATCAGCCTCATCCCGCGTCTTGTTCAGAAGCTCGGTTCTATTCCGGTAGAGAGCCCAAAGCCGGTCGTACTGATCGGCCTTGTCCCTGTACGCGCGGCGCCAAGGGGCCTTCTCGCCTTTCACGGTTCCGAACAGTCCCGACAGGTATGCGAGATAGAGCAGGGCTGCTAGTGATACCAGGGCGACGACCACCACAAGGCAAGTTCGAAGCCGACTCCGGGCCCGCCTTGGCTTGGAGACGTGAACTGGAACACTTGGAGCCAGATCACCCGGCCGGGCGCGCCTAGCCTCTATTTCGCGCATGATCTGGAGAAAGTCAAGATCCAGTTCGGAGGCCATGGAGAGTTACACCCTCGATCTACTCGGACGCGGCCCTTTTCGTTTAAGTCTATCCCCGGTTCGCCCAACAAGGATTCCAATGGTTGACCATCGCCGTCCGAAACCTCAAACCTGAGACGATCCCGCTGGCCGGGGCAAAGAACGTTCCGATCCTTGGAGATTCTCCTCGATCACATATTCCGCGCGGTAGCCCATCGTTCCCGAGGGTTGGAAGGAGTGCAACCTGACCTCGACGCCTAGCAAGTCGGATGCCTCGATCGCGAAGTCCTCCATGTGGTCGTATGAGCCGCAAGACCTGCATGAGCTTCCCCGGAAGGATACGACGAGCTGCCTGCCGTCGAGCCTTTCCAACCGAGCAACGATCTCGGGTCTCCGATAGCGATTGTAGCGCAGAATGGCCGCCCTAACGCGTTCCGACACGGAACCCGCCCTTCGTCTTGTTCGCAACGCCGGCCTCCTTAGCATACTATCGTCTCAGATCCGCGGCCGAATCTTGGAAAGGATCTCGCCCAATGGAATCGGTCGCCTCAGGACTTCCCCAAAGCTCTCAAGCTCGGATGGAATCTGGCCCCGCGCCCCAGCGATGAAGAATAGGGGACACCTGTCCGACAGATCCTTAATCCAGCCCAAGTTCTCGGGATTCGTGGTGTCCCTGGAGATGTCGATGATCGTGGCGGAAGGAACGCGTCCCCCTAGATGGATCCAGTGGCATGCATCCCTGATGGCCTGAAACGAGTGAACTTGATATCCCTCCCGCGCTAGCCGTGCCTTCAGACTCGACCATGCGGCCGCATCGCGGCTGATCACGACGACTGCCTTTCCCGCCATCTACCCCACCACCACAATTCCACGCCTGCTGCACTCCCTCTGGATCCTCGTAGCCGCCTCAGAATAGATGCTTGGGTCAGGACTCAAATAGGCTTGCTGAAGCTCGGGGAAGCGGGACAAAAGGAAGGGCCTCAGCCGGGCCCAGATGCCCGGCTTGGGCCGAAAAGGGTCGAAGCCCACCTTCTTGATCCCCGCTGCAGCGAGCTTCTCGATCAGGATCTCCAGTTCCCCCGGCCGCGTGGTGATGCCGGGCATGATGGGAGCTATGAAGGCCCACGGTCGAAGGCCGGCGTCGCTGGCTTGGGCCATTGCCCTCAGCCTATCATCGAGGGACGATGCTCCGGGTTCCATCTCCCTGCGGATGCTCTCGTCTGAGCACGTGATGCTGAAGCCCAGCTCGAACTCCGAGAATCGCTTCATCAGATCATAATCCCTGGTCACCAACGCCGATTTGGTGAGAAGCGATACTGGCACGTCGGCCTTCGCCAACTGCTCCAAGCACCTGCGGGTCAGGCAGTATTTTGCCTCAGCTGGCTGGTAGGCGTCCGTGACGCTCCCCAGCCAGACCGGCCCTTTTTCCTTTCTTGCCAGTTCCCGCGCGAGGACGGTCGGCATATTGACTCTCACGTCCACGAAGCTGCCCCAGGTCCTCTCCTCCCTGAGGACGGCGGGCGAGTAACAGTAGACGCACCCGTGCTGGCAGCCTCTGTACGGGTTCACGGAGTACCTGAAGCCGGCTAGGCCACAGTGCCCAAGTCCGCTCCGACTCGTGACCTCCCGGATGATCGTGCCCGCCAACCTAGTGCTCATCCGTGATCAAGGTTTGGGGCGACGCTCATTCGAGCAGGAGCGCTTCCCTCAGAGCGGGGGTCAGCGACTTGAGAGGGATTACAGCCTCTCCGGAGATGAGCACGTGCTCGGTGGCCAAGAGGGGTCCCAGCATGCTGGCGGCCTGGGGCTTCCAGCCCGTGGACATCCAAGTCACGAAACGCTTGGATCCGTATTCTCCCACCTTCGGCACCAGGTCCGGAAAGTCCTTCAACAGGGTCTCTCCCTGCTTCCGATACGTCTCCAGCACCGGGGGAACCTGTTTCCCGGACTCAACAAGCCCGGCGATCAGGGCACAGCGGTGAAGCTCGAGTCTCTTGGACAGCTTTCCGACGAGCTCATAGTAGATGTTCTTGCCAACCGGCGAGTCCGTCTCCGTCTTCAGGACGTCCCCCTTGAGAACCAGTATCTTGATGTAGATCCTGTATGTGCGGCTTGACAGCACGAGCGGCTCTGCCCTCCATCGGTGCTTTCTGCCGCACACCTCGCCCTCTAGAACATCGCTCCTCACCCTGCCCCCAAGGCGAAAGAGGGCATCCCTGATCAGCGCGTACTTGTCCTCAGGTTCCAGAATCTCCTCCATTTTCGACACCTGGCGCCTTCCTTTTCCGATCGGCTCCGTGCACCGCTCACCCCTTGCCGCTTATAAATCGCTGTCCCAGGGATCCAGCCCATCGCTTGAGGTCGCGTCGCGTCTCGGGCGTATTCCGGCCTTGGACTGGGAATTTGGCCCGAGCAAAGGTTGTCGTCGTTCACCAGCTCTTCAGCCCAAGACGGGCAAGCCAACCATGGAGATCGACGACCATTTATCTACATCGAACCGACCACATCTGCCGGTCACCTTGACGCTGCTAAAGGATCTGGGAATGCCGGCATTCCACGCCGAAGGATGGCCCAAGATCGATCCGGCGACCTGGAGGCTGAAGGTTTCGGGGCTCGTAAGGGATCGGCGGGTCTTCACCATCGAGGAGGTCAGAGCAATGCCATCCGTGACCGTGGACGCGCGGCTGACGTCGGTCAGCGGCTTCTCGGTCAGGGCGCCCTGGGACGGCGTGGCCTTCTCCGAGTTTCTCAAGCGGATCGAGCCCCTCGAATCCGCTTCGCATGCCACCTTCAGGAGCGTCGGCGGCTACGAATCGACCGTCAGCCTGGAGAACCTCCTGAAGCCGCGGGTAATCCTGTGCTACGGCGTCGAAGGACAGCCGCTAGAGCTGGAGTACGGAGGGCCCCTTAGGCTGCTGGTGCCGCACCTGTGGGGATACAAGAGCGTCAAGTGGCTATCTGAGATCGAGCTGACAGACCGGATGAAGGGTGGCTACTGGGAGGACCGCGGGTACAGCCGGGAGGCTGAAATCGAGCCTGGATACACCTTCGACATGAACACCCGAAAAAGGAGGCCGATAAGGGGCGGCGGGGAGGTCACGGAGTTCTGACGCTATGGAGGGTGTCGGCCCGCCCATCACAAGTCATCGAGTAGATCTCCTCCGCTGTAGGCGTCCTCATCCACCCAACACACCTGGCGGTTAGCAGCTTATTAATCTCACATGAAGGGAAGCATTATGACGATTCTTCTCGTGGGGATATCGGTCAGGGCAGCCGCGGAATCGGCCGTACGGTCGGGCTACGAGGTGAGCGCCCTCGATGTCTTCGGCGACACCGACCTGCGCGCAACGTGCCCCACCCTTTCCCTGACGGACGAGCTTCGCCACCTTTACCCCGATGTCAGGTCGCAGACCATGCGCCTTTTCCTGTGCAGCAAGTTGTTGGACTTCGACGAGGTCGTCTACGGGTCCGGGTTCGAGAATCACCCGGAGTGCGTTCGCGAATGGGAGTCGATGGGCAAGACCGTCATAGGCAACGAGTCGGAGTCCTTGGCAGCGGTCAGAGACTGGCAGAAGCTCTTCGATTTTCTCGATTCCCGAGGCATCGACCACCCGGAGACGTATGTCGTGAGAGACGTATCGAAGTTTAACCTTGGATCGATCGACGCTCACAAATTCATAGTGAAGCCCACGTCAAGCGGAGGAGGGCACGGGATACGGTTTCTCGACGAGATAGCTGCATCGCCGAATGCGTGGGATGAATGGTGTGAAAGATCGGTGCTTGTTCAAAGGGTCCTTCAGGGCACCCTTGCATCGGCCTCGTTCGTCTCGGGAGATCGGGGCTTCCGCCTGCTTTCCACGACCCGCCAGCTTGCCGGAACCGCCTTTTCTGCCTTCCGGTACGTCGGCAACATTGCGCCCCTCGACGCGCCCCCTGCGATCAAGAGAAGGATGGAATACGTTGCTAGGGCAATCGCGACGGAATTCGGCCTCAAGGGTTCCAACGGCGTTGACTTCATCATAGCCGGTGGGCGCGTCAACGTTTTGGAGGTGAACCCGCGCATCCAGGGAAGCCTGGAGGTCGTGGAGAGGGCGTCCGGCGTGGGGGTTTTCGATGCGCATGTGAGGTCTTGCAGGGGGCAGGGGCCACCGTCCGTGCGTGCCGCCCCTGGATTTTGGGGACGCAGGATAGTCTACGCTCCCCGCGACCTGATATCGGGCGAACTGGGGGCACTTGGCTTCACCAAGGACATCCCCCGACCCGACACCCCCCTGCGAGCCGGAGCCCCGGTGTGCACCGTTCTGGCCCACTCACGCTCCAGCCGCTGGTGTGCAAGTCTGCTCAAGCAGAGGGAGAAGAGAGTTATTAGCCTTTTGCGGCCTCCAAGCTGAGTGCAGTCGCTGCCCTTCATCTTCGCATCGGCCTTCGTCATCGGGCTTACGGGCGCGATGATGCCGGGGCCGGTTCTCGTCGCAACGATAAATCGATCGGCCAGGATCGGCTTCAGGGCCGGTCCGCTCGTCGTCCTTGGCCATGCGATCATTGAGGCGGCGCTCGTCATAGCCGTGATCCTAGGCTTGGGCGCGGCCCTCCAGAAGCCGCTGCTGATCAAGCCGATAATGCTGGTGGGGGGGTCCGTGTTGATCGTCCTGGGCGCCAACATCCTGAACGAGGTAAGGACGGGCAAGGCCGCCCTTCCTGGGGGGCCGGACCCCTCGTCCCGGCAGGTTCAGGAATCACTACTTAGGCCCGTCGTGGAAGGAATCGTGCTGAGCGCCTCAAACCCCTATTGGACGCTCTGGTGGGCGACCATAGGCTTGACCTACATCGCGATAGCGAGCCAGTCGGGGCCGCTTGGGATCCCCGCTTTCTACAGCGGACACATACTTTCGGATCTTGCCTGGTATAGCGCTGTGGCGGCGGGCGTAGTCGTTGGCACAAGACGCGTTACAGGCCTGGGCTATAGGTTGATACTGGCCGGGTGCAGCATTTTCCTGATAGCGCTTGGCTTCCTTTTCGCGTGGCGGGGTACCTCGGGTTTGGCCGCGATGCTGTGATGGGGCCTGTGCACTCAGCCGAGGTGCAACAACCCGGGGGGGCAATTTTTATGTCTCCTTCCGCTATCAACAACGAGTGAACCCGTCCGATCGGAAACTCATAGTCCTCGATCCCTTCAGCCGCGAGGCCCGCGAGTTGGCCAAGAAAACGCCACCGCTAGATGCCCTTGGGCAGAGGTACATCCAAGCATGCAGAGAGAGGATAGAATGGTTCGCCTCCCCGTTTCTGGAGAAGGACGGCATCCCGGTGCAGATCGAGAGATCGCCTCCCGATGTCCTGATCGAGCCGCCCGATCTTCAGTTCGACATCTCGGTTTTCTACCTCCTGATGCAGTCGTGCGCCGCCTGCTTTCCGCCGGGGTCCTTTGAGGCCAGGACCGTCATCTCAGCGAACCGAGAGATATTTCGGAGGAGGCTCAAGGCCTGCTACGCCGAGACGCAGGAAGCCATCCTCGATCTGCTCCCTGACATCGGAGTTGCCAAAGCCGGCCCCGATGAGATACCGCGGCAGGATCTCTACAAGATCATGGCACTGCGAAAGTTCGCTGAGATGCGCAGTGCGTCCGTCACCTCCTCAACGCTCCACGAGATCAAGTTCAAAGCCAACTGGACCCGCATACTTCCAACCACCTACGATCTGACCGATTTCTACATAAAGGACGGCTGGGCGTACCTGTCCGCAAATGACCTCTTGGAACTATTATCCCAGGATATCGGGCGCAGAATGGAGCTATACATGTCCCAAGTCAGGCAGAAGATGGACGCAGCCAAGGTCAAGCCCCATCCGACGTTCAGGAGCGTTGGAAAGATCATCTCGGATCTGTCATCCAAGAGCCATGAGGATCTAGTCGGCATGGGCGGAGAGCTGAGGGAGGAGTTCTACCCGCCCTGCATCAAACAGGCTGAACAGGGCGTGGACGCCGGAAGTCGGAACTACGCCGTAACGGTTCTCTTGACGTCCTTCCTTTCGCATGCAAGGATCTCCCCCTTTGCGGGCGATGCCAAGATATCAGACTTCATCGATGACATGTCAGTTATCACGTCTGAGATCTTGCCTAGGATATACGAGGCAGGGGCGAGATGCAACCCGCCCCTCTTCGATGATCAGCCGGTAGAGAAGGCCAACATCATGTACCATCTTGGGTTCGGGCTGATCGAAAACCCGCGGCTTGAGGACTCAGGAAACTCGACTTGGTACATACCCCCTAACTGTGAGAAGATACAGCGCGAGGTGCCGATGCTCTGCAAGCCGGATGCTCTCTGCCGCAGGATCAAGAACCCGATCATTTACTACGTCATCAAGGCGAGGGGCAGCGAGAGACCGAGGGAAAGCACCTCTAGCCTGGCGGGAATCGCGCAAGCGCGCGATCGACGAAGCTGAACCTATCCAGGAGTTCCAGATTCCTTTTCTTTACCAGCGCCACGATGCGCCCTTCCTCGTCGACCACGCCGAGGCGGGAGGTTCCGGTTTGCCTGAAAAGCTGAGCAACCTCCGTCAGCGAAGCATCCTTGGGAACGGTATGGATTGGCTCAAGCTTCAGGTCCCCGACTTTGGCGGAGAGCAGGTCGACGCCGGACTCTATTGCGCGAAAGAGGATCTCATCGGTGACGATGCCGACATGCCTTTTTCCGTCCATCACTATCAACGACCCTATCCCTCGCTCGCGGAACTCCCGGGCTACCTTCCGGACTGGGTCTTTGACATCGCAGAACACCAGTTCCTTTCTGCCTATGTCGTAGGCCGTCCCAAGATCGTATGCAGTCTTCACCATTCAAAAGTCCCCTTCTAGGTCAGATACGCGCCCAGGAACAAGAAGAACCCGATCCCAAACGGCAGAACGGCCGCCTGGAAATGCCTTGAAAAGCCCAGCAACCTCAGCGCGGGGCGCAACACGCCGTATATCACTAACAATCCGAGCGAGTACAGCCCAAACAGCGCTGTGCCGAGGAGCTCGACATCCACCCGTAGGAGAATTAGGACGGCGCCGAGCGCTCCAGACGCAAGGACGAGATTCGCAATCGGCGCGGCCAATGTCGCGGCGACCGTGAGTTCAGTTCCCAAGCTTCTTCCTGACACCAACCCAACCTCAGCCAGCAGATGCCACGTCGCTGCGCGCGCCATCCCACCCATCTGGCGCACAAAAATGTTACGAGACCCTTCAAGTGATGCACGGGGCGCTGACTACGCGGACTCGGCAACCAGCATTGCCTTGATCTTCTTCAGCCTCGAGAAGTTCTCCCTCTCCAGTTCCTCCAACCTATCCTCGATCAAGCGGATGGAGCCTTGGAGCTTGGGCACTACGACGTGGTCAAGCGCGCTCACACGGCGCCTCGTCTTCTCCAGTTCCGCGGCGACCCTCCTCGCACGTTCCTCCACCGAGGCCAGGACCAGAACCGCATCCAGCGCCTTCTCGAACGCCGAGGCAGCATCGTCAAGCAGGCTCGAACCGCCGACGAAGGAGTACCCGCGTCTGGTTGCATCCCTCTCGGCCGAGGTGAACTCCAGCACCGGCACGACGACCCCCATGATGTTCCTCGAACTGACCGAAAGGCTTATTTGACCTTTCGTGTAGGTCGATACCTGCCTCGTCTCGGCCGTCCCCATGGCCGCGTAGCAGATCGAGAGGGCGCGATGAGCTCTCTCCACCGCCCCGTTGGCCGAATCCCTGGCTTCCTTCACCATGCGCATCACCTCGAAGAACTCGTTTACCAGCGCATCCCGCTTCTGCTTGAGGAGGTCCCGCCCCCTCTCGGCCAATCTGACCCTTTCCTTGAGCTTGATGAGCTCCATCCTCGTGGGCTTCAGGCCCTCGATCAGCTGTTGAGGCACGGTGGCCCTCCCTCACCTAGGTTTTCCCGGGCACGTAGTACTTGGCTATGAAACGATCCTCTATCCTCTTGAGCTCGTCGCGGGGCAGCGTGGAGAGTATCTCCCAGGCCTTCGATAGGGTGGTCTCGATGCTGCGGTTCTCGTACCTGCCCTGGCTCAGCAACTTGGTCTCAAAAAGGTGGGCGAACTCAAGATACGTGCGATCCCTAGGCGTGAGAGCCTCCTCGCCAACCACCGCAACTAGGTCGCGCAGATCGCGGCCCTCGGCGTACGAAGCGTAGAGTTGGTTCTGCACGTTGGAGTGGTCCTCCCGCGTGTGCCCCTCGCCTATTCCTCGCTTCATCAGCCTGCTCAGCGAGGGAAGCACATCGATCGGCGGGTAGATGCCCCTCCTGTGCAAGGCCCGGGACAGGACTATCTGGCCCTCGGTGATGTACCCGGTCAGGTCCGGTATGGGATGCGTGATGTCGTCGTCGGGCATGGTCAAGATCGGTATCTGGGTTATGCTGCCCTTCTTGCCCTTGATCCTGCCCGCCCGCTCGTAGGTCGTCGCAAGGTCCGTGTACATGTAACCCGGATATCCCCTGCGGCCTGGGACCTCCTCCCTTGCCGCGCTGATCTCGCGGAGGCTTTCGCAGTAGTTCGTCATGTCCGTCCTGATCACCAGGACGTGCATGCCCTGCCGGAAAGCAAGGTACTCTGCAGCGGTCAGAGCCATCCTGGGCGTGATTATCCTCTCGATGGCTGGGTCGTCTGCCAGGTTGAGGAACATCACGATCCTCTCGATCGCCCCCGTCCTTTCGAAGTCCCTTCGGAAGAAGCTTGCCTCCTCGTAGGTTATCCCCATGGCAGCAAATACGACGGCGAACTCTTCCTCTTCGCCCAAGACCGTGGACTGGCGCGCGATCTGGGCCGCGATGTCGTTGTGCGGCAGGCCCGACGCTGATAGGATGGGAAGCTTCTGCCCCCGCACCAGCGTGTTCAACCCGTCTATAGCGGATATGCCGGTCTGTATGAACTCCTCGGGGTATTCCCTAGCGACCGGGTTCATCGGAGCACCGTTTATGTCGAGCCTGTCCTCGGCCACGACCTCCGGGCCGCCGTCCAACGGCCTCCCCATGCCGTCGAAGATGCGCCCGACTAGTTCCATCGACACGGGCAGCATCAGGCTCTCGCCCGCGAACTTCACGCTCGTGTGCCTCGTGTCCAAGCCCCCGGTGCCCTCGAACACCATTATCACGGCGGCGTCCTTGCTGACCTCGAGGACCTGGCCGCGCCTTTCCTCCCCCGAAGGCATCCTTATTTCCACAACCTCGTTGTACCCAACGCCCTTGACGGCCTCGACGACGATCAGAGGTCCCGATATCTCCGCCACCGTGTTGTAGATCACGTCGCTACTCATGTGGCCACCCCCTCCATCACCCGGCCGAACTCATCCTGCATCATCCTCTCGATCCTCCGCGACTCGGCCTCGAACTTGTCCGACGGTATCAGTTTCATCCTGGCAAGCTCAGCACGGACCTTCATCTCCCTTATGCGGTCCACGCCCACGCCCCTATGCACGGCATCCATTGCGCGATCGTAGAAAGCGAGCACCAACCTAAGCATCCCCATCTGCTTCTCCAACGGGCAGTAGGTGTCGACCTCGTCGTATGCGAACTGCTGCAGGAAGTCTTCCCGTATGATGCGTGTACATTCCAGGAGGAGGCGTTCGTTCTCTGGGAGCGCGTCAGGGCCGACCAGCTGCACTATCTCCTGTAGCTCCTTCTCTCGCTGCAGAAGTTGGAGGCTTCTCGATCGCATGCCCACCCAGTCTCCGACCCTCTTTGAATACCAGTCTGCCAACTGGTCGACGTACAGAGAATAGCTCGTCAGCCAGTTGATGGCCGGGAAATGCCGCCGTTGGGCCAGGTTGGAATCCAAGGCCCAGAAGCACTTCGTGATCCTGAGCGTGTTCTGCGTGACGGGTTCGGAGAAGTCGCCCCCGCCCGGGGAAACCGCCCCAACGATCGATATCGATCCTTCCTTTCCCGAGAGGGTGATTGCCCTTCCGGCCCGCTCGTAGAACTCGGCGAGCCGGGCTCCCAGATAGGCCGGGAAACCCCTTTCCCCCGGCATCTCCTCGAGGCGGCTTGAGATCTCCCTCATGGCCTCCGCCCATCTGGAGGTCGAGTCAGCCATCAGTGCAACGCCATATCCCATGTCCCTGTAGTACTCCGCGAGCGTGATGCCGGTGTACACGGATGCCTCCCTTGCCGCAACGGGCATGTTCGAGGTGTTTGCGATCAGGATGGTCCGTTCCATCAGGGGAACCTTGTGCCTAGGGTCCTCAAGCCGGGGGAAGTCCTTGAGGACTTCTGCCATCTCGTTCCCGCGCTCCCCGCAGCCAACGTAGACCACTATGTCCGCGTCGCTCCACTTGGCGAGCTGATGTTGCGAGACGGTCTTCCCGGTCCCAAACCCTCCTGGGATGGCCGCGGTGCCGCCCTTGGCTATGGGAAAGAATGTGTCGAAGATCCGTTGTCCGGTCACCAGGGGCACGGTCGGGTCCAACTTCCTTTGGATCGGCCTCGGACGCCTCACCGGCCATGTCCTCAGCATCGCAACCTTGGACCCGCCGATGGTCGCTATGGCCTCCTCGATTCGATACTCGCCCTCGGGCGCTAGCTCCTCCAACTTGCCCGAGACGCCGATGGGAACCAAGACGATGTGTTCCACTATCTTCGATTCCTGAACCTTTCCAAGCTGCTGCCCCTCAGCCAACACGTCGCCCTCCTTGGCCGTGGGGATGAAACGCCACTTCCTCTTCCGATCAAGGGAGTCGACCGAGACACCCCGCCTCACGAAGTCGCCTGCATGCGTCCTCAGTGCTTCAAGGGGCCTCTGGACGCCGTCGTAGATGTTGCCTATCAACCCAGGCCCAAGCTCGACTGATAGGGGCTTCTCGGTACAGAGCACCCTGTCGCCGGGCTTGACGCCCGTGGTCTCCTCGTAGACCTGTATCACGCAATTGTCGCCGGCAAGCCTTATGATCTCGCCTATCAGCTTGTCTTCCCCGACCATTGCAATATCGTACATCTTGGCTCCGACCATGCCGCCCGCCTTCACCACGGGACCGGCCACGCTCACGACACTTCCCTCGATCATCGTCAAACCTCCAAAACCATGTCCGTCCCCACCACCCGCCGAATCATCTTGCGAAGACCGTCATCGTATTCAAGGGGACCCCCCTTGTCGGGGATCTCCACTATGATGGGCTCGACGCGCCCCTTCTCCCTCCTGAGTCTGTCAACGAAGCCCGGGATCTGAGCCGCAACAGCATGCGTTATCACCACGACTCCAACGTTCTTCGTCATCATGTCGCGGATGAATGCTTCCGTTCTCGCGGGGTCGGAGTGCACGTGCGTTCGGACAACGCCCGCTAGGCGGAATCCTACAACCGTATCCTCATCTGCAATCACGGCGATCTCACTCAAGCCTAGCCGACCTCAACAGGATGCGTTTCATCTCGACGCTGGGCACCCGATCCGCTATCCCCCTGGCCAATACCCTGATGTTGCGCACCTCAGCGTGCTTGGCATAGAGGTAGGCCAACGGCGTGGCGATCGTCAAGGGTTTGAACACCGAGACGCTCTTGCAGAAATCAAGCAGCGACTCATCAAGGAGTTTCTCTGCATATGCGATGTCCTCCCCTGCGGACGAAAGTATGGGAATCAGGATCGACTTGAGGCGCGTCCCGGACAACGAATTCCTCACGCCTTCAAGCGTCTCTGACCTCGCGCACTCACGCAGGACGCTGAGGCTGACCTCGGCTTCGATGGGGATTAAGTTCTTGAGTATGAGATCCGGCTCAACTCCCAGGCGCTTGAGCCTTAGGATCAGCTTGACGTTCGTCAAGTCCACCTCCCTGCCGAGAATGTTCTTGGCTATCCTGCAGTTCGCTCTGCCCAAATCGCTCGCCCTCTTCCACACTGCGGCGTAGTAGGACTGCTCGACGGCTCTCATCAGATCAAGCGGGTCATACTCGCCGGGTTCCAGGTATTTCTTCAGCTGCTGGTAGTACTCCGTCTCGCTGAGCTGCTTGATCAAGTCCTTGATGCTTTCGCTCCGAGCCATCACCTCAAGCCGCGCCTTCGAGAAGATCATGCCGGCACCGAGATGGGCTATGGCTAGGTCACGTTCCACCAGCCCGGATGCGGCCCTGATCACCAACTTCAAGTTGGCCAGATCCAGCCTCTCCGCGAACTTCTTCAGAAACGGCACGCATTGCTTGGGTGCTATGCTGAAAAGCTCCTCGTACGCGCCGAGGAGATGACGATTCAAGGCAGATTCCAGTTGCTCGACGCTTTCGACGGATTCCTTCAGCTCTGACTCGTAATCAGTGCCCCTAAGGCCAAGCGCAAGGGACTGTAGCGAAGCCGACTCTAGAAGCGTCTCGATCTTCGACTCGTCCAGCATCCTAGCCTCCCAGGCGCGGATCTTGGCCATCGGGTACGCGTAGGGCGCAACGCGGCGCGCGTTGTTTGCCACCGCCGCCGCCCCGGCCGCCACGATCCCCAGCACCGTCGCCAAGATCTGGTAGTCCGCTATCACTCGGGGACTCCTCCGCTCAGCAGCTGGGCCAGCTTTGGCCTTAGCAGGGGCTTCAGCTTCCGGATCTTGGCCTCGTAGGTTCGATCCAAGACCACCCTCCGCTCAGGGTCGGAGAGCTCGAAGCCGCCGATGCAGTCCATGCCCCGTCCCAGGATCAGTCTCTTACGGAAGCCATTTGCAGCGAGGGTACTTTCGATCTCCTCTTTGAACCCCGCTATCGCGTCCAGGTCCCTCGGGTTGGCATCCACCCTGAACTCATCGCTGTCAAGGAGCTTGGCTGTGTCGATGACCAGTTCTTTCATACGAACTTTGTATTCATTGGTACGCACGTAGCTCCTCAGCCTCTCCATGGCCTGCGCCCAGGCCTGCTCTATGAGTTCCTCCCTCGCAACCAACATTCTTCTCCTCAGATCCGTCCGGATGGCGCCGAGCCTCTCCTGGTATCGCAGCTCCGCTTCGGCCTTCGCCTCTTCAAGCATCCGGGAGGCAAGGATGCTTGCCTCGCGCCGCGCCTCCGTGAGCCTTCGGGCCTTCTCGTCGGAGGCTTCCTTCACAAGCCTCGCCGCTTCGCGCATGGCCTTCTCCAGTATGCTGTTCTGGATGGCTTGGAAGCTCAAGGTTTACCCCCGCCCATGCTTGCCTTGGTCAGCAACCTTTTGGACTTGAAGGGCGCGAACTCCTCGCCGCCTCCCTCGTAGAACTTGCCGAAGTACTCCGCGAAATGCAGCCTCATCGTGTGAACGAACCCGGAAAGGCAACTCAGCCCCATGTTGGCTAGGTGTAGAAACACGAAACCTATCACAAGCGCGGTGCAAACCAGCACGACGGTCAGGACCCTCAGGGGCGAGGCCCCCGCTGAGAGGCCGGGCCAGGCCGTCCCGATGATGATGTAGTCGATGAGCATGGCGTTGACCGAGCTCGCAATTCCCAGAGCCAAGAGCCTTGAGTAGGATATCACATCGGCTGTGTGTGAAAGGATGCTGTAAATGAACTGTACCGGTGCACCAAGCCGCATCAAACCCTTTCTCTCCCAGACCCCTCCCAAGATTCCCATCGCGATGCCTATTGCCAACCCCCACGTGCTGAGGGTCCGCCAGGCAGGAGATGTGTTTTTCGTTATCTCTAGGTACCAGAGGACGAATATGGATCCGAACCCCAGGGTAAAGCACCAACCCAAATGGGTCACAGCTCCTTGAGCCAGCCTTCCTTTGCGTGCGGCAGTGAGTATGGCGGTGATGTGCCCCAGCATCAAGTGCATGACCCCCATGGTGAGCGCGAGGGCAAGAAGGCTTGTCGGGCTCTCCAGCGGGTTGCTCCAAGCCGCTCGGAAGAAGGCTATCCGGGGCCCATATTCCCGGTTGAAAAGGAAGTCGCCAAACCATCCTCCCATCAGCCAACCCATCAGTATCGTTGCGAGGCCGCAAATGGTGAAAGCCCCGCCCAGTTTCTCTCCCCACAACCTACGCAGTAGGAAGAAGCTTATCAGGGTCAGCACGATTCCATACCCGGCATCGGTTAGGCAGGTACCAAAGAAGACCGCGAACGTGGGGAGGACGAAGGGCGTCGGGTCTACCTCGCCGTAATTTGGCATCCCGAACATCTTAACGATCCATTCGAAGTTGCTGAAAGGGCTAGGGTTGGCTAGGCTGACTGGCACCCGGGCCAGATCGTCGTCCGTCGGGTCGCACGTTCTGAGGACGTAGCGGCCGCGCGTGCAAGACGCGATCGCCTCGTCCAACCTCCCCACGTCCTGCTCCCGAACCCAACCGCTGAGAAAGACGGTGTTCTCCGTTCGGGCAAACAGCCTGAACGCCCTGATCCTTTCCAACTCGATCGCGAGGGCCTCATGCATGACCCTGAGCATGCCGAGATGCTTCTCCGCGATCAGCGCGATCCGATCCCTCGTCTCCCTGATCTCGCCCTCCAGCCGGGCTTTCTCGCTAAGCACGTGCTCCTCAGCCACTCGGGGCACCTGGTCATACGGTGGAAGCTCCACCAGCTCTCCCTCGAAGCGGTGCACCTGGGTCAAGAGCTTGGTCCTCTGGCCGGCCAAGCACATCGCCATGACAAGCTTCAGGGCTCTGCCCGAGATCACGGACACCTGAACTGGGTCTACCTCCTCCTTGCAGGCGCGGGAGAAATCCGCCACGCGGTCCTCCGGGAGATAGAAAAACAGCGTACATGTAAGCTCGGACCTGCGGAAGCTGCTCAGAGGCACGTTGAGCGGCGAAAGATCCCGCAGTAGCCGCAGGTGCTCCTCCAGCTCGGACATCCTCTCGGTATCCTTGCCAAGGGTCGCCGCAAGCTGGTCGAGCTCCTTGGACACGGAGTCGACCTCTCCGCTGCACCAAGCCATAAGCTCCTCGCCCCATGCCTCGCCCAGATCGACGGGCTCCGGGGCAGGCTTCTCCCTCAGGAGGCCGGCAATCCTGCCGACGAGGCTCTTGGCTTCACCGCGTGGCGTTGAGGCCTCCTCTAGGAGTGAGATCATGCTGGCAAGCCTTGATCCAATTCCTTCCGCCTTCCTCTCGAACTCCTCCAAGGCCTGTCTCTGCAGAGGGAGGGCCGGGGGCGGCTCGGAAAGCTGCATTATTCCCTCCTCGTGGAGCACTCGGGTTAGCGTCTGGAGGTCCTCGTCCAATACGAGAGCGTTGACCCTCTTCATCCGCACCGGCCTGAACATCCTAGCCCTCCTCGAGGATCGAGCGAACGATGAGATCGACGGCCGCCTTCATTCTCGATGCGGCATGCCGCCTCATTTGCTCAATCCGGCCCTCGTACTCAGAGGTCAGCCGTTGACCCACCTCGGCCGCCTCGGAGGTCCTGCGCGAAATCAGATCCTCAGACTGCTTCTGGGCTTCCTCCCTTGCATTCTGAATGAGACGCTCCGCCTCGACCACGGCTTCGGCTTTGAGACGGCTCGCTTCCCTCTGAGCCCTCGCCAGTATCTGTTTGGATCTTTGCTCTGCTTCAAAGACGAGCTTAAGCTCATCCTCCAATCGTTCACCCTCGCCATTGCAGTCACGGGTTGGCGCCTATACCCCCCAGATCCCAAGTCCGATCAGCAGCAGGAATGTGCTGAGGAATCCGAGGATGGCGTAGGTCTCGACCATGATGGCCAACAGCACACAATTACCGAAGGTCTCCTCCTTCTTCGCTATTGACGAAACCCCCGCCGTCGCCACCAGAGCTTGGTAGTATGCGGTGAAGCCCTGGAGGATGGCAGGGATCGCGGCAACGATCACGGTGATGCCCATCCCGGCCACCACCGAGGGTTGCTTGGTCAGCATCTTGGTCGCAATCATGATGAGCATGCCCGATATGAACCCGTAGAATCCCTGCGTGCCCGGAACGATCTCAAGAATGAAAGCCTTCGAAAACTTCTTGGGATCCTCCGACACAAGCCCTGCGGCGGCGACGCCGGTCATCGAGACGCCGATGGCCGCCATTATGCCTGGGACGGCGACCGCAAGAGCTATCGCGAGTCCGACCAAGGCTATTTCAGGAATCAATAAGGTGTCCTCCGAACCCACGCAGGGATGTTGCCTTTTTAGTCTTTTCTAGACCGAGCCCGCCCTTGTGTTATGGTAGGGTTTTCGAAGATCCCCCAGGCGATGACCTTCCTGCAGGCGTCGTCCTGAACCGTTATAAGCCATTCACCAAGCCCTGGATCGATCTTCTTCACCTCGCACCAGTCCAGATGCCCCAGCGACATGGAGTGTTTGCGCTCGTACCTGATCCACCCGCGCCTCTTCTGTTTGCGAGGCTCTCGGCATACCCGTGTGGTGTTGTGAGGGATCCTTGGGTTGTGTTCTTTCTGGATGAGGTGTTCCAGTATGACTGCGCAGACATGGTGCTTGTTCCAGGCCTACAAGACGCTCTTCCTGTTCTGGGTCGTGCATTTTGCAGGGTCTGCCCGGTTTGCGGAGGGTGGGCATCTGTCCGGTGGATCTGTAGAGGACCTGTCATCGGTAGCGGATCCGTAGGGATCTGTAGCGGGCCCACGGCTGTTGGAGTCTTTTGTGCTGATCTGGTAGACCCCGGCGATATTTCCGTTGGTCATCCTGCTCTTCCCGCCCTCCTCCTAGCGCCGCATCATCCACCGGATCTTTGAGTCGGTTAGCTTGGCCACCGACACGCCCAAAACAGGGCGGCGAAAGGATTTTCGGATAATACAAGACCGAGCCGCCCTCTCCCCTTTAGGTGGGGCCCAGGAACAACTTCCTAACCTTGTTGGATTCCTCGGTCTTGCAGAAGATCAGAACGGTCATGTTCGGTCTCATGGTGGTGTCGCCGTGCGGTATCACCGTTTCACCGTCCTCGACCACCGCAAACACCGTCGCGTGAGACATGTCCCCCATCGCCGACACCTGGGCAAGGGTCTTCCCGACAACGGGCGACTTCGCATCTATGTGTAGCTCGAGCATCTCGCCCCTGACCCCCGTCAGGCCCGCAACGTCGACGACCCCGGGGCTCCTTATTAGGCGGGAAATGTACTCGGCAGCCGCCTTCTCCGGACTGATGACCCGGTCGATGCCAAGCTCAAGAAACGGCTTCTCCATCTCCAGGCTGGAGACCCGGGCGATCGTCATCAGGGGCCTCTCCCTCTTGGCATCTGCAACAAGCCTCTTGGCGACGAGGCAGGACGTCAGATTGACCGCCTCATCACCCGTCACCGCCACGATGGCATCTGCCGTTTCGACGTTGAGGGACTGCAGCTGGGCTGGGTTTGTGCCTGAGCCATGGAACACGAATGCGTCGAGGGAGCTGACCTCGCGAACCCTCCGCTCGTCCTTTTCGACCAGGGTGACATCGTTCCCGGCTTCGATGAGCATCCTCGCGAGATTGTACCCGATCCTGCCCGCCCCTATGATTATGACGTACGTTCACATCACCTCTCGATGAGATACCTCACCATTCTGCCATATGCGGGCCTGGTTATCGTAATGCCAGCCAAGACCCCCACGATCGTCATTATCGCAAAGCCGCGTAGCCGGCCGAGCCCCACGTAGGCCAACGGAACCATGGCGATTATGGTGGTTGCGGCAGCCGTGAAGACTATGAAGAAAGCGCGCGATATTCGCGTGGACATCACGAGCCTTCTCTTTCCCTGCCCTTGGTATAGGGCTTCGTCCGTTATAACTATCTGCTCGTCCACCCCTGTTCCGATTGCCGCGACGATGCCCGCGACGCTTCCTAGGTCGAGGTACTGCCGGATCAGCACCGAGAATCCGAGCATTATCAGTACCTCGCTCAAGCTCACTCCCATCACCGCGGCCACCAATTTCGGCCTTCGGTACCTTAGATATATCACCGTCAGCACCCCGATCACCGCTGCCGCCCCGGCAGAAGCTACCTGTCTCGCGAAATCCCTGCCCAGGACGGCCGGAATCTGCCCTTCGCCGGCCGTCCTCAGCTTCGTGGGGAAGGATGCCTCCAAGTTGATGTAGAGTTCCTCAGCCCTCCTCCTGGCCTGGTCGTTATCCCTGGGACCGCCCGTGATCGCCAGAAAGCTGACCACGGCTTGCTCCCTCATGCTCTCCGCGAGATCGGCGGAGAAAGATGCATTGTACACTTCGATCCCGTTGAAGAACATCCCGAGGGGGTGTTTCCGCCGAACGCTCTCATCTGGGTCTATCGCGCCGTGAAGTAGGGCGAGGTCGCGCAGCCGCTCCGCCGCTGGTTTCTTAAGCGTCATTGGAACCGCCCAACCACCCGCCTCGGAAGCATAGTAGTAATGGTCAACCCTAGCGACGTCTTCCGAGGTGAACGCCCTGACCGTGATGTTGCCGGATGTCCAGAGGCGCGCCTCGAAGTCGAGGGGTTCAAGGACGGAGCTGTTGCCGGCGATCCTTTCCGGGGATTCCACGATTATGTACTCGCCCCCCGCCCTCTTTATCCTGAGGTCGGACACGCCCATGAAGTCCGCCCTTGACTCGATCATCTTCTCCACCTCGCTCATGGTCTCTGCAGAGACCTTCGTCTCATAGGAGAGGATCTTCAGATACCTCCCAAAGGCTGCCTCGAGCTCTTCCCTGGTCGCCTCGGAGCCTCTGCCCTCGACTTGGAAGATCCCGGACGATTCGCTGCCCCCTACGATGTCGTATCTCGTGGGGAAGCTGAGGTTCAGGACCGCCTCGAGGGCATGGTAGTTGGTGGCATTCAACACGAGCTCGGAGGTTTCGTTTCCGAAGACGAAGGATATCTTGCTCAGGCTCGAATACGTCGAGAAGAAGTCATCGACGGCAAGCTCCATCAAGTAGGCATTTGCCCCCATGGTCGCGATCTCGACGGTCAGGAGTCCCGCCTCCCCCTTGTCTTTCAGGGTGACCGTCGTGTTCAGGAACTGCCCCAGAAGGGCCTGCGTGACGTTCCCGGCGTCAACCCTGACCGTGAAGGTAACCCCGACGGGCTTCACGTTGTAATAGAAGCCGCCCACAAAGTCTATCCCGAACTTGAGGTTCGTCCTAAGGCTCCGCGGGGTGTTGAACTTCACTATCCTTGCCGAAGTTCCCAAGAACTCCTGCAGCTCAGCCTGGTCGAGCCTCTTATCGACCACCATCGAAATCGAGCTCCCAAGAACCTCAACGTAGGTGACCTTGCCCTTCGGCCCCAGGGTGCTTTCGATCAGCGTGACGATGCAGTCCCTGTCGGTGACCGTCACGTTCGCGCGAACGAAGGTACCGTTCAAGACGGTGACCTCGGGCGGAATGCCCCTGGGTATCATGCCCGCCAACTTGGCCTTCAATTCGCTGACGATCGTCTCGTTTTCCCTTGGCGTCACAACCGAGAAGGAGAATCTGTGAACCCACAAACCCTCATCAAACGTCGACGATAGGCGTGACACGTTCTGGTAGCTGGCCTTCAGCATGCGTTCAACGATCTGTGAGGAGTTCACGTCCTCAACCGTCAGCTCAGTGGTAGACCTAGTGACCATCGGCATGAGCAGAACCAGCGCACCGATATCTATCAAAATGAGGAGTTGGATTCGCCAGTCCCTGAACAGATCGGTTGGCAGCCTCATCTTCTCCTCGCCCTCTCCTCCAGGAGCCTGTACTTCTTGCTGAGATAGCCGCGCATGACCCCTGTGTTGAAGAACCAAGTATTGACGATGTCCGCGCTCATCCCAAGTATGAGGACGATGGAGATGTCCCTCAGGACATCGGATGTCGTGAAGGCGTAAAGGGCGATCAGGGCACACAGCGTCGTCATGGTCATTGTGAGTCCGGTTTTCATGCTGTCCCGGATCCGCTCATTCAACTCCTCCCTTCTCTTGAGGAGCCTCGTCGTCAGCATGATGTTGTCGTCCACAGAATACCCTATGAGCATGAGCAGCGCCGCAACGGTCGCAAGGGAAAGCCTGACGCCCAAGGCCGTCATGAATGCCACAGCCGCAAACATGTCCAGAAACGCCGTGGCTCCGACGAGCACCGATGGCAAGAACGACCTGAACACCACGTAGACCACGACGAACATCCCAATGTACGCGGCAACCAGAACGGCGGGCGCCTGGCGTTTGAAGGTCACGGCAAGGGGCACATCGAGCGCCGTTGTCGTGCCCTCCTTTCCGTATTCTGCCTTCATATAGGCAAGGATGTCATCCGCCTTTCCTTGGGTCTCGACGCTGAGAACCCCGCCGCCCTTCTTCACCGATATCTCCTTGATCGCAAATTTCTCCCTGAGTTTCGCCTCGATCTCTTGCGCAGACAGGTCGTATGACCCGGGAAAGCTGATCAGGGTGCCGCCCGTGAAGTCGATTCCATAGTTGAACAGGCTGCCCGTCTTGGCGGCGTTCCAGGCTAGCAGGGTAGCACAGACGAGAAGCAACGCCAAGGGTACGACGAGCATCTGCTTCCAAGATAGACGCGTGACGTCCAGGAAAGAAGGGAGACTGCCCGGGGTCGTTCCTTGTCGCAAGTGTTCACCGCCAGGGTCAAGAGGTACGATGGCTTTGCCTTGCTTGGTTTCGCTGGCCTTCCCTGGCCATTTAGCGCCAGTTCCATAATTGGCCTCTTAAATACTTTCGTCTCGCCGTCCCGCAGCCCCCGCCCCTTCCGGAC
>Ga0209102_1000653_pt1 | contig 21697 bp, 13 predicted proteins | sample ConPoolayeHmetaG_FD_185483 | JGI IMG/M metagenome (GOLD analysis project Ga0209102, IMG submission 185483) | Hot spring microbial mat communities from California, USA to study Microbial Dark Matter (Phase II) - Cone Pool mat layer H metaG... ...
AAAATTGAAGTAGTTAGGATAGTCAATTGATTCATGTTAAAAGAGATTGATGCGCTCTAAAATAGGGGGTTCACGAAAATCCGTTTTACTAACTCTGCGATTTTTTGAGGGGGGATAGGGCTAAAAGGGCCGAGTTTACAAATGTTTAGCATCATAATTTATTGATATATAATGAGTCAGAATTTGGTGAAGACCTGTTGACGAGTATTTTTGTTAGGGGAAAATCTCTTTATAAGTTAGCTCCTCATCCTTCTTCGATTTTTTTTCTTCGTCATTGAGTAATTGAGCGAGCTCTGCTCAGTCGTTCTTGAGATCCTGAGGGAGTCATCATAGATCAGGATTTTTTAGTATTTTGACGGCTTTCTAAGAGAAGGGAGGGACATCCAGAGTTTTCCTTTTTGGAAGATAAGACGAGTTGGTATTAATTACGAACATTCCAGAGTCTCTTTGGGTATGTTTGCACCATTCTCGATGATTCCTAGCTGTCTTTGATTGAAAAGATTGAGAAAAAGATGTTCCTTAGGATTCCCTGAAAAAAGAATTTATTATTAAAAAAAGGTATTTCATAAAGATTCTCTTGACAAATGAGAGAGAAGGAGTTATTAATATATATGGTGAACAAAATGGTAAACAAGATGAGGGAAAGGCTAACCGAGCGTCAGGAGAGAGTCTTGAAAGCCATCGAAAGCTTCATCCTCGAGCATGGATATTCTCCCACAATCCGCGAGCTGGGGAGTATCCTCAAGATTGCCAGCCCCTCGGCTGTTTTCAAGCATCTTCTGAGCCTGGAGAAGAAGGGCTATTTGAAAAGGATGAAGGGAGAGGTGAGGTTCCTCGCTTTTCAGTCTCCTTTGGAGACCAGAGTGAGGGTTCCTCTGGCGGGGCTTGTTCCTGCAGGCAGGCCGAAGGAGGTCTTTGATCTCTTGGGGGAGGCAGTCGAGGTTCCAGAGTGGATGGTGGGGAAGAGGAGGGATAACATCTTCTGCATTCATGTCGAGGGGAAGAGCATGGTCGATGCCTACATCGACGATGGAGACCGGGTGCTTGTGGAGAGGACAAACTCGGCAAGCTCTGGAGAGATGGTAGTGGCTCTTCTGGATGATGGCTCTGTGACCTTGAAGAGGCTCCGTATCGAGAATGGAGAGGTCTTTCTCATGCCCGAGAATCCGGAGTTTGAGCCGATAAGGGTGAAGGAGTTGAGGATTCTGGGGAGGGTGATAGGTGTTCTGAGGAAGTACTGAACCCCGCCCTGGCTGAGGCAGCCTGGGGTGAGCTTCTCTCGAGTTCGGGCGAGCTAGGTGCTGAGGAAAGGGTTGCGACTCAAGGGTCTTTGGAGGCGAGGCTCTCTCAGTTTTTGAAGAGGGAGGGAAGATGGGAGGCAGGTTTATCATTCATGTTGACATCGACGCTTTCTTTGCCGCAGTTGAGGTCTTGCTCAATCCCTCTCTTCGAGGTAAGCCAGTGATTGTCGGAGGACTTCCCCATGAGAGGGGGGTAGCCTCCACCGCTTCCTATGAGGCGAGGAGGTATGGTGTCCATTCAGGCATGGCGCTCCAGAAAGCCTACCAGCTCTGCCCGCAGGGAGTATTCATCAGGGGAAACTACCAGATTTACAGGGCTTTTTCAGAAAAATTTTTCCGCATCCTTCATGAATATACGCCGGACGTTGAGGAAGCCTCTCTGGATGAGGCTTACCTCGAGCTCACCCGTTGCCGTCCCCTCTATGCCTCTTTCTCTCAAACCGCAAGAGACATCAAGCAGAGGGTAGAAAGGGAGCTGGGGCTTGCGGTCTCAGTGGGTGTTGGACCCAATAAGCTCCTCGCCAGGCTGGCAACCAGCAGGGCTAAGCCAGGTGGTTTTTTTGAAGTCAGGCATGGAGAGGAGGAGGAATTCCTGAAAGAGCTCGGGATAGAAGCTCTTCCTGGAGTGGGACCCAAAGCGCAAGTCATCCTCCGCATGTTAAACATCCATAAGATCAAGGATCTGTGGACCCTCCAGCGCTCCACTCTCCGTTCGCTTTTCGGAGTAAACGGAGAAGAGCTCTATCTTCAGTCTCGAGGGATAGACACCCGCCCCTTGCTCGTCTCTTCTCCCCCTAAATCTATCTCCCGGGAGACGACCTTCCTCGAAGACATCTGGGATAGATCCCTCCTTCTTGCTCATCTTGCCTACCTCTGCGACAGGCTCTCTCTTTCCCTGCGGAAAGAACGCCTTTTTGCCCATATCATCGAGGTCAAGGTGAGGTATTCGGATTTTAAGACGGAGGCACGCCGCCGGCTCCTCCTTTTACCCCTCGCAGAGATGAGAGAAATCTTCAGGATCGCCAGGGAACTCTTTCTCGAGCTTTTCTCCTCATCGCGTCTGGCTCTCCGGCTCGTGGGAGTTAAAGCCTCAGACCTCGTGAGGGCGAAGACTCTTTCTCTCTTTGAACCATACTCAGAGAGAGGCGAGAGACTGGGAGAGGCAGTGGATAGGGTGAGGGAGAAGTATGGGTTCGGCTCGTTACTTACGGCACGGGAGAAGATGCTCGAGACACTGTATGAATTTGAAAAGAAGCGAGGCTTCATCTTGAAAACAGCCTCCCTGACAAAATAGAGATGTTTATTCCCCTTCGGGTTCATTCTGTCTACAGCAAAGGCAAGGGAGGGCTCACCTTGGAAGAGCTTGCCTCATGGGTTGAGAGTAAAGGGCTTCGCAAGGTAGCCCTCACGGATGTGGAAAACCTGTATGGCTGGGGAAGGTGGAAAAGGGTGGCCGTAGAAATCGGCTTTTTCCCTGTTTTCGGATGTGAAATGGAGCTTCAAGGCAAGAGATTTGTGTTTCTTGTGAAAGAGAAAGAGGGGTACTGGAATCTTGTAGAAATCCTCAACCGCAGGAGCGGAGGAAAGACAGAGGGGCTGATTACAATCTTTGTTCCCCCGCCTCGGGGAGAAGTGCCTCCTGAGGAGTTTTCCTTTGGGGAAGATTTCTACGTTGGCTGCGATTTTTTTAATTTCCAAAATGCACAGACTTGGGCGAGGAAGCATGGCTTTCCGCTGGTGTGGGTAAATCCCTTGAAGTATATCAGGAGCCCTGAAAGACTCATCCTTCTCCATTCTATCCAGAAGAAGATTCCCTTCCCCCCGGAGAATGATAAACTGAGAAGCAGAGTAGAGGTGTTTGGTCCGGCTCAGGAGAGGCTTGCTCTGAAGAAATTTGGCCCTTTGCTTAAGGAGGCCTTGCAGCAGACTTTTGAAGTAGCCGAGAAGTGTTCGTTTGTTTTTGAAGGCATTGTCCCTCCCCTTCCTGAGCGCCTTTTTCCGCTGAGCTTGAGAGAGGTAGTGCTCGAGAAACTGCGACGACGCAGAGACCTGAGCTGGAGAGAAAGAGAGAGGGCGAGGAGAGAGTTAGAGGTAGTCGAAGGCTCAGGGTTTGCTCCCTATTTTCTCATCGTTCACGATGTGGTTGAATTCGCACGCCAGAGGGGTATCCTCTATAACTTAAAAGGGTCCGGTGCTTCTTCCTTTCTGGCTTATCTTCTGGGTATCTCCCATGTCAACCCCATGGAGTTCGATCTCTACTTTGAGAGGTTTCTCAACAGGGGTCGGAGCGACCCCCCGGATTTTGATCTGGATTTCGACTCACGACGCAGGGACGAGGTTCTTTCTTATGTGCTTGAAAAATACAACAGCCAAAGAACGGGAGCAGCTTATGTCTGCAGCCTGAAGAACTATCGGGCTCGTTCCGCGCTTTATGAGACTGCCCGAGCTTTCGGAGTTCCGCCAGAGGAGGCGAGGTCCCTCTGTAGACGTATTCCCTTTTTTGCCGAACCCCATTTCCTCAAAAAAGACACTCCTCCCCCGGGTTATGAAAGGATTTGGGAGGCTGCCTCCCAGCTTTCTTCTGTCTATTGTGAAAGCTCTCTCCATGTAGGGGGAGTGATCCTCACGCCTTCACCCCTCGAACGCTACCTCCCCCTTGAAGAATCGGCCAAGGGTTACCGTATGTCTCACTTTGACCGTGAGGCTGTGGAGGATCTGAAACTCATCAAGCTCGACCTTCTTTCTGTGAGAGGGCTGGCGGCTATTTCTGAGACGTGCCAGAGGCTTCGTCTCCATCGTATTCCCGCAGGGGATGAGAAGGCTTATGAGCTGTTGAAGAAGGGTTTGACCATAGGCTGTTTCCAGGTGGAGAGCCCGGCCATGATGAATCTCCTCCGCCGTATGAAGCCCGAAAACATCCACGAATTGACGCAAGCCCTTGCCCTCATCCGTCCTGGACCAACAGAAAGCGGGATGAAAGAGGCTTTCCTTCGAGCTCGGGAGGGGAGACCCATCTCGCATTCCCCTTTGATGAAGAGGGTTCTTCCCGAGACTTCTGGGTTATTGATTTACGAAGAACAGGTGATGCAGATTGTCGAGCGCGTAGCGGGCGTGTCTCCAGATGAGGGAGATCTTCTGCGGCGGGAGCTGAGGCTTCAAAAGAAAAATTTCCCCCTCAAGGAGAATTTTTTCCGCGAGGCGCGGGAGAGGGGATATACTTTAGAGGAGGTGAGAAGGTTGTGGAGGACGATGGAAAAGTTTTCCTCCTATTCATTCAACAAGGCCCACAGCGCTTCCTACGCCTCAATGGCTTACCGTGCGGTTTATCTCAAGGCACACTACCCTCTTCCTTACCTCGCAGCCGTGCTCAATGCAGGGGGGGGATATTATCCTCTTGCCGAATACATTGCGGAGGCGAAGCGGATGGGAATAAAAATCCTCCCTCCGGACATAAACCGGAGCGGCTATCAATTTGAGGTCGAGGGAGAGGGCATTCGAGTGGGATTCCTCTCCATCAAGGGACTTAACTTCAAGACCGCAGAGAAGATAATCGAAGAGAGAAAAAAAGGGGCATACCTTTCTCTTGAAGACTTCCTCTCTCGCCTCCCTCTGACCAAGGCAGAGCTTTTTCCCCTGATAAAGGCAGGGGCGTTTGACCCTCTCGAGCCTCAAAGAAGCCAGCAGATTCTTCGCTACTTCCAGGGGATAGAAGGGATGGGCGGGATTTCAGAACTCGACCCCATCCAGAAGAGAGAGATGGTTATAGAGGCGCTGGGTTTTGACCCTGAGGGAGATTCTCTGTCTCTCTTCAGAGGAAAGAGGCCAATGCTCAGGATTAAAGACCTCAAAGACTGCGTTGGTCAGGAAGTCGAGCTTTTAGTCAGGGTAGTGGATGCGCGGAAGAAAGTTTTAAAGGGAGGGGAAAAATACTTCTTCCTCTTCGAGGACGAGACAGGACTCCTGGAGGGAGTAGGCGAGAGGGAATGTCTTGCGCTTGACTCAACTCTTTTCTGCCTCTTGAGAGGGGTTGTTCGCAGGGATGGAGATGGTCGCGCTAAGCTCTTCAATTGTTCCTTTACCAGATATTCCCCCTACCGCGGGTTTGGATTCCCTTTGGGTGATTTCAGAATGCGAGAAAGCGAGGGATAACCTCCTTTGCTCCCTTGATAATTTTTCTAGAGGATGCTATTTTAGCCTCCATCTTAAAGCCATTAAACCGTGAAGGAGAGAATTGGGATGGACGTCATTCAAGCCATAAAGGAGAGAAGGGCATACCGCTCCTTAGAGAAGGTGGAGATAAACGAAAGTTTGAGAGAGGATTTGGCAAGATGCGCGCAGCTCGCACCTTCCTGTTTTAACAATCAACCTGCAAAGTTTGTCTTTGTTTTTGAGGAGAGGGTCCTGAAAGAAATGCATTCTGCCCTTTCTTCAGGAAATGAGTGGGCTCGCGAGGCTTCTTTGATTGTGGCCGTTTTCAGCAAAAAGGAGGATGATTGCATCATCAAGGATAGAATATATAATGAGTTTGATTGCGGCCTTGCCACAGCTTTTCTCATCTTGAGAGCAACAGAGCTCGGGCTGGTTGCCCATCCAATCGCAGGGTACAGCCAGAAAAAAGTAAAGGAAATCCTCAAAATCCCAGAAGATTATAGCGTCATTACACTTGTGATTATGGGAAAGCATGCCGAGCTTCTCAATCCTGTCCTTTCTTCGAAACAGGTTGAATGGGAAAAGAAAAGACCCGAAAGAAAGCCTCTTAAGGAAATTATGTTTTTAAACACCTTCAAGAATGAATAGCTCAGAGAATAACCTCAGGCGGGATATCTCTTGAGTTGTAATTTGAAGCCATGCTTCTGCAGTAGGCACCTGCGTAGAGAATGGCAAGAATATCCCCTTTCCTGGGGACAGGCATCAACACTCCTTTAGCAAAGACATCCCCTGTCTCACATAGATTCCCCGCTACGGTAACTGGCTCGAGGGAATCAGACTCAATTTGTGCGCAGTTGAGGATGGGATGTTCTGCTTGAGGATAGATCACGGTGCGGGGAATTGCATTCAATGTGCCTGAATTCACACAGGCAAATATGTTTCCGTAGCTTTTTTTCACATACTCAACCCTGAGAAGAAGGACTCCTGCATTTCCTACAATATACTTGCCGGGCTCAAGGGCAATGGCCTTAATCTTTAATCCCGATTGAGAAACCGTCTTGCGGATAAAGTCTGCATATTCTTCGACAGGAAAGGGCTCCTGTTTCTCTGAATAGGGAAGAGAAAATCCTCCGCCAAAATCAAGGAATTCAAGTTGAATGCCAGCTTTTTCCAGTTCAATGGCTTTCTTTACCATTTTTTCCACTGCTCTTTTCACCAACTCAAGATCTTTCTTCACCCACCCTGAGCCAAGATGTTGATGAAGAGCGATAGGTAAGAAGCCATACTTTGCTGCCTTATAAAAAACGGATGTTACCTTTTTTTCTTCTATCCCAAATTTAATCGGAGTTCCATCAGTGGAAACTTTTCCCGCAGTGATGGCCTTGTGATCAAAGCCAGTTCCAATTCCTGGGTTCCATCTCACGCTTACTCTAAATTCTTTTTTTGGAAAGAGCGAATCCTTTAATTCCTTCATTGACTCAAGCTGTTCTTCAGCGTCTATGTTAAAGATCATATTTTTGAAACGGAAAGCTCTTTTGATATCCTCTGCGCTCAAACTCGTTCCTGTGAAAATTATTCTTTCGGAGGGGAATCCTGCCTGGCTTGCTCTCTTTATTTCGTTGGGAGAGACAGCATCAATCCAGGCCCCTTCTTTTTCGAGAAGTTTCAGTATTTCAGGGTTTGAGTTCGCTTTCATTGCGTAGCAAATTCTTACTTCAAGATGAAACCTGTGCGAGAAGACCCTTTTGAGGAATCTGAAGTTGGAGAGGATTTGTTCACGGCTGTAAATGAAGAGAGGAGTTCCATTCTCCTCAGCAAGGTTTTTTGCCTCCTTGCCTCCGAGATAAAGTTTTCCGTTTCTCACTTTGATAAATTTATTTTCAAACCAGGTCATCCTCTTCTTCTTTATCCCCCCTTTCAAAAAGATTGGGTTGAGTGCTTTTTTTATCTTTTAGGATTTCCCTTAAAAAAGGGTATTTCTCGAGGAGTAAAATCGGGATATCCACCTTTTCTCCTGTAATCAGGTTCCTAAGCTGGAGAGCATTAGCCAATGCCTGGCCTCGGTAATGGTTATTGGTGATGACGAAAACCTTATTGCTTTTATCTCCGAGTTTTCTTATTCTCTCCACCCATTCTTCGAGTTCTGATTTTGTGTATAAATAATCGTAACGCTCATCCCGTCCAGCCTCTTCTCTGAACCAGTTCTGGTAATTTCTTCCATGAAATCGCACGTAGGAGAACTCAGGGGTGGTGACCCTGGCGCTGGGGCGAATTGAACGGTGAAAAATGGGCTGGTCGATATTGACAAAAGTAACCCTATATTCGGAAAGGAGGGAGAAGAAAGAAGTTTCTTCCCAGGAGGAGTGCCTAACTTCAAGGGCAAGAGGAAAATCAGCAAAGAGACGGAAAAGATGGATGAGGTAGTCCTTGTTTTGAGGAGTGTTGATGAAGGACCAGGGGAATTGAATGAGAATCGAAGCCAGCCTGTTTTTTACCCTCAAAGGTTCAATGCCCAGCTTGAAATCGTCCACTTCTTTTTGAGAGAAGTCTTTTCTCTGATGAGTGAAAATTTGATGAAGTTTGACAGAGAAAAGGAAGTGGGGATTATCCTTCACTTTCTTTATCCAGGAAAGAGAAATCTGGATGGATGGAGGCCTGTAGAAAGTACTATTTATCTCAATGATGTTTATGAAGCGGGAAAGGAAAATGAGGGCGTGGAATCCGGGTGGTTTTTGTTCGGGGTAGACGATTCCTTCCCAGTCTTTGTAGCTCCATCCTGCAGTGCCAATGAAGTACTCAGCCATTTTTATTATTTTAGACAAATTAAGTTCCTTTTCCAAATAGACAAATCTTGAAGACGCCATTTATTATGAAAGAAAGTATTAAAATTGTATTTAAGATTGAATAAATAATATTTTATCTATGAAATTTAGTTAAAAAGAAAAAAAAGAAATTTTTTTCTTTCAAATGAAGAAATGGAAAAAAAGGCTCTTACATAAATTATTGTTAAAGATGAAACAGGAAATTTTTGTTAATTATTTTTGAGCTCAAACCAAAATCTTTTCCATCTCAAGCTGGATATATGTTTTTTCCCTGATGAAAGGCTAAAGTCAAACTTTGAGTTCCAAATGAAGGAAAGTCAAAATGAAACGACCTAAAATGTTTAGTCTGATGCTTTTTTTCTTAGGGAATAAAAATCTTTTGACTATGAATCGCTTTATTTTAAAGCTTTCTCTGAAGAGGCTTTACCGGGCTGAAGATGATCGTTTGAATTCCCTTTTCCTGGAGAAAGTCGTAGAGCTTGTGGAATTCGTCTGAAAGGAACGAGTTTAGATTTGCGATGCTTTTTTCGGTTCTATCTGTGAGCTGCTTGTATTTTCTCATCTGAGCCACCGTGGGTGCAGAAGTCGATGCTTGAAGCTGTCCCGCTAAGTCCATGATCTCAAACTCTGGACCCTCCCAACCACTCTTGAATTCTTTTTCAATTGGCTCGAGTTTTTTGGAAAGGTTCTCTAATCTTTCTTTTACTGCTTCAGGAATTTCTTCCTTTTCTTTGAAGATATTCTTCAAGCGATTGATTTCTGCGTTTATTTCTTGAGTGAGTTTTTGACCCTCTTTGAAGGCTCTCTGGAGTTCAGCCACCGCCATGCTTGCTTCAAATCTAGCCTTGAGTGCCTCAGGGGTTGTTTTTGCCTGCGGGTCTATTTTCACGTTAACCTTTTCTACCAGTTCTTGATTTCGAGCGATCAATTTAACCAGATATTCTCCTGGCAGAACAAAGGGCCCTTTATACGGTCCAAACCAGCCTTCGTCACCCTTTTTTGCCTCAAAGGATAATGGATAGCGGAGGTCCCAGGCGATTCGATTGAATCCTTTTCTGTCCGGCCCCTCGAGTTCCCTGATCACTCTTCCCTCTTTATCGAGGATCACAATCTTAACTTTGGGTTCTTCACTCTCCCCCTCTTTTTTCTCCTCCTCTGCTTTTTCCTCTTTTTTACCCTGAGCTTTTAAATCCTTGGGATCATCTTTTAGGTAATAAGTAATAAGCACACCGTAATCCGGATTGGGACCTATAAACTTTGAAGCTCCTGTGTCAGGGAGAGCCCTCATTTCATAGAATTGGATTGTTTCCCGGGGAGGGAAAAGATAAACCTCGGAATTAAAGACTTTCTCCTCCAGTTTCTCGAGGAAGGTTATATCGTCCAGAATGATGATGCCCCGGCCATGGGTCCCCAGGATTAAGTCATTCTCTCTAGGGTGAATGATGATATCATCGACTGGTGCTCGCGGTAGGACTCCACCGGCTAAAAACCACTTCTTCCCTCCATCAATGGAGATGAAAAGGCCGAATTCTGTTCCGGCGAAAAGAAGATTTGGATTTCGGGGATGCTCGGCAAGAGAATTTACCACCATCCCGTGAGGTATGCCTGTGGATATTTTTTTCCAGGTTGCCCCATAATCTGAAGTCTTGAAGATGTAGGGCGCAAAGTCATCATCCTGATGGCCGGAAAAGCTCACATAGGCAACTGCAGGGTCGTGATGGGAGGCAAGGACTCGAGTAACCCAGCGGTCCTCAGTGAAAGGGAATTTTTTGGTTAAATCAATCCATTCCTTTCCGCCATTTTTTGTCATCTGGACTTTTCCATCATCTGTTCCTATGAAGATTAGCCCTTCTTGGAGAGGAGACTCTGAGATCGTGGTTAGAGTTCCGTAGTGTGCCACTCCATCATCTCGAGAAAGAGTATCCTCATTGCGCACTACTCCCATTATAGGGATTTTCTTCCAATCCTGATTTTTGGTAAGGTCAGGACTGATGACTTCCCAGCTGTGCCCTCTATCTCTTGACCTGAAGAGCTTATTGCCTCCAGCATAAAGGGTGGTTGGATTATGGGGAGAAATGATTAATGGGGTGCACCAATTCCAGCGATATTCTTCATTCGGGTCTTCAGGTACAGGACGAATGCCTTTTTCCTCTCTGGTGGTGAGGTCGACGAAGTAGAGTCTTCCATTCTGAGATTCGGTAAACACAGCCGTGTGATCTTGGGGGTCTACTGCAGCATAAAACCCATCGCCATAGGCGATGTTTACCACATCGGAGTTGAGTATTCCTGATTGACTGTAGGTGCGGCTCGGAATTCCCCATGAGCCGTTGTCCTGGGTTCCTCCATAAATCCAGTAGGGCTCTTGGTTATCAACGCCGATTGCATAATATTGAGCAAGAGGAAGATTATCGATGAAATGCCAGTTTTTGCTTCCTTCATAAGAGATGTAAAAGCCTCCATCCCCTCCTAGGAGCAGGTGGTCAGGGTTATTGGGGTTTATCCACAAGGCATGATGGTCGACATGAATTTTTTCTCCTGTACCCTCACTGGTAAATGTCTTCCCTCCATCAATAGAGAGGAAGAGGGGGCTTCCCAGAGCCCAGATTTTATCTGGATTCTTGGGATCTACTCGAATTTGACTGTAATACATTGGACGGTGATTGAAGTCACTCATTCGAGTCCAGCTCTCTCCTCTATTCTCAGAGCGAAAAACACCTCCATTCTTGTTTTCGATTATGGCATAGACAATGTGAGGATGACTCTTGGAAATGTCGAGCCCAATGCGTCCTGTATCACCTTTGGGTAATCCTTTCTCGAGTTTTTCCCAAGTGTCACCGCCGTCAAGAGAGCGATAAATACCGCTGTGAGGTCCTCCGCCCACAAATCCCCATGCTCTTCTTCTCTGCTGATAAGCTGCTGCGTAGAGAATTCGACCATTATTTTCCATGGCTATGTCAACTACACCTGTATCTTCGTTGATGTAGAGGATTTTTTCCCACGTTTTTCCTCCATCTTTCGTCCTGTAAAGACCTCTTTCTGGATTTGGCCCCCAGAGATGTCCCAGCGCAGCCACATAGACTATGTTCGGGTCGTTAGGATTGATGACGATTCTACCAATCCGCTGGGTATCTTCTAAGCCCATGTGGACCCATGTTTCACCTCCATCGAGTGATTTGTAGACACCATTCCCCCAGGATGAGCTCTGGCGGCTGTTCTGTTCACCCGTACCTGCCCAGACTATGTTTGGGTCAGATGGGGCGATGGCGATGTCACCAATAGAAAGAGATATCCCCTCTTCATCGAATACAGGTTTCCAGGTTATTCCGTTATTCACAGTCTTGAAGATCCCACCCGAAGCAGCTGCCACAAAAATTATTTTCGGGTCATCTACCACAGCTTCGATGTCATCGATTCGTCCCCCAAATGAGGCTGGTCCAATCTGACGCCATTTAATATTTTTTAGCGCCTCTGTGAGAGAAAAAGTTGGAGTGGCAAATGAAATATTAATGAAAGTCAGGATAAAAAGGATAAAAAGAGCAAGCCTTCTTATTTTTTTTAGGTTAAACATTTGACCTCCTCCTTTAAAATTCATTTTTTTATTCTATTTCTATGTAAAAAAAATAACGTTTAATGTCAATCTTTATGGAATTCAATGTTCCCTCAAAATTTAATTTTCCGCATTGGATTTTTTTTATCTTTATGAAATAAAAAAAGTTAGTAGATTTTACTGAGGTTCAAGCATTTGAGTCAGTGGGGTCCTCGATATGATTAGCCGAAAAGAAATTTTCTCAGGAAAAAAGGAATTTCTCTCCAGATGGAGAAAAATATAACCTGGAATTAAGAGGAGAGCTATTCTTGAGTTTTCTGAATGGAGAGGATTTTTCTTTGACCTTTAATCCTAGAGAAACTATTTTAGGAGACTAGATTAAAAGGGAAATAAGCTTAAAAGCTCTTTTCTCTTTTTCTATGTTCAAGGGTGCGCAGTACTCTTGTCAGCGACTCTAGATAAGGGGTAGGACACTTGAATTTTTTTCCATACTCTATTATCGGCTGAAAGATGTATTCTATGGGATTTCCGGCTTCTAAGTCGATGGAAGTGGAGGGCTTGTGGTCACCTGCATTTTCCAGATAAGCCAGACATTTTTCAAAGAAATCTTTTCCATATTCATACCCAATTCTTTTCGCCACTTTTATGCTTTCAGCAAGAATCTGTTCGCAGAGGTAGCGGGTATCTTCTCTTTCCATCGCTTGCTTCATGGTTAACCCTGTGGTAGCACATACGGGCATCAGGGCAGCATTGAGAATTGTCTTTTTCCACTCGTATTTTTTAATATCGGGGACAAAATCTGTCTTCAAACCTGCCTCGGTTATAATCTCCGCAATCTCACGGGCAAGTGCCTCATTCTCCGGGACTAAAGCCCCTATGTAATTTGGCGGGTTGAAAAAAGACATCTTCACTATTCCAGGCTCTATAATCATTCCTGCATAATTGACCACAAACCTCAGCACAGAATCTGCTCCAAATTTCTCAGCCACACAGTCTTCGTTGTCTATGCCGTTCTGAAGGAGAACAATTTTCTGGCCAGTATTGAAGATCAGCTGGAGCTCTTCAAGGAGATTCTCAAGAAAATTAGACTTTACAGCCACAAAGATAAGCTCCGAGTTGAATCTTGAGAGGCTGGCTACGAAATGGCCCGTGTCGTTAACTCGAACATTGAAACTTTCTTCAATCCCTCTCACCGTTATGCCATTTTGTTCAATGGCTGTTATTAGAGGCTTCTTAATGTCAACCAGGAAGACATTCTCACCTTTACGGGCTAGAAAGGCAGCCATCAGGCTCCCTACGGGCCCTGCGCCGATTATCCCGATTTTGTATTTCTTCATTTACCTTCCTTTATGAAGGAGTCTATAAGTGTCAATGTGGCTATTATAAAGAAAATTTTTTTTTGATTTCAATTCATTTTTGAAGTCTCACGATACATACATGATCTCTATTCAAATTTTTTTAAGAAATCTTTCTGAAGTAAAGATATTTAATAGGCTTCAGGAAGACCTGAGTAAATAGCAGAGCTTAGTCTCTAGATTGATGGATAAAAATGTTTAGAGTCGAACAGCTAAATTAAAGATATCATTGAGGCAAGCTTAGAAGTAAGAGTTGGGATAATGGTAGAGGATGAAGGGTATATTTTTTGAGTTTTTATTAAATTTAAGGCTGATAAGAAAAAGAGGAAATCTATTTCTTTTCTTTTTTTTTCCTGCATATTTTCACTAATAGATTGGAGAAGAACCAGGCAAATAAATATAGGGAAAATGATTTTTAATATTCTGTTTTATCCATTTCTTACTTTAAGCTCAATTCAGGAAATAAAAAAAGAGAGGAGTAGCTTTTGGGTTGAGAGCTGTTTATCTTGACTAATTTTGAGAATAAATATATTCTTATATTTAATTAATTATGTAGAAAGCTTCTCTCTGAATTAAGGTTCGAAAGGGAGCCTTCCAAGTCAAATAAAAGTTATTTAAATCTCTTGGAATAAATTCATCAAATTTGATGAGGTTCGAGGATGAATCCAAAAATATTGCTCGGTGATGAAGCGGTGGCTCAGGGAGCTTTGGATGCTGGGTTATCCTGCGCCTATTCCTATCCAGGGACGCCTGCCTCTGAGATAATGGAGTTTCTGATTAAAGCTTCCCATCAAAATAAGAGCATAAAAGCTTTGTGGTGTGTGAATGAAAAGGTGGCCTATGAGGAAGCCCTTGGAGTTTCTTTTGCAGGAAAAAGGGCCTTAGTCTCAATGAAACATGTAGGGCTCAATGTGGCCGCTGACCCTTTCCTTAATTCTGCCCTTACTGGGGCAAACGGTGGGCTTGTGGTCGTCGTAGCCGATGACCCTAGTATGCATTCTTCGCAGAATGAACAGGATAGCCGTTATTTTGCCGATTTTGCCCAGATAATCTGTTTTGAACCATCCAACCATCAGGAAGCTTACGAAATGACCAGAGAGGCTTTCGATGTTTCTGAAAGATTTGAGATTCCGGTGATGTTAAGGATGGTGACCCGCCTTTCTCACAGCCGTTCAAAAGTCATTCTTCAATCTCCAAGAAGTGAAAATGCCTTAAAATTTGGAAAAGCAGAAGACTGGACCCTTCTTCCTGTAAACGCGAGACGGAGATTTAAGATTCTTGTTGAAAAACAGAAAGATTTCATCAAATTTTCGGAAGAATCAAAACACAATTTTCTTCTTTTGAAAAATAATAGCTCTCTTGGAATCATAGCCTCGGGAATTGCCTACAATTATGTCCGGGAAAATTATACGGAGGAGAAACCCATTCCTTCCCTTCTTAAAATCTCAACATATCCCCTACCCGAATCGCTTATCTCTAAGCTATTTCAGCACGTGGATACGATTCTTGTTGTGGAAGAAGGATATCCCTATATTGAAAAAAAGGTGAGAGGACTTTTAGGAATACCTCAAAAGAGAATAAACGGAAAACTTACAGGCCATCTTCCTCTTACAGGAGAGCTTTCACCTGATGTAGTGCGCAAAGCTTTAAACATGGAACCTTTAGAAGGAATGAAAATTTCAGATTTCAAGCTCTCACCAAGACCCCCACAGCTCTGCCAAGGATGTCCCCATGCTGATACCTACAGAGCTTTGAATAAGGCCTTAGAAACATACCCCGGAGCCATTGTCTTTAGTGATATAGGCTGTTATACTCTCGGGGCTTTCCCCCCTTACAGAGCCATAGATACCTGCGTTTGCATGGGGGCTAGTGTTGGAATGGCAAAGGGTGGAGTGGAGGCTGGGATCTATCCTTCATTAGCAGTCATTGGAGATTCAACATTTGCTCATTCAGGTCTTACGCCACTTCTTGATGCCTCAAAGTCCAACACAGATATGACAGTCATCATTCTGGATAATTCTACGGTGGCCATGACTGGAGGACAACCTACCTTTGCCAGCGGAGAGGAGCTGTTGAGAATGATAGAAGGATTGGGAGTGAAGAAGGAGCACATCCGTGTCATTGAACCCCTCCCAAAAAATCTTGAAAAGAATGCTAAAATCATAAAGGAAGAGATTGAATATAGAGGGCTTTCAGTGATTGTGGCGATGAGGGAGTGCATCCAGGAAGCAAGAAAAAAGAGAGGAAGGTAGGAAGATGAAACAGGATATTATTCTGGCTGGAGTTGGAGGGCAGGGAATTCTCTCCATTGCCTTCGTCATAGATAACGCTGCCCTCAAGGAAGGATTGAATTTTAAACAGGCAGAAGTCCATGGAATGGCTCAGCGTGGTGGAGCGGTTCAATCTCATCTTCGTTTGAGCGATGGATATATCTGGAGTGATTTAATTTCCAGAGGTGAAGCAGACCTAATCTTGAGCGTTGAACCCCTAGAAGCCTTACGCTACTTAGAATATCTTTCTCCTCAAGGGAAGTTGATTTCGAGCAGTTCACCATTCATCAACATTCCTGATTATCCTCCGATAGAGGAAGTTTTAAAAAAGATTAAAGAAATAAATGGCTCCCTCCTCATAGACTCAGAAAGGCTGGCGAGAGAGGCGGGTTCGACGAAAGCCCAAAACATGGTGATGCTCGGGGCAGCTTCTCCCTACCTTATGTTGAAGAAAGAGAATATTGAAAAATATATTTCCCTTCTCTTTCGACCGCGAGGGGAAAAACTTGTCGAGATAAACCTTAAGGCGTTTGAGCGTGGCTGGCAAGCAGCAAAAGGAAGCTGAGAGATTCAGTTTCTGGGAAAAAGAGATCTTTAAGGAGCAGAAGATGGATATTGACTTTAAGAGCATAAACCAAATTTTCGAAAAGGCAGAAAAAGAAAAAAGGAATTTTCTCCTCGAACATGAGGTTTATAAAGTGCTCGAGAAGGCAGGCATCAATACTCCCCGTCATCTCTTTGTGAGAAAAGGAGAGAAGGTAACAACCAATCAGCTGAAAATCTTCGAAAACAGATTCCTGGTAATAAAAGTTGTAGCTCCAATCATCGTCCATAAGACTGATGTGAGAGGGATTCGATATGTAGAATGTGATGAAGAGAAAATAAATCGAACTTTTGAGGAGACGCTGAAAGATGTGCCCCGAAGATATCTGGAATGGGTCAAGAAGTTTCCTGAGTACAGAAGAAAGAGTCATTTTACTTTAAAAAAAATAGAAGAGGAGATAAGGGGATTCTTGATCTGTGAAATGATAGATTATGATAAAACCGGTTTTGGTACAGAGCTCCTCATGGGGATTCGCAACACAAGGGAATTTGGTCCCATTGTAAGCATGGGAGTAGGAGGGGTGGAGATTGAATATCTGAGTGAAAGGATAAGAGAAGGAAAGGCGATTTCCATAAGTTCTGCTCATTTGCTTCCTCAAAAGGATATTCTCCGTATTCTTGAACCTCTGGCTGTATATGATAAGCTTGTTGGGAAAGTCAGAGGGAGGGATGCTCTTATAACCAGAGAAGAGCTCTTAAACACATATTTTCGTTTCCAACAGTTAGGGACTTACTACTCTCCTTATGAGCCTTCTCATCGTTATGTGATCGAGGAGGCCGAGGTTAATCCTTTTGTGGTTAAAGAAAAGAAACTCATTGCCCTGGACGGCATGTGCCGATTCTCGACCGACCATCAAGTGCTAAGAAAAAGGCCATTCGAAAATATCGAATATCTCTTGAAGCCACGCACCATCGGCATAATAGGGGTTTCTGAAAAGATGAACGTCGGGCATATAATCTTGAATAACATTCTTAAACAAGGCTTCAATAAATGGAATGTTTATGTAGTAAAGCCCGGGTTAAAGGAGATTGAAGGCTGCTCTTGTGTGGAGAGGATTTCTGATTTACCCAAGACAGTTGACCTTTTTGTCATCACCGTCTCGGCAGACCAGATATATGAAGTAATGAAAGAGCTTCTGGAGAAGGAAAAGGCTCGCTCTGTAATCATCATTGCCGGAGGAATTGGAGAAAAGAAAGGGACTCAGATCCTTGAAGAGAAGATAAAGCGACTCCTCGAGGAGAATTTAAAGAAGGGGAGGCTAACACCCGTCGTAAACGGAGGAAATTGCCTTGGGATTTATTCTCAGCCCGGGCACTATGACACGACTTTTGTGCCCGACTATAAACTACCTCGTGTCGCAGCTCGGAAGACAAACTTAGTCTACATCAGTCAGAGTGGAGCCTTCATGATTTCGAGGATGAGCAAGCTCCCTAACATAGAGCCTCTTTATGCTATCTCAATCGGAAACCAGATTGACCTCACGGTTTCAGATTATCTGAATTATTTCCGCAATGATGACCAAGCCAAGGTCTTCGGAATCTATATGGAAGGTTTCATGCCTGGAGATGGGCTGGCTTTTGCTAAGGCTGCGCGAGAAATAGTCAAACAGGAAGGGAAGATGATTGTGCTCTATAAGGCGGGTAGAACTCCCGAAGGACAGGCCGCCACAGCAAGCCATACGGCTTCTGTGGCTGGTGATTATAGAGTGGCAAAGTCAATCTTCGAGGAGGTTGGGATTCTCGTTGCGGATTCCATCTTTGAATTTGAAAATTATGTTAAAAGCCTTTCTCTCCTGGCTCACAAGACGATTCGTGGAAACAGGATTGCCCTCATAAGTAATGCAGGGTTTGAGTGTGTCACCATGGCCGATAACCTGAAAAATGATAATGCCTTTGTCCTTGCAGAGCTGAGCTCAAGGACGATAAGAAAAATATCGCGCATCATGGAGTCATCAGGCATAATTAGGCTTCAGGATGTCAATAATCCTCTGGATACGACACCCGTTGCCGATGATGAAGTTTTTGCAAACCTTGTTTTGGTCATGCTTGAGGATGAGAACGTGGATTGCGCCATAGTTTCTCCAGTTCCTATGACTCCTTCCATGCAGACCCTAACTCCAAGTAGATTTCATGAAGAAAATCTTTATCATCCCAAGAGCATCGTCATGCGCTTGATTGAAATCTTCCATAAGACTGATAAGCCTTTTGTGGTCAACATCGATGCAGGAGACATTTTCAACCCCATGGTTGATTGCCTGGAGCAAGGAGGTGTGCCGACCTTCCGTCGTTCTGATATTGCCGTTAAATTCTTGAGAGAATATATAAATAGAAGACTCAAGATTCGAAAACAGTACGAATAAAAAATATATTGAGGCTCTCTCAGGCAAGGGAATAAAAGTTCTTTAAAAAATAAAAATTAGATAGATCTAATTTTGCTCCTACTTTTTTATTTTCTCTTAAATTTCCCTTGCGATTGGTAATTGAAAATACTTTAGGGGGAAAACAAAGAGTTTAAATCCTTTTTTATTGAAATTTTAGAAAAAAATCCAGAGATGAAGCTTAATTTGTTACATAACTATTATTGATCTCAGAGACTCTCCTTTTCTCAGGAGCTCAAAGGCTTCATTAATTTCTTCAAGAGGGAACTTGTGGGTGACAACGGATTCTAGCTTTATTTTTCCCGTTTTTACCATCTGGATTATGTGGGGATAATCCACAGGACGACATCCTAGGGAGCCTTTTATTTCAAGCTCTCTGAACATCAATCTTGCCGCATTAAGAGGCACAGTGTGGTGAGTGTATCCAACCTGGCAGTGAACTCCTCCTGTCTTAAGCGCGGCAGAGGCGAGTTCGATGGTTTTTGGATTGCCAATCGCTTCGATGGCGATATCTGCTCCGCCGCCTGTCAAGTTTCTTATTTCCTTGAGGATCTCTTTATCATCTTTCCCTGAGGCGTTAAGAGTGTGCAGGGCTCCAAGCTTTCTGGCAACCTCGAGTTTTTTTTCGACTATATCGATGGCAATTACCATGGCTCCTGAAGCAGCCGCGACCTGAACGACATTTATCCCCACCCCTCCGCATCCGAAGACAACCACTGAATCTCCGGGTTTTATCTTAGCCCTGTTCTTAACTGCATGATAGGGTGTGGAAATGGCATCTGCTATGATGCTCGATTCCTGAAGAGGGAGTTCTTCAGGAAGATGCTGACAGTCTTTGGCTGGAACTTTTGTGTATTCTGCGTAAGCCCCATCGATATGATTTCCGAGCATCACCATATTGAAGCAGATGTTTTCTCTTCCCAGACGGCAGTTTTGGCAATAGCCGCAGGAGAAGACGGGCGGTATGAGTACGCGATCACCGACCTTGAAGTCTTTTACTTGTGAGCCCACCTCTTCCACTATTCCCGAGGGTTCATGACCGAGAATCATGGGTGGTTTTTTAAAAGTGGGTACTCCATGATCAATATAATGTAAATCTGTATTACAAACACCACAAGCAGAGATTTTGACCAGGAGCTCCCCAGGTCCTATCTTGGGGATTTCAACGTCTTCAATTCTAAGAGGTTGATTTGGCCCGTAAAATATAGCGGCTTTCATTTTTTCCCTCCTCTATCTGTTTTTCCACAAAGGCTTTCTTTTTTCAAGAAAAGATTTCAAGCCTTCGTGAGCATCTTCTGAGACCATCAATTCCCTGAGGTAGAGTGTCTCAATCCTTTCTAGGCCCTCTTGGAATGTGTGCTCAAGGCCAATTTTTATTCCTTTTTTTGAAAATTTTAACCCCACGAGGCTCATCTCTAAAAAGGGCTCAATGAAGCTTTCGACTTCTGGTTCGAAAGAATCTAGGGGGACTACCCTGTTTATCAATCCCATACGTTCTGCCTCCACTGCTCCAATTGTCTTCCCGGTAAGGAGAAGCTCCGAGGCTTGTTTAAGACCAATAAGACGGGGCATGATGAGGAGAGCAATGGGTGGAATTACCGAGAGTTTTATTTCAGGTTGTCCTATCTTGAGGTTTTCGGCGGCAATGATAAGGTCACAAAAAAGGGCAATCTCACAGCCACCCCCAAGACAGAGTCCTCTCACTGAGGCGACAGTGACCTGATCGAGTTTTGAAAGGTTGCGGAAAATATCATGGAAAACTTGAATCATTTTCTCAACTTTATCCTGGGTATGATCAGCCACATCTACCCCTGCAGAAAAAGCCTTTTCACCTGCTCCAGAAATGACCAGCACCTTTACTTCATTTTTTTCAGAAAGAGAAGAAAGCGCATCGTTTATTTCTTCCATGGTGGCTATGTTGAGAATGTTCAAAGGTGGTCTATTGATGGTTAAATAAGCCCTTCCTTCTTTTAGCTCAAAAATAATATTTTCATATTTCCTCTTTTCCATGACCTCCCTCACCTAGAATGTATGCGAAAAGAAGATTATCTAACCTTGTATTACATATCATCTACCTTACCTTCTGTCAATAAAGTATGTGACTCGGATAAACAACGGCGTAGTGGAGGGCCTGAACTCAAAGATCAAGACGGCCATGAAAAGGGTTTATAGTTTAACCATGTTGCCTATCTTCCCACTATTGTGTATCTCATAGCAGGCAAACTATGCTTCGATTAACCCCCACAAAATGGAAGAGAAATTCTTGAATTTATTTAAATTAGGGATGGCACATAGAAGGGATTAAGAGACATGAATCTTGCTTCTTTCAAGATTAGGGTATGCTTCAAAAGAAATACTTTCTCTCTAATCAAATCGCCTTTTCTTATCAGTCAAATTCTTTTATATCTGGAAGATCTTGCCCTCAATCCTTTCTAAGAAAGCCCTTTCCAGAGAAAGGAATGTGAGTTTACATTTTTTCCCACCAAATCAGTTTTCTTTTTTCATAGCTCTGTTGTGTCATGAGAAAAGAAGTATTCTGTCATTTGAAGAGTTTCTTTTTAATTCAATCCGATCTTTCTCATGATTGAGGCAAATCTGGGATCAAGACGCAAACTGTCTGCTGCTGGAATAGCCTTCAGCCAGGACATCCAGTGGTCTCTTTCCAGATAAGCTTTTTCTGCCCAATAGAAAGCTTCTTCAAGGTCACCGAGTTCTCCGTATATTATGGATAGAATAGAAGTAGAACAATTTATATCTTTATTTAGTTGAAGAAGCTTCTCTAAAGCTTGTTGAGCTTCTTTCTTATGACCAGCTCTGGCGTAGGCGTATCCTAGAAAGCTGATAGCCAGAGGATAGTTCCCGCCCGTGAGATCGACGCCTTTTTTGCCCCAGGCGATGGCCTCTTCGTATAATCCTTTTTCCGTGTAAGGCAAGGTTAAAAATATATGGGCTAGAGAATTATTTTCATCAAGCTCTAATGTTTTTTTGAAAGCTTGTATCGACAAAGCATACTGGCGACAGATATAATAGACGCCGCCTTCGGCATTTCTTAGGATAGGAGAATATGGATCAATTTCTATGGCTTTATGGATTTCCATGATTGCCTCTTCCGGCCTCCCCTGTTTAGCTAAAAACATAGAATACCAGTGATGAGCTGTCGAATAGCCGGGGTTCAATTCGATTGCTTTTTTAAAATTTCTTTCAGCTTCCTCAAAGCTCCAATCATAATCGTCATTAATCAAGGCTAAAGAAGTCCACGCTTCAGGTAGCTC
>Ga0209102_1000654_pt1 | contig 21696 bp, 18 predicted proteins | sample ConPoolayeHmetaG_FD_185483 | JGI IMG/M metagenome (GOLD analysis project Ga0209102, IMG submission 185483) | Hot spring microbial mat communities from California, USA to study Microbial Dark Matter (Phase II) - Cone Pool mat layer H metaG... ...
TTTCATCCAGGTGCGACCTTTTTTTTCCGGAGGTTGGCAGATGACATCGACCGTATTCCATTCTGACCCGCCAAGGCTCTTAACGAAGATCCCGCGCCATCTCGAGGCGTGCCAGGCAGATCTCGAGGAATCTGACGCTGTCGCGATAAAGCTGCACATGGGCGAGGAGGGCAATGCCAGGTACATCAGGCCCGCGATAGTCCGTGTAATCGTGGATTGGTTGAAGTCCCAGGGAACGGAACCATTCGTGACCGACTCGACCTCCCTGTATAGACGCAAGAGAGGAACGTTGTTCGACTACCTTCGAACGGCCGCAAGGCACGGGTTCACGTCGGAGACCATGGGCTGCCCGGTCTTGATCGCAGACGGGATAAAGAGCAGAGGCATCGCCGTGGAAGTCAGGGAACCACTCAAACTAACCAGGGTAGGAGTGGCATCGCTGATCTGCGAGGCCGACGCCCTCGTCGCTCTAAGCCACATCACACTGCATCCTGACGTCGTCCCCGCGGGGAGCCTGAAGAACATCGCGATGGGCTGCACCGACAAGGAAACCAAGATGAGGATGCACGCCTCGGATGCCAAGCCGGCTTTCGACCCGAACAAATGCACTGGATGCGGGACCTGCGTGCGACACTGCCCTGCCTCCGCCCTTTCACTGGAGGCCGGAAAAGCCAAGTTCGAACTCGATAAGTGTACCTCGTGCGGAGAGTGCATCGCGCTCTGCAAATCCGGCGCTGTGAAGGTGAACTGGAGCGCACTGTCTAGGGATGTTTGCCGGGGGGTCGTTGATGGGGCATCGGCCGTCATCTCCACCTTCAAGCCACGCAAGTGCATCTTCATGAACCTCGGCTTCGATGTCACCGAACAATGCGACTGCGCCGGAGGAAGCGAGCTCCCCGTAGTCGCAGACTTCGGTCTGCTGACGAGCTTGGATCCGGTCGCTGTGGACCAAGCATCTGCGGACATGATCAATGCAAGCCCTGTCTATCCAGGCGGGCCTTTGGCTCGGGCCGAATCCCAACAGGATAGGCTATCGACGATCAAGCCCGGCGTGGAATGGAGGCTTTTCCTCGGCCTCGCCGCTGCATCCCGCCTCGGCACCACTTCCTACACGATCAACCGCATCTAGAACTCGCGCTTCTCCCGGGGCTTTACCGATGGGGGCGGCCGGATAGGCGGCACTCCTCTCCCTCAGCCTCAGGCGGCCAAGATCCGAAAGACGACCGCTCTTGTCCTCAAAGAGGGCCTAAGCGCCTAGGCCGTTTGGCTCGGCACGAGGGCCCACGACATTCCTCAAGGCTCGCGAGTGTAACGGACACGGGGCAGAACCATCCCCGAATCAAGAGTGGCGAGCCCATTCGATCAACCGATGTGGCTGAGCATGTATCGGACCACCCTCGACTTCCCACCGCCTCGACGCCCGGCGTGCGGTGGGCCTACCCTCAGGATGAGATCGGACCGGGCGCGGTGTTGACCCTCAGGGGCTGGCCGCGATGGATCATTGCGGTTGCGGAGAGGCGCCGGGCTTTTGGGTTTCGCATGAATCGGGGCCGAATACCTCCAGGGAACCAGGGATCTCACTTAAGAGAAGCCTACCGAAGCCCTGGAACATGAACGCAATAGTCGTGATGCTTGACAGCCTGAGGGCAGACCACTTGGGCTGCTATGGAAACACCTGGATAAGGACCCCGAACATCGACTCCCTAGCCAAGGAATCGCTAGTCTTCGATCTGGCCTACGCGGAGGGATTGCCCACCATCCCGGTGCGGACCTCGCTCTTCACAGGCCGATACACGCTGCCGTTCAGAAGATGGCAGCCCCTGGAGAAAGAGGACGTGCTCCTCGCCGAGACCTTATGGGACAAGGGTTACAGGTCGGCCCTGATCTCAGACACCTACCACATGCACAAACCCCAGATGGGATTCTCAAGGGGGTTCGATACGGTGATCTGGATCCGGGGCCAGGAGACGGACCCCTACATCGTCGACCCGAGCATCCCCACCGACGTCGAGCAGTTCAGCCCAAGGGACTGGAGGGCGGCTTACCTTGGGCAGACGGATGAGGAAGCTAGGGAGAAGCTTGCACAGTACCTCAGAAACAGGGCGAGCTGGCGAGGCGAGGAGGATCATTTCGTCGCCCAGGTCGTGAAGACGGCTGGCGAGTGGCTTGAGGAGCAGGTAGAGAAGGGAAGGAACGACCGCCTCTTCCTCTGGCTGGACAGCTTCGACCCCCATGAACCATGGGACCCTCCGGCGCCGTATAGCGAGATGTATAGGGTCGACGAGTACCAGGGACGCCCCATAATCTGGGCTGGGGGCCCATCCGACGACTGGACCCTGCCCGAGCTGAGGCACTACCGCGCCCAATACGCGGGGGAGGTAAGCCTCGTCGACGAATGGGTCGGCAGGTTCCTGGAGAAAGTCAGCAGTTTGGGGCTCCTCGACAGGACGCTGCTGATTCTGCTCTCCGATCACGGAGAGCCCTTGGGGGAGCACGGCATCGTGAAGAAGGTCCGGCCCTGGCCTTACGAGGAGCTCTCCCACTTTCCGCTGATACTGCGGCCTCCGGACGGCTTGGGGATCTCGCCCGGACACGTGAAGAGGTTCGTAGGAATGCCCGATATCATGCCGACCATACTCGACGCACTCGGCGTCGAGGTTCCCGCCACCGTGCAAGGTCGGAGCCTCCTCCGGATCGCATCAGGAGAGGATTCTTCACCAGGCTTTGGCATAAGTGGGCACTACGGTCGCTCTTGGAGCATCAGGAACAGGGAGTGGAGCTTCTACATCTGGCTCGGAGGAAAGGCACCCTATACCTGGGGCATCGGGTATCCGAAGGCGGCCCAGGAAGACAGGTCTCCTGAGCTCTATCGCCTAACCGAGGGTTTCATCCCCCCGAGGCCCTCTCAATGGTTGCCCAAAGATGTTGCGGAGAAAGACAACGTCCTCGAGCAGTACCCGGAGATTGCACGCGCCATGGAGCTCGACATGAGGAGGTTCATACAGTCGCTGATCCCTTCAAAGGGCGATTTGAAGGCGCAGGAGGCGCTGGAGACGGAGATTCGGCAGCCCTGGCTGTACGGCGTGGTGGCGACCCCACGGTCTAAGGCGGGATGAAGTTCCTCCGGACATCCCCTATCGCGTCCCCGACGACCTCGTAGTCCCAAGTGCCAAGGCCCCGCTCTACCGCCTTGCGTATGTGCGGGATGGTCTTTGGATCGAAGCCCATGACGGTCGTGCCGACGATGTCCGTGGCGACAACGTCCCGCCCCGCGATGACGAGGTCCATTTTCACGGGCATGCCCCCAACCGGGCCGGGGCCTTCCATGCCGACGAAGCCGTCGATCACGACCAGGGACGGCGAAAGCACGCTGTTTATGTCCACGATCACCTTATTGATCCCCTTCCGGTGGTACCTGAACTTCCACTTGTTGGGGAGAAGCCCAAACATGTTCTTCATCCCGAGGGTAACGATGGTGGTCTTGTGCGTCTTGAGCTTGGCGGCATTGACGATATGGCTCTCTGCCACGATCCTCGGTACGCGGATGGCCTTCAGCGCCTCAGCGTGGCTGGGCCTGAGAACCACCCGGTCTTTTTCCCTGATCAGGTTCCTGAACGCCACGCCGTTCCTGCGGCACACGTCAAGCATTCCGGTTGCTGCCGCCGCCTCGTCAGCATTGGTCATATTGGCGTCGCTTTCCACGACTGTGATGTCCTGGTTGACCTTGGCGACGGCGCGAATCAACGCCTCCACCAAGAGGGGATCGGTGGTGGCCCCCGACTCCCAGGTCTCGCGGCAGATGAAATTCACCTTGATCAAAACCGGTTTGCCAACCAAGTGGCGGACTCCGCCAGCGAGCTCCAAGGCCTTGAACACGGTTTCGTGGGACCTTTCGCCTTTCACAATCGCCACCCTGGGCGGCAAGACACATCACACCGGCTTCGCCGATGACAACGTCCGATAAAACTGAATTTCCTCCGAAGGTCGGAGGCACTTCTTCGGCACAAGTCCCTTTGGAAGGCGCCTGCACGCGGAGGGGGGGAAAGCAACGGGAAACGAGGTAAGCCTTATGAGGCAGCCCCTCCAGCGGATTGCCGTGGGAATCCTCCACATCTACCGCACCCCGGCGCTGACCGCCGCGCAGAAAGCCGACCTAGTAAGGAAGTTGCACGAGGTTGGCGGAGGCGTCATCAGGGATATCGAGACCGAGTATTGCTTCAACGTGCTTCTGGATGAACCGCTTTCGCCAAAGGAATCCGCCAAGCTTATGTGGCTTCTCGCCGAAACGTTTGAACCGGATAGGACTGGGCACGCCAGCTTCCTAGAGGGCAGGGGAGAGGTCCTCGAGGTCGGGCCGAGGATGAACTTCACAACAGCTTGGTCCACCAACGCCGTCGCCATATGCCACGCCTGTGGCCTGTCTAAGGTGAAGCGCATCGAGCGTTCCAGAAGGTACCTCCCAGACACAACCCGGCCCTTGACCGCGGACGAAAGGAAAGCGATCCTCGATATGATCCACGACAGGATGACGGAGTGCCCCTATCCCACGCCGCTTGAGACCTTCGACACGGGCATGAAACCTGAACCGGTTTTCCACATACCGTTGCTGCAGGAGGGCAGGGTGGCGCTTGAACGCATCAACAGGCAGATGGGCCTGGCGTTCGATGAGTGGGACATAGATTACTATTCCAGACTCTTCCAGGAGATGGGCCGCAACCCGACAAATGTCGAGTGCTTCGACATCGCACAGTCGAACAGCGAGCACTCCAGGCACTGGTTCTTCAAGGGACGTCTCTTCATCGACGGCGTCGAGGCACCGCACTCCTTGATGGATCTGGTGAAAGGTCCCCTCCGCTCGAATCCGGCAAACAGCATCATCGCATTCAAGGACAACTCCAGCGCGATAAGGGGCTATCGGATCCGGACCATCCTGCCTGAGAATCCGGGTAGGCCCTGCCGTTTCGTCGAGTCCAACCCGGACTACTGCATCCTCTTTACGGCCGAGACCCACAACTTCCCGACGGGCGTGGCTCCTTTTCCCGGTGCAGAGACGGGAACCGGGGGGCGCATAAGAGACACGCATGCGACCGGCACAGGGTCCTTGGTCGTCGCCGGGACGACGGGTTACTGCGTCGGTAACCTTCGAATACCTGGCTATCCGCTTCCATGGGAGGACCTGAACTTCCGATACCCGGGCAACCTGGCGTCCCCCCTTCAGATCGAGATCGAGGCGAGCAACGGAGCGTCGGACTACGGGAACAAGTTCGGCGAGCCCGTCATACAGGGCTACACCCGCTCATTCGGGCTGGTGCTTCCGGGTGGCGAACGCCGGGAATGGGTGAAGCCCATCATGTTCACCGGCGGGGTCGGACAGATTGACGCCAGGCACGTAGAGAAAGGTACGCCCGAAAAAGGCATGCTGGTCGTCAAGATCGGAGGTCCCGCCTACAGGATCGGGATAGGCGGCGGGGCCGCGTCGAGCATGATTCAAGGAGAGAACCCCGCCGAGCTTGACTTCAACGCGGTGCAGCGCGGGGACGCCGAGATGGAGCAGAAGGTCAACCGCGTCATCCGGGCCTGCGTCGAGATGGGAAGCCGCAACCCCATCGTCAGTATCCATGACCAGGGCGCGGGAGGCAACTGCAACGTTGTCAAGGAGATAGTGAGCCCTGCGGGAGCGAGAATCGAGATCCGAAAGATACTGCTCGGGGACGAGACTCTCTCGGTCCTCGAGATCTGGGGTGCTGAATACCAGGAGCAGGACGCCGTCCTACTGAGGCCGGAGGACGTCGGGCTGTTTCAGGAACTGTGCGACCGTGAGAAGGTTCCGATGGCTATCATAGGACACATAACTGGTGACGGCCGCATCGTCCTCTACGACGAGCGAGACGGATCAACGCCGGTTGACCTGGAGCTCGAGAAGGTCCTGGGACATATGCCGAGGAAGGTTTTCCACCTCGAACGCCTGCCAAGAAGGTTGGAACCACTTGCGCTCCCGCCCGATCTCACCGTGAGGGACGCGCTGGAGAGGGTTCTAAGGCTGCTCTCAGTGGGGTCGAAGCGATTCCTCACCAACAAGGTCGACAGGAGCGTCACAGGTTTGGTCGCCCAGCAACAGTGCACCGGCCCCCTGCAGCTGACCGTCTCGGATGTGGCTGTCATAGCGCAGAGCCATTTCGTGACCACGGGCGCGGCCATTTCCATCGGCGAGCAGCCGATCAAGGGTTTGCTGGACCCGGCTGCGATGGCCCGCATGTCCGTTGGCGAGGCCTTGACCAATCTAGTATGGGCCCAAGTCTCACAGCTTCAGGACGTGAAATGCTCCGGGAACTGGATGTGGGCCGCCAAGCTTCCGGGCGAGGGCGCCGCGATGTACGACGCGGCCGTGGCCGTGCACGACATCTTGATCAAGCTGGGAATAGCGATCGATGGGGGCAAGGACAGCCTCTCCATGGCAGCCAGGGTACCACTGCCCGACGGCGGGTTCGAGACGGTCAAGGCCCCAGGTTCGCTCACGATTTCCGCATACGTCACCTGCCCCGACATCACCAAGACTGTAACACCCGACATAAAATACCCAGGCAAGAGCAGAATCGTCTACATCGATCTGGGTCTCGGACGCAACAGACTCGGTGGATCAGCCCTCGCCCATGTATACGGCCAGGTCGGAGAATCGCCCCCCGATGTGGACGACCCCGACCTTCTGAAACGTGCGTTCGAGGCCGTCCAGCGCCTCGTCCGCGAAGGGCTGATCACGGCCGGCCACGATCGCAGCGACGGCGGGCTCATCACGACCCTTCTGGAGATGGCATTCGCCGGGAACTGCGGAATGGAGATCGAATTTCCAAGGGCGGGGAAGCCCTCCGATGTGATCGCCATCCTTTTCTCCGAGGAACTCGGCATGGCGCTCGAGATCCTTCCGGCAGCCCAACCGAAGGTGACGAAGATCCTGCAAGACGCTAGGATTCCTCACGAGATCATAGGGCGCACCTGCCAGAGGCGATTCCAAGTCCGGTTTGGCGGGCAAACGGTCTTGGATGAGGACATCGCGGACCTTCGAGATGTGTGGGAGGCCACCAGCTACCAGATCGAACGTCTGCAGGCCAACCCGCGTTGTGTCGAACAAGAACGGATGGGCCTGCGAACGCGAACGGGCCCGAATTTCAAATTGACCTTCAACCCGCAGATGACTCCCGACGAGCTGCTCGGATGCCCTGACAAGCCCAAGGTCGCAATAATCCGGGAGGAAGGAAGTAACGGCGACCGCGAGATGGCCTCGGCATTCTACCTTGCGGGCTTCGAGCCTTGGGACGTTACGATGACCGATCTGCTCGACGGCCGAGTCGATCTGGGCGATTTCCGCGGCGTTGCCTTCGTGGGTGGTTTCAGCTACGCCGACGTCCTCGACTCGGCGAAGGGGTGGGCGGGCGTGATCCGGTTCAACCGAGGGCTCCTCAGCCAGTTCCAAGCATTCTACGAGCGGCCCGACACGTTCAGCTTGGGCGTATGCAACGGTTGCCAGCTCATGGCGCTCCTCGGTTGGGTGCCATGGCCCGGCATACCGGACGACAGGCAGCCGAGATTCATCCGAAACGAGTCCGGGCGGTTTGAGTCCCGCTTCGTCTCCGTCAAGATTCTTCCAAGCCCTTCGATCATGCTTCGCGGCATGGAGGGCTCAACGCTTGGCATATGGGTCGCGCACGGTGAGGGCCGGGCCTACTTCCCCGACCCAGAGATCCTAGGCAAGGTCAAGGAGAATAACCTGGCTCCAATAAGGTACGTTGACGACCAGAACAGGATAACGCAAGAGTATCCGTTCAACCCGAATGGCTCGCCGGACGGGATCACTGCCCTCTGCTCGAAGGACGGACGCCACCTAGCCATGATGCCCCATCCCGAAAGAACTTTCCTGAAGTGGCAGTGGGGCTGGATGCCCGAACAACTCAAGAGATCCCTCAAAGCCTCACCCTGGCTCAAGTTGTTCCAGAACGCGAGAGATTGGGCATCCGCAACGGAACAGTAGTCCGGAGCGCTTCTCGCGAACGCCTCTCTCCTCAAGCCCTCTAAGCCCGCGGCCCTTTGGAACTACTCAAGTCTCATCCTCTCCAGCGGAACTTCAGCTTTCTTGGCCGCCGGTCGAATGAGATGGGCCCCGTTCGCCGTCCCGAGCAAGCAACCTCGGCGGACTTTCGCAAAAACTTGCGCGGGCGGCCTGCATCCTGCCTATTTTCCGTTCCAACGCCGAGTGCTACTGATACGCTGAATCCTCCTCTTCGTCGGATTCCAGCTCCTCCTCGCTCAGATCCTCGTCCCGGGGCAAGCCGCGTCTCTTGTCGCGGAGCCGCAGGGCACCGAGAACCCGGAGCGTCCCCTTGCATGAGGGGCAAAGCCAATTGGACGTCGGTTTGGTGAAGATCCTTCTGCATGTCGGACATGCATACCTAAGGTCGGCATCTTCAAAGGGACCTTGAGATGAGTCTTCCATCGAGGCTGACGCTCCGACGGTAGCGGGGCCGCCATTTGTTCAAAAAGCTTACCCCCATCGGTAATCGGGACGCGGAGAAAACCTTAGTGATCAAACCATGTCTCGGTGTATCGCTAGCCCTTCGCGAATCCCAGCGATGCACCTACTCCAAAGGCGCCCACCAGAGCAAGCGATGCCCCCGCGCCAGCCCACAGCTTGCCGCCCTCCCTAGCGAGGAAGCTGGTTATGCTGTTGACCAAGCGTTCGGGACTGCCGTTGAAAGTTATCCAGCCTGCCTGTTGCAAGTACAGCAGGCTTGCAACGTAGACGCCCACGAATATCAATATGAACTTCAGGATCTTCTTCACGACGAATCCGAAGGCGAAGCCCACCACGCCCCAACCGCCCAAAACCGGGAGGCCGGAGAGCACTTCCGACGTCATCTGATCGCAAAATGCTCCCGGAACATAATAATATTTCGGTTCTTGCCGCAGTATTTGTGATTGCAACCGTCGGATCTGCAGACAAAGGCGCCTATTTTTCCCGTCCTGCAAAAATGTGCATGCCCTGGGGCTCCGGCCGTGCGATAGACATATCTCCGGGCGCGATGACGTCCTTCGGCGGAGATATAATTGAGACTCGCGGTCAAGATCGGTGGCTCCATAGCCGTAGGTGAGAGTGGTCCGAACGGCGAATACCTCTGCAAGTTCGCTCAAGTCGTGAGGGAAGCCGATCTCCAGAAGCTGGTCGTGGGGATAGGAGGCGGGCGCCTTGCGCGCAGGTACCTCGAATCCATCCTTCCCCTTGTGGGGCCCGTGGAAGCCGAGAATCTCGTCATAGACCTAATGAAGCCGAACGTCAAGCTCCTTGCCTCCGTGCTCGGGGGGCGGGCGATCTTGGATGAGGGCTCACTCCTTTCGGTGAAGAAGGACGTCAGAAGCCGGATACTCGTTGTCGGCGGGATAAGGCCTGGCAGAAGCACCGACGCCAACACGGCATTGCTGGCGGAGGCGATCGGAGCGAGTCTATTCGTCAAGATGACCGACGTCGACGGCGTCTACACGGCAGATCCCGATGTCGACGCCAAGGCTCGGATGATACATCACATGAGCTACGATGATGCTCTAGGCATCTCGACGCTGGGCAAACCGGGCAGCTACGGGATCCTTGATCGCATGTGTCTCGAAGTGCTCAAGAGATCTCACATCCCTGCTGTGGTGCTGAACGGTAGAGATCCCGCGAGGCTGCGAAAGGTCCTTCGCGGGGAGAAGATAGGCACCATCATAAGCTAGATCCCGGCGGGCTGAGCCCCCGCCCGATGCCCGGCCTGTCCGAATTGCTTCCCCTAGGCGGCCCAATCCTGCCCTGAGTGGCACAGTCGGCAACGGATCGGTTTATGGCCACCTCGGCGATGTCGGTGCCGTAGTCCGCTATTCTTTCCAGACTTTCGACGATGCTATTGACCCTAACGTTGATTGACACGTCCACCTCGTGGAGCTTCTTCTTGACGCAAGAACATAGCTCCTTCATCTTCGCCCTCTGATTCACAACGCCGTTGGCGAGGCCCAAGTCCCCCTCGGTCAGGGCTCGCACCGCACCTTCGTGGATCTCCTGGGCCATTCGGCTAATCTTCGCAAGCTCCTCAATGAGTTCCCCGTTCGTGAGGTTCCCCACAAGCTGCCTAACGTGGAGGGCGATGCTTTCGGCATGATCGGCAATGTGTTCTATCCTCTTTATGACGGACTGCAGGTCCAAGCATTCCGTCGGCGTCAGCCCGAGCCTCAAGGCAATCGCCGGGTTCGAGGCCGCCTGCCGCAGCTGCCTCAATCCCAGGAAGTAGAGTCGATCAACATCGTCGTCCCGTCTGATCGCGTTGTCTGCGATCGAAGGGTCGCGAGAGATCAAGGCCTCGATCGCCTCTCTCTGCATGAGGGAAGCAATCATGTGGATCCTGGCGATCCCTTTCCAGGGTTCGAGATCCTCAACGTTGAGCATGCTCTCCAGAACCAGCTTGCTCTCCGATTCCTCCGCCGTCTCCAACCCCACCAGCTTGCGCTCGACCTTTTTCAGCTCGCTGACCTGTGCAGGGGTGAGCTTCCCGCCGCGGCAGATGACGTTTATCCTATCAAAGCCGTTCAGGTAACTCGATATCATTGCCCTAGCCAGCCACCGGGCTGGGGTCCGCGGGCTCACGCTCACGTTGGCATCCCTGTTTCCGGCCAGCGACTCGGGCCTAGGGACGAGAACCAAGGTCCCGTCGCGCTGGTCCAGCATCGCAACCTCGGCGCTCTTACCGATCCCGACCCTCCTCACCCACTTCTTCGGAAGCGAGACTACGTAAGTCGAGCCCCCTATGAGCTGAACCCTCCTCCTCTCCAAGAGCACCCTCTTATAATGACCTATATGACTAGAAGTGGTAGTTATATATTTTGGCCCATTCGGCCCGACATGGACATTCAAGGCCTTCCAGAGCGCGAGCATCTTGCGCGAGGGAGAAGAGGCGGACCATCGCTGTTGCCTTCCTGTCGCACCTCCTGCAGTTGTGAGGCCCCCGAGTGGTTCCGAAGGCCACCGTATCGCAGATCACGTTGCTCCCGCCCGGCATCGTCCGCTTAGCCTCTCTAAGAACCTCCATCACCGTCCAGATCCATGGGGGCCTGTACTCGTTCGCCTTAAACAGCTCCTCCACAAGGGTGCCCTTCTGAACGTTGCACGCATTAACCGACACAGAGTCGACCATCCCTGCGACGTCCTTGATCGTCTGGACGGCATCGTACCAAGAATCGAACTCGCTCAGAAAAGGAGGCTTCAGCAGCACGTATGCCTTGCTCCTTGCGCCCTCAGACTTGATGCACTCGCACGCGCGTTGGAACTCACGGAATGTGAACCCCTTGCCGATGCACTCATCTCTCACGCGATCGCTCGAACTCTCGAGGCCTATGGCAACCTCGATTTCCACGCCCGCCAAATGTTCTCGAAGCTCCGAGACGGTCCCGCTGTCCACATGCTCCGGCCTGGACTCCACTGTTAACTCGGCGAGGCCCTCCACCGCGCCGAGCTTGCGCAACACCTCCTGCCGAACATCGGCCGGGATCTCGCGATCATCCAGAAAGCTACCTGATGTGAATATCCTGAGGCCGAAAGGGCCCTTCGATCTTTCAATGTGCAGGACGATCTGCTCGACCTGCTGCACTATCTCGGCTGGGCTCACCTCGCGCATGCAGGTGTCCGCGATGAACCCACACATGGCGCACCCCCCTGAATCGGCCGCCCAGCGGCAGCCCCCGGTGTCCAAGACCGCGTAATGGACCACTCCTTTCCCGTGAAACATGCGATCATGTCTGGTCCAAAACGAGGGGCGGGGAACCGGCTTGGGTTCCAGAATCGGCTTCCGCAGTTCGGCTATGCGACGCCTGAGTTCCTGCGCCGTCAGCCGCCGACCCCTAGCCTCCGATCGACCCTCAGACAACTCTGCCTCCCCGACCTCAGAAGGGGGATCGCCGGGTCTTGAGATATATGTTTCATACACCCGTCTTGCAGTCCGATCTGCAGCACGGGCCTCCAGAACCGGCATGCCACCTGATTGCGCGAACATTTTCATTGATGGGGCTCGGACGCAGGCCGATGCCCTGGATCTGCGCTGCGGCGTCCTCCAGACCGATTCGGATCGCCGACTACCTTGGAAGGATGATCACCGCGCGAACCATCAGGCCCCGGACTTCCGATGTCACCGGTTTCATCGGCGACCTCTGCTTCTCTGGGGACGATTCCTCCATCGAGTTGCCCAACGAACTGGCTTCCTTCGGGGCGGTAAGGATTGGCGGAGGCCCCATGTTTGGACGCCTTCTCATGGATGCCCCCACCTGTAGGTCGGATCTTCTGGAGTTGTCTAGGGTCTTTCTGACGGAGCGTCTCCTCGCCCCAGGGCCTGATGCGCCCTTGTTCGGAGCTGCCATCAATAGCTGTGGGAATGGGATGATCGCTGGGCGTGACGCGCTGGGCACTAGGCCATTTTTCGTGACGCGAAACGCAGACATCACGGCAGTCTGCACCGAACCCGGCGCTGTCTCCGCCTTGGGGATTGGTCCTCCCGGGCGTTTCCCTCCGTCTCGGGTGATGGAGCTCAACACAGCGCGGCAGGTCGATCTGCCCGTCGCACCGAAAGGCTGCCGCCCCGATCCAGCCTCCACACCGGTAGTTGACCTCATCGCCTGCCTGAAACGGGCAATTCGGGCCCTCCCAACGCCCCGAGCGGTGCTCTTTTCGGGCGGCATCGACAGCCTCCTGCTCGCAAAGATCAGCGAGCAAGAGGGCGACACCGTTTGCATAACCGCAGGCTTGAAAGGTTGCAAGGACCTCGCCCGGGCGCAAAGAGCTTCCAGCAACCTGTCGAGCCCGTTGGAGACGGTTGAGATAGCTCCTGGGAGAATCCCCAAGGAAGTCGCTTTCATTTCCGAGGTAATGAGGGCCGAGAATGCTCTGAACGTCTCCATAGCGCTTCCGCTATTGCACGCATCCACCAAGGCGCATGAACTGGGAATCCACACCGCCATCTGCGGACAGGGGGCGGACGAGCTCTTCGGCGGCTACAAACGCTACCTCTCGGACCCGGCGCCCGAACAGTCGATGCTCAGGGATCTTCTCCAGCTTCACGCTCGGGGCCTGGAGACCTGCACCCTAGCGGTCCGCTCAGCCGGCGTCGAGCTCTTTTTGCCGTACCTTGACGAGGACGTCGTCCGGCTCGCGCTGTCGTTGCCGCTCGAAATGAAGATCCGCAACGGACAAAGGAAGGTCCTGCTCAGGGACGCCGGCCTAGAACTCGGCCTAGCCGAGGGAGACGTCTTCGCCGAGAAGTGCGCAATACAGTACGGAAGCGGAGTGAGCAGGCATGTCCTTGGGCTGCTCCGGAGAAGTTGTCATGCCACGTCGAAAACCTGAAGACCGCATTGCAGCAAAGATACGCCGGATGAGTCGCCGGCATCACCTTCTTCCAGTTCACAGGGTGCTGCTTGGCCATGACGGTTCGATGACCAGGCTGCTTGAACTGGTATTCTGCTGCAAAGCCGAACTCAAGACGCTCAGCCAACTCGTGGTCCCCTGCCCATCGAACGCGGCCAAGCTTCTGCAGGTATCGCGGGGCGAGCCTGTCAACGAGAGGGAGATAATAATCTATAGGGAATCGGACGCACAGCCCCTCCTGTACGCAAAATCCTACGCCCCCCTAAGTCGCCTCAAACCGCAATTCAAGAACGATCTCATGAGAGCCGATACGCCCATCGGGACCATTATGCAGAAACACAAGATCGAGGCGCGCAGGGAGATCATCGACGTGGGGCTCATGCCTACGAGCACGTGGCTGGGAAGACTCCTTGGGCTGGAGGGGCCGTACCTGTTCAGGACCTACAACATCATCACGGAGGAGCGCCCGCTGATCGTGATCTCAGAGTTCTTCGCTGCATCGCTCTTCACCGATTCGGCAAAACCAGTTTAAGCCTGCGTCGAGGAGGCGGCCACGAGGAGAGCACCTTGGAACTGGGCAAGAGATGCGATTTCCACATGCACTCGATCCTGAGCGACGGGGAATTGATCACCTCGGAGATAGCGCGCCGTGCGGAAGCGCTCGGACACCAGGCCATCGCGATCACGGACCACGCAGACAAGACAAATCTGAAGTCCGCGGTGTGCGGGCTGGTGGCGGCCGCGCGTGACATAAACTCATTCTGGGAGATCAAGATGCTGGCCGGCGTTGAACTGACCCACGTGCCCTACCAGACGATAAACGAACTCGCCAGGACTGCCAAGGAATTCGGGGCCAACATCGTCCTAGTCCACGGTGAGACCCCTGCCGAACCCGTGCTGCCTGGCACGAATGCAGCGGCGGTTCGCTCTAGGTATGTCGATATCCTCGCGCACCCCGGTCAGCTCTCCCAAGCTGACGCAATGATTGCAGCCGATTCTGGCAAGTATGCCGAGATAACGGCCAGAGCGGGACATAACCGAGCAAACCCACACGTTGCGAGGGTCTGCACCGAGGTCGGTCTCAAGATGCTGGTCAACACGGACTTCCATCAGCCAGAGGATTTCATCACCCAAGAGCGGGCACTGCAGATAGCCACCGACGCCGGCATGGAACCGCGGCTGGCCCTGATGACGATCAAGGACAACCCGCGCGACCTTCTGGCCCAGGTCGAGATCCACAGCCGCAGGTGAGATCCCTCTCTTTGATAGCCTGCACGACGGCTCTTCTCTTGGCCAGAGCCTCAGCCGCAGCCGAACGCAGGCGTTCCTCCATCACCGCTCGTTCGCCCGGCTTCCGAGAATCGACAACCTTCTTGATGGGGGTGTACGCGCTCTCCCTGAACCTTGGGAGGACTTCGATGACCTCGGCCTTGCGCACGAGCCGTACTGCGGGGTCTGCAGTCGTCTGGCCGATCACGCTTGCCTTCACACCGACCTTGTCAAGCTCCTCGATCACCGAGTCCGAGGCCCCCTCCTCGCAGAAGACGAGGAGCGAATCGAGGGAAACTCCGAGGTAGTCCACGTCGTTTTCGTCAAGCAGCGTCTTGACAGAGGGGTTCACCAGGGGCACGATTCTTTCCTCATAGACGATCGAGCCACATCCAGCTTCCTGTCCGATCTCGTACAGATCGGCCCTTATCCCCCCATTGGTAACGTCGGCCAGACAGTGGATCGAGCCCCTGTTCTCTCCTTCGATCAGGGCTCTCGCGGCGGTGAGGAACCGGAGGTTAAGCGTTTCCCACACCACTTCCGGCCTGCCGGAGTATATGGCCGTTGTGCAGATGGTCCCTCCGCCGGCCCCCTCCGTCATTATGATCGAGTCGCCCGGCCTCACATCCCGCCTGGGGTATAGCTTAGCGGCGACCCCGACGACGCTGACCCCCCCTGTCATCCGGGTCCCGATGACCATGTCGCCGCCGATCCTCAAGGTGCTTCCCCCAAGGATGGGACAGCCCGAGAGCTCGCTCACAGCCGCCACTCCGGCCGTGAAGTCGAAGAGCTTGCCCACGTCCGCATCGTCGGCCAGATGAACATCTACAAGAAGGCCCACGGGAATGCCTCCCTTAACATATACGTCCCTTAGCGCGGCGCGAGCAACGTGGAAGCCAGCAAGGAACGGGAAGTCGCTAAGGCGGGAATGCATGCCTTCCATCTTGGCTACCAAGTAGCTTCCAGGCCCCAGCTCGACCGCCCCAGCGTCGTCCATGTGCTCCGGAGCCAGAACTGCCGCCTTCCCCGTATCCGAGAGGTCGGCAACGAGGCGATGCACAAGGAAGTCCCCTGTGCCCCGGCAACCTACACCCTGTTCGCCCATCGTCACGCCAGAACGTACGGATCTGAGGACCTCCTGTCTCCCTTCCAAGGCAAGGGAACTTGCGCGAACCTCCTTCAGTACGGCCGAAGCAAGCCGACCCGCCTCCTCCCGCTCCACATCTTTGAAGTCGAGTATCTCCTGAGCCAGTCTTTCAACCAGTTCCTCCTCGGATACTCCACGCTCAAAGAGGCGCCTTGCAAGTCCTTCCAGATCAGACGTTCAACTCACCCTCTGTTCAGCCAACCGACCTAGGTAGAATCATATTACTATTAATCCTAGCTGGCTTGTTGGGAACGGCAGAGGCACCTATGGTGGAGGTCTGTTCTCTGCGCTCGCCGGGGAGTTAACCAGGACTTCAGCTCGATTTATTTATCAGATGTGCCGATGTTCTGAGCGATGGCGACCGCGTTGCTCCTTTTCTCCCCGGACGTTGATTCCCGCTTCTGGTCGGCGAAGTACTCGCGGATCGCCAAGCTCCTTGAGCTGGACCCAGAATTGGACCGCAAGGCGACCACGGTTCTCGACCAGCTGATGGAACCGAGGAAGAACCAACTTGGCCCGTTGCTCGAGCGGCTCAGAACGCTCCTTGAGGAAAGAACCGTCCTGATATTCGGCTGCGGTCCATCTCTGGACCGTCAGCTCAGGTGTCTGGGAACGGTTCTGCGGGCCTCCCGATGCCCAGCCATAGCCGCCGACGGAGCGACCTCCGCGCTCCTTGAGAACGGGATGACGCCCGACGTGATCGTCACGGACCTCGACGGCAGGGTCGCCGACATCGTCACCGCATCCAAGGCAGGCGCCATCGTGATCCTCCACGCTCACGCAGACAACATGGAGACAATATCCCGCTGGCTACCCGACCTCCAAAACGTCGTCCCCGTCACGCAGATGGAACCAACCGACCTCGTGAGGAACTTCGGAGGCTTCACCGATGGGGATAAGTGCCTCTTCCTAGCCGCCGCATTCGGCGCTAGAGCCCTTGTCCTCATCGGCATGGACTTTGGCACACGGGTGGGCTGGAGATCCGACCCCAACGCCTCCAAGCGTCGCCTAAGGAAACGCAAATTAGCCAAGCTTGCCATCGGTAAGGAGCTTGCGGAGGAGCTCCTCCGGCATACCAACATCCGGGCGTATTCCGTCGCCCCGGTTCCAATTCCCCAGGCACTCAGGATCGACCCAAAAGAGCTAGAAAAACTCATCGGAGCAACCTGCAATGAGAAGCGTTATCGAGAGGATGGCCGAACTCATCCCGGAGGCCGTCATCTTCGAGATGATCCTCACGACCGTCGACGCCGAAGGTAAACCCAATGCGGCGCCCGTGGGTGTAACGAGAAAGGGAAGCGACCTGCATATCGAATTGGCCTCCGGAACCCGTAGCCTGCGCAATCTGCGGGACAGCCGTATGGCTACGCTCAGCATCGTCTACGACGCCCGCGTTTTCGCCAAGACCGCGTTCAACATGACTCCTGCTGACGCGTTTTGCACAAGGCGCGGTTGGAGAGTTCCGGTCATCGCCGGTGCGGCATCCTCGATTCTCGTCTCCCTCGCATCTCACCGCGCGACGGCGAGGAAGGACGAACTGGGACGCACCGTTTTCCACAGACTGACTCTGCGGCCAGTCCAAGCCGTCATCCCTGGCCTCCCCAGACCCCACAGCCGCCGCTTCGCCGCTGCGATCGAGGTCATCATATCCGTCACGAGAGCCCGCGTCGCGGCCGAACGCGGCCTCCATCAACCGGTGGCGCAGATCAGCAGGACGGTTGAGGAGAAACTTGAACTTGCCAGAAGGACCGGGCACGATCCCGAGACGGAGGAGGCCCTGCAGATCTGTGTGCGTGAGCTGGCATCCATCACGAACAGGGTAGGGAGGGGACAGGATGTCCAGTAGACCGGAAAGGAGAGTTTTGGTCCTGACCGGGAGACTCTGCTCGCGCAAGATAGCCGAGCTGCTCGCAGGACAGAACGTGGACGTGCTCGAACTTCCGATCGACGTCGCGTGCTTGATGACTTCCCGTCTGATCCAATCCGAACTGGCGCGCCGCGATCTCTCCCGCTATGACTTCGTCCTCCTTCCGGGCGCAGTAAGGCTGGACCTTGAGGAACTAGAACGTATCTTCTCCGTGCCTTTCTACCTAGGCCCAATCCATTACAGTGACCTTCCCCTGATCTTGGAAGCCCTTGACGAACAAGAACTCTCCAGATGCGTGCCCGCCGACCTCCTCATGAAGGAGCGCTTGAAAGAAAGGGTCACGGAGCTCTTTGCAAAGGCAAGGAGAATCTCTGGCGAGCTCCCCGCCTCATCAATCCTTATTGGTTCGGGGGATTCGCGCATCCCCGTGGGGCGGCCCTTCCCGCCCAGCATCATTGGCGAGATCGTAGATCTTCCTAGGAAAAGCACATCCGCCATCCTCCAAGAGGCGCAGCTGCTCGCTGCGTCCGGAGCCGCCATAGTGGACCTCGGCATGACACCGGGAGAAGACCACCCTGAACTAATACGCTCCATGGTGCCGTTAGTCAGGCAGACCACGGGCACCCCCGTCAGCGTGGACACGATGCGCGAAAAGGAGATACTTGCCGCAGCGGACGCGGGTGCTGACCTGATACTCAGCGTCTGCGGGGAAACCCTCGACCTAGTGGCCTCCCTGGAGCCTCCCGTGGTTGTCGTGCCCCTCGAGGCCGCGGCGGGCCCGCGTCCGGGATCTTCCTCCGAGCGCTTGGAGCTTCTCGCCCGTTACTCGGAGGCCCTGGGAGACCACGATGTCATCGTAGATCCCCTCCTGGATCCGATAGGCCTCGGCTTCTCAGAGTCGCTCCGGTCCTTCTTGGAGCTTCCCAGTCGTGTCCCGGACCGACCCTCCTTAATGGGCGTCGCCAACGTGGTCGAACTCGCGGACGTTGATTCCATAGGGATGAATGCAACGCTCGCGGCAATTGCCGTGGAGAGCGGCGTTAGCCTACTCCTAACGACGGAGGCGAGTCCCAAGACCCGGGGCAGCGTCAGCGAGCTGCGCAGGGCCTGTTTGATGATGTTCTACTCAGTACGGAACCGGGTCCCGCCCAAGAACTTGGGAATGGACCTCCTCATGTGCAAGGAGAAGATGATCCGATCCTATCCAGTCGCTCTGCCTTCCAAGCGGGTTCGCGCATCCGCCCCCGCCAAGAACCACGCTGGCAACGCCCGCCAGTGCTTTCACATCGTCGTCCTAGATTCCCATATCCACGTGATCTGCCGACTGCCCGATGGCGAGGTAGACGTCATCGGAACGTCCGCCGAAGAGATTGCTAACGAACTCGCGGCACAGGGCCTCCTGCCCGACCCTGGACATGCCCTGTACCTTGGGAAAGAGCTCGCAAAGGCAGAGCTCGCACTTGCCATGGGTAGGAGCTACATCCAGGATGAACCGCTGTTCCAGAGGGAATTCGACGATGGCAAACCGAGTGGTTGTTGAGACTGGCGCCAGGCTCCACTTCGCGCTCCTTGACCTTACGGGCGACCTCGGAAGAATCGACGGCAGCATCGGCGTTGCCTTGACCCGCCCGCGACTCGTCCTTAGGGCATGCCCCGGACGTTCGCTAAAGACGAATATGTTTCCCGACCTAGCGCACCTCGCACTCCAAAGACTCAACGAGCACTACGGGCTGCATAAAGGGCTCGAGATCGAGGTGTTGGAGTCCTATCCCCACCACGTTGGTCTTGGACTCACGACCCAAATGCTGCTGTCGACTGCCGCCGCCTATAATGCATTGTATGGATGCAACGCCACGGTCAGGGAACTCGCGAGGATCGTCGGCAGGGGTGGAACGTCCGGCGTCGGCGTTGCTGCATTTGAGCATGGCGGCTTCATATTCGACGGGGGTCACACGTTCGGGCCAGGGAAGCAAAAACAGGGATTCTTGCCATCAGACCGATCAGCCGCACCTCCGCCCCCGGTGCTTTTCAGATCGCCCCTTCCCCGGGACTGGATATTCGACGTCTTTGTACCCCAATCTTCCGCCGGCCTTTCCGGCAGGCCGGAGCTCGAATTCTTCCGGAAGAACTGCCCCATCCAGGGCCGGGACACCTGCAAGATCGCCCACATCGTGTTGTCCTGCATCCTCCCCGCTGTCGCCGAACGCGACGTCGAAACCTTCGTTAAAGGCATCAACTTACTCACAACCCTTGGATTCAAGAGAAAAGAAATCAATAGACAGTCCAAGTTCGTCAAACGACTCATCCGTTGCTTCGCCCAAGCCGTTGGCGGTTCAGCTGCAGTAGGTATGAGCTCGTTCGGGCCAGCGATCTTTGTCATAGGCCGATTGAAGTCAAGAAGACTTTACTTTTCGACGCTCACACGCCTCGCAGCGGCTGAGGGCACGGCCGCTGCCCTGGTGCACTATGAAGCCCGATGCCGCAACAAAGGCGCGACTGTAACTATTCTGTAGCGCCGAGTGAGCTGGCGTTTGAACCTTTGACCCGGGATAGAGCATAGGTGGATGGGCTGTCTGTTCGGTGGAACGTGTTTGGTTGTTTGAGTAAGGATACCTTCGCCAGGCTTATCCGGTGTAGTGGAGGGAGAGCCCCTAAGAGTGGACGAGGAAAGTTATGGAGACGTCCGTTCTATACCCTCGGTAAAACGCTCAAACGGGTCTATCCCTTCTTGAATGCCCTGGCGACCTCCCTGGATAGTATGTATCGGTTTTTCCTGCCAGTTTTCTCGACTTGAACAACGCCCATGTTACGGAGCCTATTGAGCTGGGTGTTGATGCTTCCGTAGTTGTCCACTCCTAGGCGTGAGAGGACGTCGGTGATCAGCGCCCCTTCGGGGAAGTCGGCGAGGGCGCGCATTATGGCGTTCTGTTGGGGGGAGAAGCGATCTAGGAGCTGGTCCCTCATGGGGGCTGCTTCCCGCTTTCTGCCAAGGAACTCCGTAACGAGGGTATCGTCGATGACATCCCTGTTGAGGCGGATTGCGTGGAACACGAGCTGAGCGGCCAGCGTTAGGGTGTCGCGCGGGACGCCCCTTGACTGGGCGTGGATTTCCTCGATGGCTTCGTCCGTAAAGGGCCGGGGATCGGTGATTTGGGTTTGCCCCCTGGCCCACGCTATCCTACGGCAGATGAGCTCCCTGGTCTCTTCGGGAGTGAACGCGTCAAGGTATATGCGCATCTTTATCCTGTCTTCGAGTGGGGGGACCTTCTTGCGTATCGACTCTATCGCGTCCTCGGTGCCGGCAAATACGATGGAGGCACCGGAGTCGTGGAGTGTCCTTACCCACCTCGCGGCCGTCTCGTCGATCTCTTGGAACTCGTCTATCAGTATGCTAACGTTACGGTTGGCCAGTTGTTGTGTTATGTTTGTTGCGATTCTGTCGAGTTCCGCGGGCTTCCTCCTGGAGAAAACGCGGAGTATTCGGTCCAGCAGCGTTGGAGGGCTAAGGTGTTGGTTGATGTAGCTAAGCATCTCGGTGTGCGTGAGAGGCTTCTCGATGAGGATCACGGTTGAGTGGTTGCTCTTTTCGAGGGTGTACTTGAGCTTCCTGAGGAAAGCGCTCTTCCCGTAGCCTATGGGGGACAGGATGCTGACCATGCCCTGGTTATGCTGGATCATGAAGGCGGCTTGGGCAAGTTCTTCTTCGTACCGGGGGACGTAGACCGACTCGTTGGGGAGAGGAACGTTTAGGATGAAGGGCTCTCGGCCGTGGACCCATCCCTGCTTCCTGTAGAACTCGTCTGTTATGTTCGTGTTCAAGTTGTTGATCACCGTTGGGCGTAGGTATCATCGCAAACGTGAGCGAAACAGCGCCAAAACGGGGATAACACAGGCGACGGCTGTTTGTTGTGTTCTTGGTTATTGTCTATTAAAGCTTTCGTTGGAGCATAACGGGCGGGATGATGCGGGTGATCTTGGGGGCCGGAGGGG
>Ga0209102_1000655_pt1 | contig 21628 bp, 18 predicted proteins | sample ConPoolayeHmetaG_FD_185483 | JGI IMG/M metagenome (GOLD analysis project Ga0209102, IMG submission 185483) | Hot spring microbial mat communities from California, USA to study Microbial Dark Matter (Phase II) - Cone Pool mat layer H metaG... ...
TATGGCTACTTCATAATGCAGATTGGCCATCGGATACCCAATGCTAATCCCGGTCAGGCTAATGCTGATAAGGCTGGGATGTTCTTCACGGCTCAGGGCGAAGCCGCAGCCGAGCAAATCCTAGACAGATATGGGCTGAACTCGAAATATGTCATGATTGACTATGCCATGGCAACGCCGGCCAAGTTCTATGCCATGGTCGAGTGGGCCGGTGGCAACGTCAGCGATTACTATGATGTCTATTACCAGGAGACTTCGAGCGGCTGGCAGGGCATCTACTTGTTCTATCCCGATTTCTACAAATCTATCGCGGTGCGGCTGTATAGTTTTGATGCGAAAGCTGTGACACCGGCAGAGGTTACGGTTGTATCCTACGAAGAAAGAGCCACCACCGATGGACAGAAATATAAGGTTGTCACCGGCGCACAATCCTTCTCCAGCTACGAAGAAGCTCAAGCATATGTGGCGGGACAGCCGTCCGGGAAACACAAAATAGTCGGAACGAGTCCATTTATCTCCATCGTGCCTCTCGACGCACTGACGAGCTACGAACTAGTGTATCAGTCGGGGGACACTACCAACCCAACGACCGTTAAGATCTTTGAGCGGCTTGGCTGAGCCAGCTCCTGGGCAGAAGCCCGACTATAGCTGCGTCACCGTCGGTTGAGCAGTTGTCGGCCAGTTGGGTCGCTGCGATGCCTAGAATGCGGTGACATAATGGTCACTGCTGAGCAAGGGATTGCATTGGAAATGAAAGCCCTAATACTGGACGGCGGCAGAGGAGCCAGGCCGAAGCCGCTGACAAATGCCCTGTCCAAATGCCTTCTCCACCAATTGGAATACCTCTGCCATCGGGAGTATGTGTTCAACATATTTCTTATTCGGTACTCTGGGTTTGTTTCGCATTTGCAGGTATTTCCTCTTTGATCTAGGCGTCGCGCCAGCCTGGACTCTACGACGGCCGTAGTATCGAACTTAACCCACGGCGCCAGCGCGGGGTAATAATGAGTGCCTGGACAGTACGGAGTTTTACCATCCGCTGCTACAGATTTATTTGAAGTCTTTCCAGAGTCTTTGACGTAGGTTTACCTTCTTCGTCCCAGCCCCTAAGGCGATAGTATTCATCCAACATCGTCCTGAAATCAACCTCATCTATTTTCCAGCCAGTATCCTCCCTAGGCTCCTTTAGACGCTCCGGTAACGAGTCATCTCTTCTGGATAGCCCTTGTCTCAAATTGAAAAGCCGTGTAAGGTTGTATATCCTTTCTCCAATTTCTAAGAACTTCTCCCTGTCCATATCCCGCCCAAAAAACCGTCTCCAACTCAGAACGTTCAGAGCATCAATTGAATAGTCCACAAATTTCATCGGGTCCCCTGTAGTGTTTCCAGGTATATTATCACAAGCAATCAAGCACCAAAGGGCAGCATTTCGATCCTGCAAGTACTTTGTTACCTTGATGCTTCCTTCGGTCGTCAAAATCTCTTTTGCTACCTCTGCGCCTACCGTCCAAGCTCTTAGATGATCCCCACCTCGGTCTGCGGTAGCGTAAGCTAAAGCCATCGCCCTGAGACCTCGTGCATCATAACCAGGAATCTCCAATCCTTTGATATGGACTGCATATTTTTGCAATCCCAACTTTTCTGCAGCTCTTTTCAACCCCTCAGCGAATAGATCACCTAGTCCCTCCCTTCTATTTATCGCCTCGACAAACTTTATCTGTCCCTCGGCATCACCATAGTCAAGCTTGTAGTCAATCGCTCCTTTTTCGCAACACTCCATCAGGAAAGACGTAATATTGCCCACGCTTATGGTATCCATTCCATATTCATTGCAGAGAAGGCAAATCTTAGCAATGGCGCCCTTATCCAGCTGCAAACAATTGGGTCCATTTAGAGCCACGGTCTCATATTCGATCTTATCCAACTCTAGACCGGAAAACGGGCCCGTGTCTATCCTGATAGAGACACCACAGGCCAACGGACACAGATAACAAGTGGTCTTACGAGTGGTAATTTTCCTGAACGCATCTTCGTCAACTGCCTCGTAGCCTTCTAGGAAGCCGCGTCTAAAGTTCTTCACTGGGAGAATTTTCACACCGGCGCTCATTTGCATAACTGGAAGATTTCCTCCCAAACCAATTCCCGGCGCTACCTCTTTCTTCAGATATTCGGTAAATTCGCGGCGTAGCTCCCTGAACTTATCCCTTAATGTTTCCGGCACGTGCTGGATAAGGTCTTCTCTCCCCTTTACTACAATGGCCTTCAAGTTCTTGGAACCCATAACAGCTCCTAACCCACCTCGACCGGCGACACCACTTCTGCCAGCCTTCGTCGAGCCGTTTACTATGCATGCAAATCTAACAAGTCTTTCTCCTGCAGGGCCGATTGCGGCAACTTGGTAATCCTTGAAATAGTCAATGGTTTCAGACGTGGTTTTGCCTCTCAAATGCTCAGCATTCTCAACAGACAGGTTGCCGTCTTCTATCCGTAGATAAACAAGTGTGTCAGCTTTCCCTTCAATGATAATACCGCTGTACCCAACTTTAGCCAGCTCCACTCCAAACCATCCGCCGGCATAACTGTCGGAGAACGTGTCTGTCAACGGGGATTTCGATGCTACCAGATGCCTTGAATACGCTGGCAACCCAATCAGCGGTCCTGTGAAAAACATGAGCTTATTCGCTGCCCCGAGAGGCTCCTCCTTAGGTTGAAGTTCTTTGTAAAGGTAGTATGCTGCGAGGCCCTTGCCTCCAACATATTTTTCCACAACCTCCATTGGGATAACTTCGGGCTTGATTGACCTCTCGCTCAGATTTACCCTGATCATTTTCTGCTCTAACATACTACCTCCTGCTACCTAACGCCTTCGGCATTCCTCGTTTACCTCTTTGATGGTTGATTCTAAGATTTCGAGGCCGGTATCCATCATATCTCTGGAGATGATAAGTGGCGGAAATATTCTGACTCCCAAGCCTCCGGAGACCGCCACGACTCCTTTTCTAAACATTCTCCCAATAAAATCCTTGCTATCTACAGGCTCCTTTGTCTTGCGATCCTTAACAAGCTCGATGCAGATTGCCAGTCCCTTGCCTCTCACATCCCCCACAACCTCGTATCTTTCCTGCATCTCTTTTAGTCTCTTCATAGTGTATTCTCCAAGCTCGGTTGCTTTCTCCATTAGCTTCTCTTCGAAAAGTATGTCAAGGTAGGCTAACGCCGCCGCGCATGAAACGGGATTGCCACCGGTTGTTACACAATGTGAACCAGCGGGCAAGTTCATTACATCTTTTCTGACTGCCGTAACTGACAGTGGAGCACCACCAGCGATTGCTTTGGCGAGAGTTACTACATCTGGAACCACATTCCAATGCTCTATGGCTAGGAATCTTCCAGTACGCCCACATCCAACTTGTACCTCGTCAGCTATTAAAAGAATTTCATATTTGTCAGCTAGCTTCTTTAATCTAGGGAAGAATTCTGGTGGGGGAACTACGTAGCCTGCCTCCCCAGCAATTGGCTCAATAAAGAAAGCCGCTACCTCTTCTGGAGGCACAAACTTCTGTAAAACCCATTCATCTATGAAATCCACGCACCATAAGTTACATCCTGGGTATTCAAGCTTATAGGGACATCGGTAGCAGTATGGATATGGAACCAGCGTCACCCCGGGCATCAACGGATGGAAATAGCGTCTCTGCACTGGAGATGTAGATGAGAAGGCCATTGTACCGAAGGTTCTTCCATGAAAAGAATTGATGAAGCCGATGAACAGCTGTCTTTTGGTAAAATGTCTGGCTACCTTAAAGGCTGCCTCATTCGCCTCAGTGCCGCTGTTGGCAAAGAAGTATTTACATTGCATTGGCAGTATCTGATTCAATCTCTCGGCTACTGCAACCGGCTCCGTGTACCGAAAATCGGTGTAAGAGTAATGCATGAAGCGCTTAGCTTTACTTGTAATTGCTTCGACTATCCTGGGATGGCATTGCCCCACGTTCAGAACCCCCAGACCACAGTTCCAATCTATATATTCGTTTCCATCAACATCACGCACGATAGCCCCTTCTCCGCCGGCAACAACTAGCGGATAGTAAAATGGTCTGTTGTATGGAGCCATCGTGTCCTCGTCGCGTTTCAACCATTTTAAAGCCTCCGGCCCTGGTGGTGGCGTTACAATATTCGGTACTTTTCTTGGCATACCTTCCCTCCTTCTTATGTTAACGTACCTATTGATTCAGGTTATATGAAAGTCCTCTCTGCCGCAGGCTGATGACAAACCGTGCATCATTCTCAACACTTTGGTTTTCATTGCGCACTACCACTGCCTCTTCGCCGGTGTTGTTTGCTGTCAGGGCTGATTTTATATGTCGGCCCCATCCAAAGTCAAGTATTCTTGGGGATCAGGAAATTTATGGTGATAAGGACACCAGGTCAGCAAAGAGGCTCAGAGAAAGGAGGCTTATCGCCGGCGCTAAAAGCCGAGAAAATGGTATCGCAAAGTTACTGGGGCTTAAAAATTACCAGATAGGCAAGGTGACAAATAACAACGAGACGGCGGTGGCAGAGGTTGAGATCAAAGGTGAAGGGAGATGCCCTTTCTGCCGCTCGACAGCACTATATAGACACGGGATATGTGAGCCAAGACAGGTCCTCCACACCCGGATATATGGCACAAAGGTCTAGCTGAGGCTTCATCGCCAGCGCTTCAGGTTTCTTGATTGCCAGCATGCCTTCACCCCGGACAGGGAATTGGTCAAGCCTCGCTCCAGGCTGACCAGACAAGCGGAAGCTGACGCGTTATGGCAGCTCACGGATATGAGCTTCAGCCAGCTTAAGAGGGAAATGGGGATAAGCTATAGTGCCCTGCGTCGTCTTCTGAATACGGAAATGGAAGAGCAGCCCCTGGAGTCTATGACAGACGAAGGGGAGACACATCTTGGCTAAATCTTAGCATTGACGAAGACAGCTTCAAACATCAGGAGATGGTTTACACCATAACCGAGGTTAAGCAGAGGAGGTTGCCACAAATTCTCAGGGATGACCGCATATCTACATTGAGGAAAGTCCCTGGGCAGAATTTTCCAAGATAGAGTAAGAGAGCTACGGGCTCTCTTCCTGTCTTTCCGTACTGGTCCATTGTATTCTCGAACGGCTCCGATCTCGCTGAGGGGTCATCGTAATATCTGGCACACAATTGAAGACTGAATCTGGTGATGCGTTCCAAGGGTCGCTGACCCTGCTCAGATCGCCGGGTATATGCTGATAATCGCCAAAACTTTCTGCCACAGAAGTCCATCCCTGCTCGGTCAACTTGTCGAAAAAGCCGAGACCGTGTCAGGCAGGTAGGTCAGCGAACAGCGCCTGATATCTTTCCTCAGCGATGGCACCGGTATCACTATTATCCAGCCTGCCTTTGAGCTCTTTGTACGTATCCTGATAGAGTTCAAGAGAGTCCTGCAGATCACCAGCCAAGAACAATGGCGCAGACGTAGCACTCCAGAAGTCCCTGTCATGCAGGATACAGCGCCTTACCCCCGCAGCTCATTGACTTCGTGTAGGCACGCTTAACGTCTATCATCGGTTCGCTGTTTCCTCGAGCTTGTGTCGCAATCCATTTTTCTTCCTACCATCCGCTCCACCAAGGCGACGAAGTCTCTCGCTTGCCTGTCACCCAGTTCCACCATACTGGCATAATGACCTGTCAAGCAGGATCGCTTGACGCTCGAAGTGAGGGATCCGATTTTCCATACCGGTACATCTACACATCACACAAGCGCATGACGCTCGTAACTAGTATCCCAGATAGCTCCTGACACCAGAAACAACGGCTTGGGCCTTCCTTCCAACGGCGCTTCGGGGGGAATCTGTCCCTTCAAATTCTTTATCATCCTGGATGCGCAGCCCAGGGTCGTCAGACTATAGCCCAGAGATGCGTGGAAAACCCCTCGGCACCAGTCCGATCGCGAAATTGGTGGGCAACCCCGGTAGCAGCAGCAATCGCCTCATAGTTCTCAGGATGGGCCAGCTCTATACCATAGCTTCCACGATAGTATCACTGTACTAAAAATTGAACATGGCTTAAACGCCCGGTCTGCCAGCCTTGTATGGTTTCCATACTCTTCAGAAGACATGTTTTGGCTACTTCTCTACTCTGACCGGCTATATTGACCGCAACCGGTTTATTGCTTCTTTCCTCTTTCTGAGACCATAAGTCTTTCGTTTCCTGGCCGAACGCAATCCCTGTTTCGCTCCTACAGCATCAACGGGATCACAAAGGAGCAGTCGGATATCAGCTAGAACACTCCATCTGCCACTTTCTGAACAGATGGATAGGGGTCATCAAACCTTCTTCCAGTTCACTGCCGTGTGCTGCGCTTTCTGAGTTTTGTTACGAACCTACTCATCCTTTTCAGTGCTTCCTCAATGTTGGATAGCGAAGTGGCGTAGCAACAACGGACAAAGCCTTCACCGGACGGTCCAAAGGCACTACCCGGTACCACGGCAACTCTTTCTTCCATTAGTAGCTGTTCGGCAAACTCCTCCGAGCTCAGTCCTGTAGTCCTTATGGAAGGGAAGGCGTAGAAAGCGCCTTTGGGCTCGAAACAAGAGAGCCCCATCTCATTCAGCCTCTTGACCATCAACCGACGCCGCCTGTTGTACTCCTGAACCATCCTATTAACCTCGCTCTCGCCATTCTTCAAAGCTTCGATAGCTGCCATCTGCGCCATTGTCGGTGCGCAGAGCATCGTGTACTGATGGATTTTTGTCAACGCTTGTGTAAAGCTGCTGTCCGCCGCCACATACCCGATACGCCACCCGGTCATGGCATGAGACTTGGAAAAGCCGCTAACCAAGATGGTGCGCTCCTTCATAGCAGGAAGACCTGCGAAACAGACGTGCTCTGCTCCATACACTAAGCGACTATATATCTCATCGGATATTACGAGCAGGTCGTGCTTCCTTGCCAACTGCGCAATAGCTTCGGCTTCCTCCCTCGAGATAACCGCGCCAGTAGGATTCGCAGGATAACCTACTAATATGGCTTTTGTCCTATTGGTGACCCTAGCCTCGATATTCGCCGCCCCAACCACAAAGCCGTTTTCCTCACTCGTCGGAACAGAAACAGGCTTGCCGCCAGCTAAAACAACATCGGCCGGATAAGCCACATAGCATGGGTCAGGAACTATGACCTCGTCACCAGGATTGATAATTGCCCTCATGACAAGGTCTAGCGCCTCACTACTTCCAGTTGTAATGAGGATTTCATTCTCGGGGTCGTAGCTTACCCCGTAGTGAAGCTCCAGGTAATTGGCCAACTCCTGACGCAGCTCAAGCATGCCCGAATTCGAGGTATACATCGTATACCCTTTTTCCAGCGCATATACCGCTGCCTCTCTTATATGCCAGGGAGTTACGAAATCCGGTTCGCCGATGCTGAGCGAAATCACACCTTCCACAGAGGAAAGCAAATCGAAAAACTTTCTGATACCTGAAGGCGGTAGCGTAGCGACTCGTTGCGATATCAGCTTGTGCCTATGCTTAATAGCAGCAGATTCTGCGTTCGACATGTTACGGGCTTACTGGCAGCCGCCTGTTTTTCTCTTCAGGGACGTGAAAAATCTCGCCGTTTTCCTTGTACCGTTTCAGAAGAAAGTGGCTGACAGTGCTCTGAACCTGTTCCAGAGGAGCAAGCTTCTCAGCCACAAAACTCGAGATCTCTTGCATACTCTTGCCTCTGACCAATATAGCCAGATCATAGGTGCCAGATACCAGATACGCGGAGTAAACTTCGGGAAACCGATAGATCCTCTCGGCAATAGCATCAAAGCCAACACCGCGTTGCGGCGCCACTCTAACCTCGATTAAAGCCCATATATCTTCCCGCCCTAACTTAGGCCAGTTAACCACAGCTTTATACTTAAGGATAGTGCCGTCTTTCTCAGCCTGCCTGATTATCTCTTTCACCCGCCCCACAGGTTTGTTCACCATCGCGGCAATCTGTTCCGGGGTTGCCCGGCCATTTTGTTCCAGAATCTCAAGGACTTCTTTCATATGCTCTCCTAAACCTCCGTCAGCTCGACGGCCGACTACTGATCATCCGCTTCATTGTAGCATAGTTCAAATACCCTGCCATCTTCAGCAATCGCTTTGAATAGCCATTTCCCGGGCTGTTGCCAGGCTTTTTGCAGCGATTTGACCCTTGTTCTTCTTTTCTACCACACAAACGAGCACGGCTCTTGAGCATAGACATAACCTGAATAGCAATGCACTTGTGTCTTCATATCTACTTTGCCGCCGGGCGTTCATCACATTAGTGGCTAACGTGACTGAATGGTGAGATTATAGTAACACTACAGACGATCTGTCATCCATTCAGCCAGCCTTTCTTTTGTCACAGTTCTTGTCTTTCATTGTCTATTTATTGACAAAGGTGATAGGCTGAAGTAGTATCAACAGTGACGACGTATGACAAAGCATTTCCTGTCAGTAGCTGACCTCAGTCGCGAAGAAATCGAATCTCTGATAAAGCAAGCTTCACACATGAAGCACCATGAGGCCTCTGCCTTGCTTTCTCGGAAGACACTGGCTCTGCTTTTCGAGAAGCCATCCTTACGCACCAGGGTTAGCTTCGAGATGGCAATGCATCAGCTTGGCGGACACTGCATCTACCTGTCTCCACAAGAGGTAGGGCTGGGCAAGCGAGAGTCAGTGGCTGATGTGGCCCGAGTGCTCAGTCGATACGTTCATGCTATCGCCGCTCGCACATTTTCTCAGGAGACGTTACACGTCTTGGCCAGTCATTCATCCGTGCCTGTGATCAATGCCCTGTCCGATCTCGAGCATCCTTGCCAAGCTCTGTCCGACCTGCTCACTGTTTACGAAAGGAAGGGCAGGCTCTCGGGATTGACTGTCGCGTTCATTGGCGACGGTAACAATGTCGCTAGTAGCTTACTATTGGCCGCATCACTGACTGGCATGAACTTCCGCATAGCTTCTCCTCCAGGCTATACGATCAAGGCAAGAATCATAAGGCAAGCTAGGCGATTTGCCGCTCAGAGCGGCAGCCAGATTATCTCAACTGCGGATATGCGCCGGGCGGCTAGAGATGCCGACGTAATCTACACTGATGTGTGGGTCAGCATGGGCCAGGAGGCCGAAGCAGAAAGACGTCGTCTTGCCTTTTCCGGCTATCAAGTGACCGACAGTCTGTTGAGTCTTGCCAAACCAGACGTCTTGTTCATGCATCCCCTGCCGGCCCACCACGGCGAAGAGATTGCTGCGGGATTACTGGAAGACCCAAGATCAGTGGTATTTGACCAAGCCGAAAATAGGCTGCATCTGCAGAAGGCGCTGCTCGTAAGACTGCTGATCAGCAATGAGCGCACAGGCAAATGACTGGACCCGTCGTTGCCATCGTCGGCAGAACCAACGTAGGCAAATCTACCCTGCTTAATAGGCTCGCCGGCAGGCGTGTAGCTGTCGTTGCCGGTCTGCCCGGCACTACCAGGGATCGAGTTTTCGCCTTCGTATCCTGGCAAGGGCGGAATGTGACTCTGGTCGATACCGGCGGCTGGCAAGCAAAGCCACGCACTACTCTGGATGAAAAGGTCAGGCAGCAGGTCGAAGCTGCCATTGACCAAGCAGACGTCATCATCTTTCTTGTGGATGGCAGAGACGGGTTGATACCCGCCGACGAGGAAATCGCTGATGTTCTGCGCTCGGCAAATAAGCCAGTCATACTGACCGTAAACAAGATAGATTCAGCTCGACAGGCAAACCACGTGGCCGATTTCTACCGGCTGGGGATGGGCCAACCCCTAGCTATCAGCGCTCACCACAACCTCGGCATAGGCGATTTAATAAGAGCCGTACTGGCTTCACTGCCGGCACAGGCCGGCACTATTGATAATCCTGATGAAGCTAAATTTGCCATCGTTGGGCGGCCGAACGTGGGCAAATCAACTCTGCTAAATACGTTGCTGGGCAATGAAAGAGCCATCGTACACGAGTCGCCAGGGACGACGCGCGACTCACTTGATGCTGTGATACAATGGAACAATAGACAGATCCTCTTGATCGACACCGCCGGCATCAAACGGCGCGGAAGGGTTGATGCCGGGGTGGATTACTATAGCCTGCTGCGTGCACTTCAAGCGATCAACCGCTGCGACGTAGCATTTCTGCTAGTAAATGCCAGCGAACTCATCACAGCCCAAGATCTGCACATTGCTGGCTATATCATTGAATCTGGCAAAGGCCTCCTGATCTTGGTCAACAAATGGGATCTTGTGGCCAAAGAACAAAGAGCGGTGTTCAAACGAGGGGTGGAACAGAGATTGAGATTTGCTCCATATATACCCGTGCTCTACATCTCTGCCAAACTGGGCCAGGGCATAAGCAAGATCCTGCCTCAAGCCTATGAGATCTGGCAGGAAAGGCGAAAACAAATACCCGATACACTGGTTAGCGAGTTGGTGAAACAAGCCGTAAACAGCTATCCACCCCCTCGTAGGACCTCTGGGCAATTACGCTTCGTTCGCGCCTATCAAGACGAAACTCAACCTGCGACCTTTGTCCTCGAGGTCAACAATCCGGATTTGGTTCATTTTTCCTATCGCCGCTACCTGGAGAACAAGTTTCGGGAAAGATTCGGATTTCGCGGGGTCCCTTTAAAGTTGATTTTCACGAAGCCTGCGGGCAAAATTAACAAGAGAACGGAGAGCAGAGCATGCTGATCGCCAAATTTGTGGGCGTCGTAATCGTAGCCTATCTACTTGGTTCTATACCCTTCGGCCTGATAATCGGCAAATTGAAAAAGGGTGTTGATATTAGGCAATATGGCAGCGGCAAGACGGGCGCCACCAATCTAATGAGAGTAGCCGGTACGAAGTTTGGCCTGCTGGCTCTAGCCCTCGATGTAGTTAAAGGTACTGCCGCTGTTGCGCTAGCCACGATAATTGTACCGCACAGCATTGGAGCCCTATCTGTTCCTGGCATGCCTCTTTACTTTCAGCATCTGGCCCAGGTGGCGGCTGGGCTCGCCGCTTTGCTGGGACACAACTGGCCAGTATTCGCCAGATTCAAGGGAGGCAGGGGCGTCACTGCTTATTTCGGCACTGTGTTTGCAATATTCGCGCCTGCTGGCATATTTGGCGCGGAGGTTTTAGCCATAGCCGCCTTGCGCAGTCGGCATATGTCGCTGGGCTCTCTCCTTGGAGCCTCAGCGACTTTGGGGCTGATGCTTCCGCTGACCGTCGTCTATAAGTTGCTGCCTCCGATTTACCTCGGTTATGGCGCCATTGCTGTCGGACTCATTGTCTATCAACATCGCGACAACATAAGACGCCTCAGAGAAGGAACAGAGCGCCGATTGTGGTGAATCAGCGAAAGGGGCCAGGCTTGAAGATCGCTATCATCGGCAACACCTCCTGGGGCAATACTCTGGCTTCTTTGCTGGCCGGCAAGGGAGAAACCGTGAAGCTCTGGACTCGCACCGAGGTTGAGGCACGCGAACTGAACAACGGGCAACGCAGCTACTCTTCGACTAACAACATCGGTGAAGCCTTGAACCGAGCCGATCTGGTGATCTGGGCAGTGCCCTCCCAGAAGTTTAGAGAAAATGTGCGGCAGACCAAAGACTACATCACCGATTCGATGCTATTGATGAGTGCCGCCAAGGGATTGGAGGCGAACACCGGAAAGAGAATGTCAGAGATCCTGGCGGAAGAGGTGGCGCCGTCTGCAAGAGGTCGTGTTTGTGTCCTGTCCGGTCCTAATCTCGCCGGGGAGATTGCCCAAGACTTGCCGGCGGCATCAGTCGTTGCTGCACAGGACAGAGCTCTGGCAGACAAAGCGCGAAGGATCATGCAATCGTCCAAATTCTTTGTATCCACTAGCGACGATGTGGTCGGAGTTGAGCTAGGCGGAGCATTAAAGAACATCATAGCCCTAGGTGCAGGTATGATAGACGGTCTCAGACTGGGTGACAACGCAAAGGGAGCTCTTGTTGCCTGGGGCTGGACCGAGGCGGTGTCGCTAGGACTCGCCCTGGGCGCCCGAGCCAACACTTTCTACGGCTTAGCCGGCTTAGGCGACCTGGTTACCACTTGCTCCAGCACTCTCAGTCGCAATCACTACGTTGGCTACGAACTAGCTAAAGGGCGGCCGTTAGCCGACATCTGTGCTTCTATGAAGCACGTGGCCGAGGGGGTCGCTACTACCGCAGCCGCCCACGATTTGGCTAGACGCCACGGGCTGAAACTCCCCATTTTCGAGCTTATCTACCAGATTCTCTTCGAAGGGCTACCGGCCAAGCAAGCCTTATCCGATTTCAGAGAACTGGCCGCAAGCCATCGCTGATCCCGTGTTAATTATCCGGAGGCGGTTCTGCCCTGGGCAGGACTTTTGCCAATTCCTCAAACAGACGTCGCTGGTTCTTGTCCAAGTGTTGAGGAGTTATGACATTCACTTTCACCAGCAGGTCGCCCCTCCCCTTCCCATCAACGTGAGGGATTCCCTTACCCTTGAAGCGGAATGTCTTGCCATTCTGAGTTCCTGCCGGAATTGTTAAGTCCAGCTTTCCATCTAGAGACGGCACCTTTACCACGTCTCCTAAAGCGGCCTGGGCAAAATTTATGGGTAGCTCGTAAAGGATATCGCTGCCATCCCGGCGGAAAAAGCCGTGCGGCTTGACCGACAAAGTAACATAGAGGTCACCGTCAGGGCCTCCGTTCAATCCGGCGCTCCCCTCCCCTTCCAGGCGCAACCGATACCCATCGTCGACGCCCGCAGGAATCTCAACCCTTATTTTGCGCTTCATCCTCACCCTTCCCCTGCCATGACATTGCGAGCAGGCATGAACGATTATGGTGCCTGCGCCCCCGCAACGAGAACAGGTGGTGGTGCTGGTATAGCGTCCGAAGACGCTCTGTAGCACCCTTCTCACTTGTCCTGTGCCCCGACAATCGGGACACGTCTGGGGATTTGTGCCCGGCTCGCTGCCAACACCACGACAAGCGGGACAGAACTCGATGCGCTGTATCTCCACTTCTTTATCACAGCCAAACACAGCTTCCTCAAAGGACAAGGTAAGGTGGGCTTGTACGCTGTCACCTTTCTGAGGAACACGCTGAACAGTCCGCCCGAAGATAGTGTCGAAACCGTTCCAGAATGATTCAAAAATGTCTCCCAGCCCACCAAAACCGAAATCAGAAAAACCTTCTTCAACATCAACCCTACCGTACCGATCATACCTGCTCCTTTTTTCGGGATCGGAAAGAACCTGGTAAGCCTCGTTAATCTCCTTAAATTTCTCTTCCGCTCCCGGCTCCTTGTTGCGATCAGGATGATACTGAAAGGCCAGTTTGCGAAACGCCCTCTTGATTTCCTCGTCTGTAGCGTTGCGAGGCACTCCCAGTACTTCATAATAATCCTGTTTTACGGCCATAACTTTTAAGTATAAACCTTAAGCACTTAGCCGACAACTTTTGCGTTAGACCTTGACAATTGGCCATCGACTTTGGCGCGCTCATCTCGAATGTCCAAGAACGGCAGGAAGCCAGACACAGCGAAGCAAAGAGCTGCCGCCCCGATTAAGTGATATAATCCCAGAGGCATGAAGCACCAGATTGAAAGAATACTTCGCAACCGGAAGGTGGCCAGGATGACCCACGCAAACCTCAAAGCGTCAGCCGTACTCATATCGCTGTTTGACAAGGGCGGTCAATACCACATCCTTTTCACGGAGCGGAGCGAGGAAGTGGTTTTTCACAAAGGGCAGGTTTGTTTTCCCGGTGGCACCTACCAGCCTTCTGATGCTAATCTGGTTCAAACTGCGCTCAGAGAGTCTGCGGAAGAGATAGGGTTGCAGCCTGAAGACGTGGAGATCCTGGGACAACTTGACGACATCACGACCTTCACCAGCGATTACGTGATTTCCCCGTTTGTCGGCCTGATACCTCACCCCTACAGTTTCAAACCCGACCGCATGGAAATCAAAGAGATATTTGCTGTTCCGCTATCGTTTTTCCTGGATGAAGCCAACTTCAAGCAGGACTCCTACGCCTACGAGTATGAAGGGCATCTCATCTGGGGAGCTACTGCCAGGATATTGAGGCAGCTTATCGAACTACTGAAATCTGAGAGTGGGGCCCGCGAATAGCTGTCATTTCTTTTCTTTAGGCTCTTTGGCCTTGACCTTGATTGTCTTGGCCTTTACCTCCTCGGCTTTGGGTATAGTGATAGTGAGGATACCGTCCTCCATCGTCGCCTCAGCCTTGTCCGACTTCAATCCGCCAGGAAGTACGACGGTGCGGGAGAAGGCGCCATACCGTCTCTCCTGATAGAGGTAATCCTCTTTTTTGACTTCCTGCTCGGCTTTGCTCTCGCCCTTGATGGTGAGGGTATCGCCGGTGATGTCAATCTTGACGTCCTCCGGCTTCAATCCCGGCAAAGCCGCCTTTACCACCACCTCATTGGCGGTCTGATACACGTCCAGAGGAGGAACCGCCACCTCACCAAGAGTGCTGAGGAAACGTGAAGGTCGGAAGAAAGTGTCCTCAAACAGCCTGTCCATCGCCTGTCTCAGGCTCATCAGTTCGTTGAACGGATGCCATCTCTCTATTGCCATTTACATCACCTCCTTTCATCTGTTTTGTGGTGGCCCCACTCTCAGTTCACTGAACATTATATGAATCTTGAACAATTTTGTCAAGTCTCCTCACAAACGTAGCGACGAATAGTTGACAAAATTTTTCAAGTATTTTATAATCGATGCTAAAAAATGACAATGGAAGAGGATAGTCAGAAATGGCAGCAAAAGACTACTATCAGATTCTGGGTGTCAGTAGGAATGCCTCCGAGAAGGAGATTAAGCAGGCCTACCGCCGTCTGGCACGTCAATACCACCCTGACCTGAATCCCGGGGACAAAGCGGCTGAGGCTAAATTCAAGGAGATAAATGCCGCCTATGAGGTGCTGTCAGACCCGGAAAAACGCAGGAAGTATGACCAGTTTGGCGACCAATGGGAATATGCTGAGCAGTTTGCCAAAGCCGAAGGCCCCGGTCGAGCCAGATGGGGCTTTGACAAAACCGGGACAACCTTCGAATACGGCGACCTAACAGATCTCAGCGACATTTTTTCGCGCTTCTTTGCCGATTCAGGTATTGACTTCGGCGTAAGGCGTGGCGCGCAACGCGGTCAGGATGTGGAGTTCCCTATCGAGGTAAGTCTGGAAGAGGCTTACCACGGTTCGACACGCGTCATCCAGGTTGAGACCCAGGAGCCCTGTGCTAGTTGTCAAGGCACGGGCAGAGTGGGGAATCGAATCTGCACTATCTGCAACGGCGCCGGCGGGAGAAGCATCCCCAAGCGTCTGGAAGTCAAGATCCCGAAGGGAGTCAGAGACGGCTCCAGGATTCGTATAGCTGGGGAAGGAGGCCCCGGCTACAGGGGCGGAAGCAAGGGCGACCTCTATCTTGTGGTCAAGCTCCTGCCGCACAAGCTTTTTGAGCGCAAGGGAGATGACCTTTACACTGAAGTCGCTGTGCCCCTGGGTACCGCCATGCTGGGGGGCGAGGTGACCTTGCCCACCTTGAACGGCAGGGTCTCCCTGACGATTCCGCCCGAGACCCAGAACGGCAAAGTCTTCCGGCTGGCTGGAAAGGGTATGCCCAAGTTGGGCAACTCGGATTATGGTAATATGTTCGCCAAGGTAAAGGTGGTCTTGCCTACGAACCTGACTGACGAGGAAAGAAAACTGTTTGAGAAATTGAAATCTATGCGACCTATGTAAGAAGAGGCATCGCTATGACAGACTGGGACTCCAAACCAAGATACGTGATAAGCGTAGCCGCCAAAATGGTGGGCACAGAAGCTCATATATTACGCTACTATGAGAGGCTGGGGCTGATACACCCCGAGCGCTCCAGCGGCAACCGCCGGCTTTATTCAGAGGAGGATATCGAACGGCTACGCTACATCAAGGCGCTCATGAGCGATTGCGGTGTAAATCTGGCTGGCGTTGAGGTGGCGTTGAGATTGATGGAGCGGATGAGGAACTTGCAACGGCAGCTCGAGGAAATGGAAAGAAGGGTACAGAGGATTGCCCGCGCTGAGATACAAGACATCATACAGGACATAATAGAAGACGCAGAATGGAGGGAAATATAGAGAACTTGTATGGCAAATCACCTGCGAATGAACAGCAAGGAGGTGAGGATTGAGACCGGAAAGATTTACTGAACAGGCACAGGAAGTTCTGGCAACTTCACAGGAGCTGGTTCGTCGTTATCGCCATAACCAGTGGGATGTGGAGCATATCCTACTGGCCCTGCTTGAGCAGGAAAGGGGAATAGCTCGAGACATACTGGAGGAATTGGGGGTGGACGCCGAGGTAATACGAAGGCGTGTGGAAGCCACGCTAGAGCGCTTTCCGAAGGTAGCCTATGAGACCAGCCAGATCTATGCTACTCCGCGAGTGGCTGCCCTTCTGGAGAACGCCAACCGCGAGGCTGACAGACTTAAGGACGAGTTCGTCAGCACCGAGCACTTGCTCATTGCCATTGCTGGCGAAACCAAGGGCGAAGCTGCCGCCATTTTAGCCGAATCTGGGATTAACCAAGAAAAGATCTATCAGGCCTTGCAAAAAATCCGGGGCGGTCATCGAGTTACCGACCGTCAGGCGGAAAGCAAATACCGATCGCTGGAAAAGTATGGACACGACCTTACCGAGCTGGCTCGGCAGGGAAAACTCGACCCAGTAATTGGACGCGACAACGAAATTAAACGCGTCATTCAAATTCTGTCTCGTCGTACCAAGAACAATCCTGTGATCATCGGGGAGGCAGGTGTAGGGAAGACTGCCATCGCTGAGGGATTAGCTCAGAAGATTGTCGCTGAGGACGTGCCCGATTCGCTCAAGGGCAAAAGGGTGGTCGCCTTGGACATGGGAGCTCTGGTGGCAGGAAGTAAATTCCGAGGCGAGTTTGAAGAGAGGTTGAAAGCTGTCCTTGATGAGGTCCGTCAGGCCGCTGGTGAGGTAATCCTGTTCATTGATGAGCTTCACACTGTGGTGGGTGCTGGCGCCGCCGAAGGAGCCATAGATGCCAGCAATATGTTGAAGCCAGCGCTGGCTCGCGGGGAGATTCAATGTATCGGAGCAACCACGCTCGATGAGTACAGAAAACACATTGAAAAGGACAAAGCACTGGAACGACGCTTTCAGCCTGTCTATCTGGAAGAGCCCAGTGTAGAAGCCACCATCGAGATGCTCCGAGGCCTTCGTCCCCGCTACGAAGCACACCACAAAATAAAGATCGATGACTCGGCGCTCGTAGCTGCCGCCAAGCTGAGCCAGAGATATATATCCGACAGATTCCTGCCCGACAAAGCGATCGACCTGATCGACGAAGCAGCTAGCAAGTTGCGCATCGATATGGAAAGCGCCCCCGAAGAAGTGAAAGTGCTGGATCGCAGAATAAAGCATCTGCGCGATGAGGAAGACGCGGCAGTCCAACGACAAGACTATCAAAAAGCTGCCGAATTAAAAGCGGAAAGGCTGCGCCTCGAACAAGAATATGAGCAAGCCAAGATACGGTGGCAACGAGAGAAGAAAATTGACAGTGTCGTCGATGCAGAAGACATTGCTGAGCTGGTCGCTCAGTGGACGGGAATACCTGTTTCTAGAATGATGGAAACCGAGGCCGAGAAACTGGTCCACATGGAGGAGAGGCTTCACCAGAGGATAGTTGACCAGGAAGAGGCCGTGACGGCTGTCTGCGAAGCTATCAGACGAAGCCGCGCTGGGCTTAAGGACCCCAAGCGGCCTATCGGCAGCTTTATCTTCCTTGGCCCTACTGGTGTAGGCAAAACCGAGCTGGCTCGCGCCCTAGCCGAATTTCTGTTCGACAGCGAAGAAGCCATGGTCAGGCTAGATATGTCAGAGTATATGGAGAAGCACACTGTATCGCGTCTTATCGGAGCGCCTCCCGGCTACGTCGGCTATGAGGAAGGCGGCCAGTTAACCGAGGCGGTGCGTCGTCGGCCCTACCGAGTGATTCTATTCGATGAAGTGGAAAAGGCTCATCCAGATGTGTTTAACATCCTGTTGCAACTGCTCGAAGATGGTAGGCTGACGGACGGACACGGCAGGACCGTAGATTTCAAGAACACGGTGGTGATCATGACCAGCAACCTGGGCACGGAGGAATTCCAGCGCGGCGGACTCGGGTTTACTCGTAAAGATGAAGCCGACGAACAGAGACTGAAGGCTGCTATAGAAAGCGCCTTGAAGCGAACTTTCCGTCCTGAGTTGCTGAACAGGATAGACGACGTCATCATCTTTCACCCTCTGACCGAGGACCACTTGAAGAGCGTGGTCAACCTTCTCATCCGTGAAGTAGAGCGACGATTGGCTGAGCGTAATATCAAGCTTGAAATCAGCGATGAAGCCAAGGCTTGGCTGGTGCAGAAAGGCTACGACCCTGTCTATGGCGCTCGCCCCCTGCGTCGAGCTATTCAGAGATATGTAGAGAATCCTATCTCAGCCAAGATATTGCAAGGCGAATTTAAAGAAGGAGATACCATAGTCATCACCGTGAAGGGAGATAACCTCAACTTCAGTGTTCCTAAGCCTGTCCGCACCAAAAGCAAGTGATGATATCGGGCAGTTCGGTAGCGCTCAGGCATCTTCTTCGCTTTGACAATCCTACCTTCGCCTTTGCGTCACCCTTTTGACGCCTGCGAACAAAGCTGGTAAGCTAACAGCCTCAAAGGAGACCTAGGCATGGCTGCCAAAGCAGATATGGAAAAAATCGTTTCCCTGTGCAAGCGCAGAGGGTTTATCTTTCCCAGCAGCGAAATATACGGCGGCTTATCCAGTTGCTGGGACTACGGCCCCATAGGGGTCGAACTCAAGCGTAACGTTAAAGAGGCCTGGTGGAGAGCGATAGTCCTGGAACGAGACGACGTGGTTGGCCTGGACACCGCTATCATGATGCATCCCAGGGTATGGGCAGCCAGCGGCCACATTGACAGTTTCACAGATCCTCTGGTCGAGTGCAAATCATGCCATCTGAGATGGCGTGCTGACGCAGTCGAGGGCACGAAATGTCCCAAATGCGGCGGCGAGCTTACTGAGCCTCGCATGTTCAACATGATGTTCAAGACCTTCATGGGACCGGTGGAAGAAGAGGCAAGCATAGTCTATCTGCGCCCCGAAACAGCCCAGGGCATATTCGTAAACTTCGAAAACGTAGTGACTACTTCCAGAAAGAAGCTACCTTTGGGTATCGCCCAGATAGGAAAGTCCTTTCGCAACGAGATTACTCCCGGCAATTTTATCTTCCGAACCAGGGAGTTTGAGCACATGGAGCTGGAGTTCTTCGTTAAGCCAGGAACCGATAAGGACTGGCTGGATTACTGGGTCAAGGAGAGGTTCGAATGGTACGTCAAGCTGGGTATAAAGAAAGAGAACCTTCGGGTGCGCCAGCATGGCAAAGACGAATTGGCTCACTACGCCAAGGACTGTTACGATATCGAGTATCTCTTCCCGATGGGCTGGGCGGAGCTAGAGGGCATAGCCAACAGAGGCGACTTTGACCTTACTCAGCACTCCAAGCATAGTGGCAAAGACCTCAGTTACTACGATGCTGAGGCTGGCCAAAAGTACATTCCCTACGTCATCGAGCCCTCGGCTGGCGTTGACCGCTCTGTCCTGGCTTTTTTGGCTGATGCCTATGACGAAGAGGAGGTGCAGGGAGAGAAAAGAACAGTTCTTCACCTGCATCCTTTTCTCGCTCCCATCAAAGTAGCGGTCCTGCCCCTAAGCAGAAACGAAAAGCTGGTTCCCTTAGCTAAGGAGGTCTTCAAACGGCTGTGCTCGACTTTCGTGACCGACTACGACGACTCTCAGAGCATAGGCCGAAGATACCGGCGGCAGGATGAGATTGGAACACCGTACTGCGTCACCATAGATTTTGAATCGCTGGAAGATAGGCAGGTTACCATACGAGACAGAGACACTCTGGCTCAGATTCGCGTGCCCATCGAGCACTTGGAAAAAGTCCTGGAAGCCAAACTCAAAGGCGAAGCGTTCGATGCCTCTCCCCTCTGGGCCACCAGGCAAAAATAAGAAAGAATGTGTAGATTGAAGGCATATCTTAACGTCCGCCTCGTCAGCCTGAGCGCGATGTTGCTGTGCAGCGAAAATGTCATCCTAATTGTTCTGTGAATTTGTGACCGCTTGTCGATTTGCACTCTGAAAGTCCTAGGCCACTATGATCCGGGGCAGGTCTGTAAGGACGATCAGTTTCTCGCTTTGTGTTCTTAGCTGCGACAGAGAGAACAGACTCCCGGGAATCACCTGCTCCAAGTATGAGGCAAGCTATGTTCCCCATTGTGGGGGATGGGGCTCCTAGGGGTACTGGCCTGCTAAGAAGGCATTGCACTTCGTAGTAGACTGTCAGGTGTCCATTCCTCCTTTTCGTGCACTTCCACCCTGGCTTTGGCGTAGCTTAATCTATCGTTAGTGGGCAGTACCTGTAACCTGTGCTTGCCAAAACGTACCGCGTCATCCCCGCTATACTGCGCTCGTATTTGAAGCAGAATACCTCCCTCAGGGTCAAGGCTATCACGAAGTTTACGCTAGGCCAGATCAGGCTCTCTGGCCCGGACCGCAAACCTTCGGTTAAGTCGAGGCAGGAAGCCCCACAGTACGAGCTTACCCTGCTCGGTAGCCCTGAAGCCAGCTATGCGAAGCCCGTTCTTCAACCTGTCCTGAAAACTGCCCCATAACCTCTCAATTCTTCCCCGGGCTTGAGGGACCACGAGGTGATGGAGATGATGCCCAGTTCTTCTAACATCCGACCAAACTGTGTTGGGTTTCTTCTTGCGGCAAGCTGTTCTTCCAGTGATTCTGCCTGCTTTTTGGAACGCACAACTATGCCGTCTCCACATGATACACGGCTTCAGGTATGCCCTGGATTTCCACAATGTGCTCAAGCAAAAGGATATATCCCTGCGGACCCTCCTATTCTCGGAGTGAAGCATAGGGGATTTTGCCTGTGGCATTATCTATGGCTCCGAGGGGGCCCAGATCCGGGCATCTCCACTCCAGCCAGTCATCACGACTACCACCAATCTGTATCAGTATTTCTTCTCTGGAATACCGTTCCCTGCAGTTGCGATGTCTGGGAGGTCGTCTCTTCAGTTCATTATCCAGGGCATCGTCAGGTTTCTTCCCCGCATTGCCATGCTTTGGCGCTACGGCGCCGTCATTCGTGTACACCGTCAGTTGCCTTCTCACTTGGCGTAGCGACAGAGCCCATACCCCAGCTGCCTCCCCAGCACTCAACCTCCCCATCTATATCACGTCTCACATATTAACCGAGTCTGTTCCTTCTTATTCAAGATCACCCTCCCCCTTATGGTGACATTTTCCCTCAACAATTAAGGGTGACAAAATCACAAAACCCCAACAGACCAGCACCAGTTGAGTTGACAGAGAATTTGGCCTTCTCTATACTATTGAGCCAAAAATTGTAGCTACGAATTGCCCGAGTAGCGCAATGGTAGAGCAACCGACTTGTAATCGGTAGGTTGGTGGGTTCGAATCCCCTCTCGGGCTAGGC
>Ga0209102_1000656_pt1 | contig 21613 bp, 14 predicted proteins | sample ConPoolayeHmetaG_FD_185483 | JGI IMG/M metagenome (GOLD analysis project Ga0209102, IMG submission 185483) | Hot spring microbial mat communities from California, USA to study Microbial Dark Matter (Phase II) - Cone Pool mat layer H metaG... ...
TCCTTGGGTTGAAAAGATTCGACTTCCAGAGTCACGGCCGCCGTGAGCTTTTCGACGAGGAGGCCATGCTGGAGAAGTTTGCCCAGGATGTCCGGGTCAGAAACGGTGAGGAGGTAAGCGAAGGGGAGCCGAACGCTTTTCTTACCTATCCAATCGGAATAGTAAGGAATAGTCCAGGACCTTACCTTGTCTGTCGGACGGACCTGGGGTCGTTGCCCTTCCGCCGCCGAGATGACCTCGACTTCATAGGCGTTCACGGTCACGGGAGCGGCCAGCGGATGGACTTCGTAGTCGATGAAGAAGATATCTTTTTCCGAAGGGCTCAGACCCCGGAGGATTGTCCTTCGATCGGCCTCAGCGATGAGCTTTTTCAGTTCCTCGGCATGGGCCCAGCAGTAGTCCAGGATGGCCCGCAGGAAATGATAGTTTCCCATGACCCGAGCTTTGAAATCAGCATAAACATAGTTTTCGTCCAGGATGGCCAGACGATTGCGGAGGCCCATATAATTGGTAATGTACCGGGGCTGGGGCTCCATGGTCTGCCAGCCTTTTTCGGGAGCCCGGAAGTCCCTGAAGCCACCGTAGCCGACGGCCGGCGTGTTGTACTTCTTCTCGAGGATGGATTCGATCTCGGGCATCATGTGGTCCCGCTGATAGGCGACGAGGCGGCCATCCCCGTTGGGGTTGAGGGCCCACGAATAGGTGACGACTTCCTGGTGGTAGGAGCCGTTCGTCGTGTGGCAATCGACCAGGAGCAAGGGGTCCCAGCGGAGGAGGACGTTGCGAACGAGTCCCTGAACTTCAGGACTTTCCAGCTTCATCCCATCCCGGTTGAGGTCGAGGTTCTGGCCGTTGTGGCGGACGCCAACGCCCTCGCGGGGGCCAGGCTGGTGGCGCCTGTTGTCGGGGCTGATTCTTTCGTTGCCGTCGGCGTTGAAAAGAGGGGCGATGAGGAGGATGAGCCGGTCGAGGTAGGGAGGCTCCTTCGCCAGGAGGATGTCCCTGGCCAGCATGAGCGAAGCCTCTTTGCCTTCAACTTCACCCGCATGGATATTAGCCTGGATGTAGATAACCGCCCTTCGGTCATAGGCCAGGGAGGCGGGCGCGGCCGGTGGCGGGTCGCCGATGACGAGAAGGGGGACAGCGCGGCCTTCAGTGCTAACGCAGAGAGTCTCCAGGCGAAGGCGGGAGCTGCGGCGCTGGAGGTCGGTGACGAACTCCATGACATCCGCGTAGCGCGAAGTGGCCGTGAAATTGGACTGCTCGGCTTTTGTCCGCGGCAGCTCCTGAGCATAAAAAGGACGGACCAAAAAAGAAAAGCCAGAGATGATGATCACCGTCAAGATGGCTGACATAACTTTTTTCATCTTACTCATGAGAATTTTTTCCTCCGTGTTGGATTGATTATGTGGAATCGAGTTTATGCGAACATAAGCCCAGAGTCTACGACGCGTTTTCATCCTTCTTGTTTAGCGAGCGTCTTCCAGCCGGTAGATTCCCAGGATGGAAGCATTCCCCACTTTGATGGAATGGATTTGAGGCAGGAAAAATTCACCAGGATAAGTGCTGGTGTAGTTAGTGAGGAAATATTTCATCGGTCGAAACCCCTGGGAGTTCAAGTATGTCTGTTCGATGGCCTCCTTTTCTTGCGGGTGGTGCGTGAGGCGGAGGAGCTCATCCCTTTCCTCGGGCGTCATTTTAGACCGGACGACGAGCCGATGAAAACGAGGATTGACGAAATACTTGCTCGGCCGTCGGGCGGCAAAGCGCAGGATTTTCCTGTTGACCCGGAGGGGAACATAAAGGGGTCGGAAGGTGATGAGCCGTTGTCTTTCCCGGAGAGGCAGGATGAGGGTGTTGTATTCGCCGGGACGATTGTCCACAGCGACGACGATGGTCTCGGAGGGGTCGACCCGGAGGAGATATTCGAGTCCCTGTTTGTAGGACAGACCCCAGTAATCCAGCTCGAAATTCCGACTCACCGTGACCATGTCTCGGCCCGCCAGTCGGTTGAAATAGACATTCTCGTGGGGATGGTTCTTGACCATGAAAACAGCTGTCCGGCCCATGCCCGCGACCATCACCGTTAGGATGAGGATTTTTCCGGCCAAGGCCAATTCCCTTTGATTGATCTTGGAGACGGAATCAAGAATCGCTCGCCAGCCTCGCAGCGCAATGAGAAGCAAGGCGGGGTAGATAAAAAAGAGATGGCGATACTCATTATAGGTACAAACATTGAGAAGGATCGAGGCAACGGGCGGGACAAAAAACCAAAGAAGAACAAGAGTCCCCCAAGCTCTGGTCTGGTTTGTCCGAGGCACCTTTTTCAAGATGTCAAGAAGAAAAGCCCCCACGCCGAGTAAAAAAAGGCCGAGATAGAGGAGAGGTGTGGCAATGCCTATCCAGACTGGAATGTAATGCCATGGAGTGTCGCCACAGGCGTAATACCTTCCCAGGTACAATTGGGCTCCCGGCCAGGGGTGATGGGAGGAGAAACGATAAACACTGATGAAGCGCCCCACGGGGTCGTCCCAAAGCGTCGGCCAGAAAAGTATTGTCAGCCCGGCATAAAGGCCCATGAACCCCAGAGCCAAACCCAGCCCGGCCAGGAGTTTCTTGCCTTTTTTGCGTCTTTCCCAAAGAAGAAAGAGAATGCCCACGCCAGCCAGGAAAAAAGTCAGCATCCCCATCAATCGAACATCGGTGGCCACAGCGCAAGCTAAGGCAAGCCAGATCATCGTCTTGAGATTGGGCCTTTCCATAAATTTGATGAGAGCGAAGAGGGCAGCGATAACAGCTGTCATCAAGGGTATATCCTTGGGGTTATAAAACGAATGGGCGAAAACGCGAGGGCTCAGGACGAGAAAGACGCAGCCGAGCAGGGCCATTTCCCACCGGCCGAAGATTTTCCGGCCAAGCAAATAGAAAAACCACACCCCGGCATAGAAAATGAGAAAAAAGGCCAGATGCCGGGTGAGATAGAGAGTTCGGGAGTCCTTGCTCACGGCCTTCTGGAGGACGGCCAGGAGGATATCGGGGAAAGAGCCATAGTTCCTTTCCACTTCATTCTCGAGAAGCCTCTGGTCACCGCGGATGACATAATCCAGGAAGGCTCGGCCTCTCCACTCATGAATGGGTTCATCCCAGCAAACGCCGTAATCCTTAAAAATGAGGAGTCCCCCGGCCAGGAGGAGCAGGAAAAACATGCCGACGGCCACTGCTTGGCGATTCATGGGGCGTCTTATTGTACCCGAGGGGAAAGGGCAAGACAATAATCCTTGACAGCGTTCTGGTCGTCATCTATACTCGGCCTAACGAAATCAGGAAACAAGAATTCATCGTGACATCTGAAGAGGTCGAGCTCTCCATCGTCATCCCAGCTTACAATGAGGGCAAGAGGCTGCCCTTTTTTCTCCATGAGCTCATTTCCTACTGCACGAAGAGCCCGAGGACTTATGAGATTATTGTCGTCGATGACGGAAGCGAGGACAACACCGCCAAAATAGCCTCAGAGTTCCAGTCTCAATTCCCGGGGCTGCGGGTTTACAGGCTCGGAAAGAACCGGGGGAAGGGGTATGCAGTCAGGTATGGACTTTTCCGTTCGCGCGGGAAAATAAGCCTTTTCATGGATGCCGATGGTTCCACGCCGCCCACGGAGATCGAAAGGAACGTCCATTATTTGGAGGAGGGTTACGACATCTTCGTCGGTTCTCGTGTCCTCAAAGACAAGGATCAGGTGTTGAAGGTCGCTCTCCACCGAAAGGCCATGGGAACAGTGTTCAATTTTCTTGTCAATAAAATCCTCTCTCTCAAGATCAGAGATACCCAATGCGGCTTTAAAATGTTCAGGCGTGAAATCATCGACCCCCTGTTTTCCCGAATGAGCATCCACCGATTTGGCTTCGACCTGGAGATTCTTTATTTGGCTCACAAGATGGGCTATCGAATCAAAGAAGGCCCGGTTTCGTGGAGACACATCAAGGGCTCGAAAATCAACCTTTTCGTGGATTCGCTGAAGATGCTGATCAACATTTTCCAGGTCAGAAACTGGCACCTCACGCCCATCAACCCGGCCAGCCTTTATCTTGGCCCGGATGAATATGGGTTTATGTTCGAGATGGAGAATTCTCACTGGTGGTTTCTCTCCCGGAACCGCCTGGTCACGCATCTTGTTGAATCTTTGAGCCCGCATTTCGCCAGGATTTTAGATGCTGGCTCGGGCACGGGGGTGAATTTGACCTGGTTGAGCAAGTTCGGGAGTGCTTTTGGCATGGATATCTCTCCGCAAGCGATTGAATTCTGCCGAAGGAGGAGCCTAAAAAAATTGGTTCGCGGATCGCTGGACAAGGCATGTTTCAAAGCCGAGACATTCGACCTTGTCACTTGCCTGGATGTGCTGGAACATACGGTCGACCCCTTGCGGACCTTGATCGAGTTGAAAAATATTCTTCGCCAGAATGGCCGGATGGTCCTCACCGTGCCCGCCTTCAAGTTTTTGTGGAGTCAGCACGATGAGGCTCTGTCCCATCGCCGGCGCTACGGCAAGAAGGATTTGCAGCTGGAGCTACGACAAGCCGGGTTGAGAGCAGAGAAAATGGGCTATTTTTTCTTCGCCTCCTTCTTCGTTGTCGCGCCGATAAGGATCATCAGAAAATTGCTGGCGCCGAACCTCGTTTCGAGAAGCGACACAACCACTTTGCCCCCCCAGCTACTCAATATTTTCTTGATAAAGTTGTTTAGCTGGGAACTGAGGGTGCTCAACCGTTTCTCCCTGCCGTTCGGAACGACTCTTTATGCCGTTGTTTCTAAGGTCTCGGCAGAACCTCAACCGGCGGTGGAAATTTTGCCAAGGAATAGTGGATGAAAATCCCTTGGCGCGACGGATTCTGACCGAGAAAATAGAGAATAGAATCCTTATTTTCTCTTGCCTTTGACTGTCACCCAGGCAGAAAGCTGATGGGAAGTGCCGTCCTTTAAATAAAAGCTGACCGTAATTTCGTAACGAGATTGTGAGGGTGGGCTGGGAATCAAGCTGATGGCATCCTTCTGGGTAAACTTGGCCTGGAAGCATATCCCGGTCAATTCTGTTCTTACCGGAGCAATGGAGGCTCCAGTTGGGCCGCTCATCGTAAGAGGATGAGCCGAAGTGACCTCAATCTGGTCAAAGCCTTTGCCGCTGATGCGGGCCGTGACGAGGTCATCGCCGTCCCCATCCTCCTTGGCATTGGCCCAGGCTATGTTCCAGGTATTTGGCCGGATTTCCAGCTTGAGCTCGCCGGCCAGCCATCTATTCCCGACGATAGTGATCGGACAGGAAAGCCCGCTGTCGGTTCCGCTCCCGTTGCCGTCTCCCCAGATAACCTGAATGTCGTAGGTTTGTCCGGGAACGGGTTCAGGGATGATGCCGATGGCCTCGCTCTTCGAGAACTTGGCCATGGCAAAAAACGGTCCGGCTTGCGAAAAGAGTGGCTCGCCCGTCTTGTCCCCTTCTGGCCCGACCATCCTCAGCGATGCGGGGTTAATGGCCTCAAAACCGGAGCCATAGACCCAAACCGTCACGAGCCCCTCACTGTGGGTCCAGTTGATGTTCCAGCGGGATGGCTGAATCTCCACCGCAAGCTCCTGCTCAGAGGAATCGTTTTCCCTGTTCCTGGACCGCCTTCTTTCCTGGTTTCCGTTCGCGCCGGTCGCCGACACTTTTTCCGGAGCTTTCAGACTCGTAGAGGCGACATTGCCCGCTGTTTCCTGGTCGGTGCTCTTTTCCCCATCCATCTGGGGCGAAAAAGGGTTGATATCCTTCTGGCAACAGACGAAACCGAGAGAGACAAGGAAAAGAGTTGCCGTGATGAGAGTCTTCGTTTTCATTCTTTTTCTCCTCCCTATTCCTGAGAACTATGATGGAGAAAAAACCGTTTGTTTCTTGCTTGTAATATAACCTTGAGAAGAGGATGCGTCAATCACCTCTTGGGGTGATTTTTTTCAGTGCGCCTCCTCTTTCTCAAAGAACCAGAAAAGCGTCGAGGGTGATAGTTCGTCTTGAAACTACCGACGTTGTGACCTCCGCAAACCGGTGTCTTCTATTCCCCGTTGGGACAGACCGGAGTTTGGAATGAAGTCCCGGTGGGCTTATCACTCGGATAAATGTTTAGATGAGAAGATGGTAAGGAGTGGCGGCCGGCTTCAGGGCTGGCTGGCCAAGCGGATCAAAGCATGGAGCAGGAGGTTAGCCCCCTTTTCGAGGTCCGCCCAGTCGATTTCCTCCTCAGGCGAATGGCTGATTCCGTCCAGGCAAGGAATAAAAATCATCGCCGCCTCAGTGATGGACGAGAGGATCTGGGCATCATGGCCGGCTCCACTCATAAGGGACAGGAAGGGATAGCCCAGTTTTTCACATTCTTCCTTGAGGATGCGGACAAGACGCGTTGCCGTCTCCACCGGCTCGGTTTGGTCGACGATGCGGGAGTAAAAGGCGAGGCCGCGGGTGGAGCCGATGTCCTCGGCTAAAGCAAGGAGCTCCTGGTCCAGATGGGCAAGAGTTTCCGGAGAAGCGCTGCGGATATCGAGGGAGAAATCAACCTGGCCGGGGACGACGCTAAAAGAGCCCGGCTGGACCGCTACTTTGCCGATGGTCATCATGCTTCCATAATGGCGGGTGGCGACGAGCTGCGTCCCTCTCAGGGCAAAATCAGCCGTGGCCAGAAAAGCATCGCGCCGGAGCTCGAGCGGCGTCGTCCCACCGTGATCAGCCTTGCCCACGAAAGAGCAATGGCGGTAGATTTTGCCGGCGATGCGCTCGACAATTCCGATCGGAATACTTTCTATTTCGAGGACGCTCCCTTGCTCGATATGGAGCTCGAGAAAAGCCTCTATGTCCGGTCTTTCTTTCTGAGCCGTCAAGATGCTCTCCACGGTGAACTCCGTGGCGGCGAGGATGTCCTTTAGGGGACGGCCGAAAGAGGTCATTCCCCGCTCGAGCTCGTCCTGACGGAGCTGACCGGTGAGAGCCCGGCTCCCCAGGAAATCGCCGACCAAATTCCCCTCTTCATCCGTGAAGGAGACGAGCTCGACGGGCTTGGCCAGGGCGATGCCTTCTTCCTGGATTCGGCGCAAGCATTCGAGCCCGGCCAGAACGCCGGTCGAGCCATCGAATTTCCCCCCGTTGAGGACGGTGTCGATGTGGGAGCCGACGAGGATGACCTTTCCTCCCTCACCCAGCCGGCCAAAAATATTCCCCGCCCCATCCTGACGGAAGCACAGGCCAGCTTGGCAGATTTTTTCTCTGAGCCACCGCCTGGCTTCGAAGTCTGCCTGACTGAAGGATGGCCGCGAAATCCCGCCCCGCGGGTCGCGGCCAATCTGGGCGAGGACCTCTAAGTCGTCCTTCAGGCGCTTGAGGTTCACCCCGACAGCCATGGGTTTTTCAGCCCAGCAAGGCTTTCATTTCCCGAACAGCCTGGGTGATGCCGACCACAGCCGCCCTGGCCACGATGGAGAAGCCGATGCTGAGCTCTTCGATCTCCGGGATCGCCACGATGGCCTGGACATTCCGGTAATCCAGGCCGTGACCGGCGTGGACTTCAAGCCCGAGCTGTCGTCCCAGAGCCGCTGCCTTCTGGATCTCGCCGAGGGCTTTCTCGCGGCGCGGCCCGGGCTTGAGTTCGGCGTACTTCCCTGTGTTAAGCTCGATGAGGTTAACGCCGAGTTCAGCGCAGGTTCGGATTTGTTCGGCGTCAGGGTCAACGAAGATACTGACGCGGATTCGGGCTTTGAGGAGGTCGCCGATAAACGGTCCGAGATGTTTTTGACCGGCGACGACGTTCAGGCCTCCTTCGGTGGTCAGTTCTTCGCGACGCTCGGGAACCAGGGAGGCAACATCGGGTTTGACTTTCCGGGCGATTTTTTTCATCTCTTCTGTGGCCGCCATCTCCAGGTTGAGTTTTGTTTTGACGACCTGGCGGAGCAATCTTAGGTCTCGCTCCTGGATGTGGCGTCGGTCTCCCCGGAGGTGAACGACAATTCCTTCCGCCCCCGCCTGTTCAGCCAAGAGGGCGACGAGCACAGGGTCCGGCTCATCGCTCAAGCGCGCCTGTCGGAGGGTGGCAAAATGGTCGACATTAACCGCCAGTCTCATCTTGAGCTCCTTATCCCAAGTATTTGGCAATGACACCGGCCATCCGGCGGGCCAGGCCCTCCACCAAAGTTTCATCCTCTCCTTCAACCATGACCCTTGCCACCGGCTCAGTTCCGGAGTAACGGACGTCGAGGCGGCCAGTGTCAGCCAGGGTTTGCCTGACTTCTTCCATAACGTCGAGGATTTCTGGAAAAAGGCTGAAATCTTTTTTCTCCTTGACCGGGACATTGCAAAGAACCTGGGGGAAGGGGTGAAGCCCGCTGGCCAGCTCGGAGAGGGAAGCCCCTCGCTCGAGCATGACATCGAGCATTCTGAGGCTGGTGAGCAGGCCATCGCCGGTCGGGCAGTCATCGAGAAAAATCGTGTGTCCGGACTGCTCGCCGCCAAGGTTTGAGCCAATCTCGAGCATCTTTTCGAGGACATATCGGTCACCAACCCGAGTTCGAACAAGCTCGAGGCCCATTTCCCGCAATGCCTTCTCGAGCCCCATGTTGCTCATGGTCGTGGCGACGACCTGGCTTCGCCTGAGCAGATTTTTCTCTTTCATGTCGCTGGCCTGGACGAAAAGGGTGTGGTCGCCGTTGAGGACTGTTCCTTTTTCATCCACCCAGATGGCCCGGTCAGAGTCGCCGTCAAAAGCAATGCCGAGGTCAGCCCCATCGGCCACAACTTTCCGCACGAGCCCTTCGGGGTGAAGAGAGCCGCAGCCGAGGTTAATGTTCTTTCCGTTCGGCCGGCAGTGGATAGCCGTGACCTCGAAGCCCAGCTCGGAAAAGAGCCGGGGCGCAATGGCCGAGCTGGCGCCGTTGGCACAGTCGATGACGAGGCGGAGGCCTTTTCCCTTTGCCCGACCCCGAAATTTTGTGGCCAGGAATCGCTCGTAGTCTTCAAGGAGCGTCGGGTCGGGCGAAACGCCCGGGCTTTTCCTCTCAGGCCTGGCTTTTCCCGAGGCCATGGCTTTTTCGAGCCTGGCTTCCCATTTCTCGGGAATCTTGAGTCCCAGGGGCGAGAAGATCTTGATGCCATTATCCTGGTAAGGGTTGTGGGAAGCAGAGATGACGATTCCGGAGGAGAAACGATGCTTTCGGGTCAGGAAAGAGACGGCTGAGGTGGGAATAACGCCGGCGGAAACAGCTTCTCCACCGCCAGCCTGGATGCCCAGGAAAAGCATTTTCTCTATCCACAACCCAGATTCCCTCGTATCGCGGCCGATGACAACCCGCGGCGGCAGGCTTTCGTCCTGGAGCATCTCGACCAGTGCTTTTCCCAGGACAAAGATAGTTTGATGGTCAAGGGGATACTGACCCGCTATCGCCCTGATCCCGTCTGTGCCGAAAAGCTTACTCATCTTTTCTTTTTGGTCTCCGGCGTGGCTGGCCGCTTTTGCTCTTCGAGGAGAAGGCGGACCTGGACTCGACTGCGCGGCACAGCCAGCCTCAATTCTGGCCGCGGAAGAATCAAATCGGCCTCGAGAATTGTCGATTGGTCAAGGCCGTCGACGTTGATGGGAGCTGTCGTAATCTTGTCCTTCTCCCGCACTTTACTCTCCGGCCCTTTAACAGAAACCCGCTGGGGGATGACATCGATTTTGGCTATCTGGTATCCCTCTTTTACCTGCCCGATGATGTTGGGGACGATCTCCAGGAGAGCCTCCTTGGTTTTTTCGAGCGTGAGCCTGACTTTGTTGGGCGTGATTCTGACCACTTCAGCGCCGGGAGGAAGGCTGATCATGGTCTCATGGAGGGGATACTCTTGCTGGAAAATCGTCGCCTTTTCCAGGTTGAGCTTGACATACACGTTGGCGGAGCTGATCTCATTGATCAGTCGATTGGGGGCCCGGATGGTAACATCGACGGTCGCCTCCGGCTTCTCGACGAGCTCCATATCGGCCGGGATATTGCGTGTTTCCAGGGGGATAGTCAAAGTTTTTTCAGAGTAGATTTTTTCCTCCGGAATGAAGGAAATCCAGAGGAGAAGCGCCAGGAGAAGAGAGAAGAGTTTGAGCTCCCAGTTGCGGAGAAGAAGGTTGCGGACGCGTTTCCTCATTTTATCCTAAGTACTGAAGGAGCAGTTCCTTGAGCTGATCCTTATCCTGAACCCTCGTCAGGCGCCCCTTGATGGCCAGGGAGATCGTTCCCGTCTCTTCAGACACGACGATGACCGTCGCGTCCGTTTCCTGGGACAATCCGATAGCGGCCAGATGCCTGGTCCGGGCTAAGAATTCCTCGCCCAGGTTATGGGAAGCAGGTAGCGGCAGGAGACACCCAGCGGCCAGGATTTTGTTTCCTTGGATGATGATGGCGCCGTCGTGGAGAGGGGAGTGGGGGAAAAAGATGTTGACAATCAAGTCTTTGGACAGAGCCGCATCGAGCTTGGTTCCTCGGTCCGAGTAGGTCTTGAGGGAAATCTCCTTCTCGATGGCGATAAGGGCGCCGATTTTCTTCATGGACAGGTACTCGACGGCCAGAAAGAGGTCATCCAGCTTTTCTTCGAGCGACCGCAGCGTGAGCGGTCGACGGAACGTCCGGGAACCCAATCCCGTCAGGAAGCGGCGGATTTCCCCCTGGAAGAGGACGATGATGGCGATGATCAAGTAGGTGGTGAAACTCTTGATGAGCCGGTGGGAAACGACGAGTTTGCCCCAACCGGTGAGCAGGTAGAAGAGCCCGATGATGGCGATACCGATGGCCATCTGGTAGGCTCGCGTGTCCTTGATCAGCCGGAGGAAAGAGTAGAGGATGAAGGCGACGAGCAGGATGTCGAGGACATCGGCCAGTGTCATTCTGGCAAGGGCATTGACCACATCAGTGAACATAGGGAGTTTGCGTTCCTTTCGGTGACCCGGATGACCTTGTTCTTCCCAGGATGGCCTCGGCTACGGTGACGGCTCTTTTGATGGCCGGGAGGTCATGAACACGGAGAAGGGAAGCGCCCCGCTCCAAGGCGAGGACGGCGGCAGCGATCGTCCCCTCCAGTCTTTCGCTTGGTTCCAGGTTGAGGATTCGGCCGATAAAGGATTTACGCGACACGCCGACAAGCACCGGCCGGCCGAGCTCCCGAAAAGAGCTGAGGTTTTGGAGAAGAAGGAGATTATGGTCGACCGTCTTTCCGAACCCGATACCGGGGTCGATGACCAAGCACTCCCGGCGAATACCCGAGGCGAGGGCCGCCTCCATTCTTTCAGCCAGGAAGTCTTTGACCTCGGCGACGACATCCTCGTAATGGGGGTTGATCTGCATCGTCTTGGGCGTGCCCTGCATGTGCATGAGGATGAGGCCGGCGCCGCTACCGGCAACGAGGGGGAGCATCCGCGGGTCAAAACGGCCAGCGCTGATGTCGTTAACGATGGATGCGCCCGCGGCGAGGGCTGCTTCGGCCACCTCGGCCTTGGTTGTATCGACGGAAATCAAGGCATCGGTCCTTTCTCGTAAGGCGGCGATGACGGGCACGACCCGGCGTTTTTCTTCTTCAGCTGGCACAGGGTCTGAGCCAGGGCGGGTGCTTTCGCCGCCGACATCGACGATGTCGGCTCCGTCGGCGACCAGGCTCAAAGCCCTCTCGATCGCCCGAACCGGGTCGAGATAGAACCCGCCATCGTAGAAGGAATCGGGCGTGACGTTGACAACCCCCATGAGCCAGGTTCTCTGGCCCAGGAAAAAAATTTTGTCCTTAGCTTGGAATTGGAATGTCTCTCCCAACGCTCACGCTTTCACGAATCCAGGTTTATCCAAAGGCTTAATCTCTTGGCCTTCCTTGCCTTTTTCGACTTTTAGCTCAGCCGTGGCGGCCTGAGCCTTGTTGCTCCTTTTTTTAGCCGGCGGCTTGAGGACTTTGCTCTTCGTCTTCTTGAGCCCGGCGATCTTCTCTATCTCGTCCGAATCCAGAATTTCTTTTTCCAGCAGCGCCTTGGCGATCCTCATCAGCTTGCCCCGGTTCTTTTCCAGCAATTCCTTGGCTCTGTTGTAGCTCTTGGTGATGATCTTTTTCACCTCCTCGTCGATGAGCTCGGCTGTTCGCTCGCTGAAGTTCTTGTTCATGGCCAGGTCCCGGCCCAGGAAAATCAAATCATCACGCTCCCCGAACGTGAGCGGCCCAAGGTCCGACATCCCCCACTGACAGACCATCTTGCGGGCAATTTCTGTCGCCTTCTCGAAATCGCTGGCCGCGCCCGTCGTCGTCTTGCCGAGAAGCAGGGTTTCAGCCACCCGGCCGGCCAGGAGCACCGAGAGCTGGGCCTCGAGATAATCTTTACTGTAAGTGTAGCGGTCGTCGAGGGGAAGTTGCTGGGTTACGCCCAAGGCCAAACCGCGCGGGATGATGGTGACCTTATGGATGGGGTCAGCTTCCGGAATCAGCGCCGCGACCAGGGCGTGCCCGGCCTCGTGGTAAGCGGTACTCTTTTTTTCCTCTTCAGAAATGATCATGCTTTTTCTTTCCACCCCCATGAGGACTTTGTCCTTGGCTGCCTCAAAGTCCTTCATGGTCACCTTTTCCTGGCCGTTCCTTGCGGCCAGAAGCGCTGCTTCGTTAACCATGTTGGAAAGGTCGGCCCCGCTAAAACCCGGGGTGGAACGGGCCAAAATTTTAAGGTCAACATCCTTATCGATGGGGATCCTGCGGACGTGGACCCGGAGAATCTCTTCCCGGCCCTTAACATCGGGCATGTTGACCACGATCCGACGGTCGAATCGTCCCGGTCGGAGCAGGGCACTATCGAGGATATCCGGACGGTTGGTCGCGGCGATGAGGATGATGCCTTCGTTGGAATCGAAACCGTCCATTTCAACAAGGAGCTGGTTCAGGGTTTGTTCCCTTTCATCGTGACCGCCGCCCAGGCCGGCCCCACGCTGGCGTCCGACGGCGTCGATTTCGTCGATGAAGATCAGGCAAGGAGCGTGCTTTTTCCCCTGTTCGAAAAGGTCACGGACGCGGGAAGCGCCAACGCCGACGAACATCTCGACGAAATCGGAGCCGCTGATGGAGAAAAAGGGCACGTCCGCTTCGCCGGCCACCGCCCGGGCGAGAAGAGTTTTTCCCGTCCCTGGCGCTCCAACGAGCAGCACCCCCTTGGGGATTCTCCCGCCCAGCCGTTGAAACTTTTGCGGGTCCTTGAGGAAATCGATAATTTCCTTAAGCTCTTCCTTGGCTTCTTCCACTCCCGCCACATCCTTGAAAGTAACTTTTTTCTGCGTCCCGGAGAACAAGCGGGCTCGGCTCTTGCCGAAAGAGAGGGCCTTGTTGCCGCCAGCCTGCATCTGCCTCATGAAAAAAATCCAGAAGAGGATGAGGAGGATGATGGGGAACCAGGTAAAAAGATAGGTGAACCAAGGGCTCCGGCTCGTATCCTTGACCGTGATGATGACCTGGTGCTCGCGCAGGATTTTGACCAGGTCATCAAACTGGGAGGGAGCAATGGTCTTGAAGCTCTCCCCCTGCCGGTACTTCCCACGAATCTGGTTGCCGGTTATGGTCACTTCCTCGACTCTGTTTGCCTCGACATCGCTCAGGAACTGGCTAAAATTGATTTCCTGCTTGACCAGGCCAGGAGTCTGGAGAAGACTCCACAAGAGGATGATGAGGACGCCGGCCGAAATCCAGAAGACAACGTTCTTGAAGGATCTATTTTTTTTACGCGGCATGGTCTTCTTCCTTTTTGGCTTTTTTATTTTACCATGTTTCAAGGCGCTTGAACAGAGCTATTTTTGTCCCCGAAATTGCCGATCAAAGCACCCGACGGGTCCTGTCGTGGTTCACCCCCGGCCAGGCTCGGAGTTGGGATTGCGAAGCCAGCTCGTTTCCCCAGCGAGGAAACTCGCTCCGACTCAGCCTTCGCTCTTCTCTCGCCTGGCTCGAGAAACCATGCCCGCTCAGGCTTCGACGGGCTTTCTCACCCAAACTCCTCGCCTGTTCCCCCTTGGCATCAAACGCTCGGGTCGGCGTTCCGAGACGCTATCGAGGGTTTGTTTTTTATTTATTAACCACCCCTACCCCTCCTAGGGAATTAGGAGGGGAACAATGGTCAGCGTCTCGGGTAAGGTCGGCCCCCCGAACCACGCCACCCCTCGGGTGCACTCGCTATCGTGATAATTTGTCACAAGATCAAGCACTTTCGCTTGATGATAATTTTCTATCGGCAAATCAGGGTTTGTCCCAAAGGAACAAAACGTTAGGGGTATTGAGATTGCGCGGCCTGGAGCCGCACCCGGCCCAAAGCCACGGGGAACCAGTCCCGTCGGTTCCGCCGGCCCGGGCTCGGCATGAAGTAACTCGAAGTCACGCCACGATTTCGCATATCGGCACTTTGGAGGAAGAAAAGCTGCGCTTTCCCCCTTCCAGCGTTCGCTCCCCTCCCTGCCTCCCCCTCTCGGGCTTGAGCCCTCCGACCAAGGGGTGGAAACCCCTGGAAACAACCTGATTTGCTGGCGAAAATTGAAATCTCGCTCGATTCGCCCTTCGTTAGATTTTTTTGGTCATGAGGAGAGCGATACTTTGAGTTTTTTTCGGTAGCGCCTGGCGATGTCCAGAGCAATCCGGCCCACTTCGACAGCGTCTTTCCCCAGGACGACGAAGAGCGGTTCTTTGCCCATCCCTTCGTTCTCGTAGAAGAGCCTGGGCACGCCACCGCATGTTCTTACAAGGTAACGGAGCTTCCACGGCATCGAGCCCTTTTCCTGGCGAGCGGCGTGCTGTGGCTCTTGACGGCGGTCGATGAGGCCGAAGGTCAATCCCTTCTCTTGGCCATATCGTTTGGCGACCTGAATGATCGCCGCGTCGCACCTGAAATTGATGCCCGCGAGGATAGCTGGGTCGTAGCGCCGCGCTTCGAGGATGAGCCGAGCCATGTGGTCAGACGCTCCCCACGCCGGGAGTCCGGCCGCGTGCGGGTAACCGCCGACGACAGTTATCCGGCCTTCGACTCCAGCCACATCCTGGATTGACCGGGCCAGGGGAAGGGCATAGACCAGGTTGACGCGGACCTCAGGCACGAGAAGGGAGAAGTCACGAGACTTCTGGACCATCGTCAGGGCGGTGACGAGGTTGCCGAGGACAAGGTCCCTTTCTTTGGTTGTGGCTCTCATTCCCTTACCCCTCGAGTGTGCTGAAATAAGCGGCCCAGAAGGGGTCGACCTTAACGGGCTTAAGCTCCTCTTTCCGGCCATCCCGGCGAACAAAGACAAGCTCTGAAGGAGTGAACTCGCCGATATCGAAAGCGGCGATGCCGTTCATCCGCAGTGCCTCCATCATCCGTGGAGCCTTATCGGGCGGGGAGGCGATGACAAGGGTCCCCTCGCTGATGGAAATGAGCGGGTCGATAGCGAAATGCTGGCATACGGCCTCAACCTCTTCGGGCACGACGATTTTATCCTCGTTGACCGTGACCCCGATTCGAGAAGCGATGGCCATCTCGGCGATGCCATTGAGGAGTCCTCCTTCCGTAGCGTCGTGCATGGCATGGGCGTAGGGCGCGGCCGTGAGGGCATCTTTAACGACTGTCATTTCCATCATCAGTTTCTTGGCTTTATTCAAGAGCTTTTCGCCGATGGCCTCGCTGAGTGCTTTTTCTGCTTGATAGGCGAGGATGCCCACGGCCTCGATAGCTGGGCCTTTGGTAATGATAAGGCGGTCGCCAACACGAGCATTATTCGCCGGCGTGAGATGCTCCTTCCGGCCTATGCCGATCATCGTGCAGCCGCCGTTGAGCGGATAGCCGATCCCGGGATAAATGCCCGTGTGCCCGCCGACGATGGCGATACCCAGCTTCTCGCACTCTTCATGGACCTGCTTCCAGGTTGTCTCGAGCACCGAATCCTCTGTTCCGGGCGGGAGCATGAAGCAAATGGTCATGTAGCGCGGCGGCACACCCAGGCAGGCGACGTCGCTGGCGCAGATGTGGACGATGGCCCAGCCGAAGAAGGGCATGATCACTGGCATGCCAAAAGTCGGGTCCTCCTTGACGACCATGACCAGGTCGTCGGTGAGTTCAACCACCCCGGCGTCCACACCATGTTGCGGTCCGATGAGCACGCTCTTGTCTTTTTTGCCGAGATGAGGATAAATGATGGTGTCGAAAGTTTCCTTGTCCACTTTTCCGATATGAGGCAGCATCTTTTCCTCCACTCTTCGTTATTTTAAAGCAAAAGTAGTCGATAGGGAATACAAATCCGAAGGAACAAACTTTTGAAGTGAAGCCGCTATGCACTGGCCTCCGATATTGGGCGACCAGAGCCACCCTTTTCTTCCCTTGACACGGCGCCTTGCTTCGGATAAACGAAGGGAAGAAGGCTGGCCATGAACCTTGCCGCTTTCGACCTGGCCATCGTCGCGCTTTATCTTGTCCTGGTGGCCTTGGTGGGATTCATCATCCGGAGCCGGGCGACAAAAAAGCTCGACTCCTATTTCTTGGCCGATCGCAATGTTCCCTGGTGGATGCTCGGCCTGGCCGGCTGTTCGAGCTATATCGATATCGGCGGAACAATGGCCATGGTCGGGGCTCTTTTTTATCTTGGCCTGAAGTCGGTCTGGGCCACCCATATCTTCTGGGGCTGGTTCATCATCTGCTTTTATATGGCCTTCCAGGCTAAATGGATCCGCCGCTCCGGCGTCATGACGTTTGCTGAGTGGAATGCCACCCGCTTCGGCTCGAACCGCGATGCTGAAGCAGCCCGGCTGGCCGCTGCCATCTTCCTTTTGGTCCTCATGGTCTTCAACCTCATGTACATCGCTGTCGGCACGGGCAAGTTCGCTGAGGAGTTCTTGCCTCTGTCGCGCTGGCAATCGGCGCTGGTCGTTTTTGCGGTCGTGGGCATCTACGTCATTCTCGGCGGTTTTTTCGGTGTCATCCTGACGGATATTCTCCAGACGCTTCTCATTGCCGTGGGTGCTGTCATCCTTGCCACGATGGTGTTCAAGGGTGGACCGGCGCAGAATTTTCTGGCTGGCCATGACCCGGGCTGGACGTCTCTCGCGCCGGCCTGGCGGCTCTGGCCCTCCTTCTTGGAGACGACACCGCCAAGTTACCAGCATTTTTATTGGTTTGGTCCCATCCTTCTCTCCGGTTTCTTGTGGTGCATCTTTCGAGTTCTGGCTGGCCCCAATGTCTGGGACTTCCAGTTCTTCTTGACCACGCGCTCGCCGCGCGACGCTGCCCTGGCCGGTGGAATGTGGACGGTCGGTTACACGCTGCGCTGGATTATCGGGTGTGCTTTCATGGTCTTGGGAATCCTCTACCTTGGCACCGAAGCTGGTTTTGACGCCGAGAAAATCATGCCGCTGGTACTTAAAAAGCTCCCGCTCGGATGGCGTGGCTTGTTCATGGCCATCTTGCTGGCGGCTTTGATGTCGACGATGAGTGCGATGGTCAATGTGACCAGCTCGGTCGTGACCAACGATTTCATCAAGCGGTACGTTCGCCGTTCCTTCACCCAGAAACAACTGGTTCGGCTGGGACAGCTGGCCTCAGCCGCCGCGCTTGGACTGGGGTTTGTTTTTAGCCTTTCTTTTTCCCACATCGTGACGGCCTGGGAGACGATGATCTTCATCTGGGTGACGGTAATCCTTGTCCCGGCGACGCTCCGCTGGCACTGGTGGCGCTTCAGCGCCCGCGCCTTCGTCTGGAGCATGGGCCTTTCCGCCGTGTTTGTAGTGGCGCGGAAGTTGATGGTCAGTGGTTTGGCGGCAGCGTCTTCCCTTGCTCTGGATACAGGATTATGTCTGGCCACAACGCTCGTCGTCGCCTCCCTGAGTCGGCCGACTGAGATGGATGTTCTCGTCCGTTTCTACGCTCGCGTGCGGCCGTTCGGGTTCTGGGGCCCGGTTCGAAGGGAGGCGGCGAGGCGCGGCTTAGTCCCGCCAAGAGACCCGATACCAGCTATCGATGCCGGCAATGGCCTTTTGACCGCCGTCTTCCAGTTTTCGCTGGCTCTCGTTCCTTTCTATATGTTCCTCCGGCGATGGCGAGCTTTTTCCCTCTGGCTGGCTGTTGCCTTAGCGCTCTCTCTCGTTCTCTATTTTACCTGGTACAAGAACCTTCCCTCGAAGGAGGAAGTCTGAGCTGTGAGAAGAAAGAAGCCGCGGCTCCACCTTATTTTAAACGCTCATCTCGACCCTGTCTGGCAGTGGCAATGGGAGGAGGGCGCGGCCGAGGCCGTGGCCACTTTCGGCCAGGCCGTGGCCATTCTCCGGGAGCACCCCCGGGTCATCTTCAACCATAACGAGGCGCTCCTCTACGAGTGGGTGGAGCTGTACGAGCCGGCGCTTTTCCGGGAGATCCAGCGGCTGGTGAGGGAAGGCCGCTGGGCGGTCAGCGGGGGCTGGTATCTTCAGCCCGACGTTAACTTGCCGGGGCTCGAGTCCCTCGTCCGCCACATCCTCGTCGGGCGGCGCTACTTTTGGGAGAAATTCCGCGCCCGGCCGAAAGTGGCCTATAACTTTGATTCTTTCGGGCATAGTGGCGGCTTGCCCCAGCTACTCCGGCTGGCGGGCTACAGGATGTACATCCACATGCGTCCGCAGCCCGATGAGCTCAGCCTGCCGGCCGACCTTTATCGCTGGCAGGGAGTTGATGGCTCTGAGGTTCTTGCCTTGCGTATCAGCGTGGGTCTCTATCATACCGAAAGGGATAACATCCATAACCGGCTGAAAGAAGCCCGAAACCTGGCTTTGAAGCTCAACCGGGATGTGCCAGTATTCTGGGGCTTGGGAAACCACGGCGGCGGCGCCACCCGCGAGGATATCGAAAGAATCGAGGCCTTCGAAAAGGAGGAGAAACGCGTCGACCTTGTCCACAGCACCCCCGATAAGCTCTACGAGGCGCTGCGCGAGGAAGGCCAGCGAGCTCCGGTTTTCCGCGGCGATTTGCAACGGGTTTTTACCGGCTGCTACAGCTCTTTATCCCGGGTTAAGCGTCGAGCCGAACAGAGCCTCGGTGGGCTCGTTCAGGCAGAAACTCTACGGGCGGCCTCGTGGTGGCTCGGCGGACAGGCATATCCGGCCGAAGAGCTGGAGGAAGCATGGCGGCTTCACCTCGTCAACGATTTTCATGATATTTTGACCGGGACATGCATTGAGCCAGCCGAAAAAGATGCCCTCGATTTCTACGGTGCCGTCGAGGCGACGACGAGGAAGCTGCGACTCGGGGCCGCGGCGGCCATGGCCGGAAGATCCGAGAAGACGACTTTTTGCCTGGGGCGAGCTTGGCCCATCGTTGTCCTCAACGCCAACCCTTCTTTGACCTGTGTGCCGATAGAGGTTGAGAGCATGGCCGATTATCGTCCGCTTCCCGGAGGGAAGTGGCGGCTTCGTCTCTATGACCTTGAGGGAAAAGAAGTCTGTTCTCAGGAAGAGCAGCCCGAAGCGATACTTCCTTTCAATGATTGGCGGCGAAAACTTTGTTTCCGCGCCGAGCTTCCTGGCGTGGGCGCATCTTTTTTTGTGGCGGTAGCGGAGCCCAAGATGAAAGAGGAAGACGAAGAAGGAGCCAAAGAAGAAAGGAAGGAAGGGAAAAGAGAAGACGAAAGAGAAAGAGCAGAAGGAAAGGGGAGCTCGGCGCCAGAGGAAGCTAAATTTTACTTAAAATATAGATTCGATAGGAATAGTGGGCTTATCGACTGGCTTGATGCTGGCGCTGGCCAGTCTCTTCTCCGCGGCCTCCTTTTCGAGCCGCTCGCCGTCAAAGATACCGGCGACTCGTGGGGAACAGGCTGCTGGAGATACCGGGATGTTGAAAGCCGTTTCAGGCTGGTCGCTCAGAGTCTCCGCACCATCGCTCATGGTCCCATCCGGACGATTATCGAGTCTGTCCTCAGTAACGGCCGAAGCAAAATCATCTTCCACACCATCTTCTACCCCGATTGGCCTGTCCTTGAGTTCAAGCTCCGCATTCACTGGAACGAGGAGCGCCGGATGCTCAAGCTGGCTGTGCCGACAGCTCTTGTTTCCCCTTCTCTTCTCGTCGAAGTTCCCGGCGGTGCCATGGCCCGGCCCGCTGACGGCGAGGAGCACGTTTTTGGCCGCTGGGCTATGGTTCGTGGCCAAATGGGTGGTCGGGAAATGGCCCTGGCTGTTATCGGCAGCGGCCAGCATGGCCTCGACTTTTCACGAGGGGAGCTCCGGGTTTCGTTGCTTCGCAGCGTCGCTTACTGCCATGAACGCGGTTTTCCTCTCTCGAGCTCGCCGGCCCGAAAGTACATGGACCTGGGAATTCACGAGTTCCGTTTGCTCGTCACAGCCGGTGAGGTTCAACCGGTCTTGCACTCTCTGGCTTCTCTGGCTGATTGGTTGAATGCCCCGCCTTTTGCCCTCGCCCATCTTCCCTTTGCTCGAGCCCGGGGTCAGGATAAGGTCGAGCTCTTTTCCCTTGAGCCGAAGAGCATCCGTTTGACGGCGGCCAAGTTGTCCATGGATCGAAGGGCTCTCGTTCTCCGTTTCCATGAAACGACCGGCGAAAAAACCATCGCTCGCTTCAGGCTTCGTCATCCGGCGAAAGAAATTCCTCTTACCTTCCAGCCTTTTGAGCTCAAGACAATCCGCCTCGAGCGGTCAGGCCAATGGCGGGAGGTCAGTTTTGTTCATGAGAAATGAGCCCGCGTTTCGACCAGAAGAAAGCTCGCCCGAGGGAAAGAAAGAAGCGGGCCGAGTGGAGCTGAAGAGGGCCGGGAAGCGAACGGTCTTTTTTCCGGCCAGGAAAAAAGAAAAAAGAGGAAGGAGAAGGAGGATGAAGCCTCGCGAAATCATCAAGGCCATCATCGCCCGCCAGCCCGCCCCGCGCTGCGGTTTCTGGCTGGGGAATCCTCATCCGGATACATGGCCTCTTCTCCACCGTTATTTTGGGACGAGCTCGGAGGAGGAACTCCGCCAGAAGCTCGGGGACGACTTCCGCTGGTTGACCCCACAATACCTCCCTTCGACATACTGCCATCCGGAGGGAAAAGCCATTTTTGACTTGTGGAGGGAAAAAGGGGCCCACGGTCAGGCCGGGCCGTTGGCCGAATGCGAGACGCCGCGCGACATCGACCAATACGACTGGCCTCGCCTCGACTACCTTGATTTCGAGGCGGGCCTGGAAGCGTTGCAAAAGGCTGGCGATGTTTACCGGGCGAGCGGCTTCTGGTGTCCCTTTTTTCATGATGTCATGGACCTTTTCGGCATGGAATCCTATTTCATCAAGATGACGACCCATCCCGGTGTTGTCGAAGCGGTGACCGAGCGCGTTTGCGAATTCTACCTCGAAGCGAACGAAAGGTTTTTCCGCCTGGCCGGTGATTGGATCGATGGTTTCTTTTTCGGGAATGATTTCGGCACCCAGGTTGACCTTCTCATCAGCCCTTCCCAGTTTGAAAAATTTGTTCTTCCCTGGATCTTGAGGTTCAGCCAACAGGGTCACCGGCATGGCTATCAGGTCATCCTCCATTCCTGTGGCTCCATCCATCGGGTCATTGACATCCTCATTGATGCTGGTGTCGATTGTCTTCATCCTCTCCAGGC
>Ga0209102_1000657_pt1 | contig 21602 bp, 19 predicted proteins | sample ConPoolayeHmetaG_FD_185483 | JGI IMG/M metagenome (GOLD analysis project Ga0209102, IMG submission 185483) | Hot spring microbial mat communities from California, USA to study Microbial Dark Matter (Phase II) - Cone Pool mat layer H metaG... ...
CTTGTAAACAGAGCCAATGAATTCTGAACCATTGTCGGTGGTTATCTCTACCTCCCCTAACGGAATCCCGTGCCTCTTAAGCCAGGTTAAAAGGAGAAAGATAAATCTCATGGAGTTTATCACCGATAACTCCCCCGCATAGGCGATAAATGTCGTCCCAGTAACCACATCACGGGTAGTGTATTGATACCTGGGAATTATTCCCCGGTTAATTAGGGGATAAATCTCTATTATATCTCTTAAATGCTTCGTATCCACCTGCCAATAGCGTAAAGGTTTCGCCTTCCTTCGGTATTCCGCTAATTCCCTCTTTTTCTGACATTTTTTCCTCCTCGGCTTTATTAAACCCGCATCCCTTAAAATCCGATAAATAGTAGACACGGAAAGCCTTTCTCCGTACCTTTTCGCTAATTCGATCTGGATTTTCTTTGGTCCAATTCTTGCGTTCAGTTTGTCGTTTGGTTTTCAGAGAGATATGACCAGCTCCTTAACCTCTTCTTTTGTCCGATTGGGAGAGTTTAAGGGTCTTTTGGAGCGATTCACTAATCCTTTCCTCCCTTCCTCTTTGTATCTTTTCCACCATTTCCGGACTGTTTTTGGGGTTGTGCCAACTTCTCTTGCGGTTTTTGCGATGTTAAATTTATTCTCTTTAAGGATTTCAATAAGTCTCTTTCTTACCCGGACCGGGTCTTTTTCATAGCGGATCTTCTCATAATATGTTTCGGTAATAGCCATAGATTACTCCTTTTTGGGAGATTATAGGATTTTAAGAATCTTTTCAAGTCCCGGATCCAAAAGATCTCTCTAGGGTAGATACCATGTCTAGAAACAGTACGTATATATAGTATGCCTCTGGCACAGAATTTGTCTCCCTCTTGATGTATAGTTAAGGAGGATTTATGAAATACTTCTTTTCACTTTTATTTTTAATTGGAGCACTCTTTGCCCAACGGTTTAGGGTTACAAACAACACATCCGACGACTATACCAGCTTGAACAATGCCTTTTCGGTTAGATTCCATAAGGATACTTTGCACATTGTCTATTACACAGATTCTATTCCTTATCAGGGTTTTCACTATTTCAACGTAATATATGCCAAGTCTGTCAACGGTGGCCAAACATTTTCTAAAGTGGTAATTTCCGACCAAACCGATGAGGATGAGGCAGGGACTCCGAGTATAGCCTCTTTCCAATCAGGTCAAACAGTTCACCTCAACATCGCTTATTACGATGAAGATGATGGAGATGAACCTGACGAAGACATTTGGCGTAGGCGTTCTCAGGACAACGGGAGAACTTGGCACACGCGAAACTCCGTTAACAACTCACCAGATATAATCTCCTCCGACCCATCCAATACTGCGGGTCCACACCTAAGCACTGATTCATTTTGTGTACACTATGTATGGATTGAGGAGCCGGGCAAGTCAGTTTTACAACCACCTCAAGAACAAGAGGGGAAAGTTTGTTATATGAGGTCCCGATACCGCATTGATGGTACGGGTGTTGAAAGAAATGACCCGATAAGAAACCTTACTGTATCAGAGGAGGCTTATTTACCTTCGGTTGCCGCATCCCAAAATTTCGTCCATATGGTAAGAGTGGATGACTCTACCGGAGTCTCCCGGATATACTACCGACGCCACACTAACTATGGTGCCGACCCAAATTGGGGACCGGTCCGACTTATAAGTGAGAATATGCCAGCCGGAAGTTATTCCGGAAGACCATGCATCGCTGCCAATTCACCGTATGTGTATGTAGTCTGGGAGCAGTATATTTGGTATACCACTTACTATGCCCCAAATATCTATTTCCGGAGAAGCCCTGACAACGGTGTAACATGGGAACCAGCCTATTCATTGGGTGTTATTATGCTAAATAGGATTTATCCTATATATGCCTATACCCCTTCAATTGCCGTTTCCGGGCCAAATGTCTATGCCGTTTGGCAGGACCGTATTAGATTGGACAGGTATACCCTCTTGGCAAGAAGGTCTACCGATAACGGTCTAAATTGGCTTCAACCGGAAAGCATTGATGGCTACTGGCCAGCAGGCGCAACCGACCCTGAAATGAATCCCTCGGTCGCCGCCGTAGGTAATGTTGCTCACATCGTCTGGACAGATTTACGCCACGGCACCAATAATCCGGAAATCTATTACTATCGTAAAGACTATTCTTCCAATCCGGGTTCAGGTGGTGGGCAAAATCAGTCTGTGCACCCCAATACTCCAGAATTTAATATAGAAGTTAAACCTAACCCTTGCGACCGATTTACAAGAATTAAATTCTCATCAAATAACTTACAACCAGCAACCATAAAGATATACGATGCTTTTGGAAGGCTCATAAATATCCTCGGTAAGAAAAAAGAAAGAGAAGAAGTGATATGGGACAGAAAAGATGCCAATGGGAATGAAGTGAATTCCGGAACTTACTTTATAACCGTGGAAAGCGAAAATTTGAAAAGAATCGCTAAGGTTATAGCGAGATGAATAAAACGGGCCCCGGCAATGAGAGCCGGGGCCCAGTAGCAGACAAAAACAAACTAATGATTATTTATTGACAAATTAAGTTCTTATGATATAATATATAAAATGAGGAAAAGTAAGTATTCTTTTATTACTCTCCTTTTTACCCTCCTATTTCTTCCCTGCCATCTCATTGCTCGGCCGATTCCTTATTTCCTCATTGACACGACCAAGACTCTAACAAGAGAAGGGAGTGGCCAATCTCTCCCTCAGGTAATATTTGATAGTGGGAATTTCGTAGTTGCTTGGTTGGATGGTAGAATGGCTACCCCTGGATTTACCATTTATGGGGCTCGTATTTCTTCGGAAGGAAGGGTAATTGATTCCGTGGGAGTTTTTATTCACGGAGATATAGCGGAAGACCCGGATCGCCTATATTACTCAGATATCGCACTTACGACAAGCGGTAATAATAGTTTAATTTTGGGAAGTTGGTGGCCAAGCGTTGGCGGACCATCAGCGGGAATTACCGGTAGAAGAATTGCGAGAAATATGAGAGTCCTTGATTCAATTCCAATAGAGGTCTCTACTTCTGGCTCTCCTTTCCTGGCAACTTTTGGGGGAGGGTATTACTTTGTTGTCTGGGATGCCTCAAATAGTCTATATGGCCGGAGAATTACCGAAGGAGGCGTATTGGTTGATTCCCAGCCGCTTTTTCTTTATACTTCTCAGGAACCATTGGGTTTTCAACTCACTTCTGATGGTAATAACTATCTGCTTGTCACAACCGAATTTGAAAGATTATTTGGAATATTGATAAATAACCAAGGACAGGTAATTGACACATTTACTATCTTCCGCGTGCCTAAAATTACCAACTCCTCTTCCTCAGAAATTGGACTCACTTATGGCAACAATTATTACTTTGTTTCTTTTTATTATCTTGACTCTATCTATGGAGTAAGGATTAGAACCGATGGTATAGTTATAGATACTACACCAATCGGCATCGCTTCTCTTCCTGTTCTTTACTACAACCGTCTCAATTGTGCTTATGGAAATGGCGTCTATTTAGTAAATATAGCTTTTAGAGATGATTGGAACCGTGTCCTTTACTTTAAGCGAATATCAACTGATGGTCAGGTTCTTGATACTTCGCTCATTCCGATTTTTCACCAATTTCATATTTATGAAGGTAGTGACGAGGAATTTTCTCCTTCCTCGGCCTTTGATGGGAATAATTTTATTGTGGTATGGGAGGATTACGACTGGGATTCTGGCCCCTTTGCGGAGAAGTATATAAGATATTCTCTTGTCACACCGGGGGGTAGAGTTATAAATCCCGGTGGTGTCATTCTCTCTACTGCTATGGGAACCGAGAAATCCCAAGATGCGGCTTTTGATAGCCACAATTATTTAGTAGTATGGACCGATAATAGAAGCATCTCAGAAACTAAATCTGACATCTATGGGCAAATCCTAAATCCAAATGGAACAAATGTCGTTTCAAGTTTTCCCATCTGTAGGCACAGAGCGTCTCAATCAGGACCCCGGGTATGCTTTGGCCGAGAGAACTATTTAGTAGTGTGGTGCGACAATAGAAGTGGTAGTAGCGGGGATATTTATGGACAAATAGTTACACCCACTGGCCAACTCCCTGATACCTTAGGAATACCAATAATCGCCACTCCGGCTGACGAAAGCCAGCCGGACGTGGCCTGGGACGGTAAAAATTTTCTTGTCGTTTGCTCCCACCTTCTCACCGGACGCATATTTGGCGCCCGGGTTTCCTCAGATGGTATGCTACTTGACTCAATCCCCTTTATGATTAATGACACCTTCCCAAGGGCAAACAACCGCGGTCCAGCCGTAGTATCTAATGGCGAAAATTCCCTTGTCGTATGGAGACGACACCGTCCAGGAGAAGAAGCAAATGTCTGGGGGGCTTTTGTTAATAAATATGGACAGGTTCTTAATCATTTCCAGATTTCTTTTGTAGAAAGACTGGAGAATATTTCTCACAGAATGCTGGGGGTTACCACAAATGGTAGTGATTACTTTGTAACCTGGTTTACTTATGGGCTTAATTTCACTCGTCAAACCTTTGGTGCCCGGGTCTCGCAAGAAGGGATAGTTCTTGATAGCCCAAGCATCTATCTCGGTAGTGGAAAATATCCCGCGGTCACATTTGATGGAAGAAATTATATTCTATTGCGAAGGAGAGATGAAAATAGATTGAATATATCTTTCATAAATCAGGAAGGTGTGCCTCAGGATACTAATGGAACAGATATAATTGAAACACCATTTCCCTTAATAACGCGGGTAAACCGGATTACAAAAGGTCCTTCTGACCAGTGCCTCGTTACTTTCGTTACCTTCACGTCGGAACCCTATAATACCCAAAGGGTTTATGGGGCATTTTTCAATAGTTCTGGTCTTGCCGAAAATTCCAAGCAATCGCTTCCGTCTCTTTCTTTCTCTTTATTCCCAACTATTACCCGAAGTACTCTGCTTTTAGACTTAGCAATGAATGAGAAGGGTAAAGTAATGCTCAAAATTTATGGAATTGATGGAAGGCTAATAAAAAATAACCTGTCCATCAATTTAGGTGAGTTGAATCCCGGCAAACACCGCCTTAAATTATGCCTTGCCTCTTTACCGAGTGGTGTCTACTTTTTAAAGATTGAACCCGGTAAAGTAATAAAGAAGTTCATAATCGCCCGCTAAACCAACCAATTCCTTAATTCCATAAGAAATTCTGGTAAATTACATAATACTTAATTGAAATTTAGGAAAAATAAGGGACACATCCTATTTTCTTGAGATATCTGGATTATTATTATGGTATAATGGCATAGAAGAAAAATTAGGATGTATCCCAATTTCTTCTATCCACAACCCTTGCAATCCGAGCCATTAACCATCTTAACGGAAAAAAATATGTCAATAATTTAGGTTATTCCAACTTAAAAATCGCAACGATAATCACCTTGAGTTGTATCCTTACCGCCATCCCCAACCAAGAGGAGATAAGTGGGTCTGCTGGCTAATAATAAACTCTTCTTAAATTGGTTATCAGATAAATCAGAAAAAATTTACCGATTCTTCTTCTTATATTTACACTTCGGATAACCGGAACAAGCGATAAATTTGCCAAATCGCCCCGCTTTTTCTACAAGGTCTTTTCCGCATTCCGGACACTTCTCTTCTAATTTTGTCGCCTCTTCCTTTTTAATAAATTGGCACTCCGGATAGCCCGTACAGCCAATAAAACTTCCCTTCTTTCCTTGCTTTTTCACTAAGGGACGACCGCACTGCGGGCAGGTTTCAGCCAAAATCTCCGGTTTCTCCTTTTTAATATATTTACACTCCGGATAACCGGAGCAAGAGATAAATTTACCGTATCTTCCCCAGCGGTAGGCGAGGCTCCGGCCGCAGAGGGGACATTTCTCCGGCAGTTCTTCCCTTATCCCTTCTTTCATCTTTGAGATGTTATTTTCACTCCGCACCAAATCCTCCTTAAATGGTATCCAGAAGTCCTTAACCACCTCCGGCCAATTTTTATCTTTCGTCTCAATTAAATCAAGTTCCTTTTCCATCTCCCGGGTAAATGCTACTTCAAAGATGTTGGCAAAGTTTTTGATTAAAATGTCGTTAACCAAACGCCCCAATTCCGTAGGACGAAGAAACCCCGTTTGTTTAATAACATATTTTCTTTCAAATAGGGTGTCAACGATTACCGCATAAGTAGAGGGGCGACCGATGCCGTTTGTCTCCAATTTTTTGATTAAACTGGCTACGGTATAACGCGGGGGTGGCTGGGTGAACTTCTGTTCTAAGATTACATCTTTCAAAAAAATCTTCTCACCCTCGGCCAGCGGCGGTAGGATTATCTCTTTCTCCCCTGATGGCCAGACCCTTTCAAATCCATCAAAAATCCTCTTCCGGGAGTGGCAGAAGAAGAGGAAGTCTTCTAAACCAGGAATATCAATCATCACCTTCAACTCCTCATATTCCGAATTGGTCATCTGCGCCGCCACTGCCCGAGCGAAGATTATGCTATATAGATTATACTCATCTTTATTCAGATACTCTTTTATCTTCTCGGGGAGATTCTTTAGGTCGGTCGGTCTAATCGCCTCGTGTGCCCCTTGGGTCTCTTTTTTATCGCGATAAACCCGGGGCTTTTCCGGGAGATATAACTCACCAAAGTTTTCCTTAATAAATTCTCGCTCCTTTGCTAAAAATTCCTCGGCCACTCTGGTTGAATCGGTTCGAGGATAGGTGATGAGACCGACGGTCTCTTCGGCCAATTCGACACCTTCAAATAACCGCTGGGCAATAAACATCGTCTTCTTTCCAGAGAATAAGAAACGTTTGGCCGCCTCTTGTTGGAGGGTAGCGGTAATCAGTGGTGGTAAGGGACTTTTATATTTCTTCTTCATTTCTATTTTACCAATTAAATATTCGCTTGGCTTTCGGATAACCGCCTCTAATTCTTTTGCCCCCTCCATATTTTTTATCCTTTCTCCTTCGGCCTTGGGTCTCAATTGCGCCCTAAATTCTTCTCCTCTTTCGGTTTGGAAAATCCCGTAGATTAGCCAGTATTCTTCTGGGACAAATTCCTCAATCTCTCTCTCCCTTTCAATGATGAGCCGTAAGGCAACACTTTGCACCCGACCGGCGGAGAGGTTATAGTTCTTAAAGACCTTCCAGAGTAGAGGACTAACCAGATAACCAACCAATCGATCCATCACCCGTCTTGCCTTATGGGAATTCACTTTGTTTATATCAATTAGCGTCGGATTCTCAAACGCCTTTCTTATACCATCCTTCGTTATCTCATAAAAGAGAACCCTTTTTATATTCATATGGCCATCAATCTCTTCGGCGATGTGGAAGGCAATCGCCTCTCCTTCCCGGTCGGGGTCACAGCCTAAATAAATCTCATCGGCATCTTTCGCCTCTCTTTTAATCTCCTGAATAATCTTATTCTTCTCTTTTATTATCACATAATTTGGTTCAAAGGAATTGTCAATATCCACCCCTAAATCGTTTTTTGGCAAATCCTTTATATGGCCACGGCTGGATAAGACCTTCATCTTCCCTTTTAATATCTTAGCGATGGTCTTGGCCTTGGTGGGCGATTCAACGATTAAGATTGCCTTAGGCATAATTTTCTAATACCGCCAATAGGTTTTTCATATCTTCGGGTAAGGGCGATGCAAATTCAACATATTTTTTCGTCCGGGGGTGAACAAATCCTAACCTAGCTGAGTGGAGTGCCTGCCGGTCAATGACCGAGAGCATCTTCTGGGCAATCTCGTATTCGCTCTTAGATTTTAAGAGCGAGACAAAAGACCGCCTGTATTCTTTATCCCCGACTACCGGATGACCGTAATGACTCATATGGACCCTAATCTGATGGGTCCGGCCGGTAAGGAGTTTCAGTTTAATATAGGTGGCAATCTTAAATCTCTTTATTAGGGTAAATTCGGTAATCGCCCTTTTTGCCCCAAAGGGTGTGACCGCCATCTTTTTTCTATTTAGACTATCCCGACCAATCGGTGCCTCTACGATTCCTCGGGGCAAAGGGATTTTCCCCCAGACGACCGCAAGATACTCCCGATTAAATCTCCGATTTTCTAACTCCTTACCCAAAAAGGATAATGCCGAATCAGTCTTGGCAAAAACTAAAAGACCGGTGGTATCTTTATCTAAGCGATGAATTACCCCCGGTCTTATCTTTTCCTTTCCCAGCGGTAGATTTTTACAATGGAAAAGAAGGGCGTTGACTATCGTCCCTGATTTATGACCCCGTGCCGGATGAACGATTATTCCCTTCGGCTTATCAATCACAATCAGGTCTTCATCTTCATAGACAATGTTTAATGGAATATCCTCCGGAATAATTTCCAACTCCTTTTCCGCTTCAAACCGGGCAAAGATTTTATCCTGCGGTTTTATCCGATAACTCGGCTTAGCTGGTTTATCATTAACCAGAATCTTTCCCTCCTTGATTAGCCTTATTACCTTATTGCGCGACAAGCCAATTCCGGAGATAAGGAGATACTGGTCAAGGCGCGTGCCGCGCATCTTCTCCGCCACAATCCGCATAAATTCCTTTTCCATAAGGGATAAAATAACGAAATATCAATAAAAGTCAACAAGAAGACTTTTTATCCCCAGAAGGAAAACAAATGGAGATAGAGATAAAGAATCGGCTCCCCAAAGAAGAAGATGACCCCGGTGCCCAGGGATAAAAAACTACCAAATGGTAGATATTCCCCTCTCTTCCATACATTAAAAAAAATTAGCCCGATAGAAATTACTAAACCAAAGAGTGAACTGACAAATATCGTTAGGAGGGTATACTTCCAACCTAATAAAGAGCCAATCATCGCCCCGAGAAAAATATCGCCCGGACCAAGCATCTCTTTTTTCTTCCAGAGAACCCCAAGTGACCTTAAAAGAAAAAGAACCGAACTGCCAACAATTACCCCCAAAACCGAAAAGAGGGGGGTCCGGATATTAAAGAGAAATCCCAAGACGATACCTAAATAGATAAATAGGTCATAGACCAATTTCTCCTGCCAATCAATAAGGCCAATTAAAATGAGCAACGAAAAGTAGATAAGAAGAAAGAGAAGAGAAAGGGATAAGGAAAGCCTTAAATATAAACCATAGAAGACGATACCGGTAATGAGTTCCACCAGCGGGTAAATTAGCGAAATCTTCTTTTGACAATACCGACATCGCCCCCTTAAAATAATATAACTTAATATTGGGATATTATCATAGGGTTTTATCCCTTTTTTACAATTTGGACAGAAGGAAGGGGGAAAGAGAATAGAGATCTTTCGGGGGATACGATAGATAATAACATTTAAGAAACTACCGATTATTAACCCAAAGATAAAAAATAGAAATCCCACTTATTAAACCAAAAAACAGCGAAGAGTGGAGCGGTAGATTTATTCCCTTTTAGCTCTCGGCTGGTATAACCCGTGGTATAATGAAGATAATCAATTCATTCTTCTCTTTTTGGATGCGCTTATGGGTAAATAATGTGCCCAAAATTGGGATGTCGCCTAAGATTGGAATCTTAGTCTTCGCCTCGGTTTCCTGTTCTTTTATTAATCCACCGATAACGATTACCTCGCCATCTTTAACACTTATCTGGGTCTTTGCCTGGCGCTTGGCAATAATTGGCATCTCTTGTTCTTGGGCAATTTTCCATCCAGTAATCGCCTCCACTTTTGTCTCAATCGCCATATTAATCCGACCATCTTCCGTTAGGTGGGGAGTAACTGATAAGCCAATCGGAATAAAGCGTTCCCGCCAACTATAGGTTCGTTCGCGGGTCTCCGGATCAACCCTGACCTCTAATAATGGGACCGAGACCCCCATCTGGATATCTGAGGTCTGATTATCCAGGGTTAAACTCTGAGGATTGGCTAAGAGTTTCGCCTTGCCTCGGGAACTGAGTAAATCAAGGGCCGCCGACATCTGATTGAAGGTAATCTTGCCCAAAATCATCTCATTAATCTTAATTGGGAGGGCAAATTCTTCCCCAACCTTTGGTAGGTCGGCAATGGCGGCAGCTCGGATTGACCAATCAATCCCATAGATATCATCAGCGCTCATCGTCGTCTCAATAAATTTTGCCTCAATGGCAATCTGCGCCGGGGGCTTATCTAATTCCTTAATCAGGGCATCAATCTTAGAAAGACGGTCGGGAAAGTCGGTGACAATTAAAAGAGAGGTTCGTTTAGAACCACCACCTTCACCCACCCGACGGTAACTCAATTCCACCTTTCCCTTTTCCGAGAGCGCCCTCTCTATTGCCTTCTTAGCGTCATCGGCTTCTAAATCATTTAGGGTATAGACCTTAGTAACCAGTTCGCCCTCAATATCTTTTTTCCGCGGTTTGATCATTATTACCCCTTCACCTAAATCTACGGCATTACAATCCACTGACTTTAAGAGGGCATCTAGGGCAACCGGAAAGGGCACCTTCTCCAAACGCATAGTAATTACTCCCTTCACTTCGGGTGAGGATACAAAGTTGACATTAAAGAGGCTGGCTAACATTCGTAGGACATCAATGATATCGGCATTTTTCACATCCAGGGTAACGGTCTTAACCTCTTCTTTCTTTTCCGGAACAATGCCAAATGGTTCATCGGTGATATCCAGATAAACGAAGTCTTTTTCCCGCCGACAGTGATATTTATAAAGTCCTTTTAGAAATACTTTAATCCGAACAATCATCGGTTCTTCTTTCCACTGTGTCACTTCTATTTTCTTCACCGGCGGTAGATTGACGTTCAGGGTCTCAATTTCTATCTTATTGGCCGCATCAAATATATCCATAATAATCATCGGTGGTTCTTCTTGGTAGAAACTTCCGATATTCGGTGAGCCAGTCGTTGTGACCGTAATCCGGACCGCGCCAGAAATCCGGTCAATATTGATACTTTTTGCCTCTTTTTCGGCAAAGAGGCAGGAGGCCGAGATTATTAAAAAGAATAAGAAAATTTTTTTTATCTTTTTCATTCTCCTCTCCTTTTAATCGTTTCTATTCTCCTAAAAGAAGGGTAAATCTTCTCCCCCCCTTCTCAACTACTACTTTATCCTTTTCAATCGCCACGACCTTCTTACCGGCTATCTCATCACCAACCGCTAAAATTTGGTCGTTAATCAAGGCATAAGACCGACTCTCGGAAATGGTGATGGCGGTTAGCCTTAGGTCCTTAATTTCCGAAATTGCGGAAAATTCTCGCACGAATGGGTCTTCTCCCCATTCTTCTTCTGGTTTCTCCTTAGCTAACGCGCTGGGTGGCTTGGCCACAGGTATTTCTTTTCTTACCTCTGGTTTTATCTCCTTCTCGCCCGGTCCCCCTTCTAACCTTTGTTCTTTTGTCTCTTTCTTATCTTCGGGCTTAGTGATTGATACTTCTTGGGTCTTCTTTACCGGGCGTTCCTTTTGGACCAACCGGCTCGTTTTTCTTTCGGAGATTTTTGATTTTGGTTTTCCCCGAAAGATGGTTAAGAGAAGAACTGCGATTACCACTACAGCTAAGATGATTACCAGCCGCTGACGCATTAGCACCTCCTCCTACGTTATTATTCCGGCCACCAAGGGTGCGGAAGATAGAAAGAGAAAAGTGGTCTTTTTAATTCTACCCTTGGTGGTTTTTCGGATATATTTCTTTCTCTCTTAGACATAGAAATGCGCAACGCCCCTCCGGTTACGGAGAAGGTGGGGCGACACTCTCGCCCACCTTAACCTGTTTGGTTTCACCTTGATATTCAATGGTTATTCTATCCTTCTCAATCTTCACAATCCTTCGTCCTTTAATCTCATCATTTACTTTCATCGTCTTGCCATCAATTATTACATAACCTCCGGTCTCGCTGTAAAATATCGCCTGTAAAACATTCAACCCGACACCTTTCTTTTTTCCGCTTTTACCGCGCAGCGCCTTGCGCCGCATCCGCTCTTCCAGTCTTCTCCGTTTTCTCTCCTCTCGTAAACGTTTCCTTTCTTCCCGCTTCCGCTTCCTCTCTAATTTCTTTTCCTCCGCGGTCATCTTTTTTTCCTTAGTTGACAATCCACCAACTTTCCTTCCGGTCTTTCGCCTCGGCGCCAGGGTATCGGTTGTCGTCTTCTTTCCTTTCGTTACTGGCCTCTTTGGCTTAAATGCCACCTGATAACCAATAAAGAGCAATAAGCCAATGACAATTAAGATAATTATTCCTCTTCTCACATTAGCCTCCGGCCAAAAAGGCTTGACGAATAGATATTTATTAAAAGGCGGGCTTCAATTGCCGGACGAATTTCCGACTTTCCGGTCATCTCTATCTCATACACTTTAATATAGAAGGGAAAGTCCTTTAACGATTCAATGAACCTTCCGATATCTAGGTATTTGCCCTGGCAGGTGACTTCAAAGGGTATTGGCCTAATTGGTGTCGCCTCGTTTTCTTGTAAAAGGAGGGTATCCAGTCCTGGTGGTCTTATTGTGAGGAATCGCACCTCATATTTTTGCGCCTCGCTTGCTAATTTTTTGGTTAGTTCTAAGGCATAGTCGCGCGCCGTCACCTTTTCAATAAATTGCTGGTTGGCCTCTTCTAATTCTTTAATCTTTAGTTTCAGTCTCTCAATCTCACGCCCCAAGGCTCTTATCTCGGTTATTCGGGCCTGAACCTGTTTAATTTTATTATGAACCGCTAACCGGGAGGCAATACGCGGTCGGTAAAGAAAGATTAGGAAAAAGAGGAAAATAATTATAATCCCAACTATCCCAATGATTAAGATACTCCTTCCTTTGAGTGTCATAGTTTACTCCGGTTCACATTCTAAGGTAAACTCTAATACATTTTCTCCTTCCCAGGAAGACTTTGTCTTATTAACCAGTTTCACATTCTTTAAGTTCTTGCCTAATTCAAGTTTAACCAAAAAAGAGGAAAGGTCAATCTCTTGAAATTCCGCTGGACCAAAAACATTTCCCGCCAGTTTTATATTTCGCAGTCCAGTAAAGACGAGGCGTGTAATTTGAATATTAGGAGGAACCTCCCGACTCAAATATTTTAAGAGCGGAACTACTACCTCTTCAGTGCCCACAATCTCCCGTAAGAGTTTTCCTCTGGCCTCTAATTCCGAGACGCGCTGGACAAGAGCTGTATGTTGCTGCGCGACCCTTTCTTCTTCTCTCAATTCCTTTTCGTATTTTTTTAGTTGGCCGCGTTGTAGGACCTCCTGGGTTGTTAGAAATAGGTAGATTATAATAAAAAGCGGGATTGTGACCACACCCATAGCCGATACTAAACCGATATCCCTTTTATAGTAACGTTTGGCTTTTAGGTCCTCGGGTAATAAATCGACCATCTTATGGTCAAAATGCAATCCTAAAGCGGCAACCAGCCGATGGCCAATCTCTTCTTCGGGTGTCGTGCCTGGTTTGTATAAGTTATGGGTCTTAAACGGATCAAAGATTTCGGTCGGGATTTTTAATTGCGCCTCAATATATTCTCTTAAACCCTTTAACTTTGCCCCGCCACCGCAGAGTAAGATACGAGAAATCATCGGCACATTAAACTCCCGTTTATAGTAGTCAATACTTCGGTCAACCTCGGCCAAAAATCGCTCCAGCGCTGTTCTCTGCAAAGCAAAAAGCCTCTTTACCTTTATTCCGGACGGCAGCCTTTCTTCGGAATCCTCCGAGGGAATGCCGTATTCCTTTTTATAGATTTCAGCCTCTTCGGCGGTGAGTGATAACTCACCCTCTTCGGTACTTACCCTTACGGTCATCGCCTCGGTTATACTCTTCCCGCCCGCGGTTACCTGTCGGGCTAATCCAACCTCTCCTCCTTTCATAAAGAGAATATTGGTAAACTCGGCGCCGATATCTAAGACACAAATTACCTCTTCGGGACGTGGTCTAACAAATTGCCTTACCGCACCGGCTAAGGCAAAGGGAATCACGGAAATCGCCGATGGTTCTAATCCGGTTTTTCTTAAGGTTGAGATATGGTCGGAGACGATATCCTTTCGGGCGGCCACAACCATCACATTGTCCCGGGGTACCCCAGCCTCCATTACTGTGCCTAAGGGGCGAAAGTCTAATATCGCCTCGTCTAATGAGAAGGGGGAATATTTATCCAGTCTTAAAAGTATTGAGTCGCGCAGTTCTTTTCTTGACATCCGGGGAAAAGGTGCTTGACGCATACTCACCGCCGGTCCGGAGATAAAGGTATAAACTCGAGAAGGAGTAATGTCCCGGGTCAATTCGCGCATCACCGTGGCGATATCCGAGACATCGGTTATTTCCTTCAGCCCGTAGGCAATTATTTTCCCTTTATCCATCAGAACAAATTTTACCGAACCCGTTCCAATATCAATACCTAAGTCACCTTTTCCCTCGGACTTAAAGAACTTCTTGATATTTATCTCAGGCATCAAAACCTCCTTTTATTTTGGCCTGTTTCCTGTCTACTATCCATCTTATTCTACTCCAACCCGGAATTCAATTAAAGAACCTTCACTGAATCTAATCTTTACTCTCCTTCCCCACATATTTAGGGGAGCACCGGCTCCGGATGATGCGGAATTAAATCCTCTTAAAGCCAGGTCAGCCGTTCCTCGGGGGATAAAAGTAAGGGGCAAGATAAAATCCGCTACTACGCCCTCTCCCTTCCTCTCCACTCCATACCAATCCCAATAGGTAATTATTCCTTCGGCATCGGTTATCTTTTCGTAATAACCAACCGTATCACGAATATCCTCCAGGGTAAGAGAAAAAACCTTCACCGTCTCACTAGTTGGATTCATCACCCGGAAATAGAAGGAAGAAGAGTCGTCAGTGAAGACGGAACAGGAATGGGCATGATAAACCAGTTGTCCCTTTAGTGTTCTCGGCAACTTAAAATCAACCATCACCCGGGAATTGGGGGGTAGGCAGACAAATTTTTCCAGGGTCTCATAAGGGGTGAGAAGAGACAACCGGTGCCGACCGATTGGTATCCCGGAGAGTTGATAGGAACCAGAAGGTGTTGGTTGAATAGAATCTTCTTTCATTTCTCCGTTTTTGGGGTAGGATATTTTTATCTTTATCTTATTGGCGAAATCACCGGGTGGAATATTTTCTCGGTCCGTAACCTGTCCAAAGACCGTGTTATTAAAAAGTTCATCGGGACTCTCCGCAATCTTAGAAGTGAGGGTAACTGCGCCATTGCCAAAACTTCTTAATGTTAAATCCTCCGGTAAATATTGATAATCTCTTCCCCAGGCATCTTTTTTATAAGCCTCCCGGGCCTCGGTAAACGATAATTTGTAATAAGGACCTTTCCAGAGCGGTCCTTCCGGATGAACAAGACTGCCCAGACTATCCGGCAGTTTCCCCATATCCCCCACATAACCAAAGTCTATTCTCTTACCGTCACTAATCAACGCCGGATCCCCAGTTATTGCTTTAATCAGCGCCTTCATCTCAGCCATCGTCTCATCAAAAAGTCCTCGCTCCCTTACTCGGTCAATTGCCGAAAGGGTAACACTCGCTAAGACGCCGATGATGACCATTACCAGAATGAGCTCCAAAAGCGTAACACCTTTTTGCGTTTTGCGTTTTGCGTTATTAATGGCTTTAAGTTCTTCAGGCATATTAAGGGAAAATACTGTTAAATCTTACCACCAGGTCAGTCTTTCCCACCTTAGGATAAACGGTGATATAACGGTCAATTGACTCGCGGGTGACCGTATCGCGCAGAACGCTAATCAATCTTACCTTACCCTGGGGTATCGGAGAAAAAGCAAATTGTCCGGGCCGGTGTGGTTCAAATACCGCTGAATCCTTTCGGAGACGTCCCTGCCAGGGATAGATAATATAAAGGGAAACACCTTTCGTCGGGCGATTCCCATAGGCATCTTCTACATATCCCGAGACTGTGTTATTTAAGAAATCAGCCGGCTGGTTCCCGATTTTTTTAGTCAATCCTCGGCCATACTCTTGGGCCTGGCCAGCAAAACTCCGGATAAATAAACTCTCCGAATTATAAACATAACTATCACCCCAGGCATCAAATAGAAACGAACGGGGATTTTCGGCAAAAGTTGCCTTGATGTAAGGTCCGCGCCATAGTCCGGTATCAACATACTCGGGTCGGTTTGATAGGTCAATCAAATTTCTGGGCAACATCCCGCAATCGCCAACAAAACCAAAATCAACCCTTTCGCCCATAACCCGAATTCGCTCATCGCCGACAATTGAGCGGGCAATCTCTTCTAACTCTTTAATCGTCTCCTCGTATCTCCCCTTCTCCAAGGTTACATCCCAGGTTCTTACCGCGGCGGTGGCCAAGAGCCCGATGATAATAAGAACAACCAAAAGTTCTAAGAGCGTCACACCCGACCAAGACGCCAACCGCCAGTGGATAACGGATAACGGATAACGGATAACGGGCATAAACTTTGAGTTCCTCTTCATACCCTAAAACAAAACTATAATATCATCATTCTCCGTATATGGTGGGGCAGAAGGATTGTACCACTCACCATTTGGGCCGGCGCTCTTCAAACCTAAGGTTTCACCATCCGGTGAGAAATGATAAAGAATTGGATTTCCCCAGGCGTCATTAAGGAAACTGAATTTTCCATCATCCCGCACATAAGGACCATGCCAACCATGTTTCGTCCAGGGATCCCAGAGTGGAATTGGTTCCCGCCCCGGATAAACAAACTCACCTCCTAAGGTATCGGGTCGGTTGGTTAAGAGTTCAATCAGATGACGGGGAAAACGTCCAACATCGCCCTTAAATCCCATATCTAAATACTGGCCGCTTCCGGTAATCTCCGGATTACCAACAATCGCCTTTCGTAACTCCAATAAACTCCGTTTGGTCGCGGTAATATAAGCGTTTCTTTGAACCCTTGAGACGAGCGGCGGGACAAAGAAGGCGATTAATGTCCCAATAATTGATATGACGATTAAGATTTCGAGGAGCGTCATACCCGGCCAAAACGCCAACCGCCAGCGGATAATGGATATGAACTTTGAATTCTTAGTCATCATTTAATTATGTAAAACAAAAATTTTAATATCACCCTCTGGGGTAAAACTCCGGATACTCTGTCCCACCCGATTCATACCGACCAGCCCCCACTTGCTTGGCTCGGACATTCCCGGTGGGGTATATACCGCATAACGCATCTGTCCGGGGTCATAACCCCAGACATCATTTGGACCATCTTCATTGGTATTGGCACAATCCTCTGGGTTATCATAATCTTCTTCATTAAAATCTTCCGGTTCCATTTCTTTACCGGTGTAGGGGTTAGTTGGAAATTTTCCCAATCGCACTTCATAGACCCCTCCGGGAAAGATATAACCATAACCATCCTCATAGAAATCATCGGCATAATAGCCTCTCTCCAAAAAGAAGGTTTCAATTACTACCTGGCAATAGCGCATATTCCCAATTACCGCACTCTGCCTGGCCCTTTCTCTGATCAATTGAAAATTGGGAACCTGCATTGATAATAAGATACCGATAATCGCGATGATTATTAGGAGTTCCATTAGGGTAAAACCACTTCTCTCGCTCATAATATATAATAACACAAATTTAATTTTTGTCAAGCATTGGCGCCACTTTTTTTCTCGGGGAGATAACTTGAAAAATTAAAAAAATTTATTATAATTTACTATGCGTAAAGGGTTAGTAATTATCCCTACTTATAATGAAGCGGAAAATATCTCGGTAATCATTCCTCAAGTCCTTGCCCAGTCGCCGGAATTAGACATTTTGATTATTGACGATGCCTCCCCGGATGGCACAGCGGAAATCGTTGAGGAAATGATGAAGAATAACGCGCGGGTGAACTTAATCCGCCGGGAGAAGAAACTCGGTTTAGGAACGGCCTATCTATTGGGCTTTCGGTATGCCCTGAAAAATAATTACGACTATGCCGTGGAGATGGATGCCGATTTTTCTCACTCCCCCCAGGACCTGCCTCGTCTCATCGCCACCCTCGCCACCGCTGACTTAGTGATTGGCTCCCGTTATTGTCAGGGGGTATCGGTTATCAACTGGCCAATGAAGAGACTGCTTCTCAGTTTCCTGGCCAATCTCTATGCCCAAAAAGTTACCGGCTGTCCAATTAAAGACCTAACCTCCGGTTTTAAGGTCTACAAAAGGGAGGTACTGGAAGGTATCAATCTGGATAAAATAAAATCCGATGGCTACGGCTTCCAGATTGAGATTGATTATTATATCTGGCGGAAGGGGTTTAAGGTAAAGGAGGTGCCGATAATCTTCGTTGAGCGGCGCGCCGGTCTCTCCAAGATGTCAAGGAGAATAATCTACCAGGCGTTCTTCTTAGTCATCCGCCTGGGGTTAGAAAGGTTGTTGGGCAAGTGAGGTAATTTTTCTACTCTATGCTTGGCGCTGTCTTCTTCACCTCGTTTCCTAACCAGTTAGAAATAGTCTTGGCTTCCTTATTATTTGGGTATTTGATTGGTGGGTTACCCTTTGGTTATCTTATCCCTCGTTTGAAAGGGGTTGATATCCGAAGATATGGGAGTGGCAACCCTGGTTTCACCAATGTCCTGCGCAATCTCGGTCTTCTTACCGCCTTACCGGTTTTGGTCTTGGATATCGCCAAAGGTTTTCTGCCGACTTTTTTTGCCCAAAGTCTTCAACTCTCTCCTTTATTCATTGGTGGCGGCGCTATTCTCGGTCATCTCTTTACCCCATTTCTTGGGTTTCGGGGCGGCAAGGGCACCGCAACGACGATTGGCGTTATTCTGGCCCTTACCCCAAAGATATTCCTCATTAGCGGTAGCCTCTGGATTATTACCTTCCTTTTGTTTTCTTATGCCTCCCTTGCCTCTCTTTTATTCTCTCTTATCCTTATCCTCTCTTCCCTAATTTTTTTAAGTGATAACTCTATCCGCCTATTTTTCTGCTTGATTGGTGGTCTTGTCATTGTCAAACATATCCCGAATATAAAAAGGCTGCTTAAGGGGAATGAACCCAAGACGCGCCTTATCCGGGGGTCAGGAATCTCTTCTTCTAACTCTCGGCTTTTGGTCTCTAACTACTTATTTCTGGGGGCTGGTCGCTGGGCGCAGAGTCTTGCCTTGGCTTTATCCAGAAAGATTAGCCGCACCGGACCTCTCCCCGGCAGGATAATCCTCTGGGAAGGAAAGGAAAAAAGCGGGCAGCGGTCAAAAGAAATTCCGGAATCAATCCCCTTTCCCCCGGAGATAGAATTTACCACCTCCCTTCCCCAGGAGATTGCATCTACTTCGCTTCTTTTCTTCTCCTTACCTTGTCGGGCTTTAAGGGAGGTCTTAGAAAAAATAAAGGGGTTGAGAATTCCCCGAAATGTTATCCTCATATCAACCATCAAGGGTATTGAGAAGGAGACCTTAAAACTCCCCTCTCAGATTATCCGGGAATACCTCCCCAAAAATCCGATTTTAGTTTTAGCCGGACCGGGTATGCCTTCCGAGATTGCCGAGGGGAAACCGGCCTCATTGGTCATTGCCTCTTATGACCGTCGCCGCGGGAGAATGGTGAGAGACCTTCTCGCCTCAGAAAATTTACGGCTCTATTTTCAGAGAGATATTTTAGGGGTTGAACTGGGGGGTGCCTTAAAGAATGTGATGGCGATTGCCTCCGGTATCTTGGATGGGAAAAACTGGGGGATGAATGCCAAGGCAGCACTTCTTGACCGTGGCTTACAAGAAATGGTTCGGTTGGCAGAGAAGATGGGTGCTAACCCAAAAACTATCTTCGGACTCTCTGGGGTCGGGGATTTAATCCTTACCAGTTTTTCACCCCTTTCCCGTAATTACCGCCTGGGAAAGGAGATCGGACAGGGCAAAATCTCCCTCCCGATAAAAAACCCTGAAATATTCAGCGCGATTGAAGGGGTGAATACCTGCGAAGGCGCCTTTCTTCTGGGTAAGAGATATAAATTGGAACTACCAATAATTGAAGAGGTTTATAAAATTTTATACGAGGACGAAGACCCGGAAAATAGCCTAAGGCGATTGATGCTTCGAGATTTAAAAGATGAATAAAACACCCTCTAATCAAAAAAAGGAAGGAGAGAGACCCGACTGTTGGACAATTCGTCAGATTGCCCCTCTGCTCCGTGTCCCCTACTATACCCTTCACTACTGGCAGAAAAAATTTGCGGTAAAGCCTTGTTTTCGGTTTAAGCGAAAGTTTTTCTTTGATGCCACGGCCCTGGAAGAGTTTCGCCAGATAAAATACTTGATAAAAAAAGAAGGCTATTCCTTATCCGGCGCCCGAAAGAAAATGGAACTCCTCCGGAAACTGGCGAAGGGGCGATTGGTAAAAAAGGAAAACATCATCCCCTTTATAAAAAAGGAGATCTCCGAGGCGATTGAAATTTTAGACAACTCCTAAGGGGAAATGGCGGTTCAAAATCCGATGAGTTTGTTTTGGTTTGGTGTTTTGAGTTTAGGATTTCTTTGGTCTCTCTCTGTCCGCCACCGGCGGATGGTAAATTATTTTCTTTAAGGAGGTTAATATGTATTATTCCACTATTATATTTTTTTTCGTCATTATCCTCATTATCCTCAGCGCAATGATAAAAATCCTGCGGGAGTATGAGAGGGGCGTGATCTTTCGCCTCGGGCGATTTATCGCCGTCAAAGGACCAGGGCTGATAATTCTCATCCCCTTCATTGACCGGATGGTTAAGGTGAGTCTGAGAACCGTGACCATGGATGTCCCGCCCCAGGATGTAATTACCCGGGATAATATCTCGGTCAAGGTGAATGCGGTTGCCTACTTTCGTCCCTTTGACCCGGCAAAGGCAATAATTGAGGTCGAAGACTTCCTCTTTGCCACCTCCCAGATTTGTCAGACAACTTTAAGAAGTGTTCTGGGTGAATACGAACTTGATGACCTCTTAATGAAACGAGAGATGATAAATCAAAGGCTTCAGCAAATCATTGACAAACAGACCGACCCCTGGGGGATTAAGGTCTCAATGGTTGAGATAAAACATGTTGACATTCCGGATGAGATGCAAAGGGCAATCGCCCGTCAGGCCGAAGCGGAAAGGGAGAGGAGGGCAAAGATTATCCATGCCGATGGTGAATACCAAGCCGCCGAAAAACTCAAAGACGCTGCCTTAACCTTAGCCAAGACACCAATCGCCGTCCAACTCCGGTTTCTTCAAACCCTGACCGAAATCGCCACCGAGAAGAATTCAACCATCATCTTTCCTGTGCCAATTGACCTCTTAACCCCTTTTATTAAGAAATTGGAAAAGGGTGAGACCACCTAAAGATGGGAGAGAAACTTATAACCAACCATCAAATACCCGAATAAGACTTCTAGAACAAAAGTTCTAGTTGGCAAGGACCGATTTTTCCCTCTAAGTTTTTGATTTTACATAACTTAGGGGATTTTTTAATAGAGATAGGGGATAACCCCGTGGGTTGCCTTCTTGGTCTAATTTATAACATAGTTCTTTGCCTAATCCTCTGACTAATTGAAGGTCTAATTCTCTTTCTAATTCTTTAACTAGCCGAAAGGCTAATTAAGTTTCTAATCCTCTGACTAATCATCTGGTTA
>Ga0209102_1000659_pt1 | contig 21588 bp, 18 predicted proteins | sample ConPoolayeHmetaG_FD_185483 | JGI IMG/M metagenome (GOLD analysis project Ga0209102, IMG submission 185483) | Hot spring microbial mat communities from California, USA to study Microbial Dark Matter (Phase II) - Cone Pool mat layer H metaG... ...
TCTTGGAAGCGGTTGATCGGGAGGCGCTTGCCCACGGCCAGATCGGCTGTTTCGTCCAGTCCCTCGCCAAGGCACGGGACGCGCTCCTGCCAGCTGCCAATCTATTGAAGCGCTATACAATCTACGTCGTGCCACATTCCCATGTTGACCTAGCGTGGGGATGGACCTACGAGGAGACGAAGAGGATAATGAGGACGATCTTTGACCGGGCAACCGAGCTTCTGGATGATGACCCCAACTATACCTTCGCCCAGGACCAACCGCCGGCTTACAACCACCTAGAGGGAACGGGGCTCATGGAAAAGGTCGCCCGTTACGTCGGCGAGGGCAGGCTGGACCCCTGCGGGGCGATGTACTCGGAGCCCGAGGGCAACATGCCGTGCGGGGAATCCTTCGTCCGCCAGGTAATGCTCACCAAGAGATACTTTCAGGATAGGTTCGGCGCCGACCCGAAGGGGTGCTGGAATCTGGACTCCTTCAGCGGCCATTGCTGGAGCCTCCCCCAGATCCTGACGAAATCCGGGGTGCGCTACTACACCTTCGCAAACTGGGGGAACCTCATCCCGGACGTGGAGTTCTGGTGGGAGGGGCCGGACGGATCGCGAGTTCTCGCCTACCATCTTCCTTGCCACTACGATAGTGCACAGATGATGGAGCACAACAAGATACTCCAAAACTTCTTTGGCTATGCTTCCAGATCCAAATTCAAGCGCTTCATGTTCCTCGACGGCGATGACCTAACTCCGCCCGTGCGCGACAGCATCGAGGGCGTCAAGTGGTTCAGCCAGTTGGCGGTCGGCCCAACGGTGAAGTTCTCCACGCCGGCGAAGTTCTTTGAGGATCTGGAGAAGGACGACCTTTCAGCGATCCCCACCTACCGGGGGGAACTCGCCCAGCACCTCGATCCTAACGGCAGCAACAACGCCGGGTCGTACACCACGCATTGCGAAGTCAAGAGAAGGAACAGGCTCTGTGAGAATCTCCTCCTGACGGCGGAGAAGTTCGGCTCCATCGCGATGCTTCTTGGAATGGAGTTCCCGAGGGCGCTCATGCAACGGGGATGGGAGGCCGTGCTCCTCAACCAGATGCACGACATCCTGCCCGGTACCGCGATCAAGGAAGCCTATGAGGAGGCTCATCGCCGATACGATGAAGCGGAAGCGATCGCGAAGGAGACGATCGCGCTCTCCCTTGGACGGATCTCCGCAAGGATCGATACCCGCGGCAAGGGGACGCCGATCGTAGTCTTCAATTCCCTCAGCTGGGAGAGAACCGATGTCGTTGAGGTGAAGGTCACCCTCGATCACACCTACAAGGCTTGGCCTAGGATCACCGGGCCCGACGGAGAAGAGGCCGAGTGCCAGGTGCTGCACGACAGCCGGGGAACGTTCGACAAGACCAATAGAAGCATGACCATCCTCTTCGTCGCAAGAAAGGTGCCGGCCCTGGGCTACAAGCTCTACCGCCTCACCCTAGACGGCAGGCGCCCACGGTCCGCGGGGAGGGTCTCCAAGGTGAGCCAGTTCACCCTGCAGAACGAGTATCTGGAAGCCGTGATCGATGCTCAAACCGGCCTCGTCCGATCGCTGAAGCGGGGAGGGCGGGAGTTCATTTCGGGACCCGAGGGCTTCCTGTTGGTAAGGTACCTAGATAGCGGCGACCCCTGGCACATCAGGCTCGTCGGGGATGCCTCCAAGCTCATACGCGCCCAGTCGGTGGAACTTGTGGAGGCCGGCCCTGTCCGCACCACGGTGAGGATCTGCAGGAAGGATGGGAACACCCAGATCGTTCAGGAGGTGTCGTTGTGCAAGTCCGTGCCAAGGCTTACTTGCCGGACGACCTTGGACTGCGGCGACCTTTACGTCCTGTTCAAGGCCTCGGTTCCGGTCAATGTCGGTCCGGCCAAGGCCACCTTTGAGATACCTTTCAGCACGATCTCCAGAGAGGCCGCGGGCATCGACAGGCCGGCGCAGAACTGGGTTGATTTGTCCGACGGGGAGCGCGGCCTCGCCGTCCTGAACGATGGCAGGTACGGCTACGACATAGATGGCGGAAGAAGGATCAGGTTAACGTTGCTGAGGAACCCTAAGGGACATCGCTCCAACGAGGGAACGGACTCCGGCCCCCACTCAACCTCGCTGGGTCTCTTCCCGCATGAAGGTGACTGGACATCCGGGGTAGTCCGCCAGGGCCTGGAGTTCAACAACCCCCTGCTCTGCCACGTGGACAGCCCGCACGAAGGCGACCTTCCCACCGCTTTGTCGTTTCTCTCCCTCTCGGCCCCCAATGTGGTGGTGTCCTGCCTTAAGCCCCACGAGGACTCCAAAGACCTTGTCCTGCGCATCTATGAGGCCCACGGATCCCGTGTCGACGATGCCGGGATACGGGGCAGGATCGGGTTCGAGGGACTGGAGGAGATCGACATGACGGAGAGGGAAACGGTGGGGACGCTTGCTGGGAAGGCACCCGTTGTGCTCTCCCCTTATGAGATCAAGACCTTGAGGATGAAGGCGCCGCGGATTCGATTTTGAAGAAGATGCACGTATCCGGGACGATACGCTGGCCGGTCAGACTTCCTGCTCGACGAGCCATAGTTTCCGAGCTGCATCCAAGCATGGAGGTTCGGGTCAACTTCCTCGGGCTCCTTCCTCTGTAGATCCGAAGGAGACTCATCCGGTGGCCGGAACCTCTTCTCCGAGGTCCTCTTCCCCGATCTGGCTCATCTAGCGGAGAGAAGCGACAGGGAAAAGCCCAAGAGTGAAACCGGCCTGGGCTAGGCATCCCCAGCGCAGAGCACCCATGTCCCATCGGCCATCTGGCTCCCCTTGAATCCGCTCGCTAGGTTCGTCGTGGGGAGATGGCGATACGATGATAACGGGGCCGCCTGCTTCCTAGAAGATGGCGGGTTCCGTCGAGACCTTAAATAGCGCCTTCGCCCTGGCGGAGTGACAAGGGTGTCCGCATGATGATACGGTTCTACAGGAAGGGCGATTCGGAATCGATGCAAAGGATAGCGCCTCGCGCGTTCATGGGGTTGGGACTTGCCCGCTATGCCATCGACAAGGACCTTGACCGCAAACGGGTGGCCGAGTACTACGCCCGGGAGGCCTCCGGCTACGCCGAAAGGGCGGAAAGGCGGGAGAGAACATTGCGGGTGATCGTCGCAGAGGACTCCGGCAACGTGGTCGCATACATCGTGGTCGCCATCGATGAAGCCAACTCGGAGCAGTTCGGGCTCAGATGGGGCCGGATAGTGTCCCTCGCAGTCGACCCGGACCACCAGGGAAGGGGCATAGGCAAGATGCTCGTCGCCCGGGCTCTCGACTGGCTTCGCTCAATGGGCGCCGCCTACGTCGAGGTCCTCACCGACCAGAACAACGTCGCAGCCCAACGAGCATACGAGGCAAACGGATTCCGCGCCGTCTACGCGAGCATAACGTTCTCGAGGCGCATTGCGCCTACCTAGTTACCTCAGCGCTCCTGACCAACTCGTAGAGACGGTTCGCGTTCCTGTTCCTCTCGAAATGCTCCCTGATGGGCGCGACGAGCTGATCGAGCGCCTCAGCGACGGCGTTCTTCAGGTCGAGAGGATGTATTTCCCCCGCCGCGTACAGGCGCTCCAACTCCTGGTAGCTTTCAACTTCCAGATTCCCCCCGTATTTGGCAGGCCTTTCCACGCGTAAGGATCTCAGCTTCCTGAAAACTATGTATTTCGAGTACTCAAGCATGGGGTTGTTTTGCACCTCCTTGGGCGGGCAATAGGCCGCCCTGACTTTTCTCCTGATGGCCTCGGGGCTGTCGTGGACGTAGATGCAGCTCTCAGGCAGGGATTTGCTCATCTTGGAGGTTATCGCCGCGTCCATTCCCGCCTCCGTCTCGAAGCCCTCGCCCTTCCTCAATCCCTGGAGGCCCATCAGTATGTGGTGGTGGACCGCCACCGGCTTCCAAAGCCCGATCTTGGGACCGATCTCCCTTGCGAGGATGTTGGCCCTTCTCTGGTCAACGCCGAGCTGGCATATGTCGCACTTGAGTTGGAAGATGTCGGAGACCTGCATGGCAGGGTAGAAGAACTGCGCCACGTCCTGGAGCTCGCCCTGCTTTCGTCCCATGATCGTCAAGCAGCGCTGCATCCTGCTGAGCGTGGTGTTCTTTGCAATGAGGATGACCCGTTTCCAGTACTCGCTGTCCATGTTCTCACTGGCCCAGAGGACCTCGACCCTGTTGGTGTCGACGCCAGCCGCCTTCCAGACCTCGATGAAATACTCGCCCACCTTCCGGATCTTGTCGAGATCCCCTCCCATCTTGTTGTTGATCCACGCGTACCAGTCGGCGAGCCAGAGCTTGAACCTGATCCCAGCATCCAAGAGATCCTGAAGGTTTATCGCCCTGTAGAGGGCGAAGTGTATGGGGGCAAGCCCCGAGGGCTCGAACCCATCATAGGCTATGGGATGATCCTTGCTCTCAAGAAGCTGCCTGAGCTCCTCCTCCGTTATGATTTCCTCGCCCACCCTTCTGATGAGCTCAAGCTTCGTCTCGACGTCCATGTTACATGCAGCCTCCGCCGCTGTGATTAGTGTTTCCCAGGGCGGGCCTCGGACCTAGCTCGACTTAGCGCCGATCCAGTTGATGGCCATGGGGCCAGCGCCGAACCCGGTCTCCGTGGTTACGAACTGGATGATCCCAGCATGGCCAAACATGTACAGCGTGTCGAGGGTTACCTCCAGATGCACCCTCTCCCCCGCCGAGAGGTCATGGAAATGAAGCATGCCAAACGGGGCCTCGGCGATGCTGGCGCACGGCTCCTCGCCCGGGGCGGACTTGGACTTGAAGCAGATCGATTCCCTGGGGGATGTGTACCTGATGCTGCTGATGACAGTGTTCCGCGAGAAGAAGAAATCCCTGTACCCGCAGAATGTGCTAACCCTGCCTCCCTCGCCGACGAGGAGTGCGTAGACCGTGTAGACCGACCCAAGGATCTCCTCTCCTGCTAGGGCGGCCATAGCGTCGGTGAAGTCGAAGAGGTACATCTTCCCGCCGAGTTCCAGCTCAAAGACTTGGTATGTCGGCTGTCCACCCAACTGGGCCTGCATGGAGTCGAGGAAGGCCTTTGTCTCCCTAAACCTAGGCACGTTCGCGATCATGTCCTCAAGACTGCGCCCCGTCGTCTCATTCCACGGCTTGACCAGCGGCACGGAGAGGTTCACTAGGAAATGAAACCGAACTACTAGGTCCGGAAGGTCGCGGACCGCCATCAAGTCTATGGAGTAGCTAGGCGACCCGGGCACGCCGCCGGGGATGTCGCTAGGCGTGCGCTGGGCGAGGACCCTGACGACCTCCTTCTCACGGATGCCGAAAGTCAAGAAGGAGACAAGCGTCGTGATGACGAGTATGATTGCAAGGAAGCCCGCCAGGCGCCGGTCAACCACTTAAACCGCCTCCCCTCGTCACCTTGACCTCCCTGTAGAGCCTCCTCTTCACCATCAGCGTCCAGACCACGAATCCGCATATGAGCCCAGTCGCGCTGACGACGAGCCATTCCGTGATGAAGATCCAGAACAGGGCCAGATCCCTTGCCTCGAGGGCTAGGTCATAGGCCTCCTGAAGCATCCCGAAGACCTCATCTGCGATCTGCTTGCTCTCCACAAGTTCCAGGTCGACGAAATGCTTCTTGGCTTCCTTCAGCCGCGCGTCGGCTTCCGAGAGCTTCCTGTCGACCTTCCTCGTGTCGGCGCCGAACTTGCTGATGAAGTCGATCGTCCCGGTGATCACCTGGGTCTCGTCGTAGACGTCCTTGAAGCGCTGGCGGGTGGCGTGAAGGAGGTTGATGTCGGAAGGGGGCGTAAGCCCCGCTAGGAAATACACCATATTGCACACGAAGTCAGGATAGTGTTTCCAACGGATGAATCCCCGGCCAGCGGATCCCCCCCGGAAGCCGGGCGCTGATGCAAAGAACCGGCCCTTGCCCACGTCCCACCAGACCCACCCAGGGTCCCTGAGGCCCACGCCGGTGCCACCCAGGCGGATCACCTGCGAGAGCTCGTGCGCACCCTCCTTCAGTTCGACGACGTTGTACCCGCCGAAGACGTTGTGCTGCTCATACTCGTCCCAAGGCACGCTGCGTATGAAAGCATCATCTGGAGCCGTGACGACGGTCTTCCCGTCGGGGCCGTATGTGCTTGTGCACTTGACCGGCATCACCTCGCTGAGAACCGTTGCATCCCACGAGGGGAAGCCGGCACCGCCCCCGAACGACTCAAATCCGCCAGCCATGAACAAGCCAAGCGCGCTGTCCCTGCAGGCGTCGGCCATCCACTGGATGGTGTTTGGAGGAAAGGCGTACCACGTCGTATCATCCAAGCCGATGATGTCGCAGCTAGCCACCATGCTGGCCTTGGTCCTGGGCATGTAAAGGCGCATGGCCCTCTGAACCAGGGTACTTGGAAGGCCGTACATGTTCCCGGCGATGGGCGTCGCGGAGATCAGGGGGTCGAATTTGTAAACCTGGTAAGGGCATGCCGCAAACGGCTGCCCGATGTAGATGACCCGGATGACGCCGGTTTCTGGATCGCGCTTCAACTCCTTGCCTGCTGCCGTCGCAAGGAGGAGGATAGCACATATGCCCAGAACGGCCCCCGGCCGCATTGGTCCGAAAACACGCCGATTTGTCGATTTAAATATTCCGGCAATGATATGATGACTGGAAGCGAAGGACAGCCGGTCTGCCCGGTGCTGCCGCGGCCGTTGAACGGCTAGGCACCCCCCGGGCTTGTTCCTCGGCAGAGGCCCATCCTCACTGGATCAGCTCCGCAAACAGCGCCCTAACCAGCCCCTTTTCCGATCTTCCCGCGCGAAGGGCGCGAAGCACTGAGTTCGCAAGATCGTCCAGCGACACCCTGGTTACCACCTCGTAGTAGAGAGGATCGATCTTGACCCTTGTAACGATTCTGCAAGGGACCGGTACGACGGTGTACGCATCAACGCCATAGCTGGAGGGGACGTCCGGAATCCGGCGCATCAACAGCCTCCCGGCCTCCTTCGAGAGCGACGCCGCTATGTCGTCGCGGATCAGAAGGTTGTGGCGAAGCCCGGCGACGAACTCCCGGATCCGCAACTCACGGTCAATGAGGATGTCCATGACATCGCCCATCCTCCTTTCCCTCCGGTCAAGGACCCATCCTGGGCTCTTTGATTCGAAACCGTCCTGGGGCGGCATTGTGGTAGCGTTCGGCACCACGAATGAGTCTCCCCTGAGCTGGGCGAGCCTAGCATCCAGGTACACGGTTCTTGATCGGAGGAGTGATCTCTGACGGGCTCGAAAGCACCATGCCCTCAGGCTAGATCCTGAGAATATCACGTCCCCTATCCTCGCCTTGCCGTGCCTGCGCGCCGACAGCAGGCTTCTGACCGAGATCAGATCGGAAGGATGTTCGGACGACGTCCGGCCCCGCTCCGACGAATCGTTTTGGCAACAGCCGGATAACGGTTTCGGTCCTTGGAGCTGCTGCGGAGGCTGGGAATCTACGCCGTCAGGGGTGGAAAATTATATCAGAAGGACGCCAGATCGAGCGGGCAGGTCCAAATGGCCGATGACCAACAGACCTGCCCGAAGTGCGGCGTCCCGATGCCCGTGGCAGACCAGATGATGCTCGTCGAGCCCAAGCACATCAGGATCGTCCTTCTATACCGGTGTCCGGAGTGCGGGACGACCGTGGACTGGAAGGCACGGGTCGAAAAAGGAAAGATGCCGTGGGTGAGGAAGACCGTCTACCGTGGTGAGTCGCTAGGCTTCGCGTTTCCCAAGAAAACGGCCAAACCAGAGGCTTGAGGAATCAGGCCCAGCCTGAGCAAAGTCCGCGTCAGCCGCATCCGCCCTGTCTTCGCTTGACCCGCGATGTCCTTGCCTTGGAGGCCAATCACGCTCGTTTCCATTTTTCAAAGCCTCTGATGTCGCGATGGCTCGATGCGACCGGCCATTCAGCCGAGCATATGCCATGTCCGACCGGGCTCGCGCCAGCAATTCATCGTCAGCGGCCTCGAATCCCTTGGTCCCACCTGGCTTGTCGACGGGATAGCTGGAGGAAATCGTCGGGTCGGCACCATCACCCCCGAGGGATTGTACTCCTCTCCGTCAACCCCACCAAGGGGCGAGATCGTAATCGAGGCACGCCTCGACCGAGGAAGCACGAAGGCGGCCTGGGCCACAGTGCTCTTCGATTCCCTGTCTCCGTTCTACCGCCATGCAGGCTTCTGGAAAGCAAGGATCGACGAGGAGCGATGCATCTCCTCGGCACACGGCATCTGCATGGACGGCGCCGACCGGATCCTGATAGTGGACACGAGCTTGTCCAGAATATTCCGCTTCACGTCCAAGGTCAAGTTCCTGGGAGAGATAGGGTCGGGAAAAGGCCCGGAACCCGGGCAGCTCGACGGGCCGCGGCACGCAAAGGTCAGCCCCTCCGGTGAGGTCTACGTGGCCGACGGCAACAACGGACGCGTCCAAGTTTTCGACCGGGATGGGCAGTTCCTACGTTCATGGGCCAGGAAGGGAAAGGGGGAAGGCGAGCTGCTCCGTCCGCACGCCTTGGACCTCGCCCCCGACGGCTCCGTATTCGTCGTCGATGTCGACAACAGCAAGGTCGTCGCATACGACCAAGAGGGCCGCCTGCTATGCAGCTGGGGACGGCACGGCACTGGTCCGGGCGACTTCTGGGCGCCGCACAGCTTAGCGGTGGACCCGAACGGCGATGTATTCGTGGCGGAGTACTTCGGGCGTGTCCAGAAGTTTACCCCGCAGGGGCGGTGCATCGCACGCTTCGCCAACCCTTTTCGCGACGGCCAGCGCACCCACGGAGACTACAGGTACCATGCCATGAACTGCGATTCCCGGGGGAACGTGTATCTCATGGCTCGAGATAGCCTGGCGGGTATGGCGAAAAGCGTTGATAAGTACAACAACAGCGGGGATTTCGTCACGAGATTGAAGGCTCCTTAGGGGCAACCGCGGATGGTGTGCGAGGCCGCGGCCACAGGTAACGCGGGCACCCTCTTCGTCGCAGGTTCTTCCAATGAGCAGGCCGGAGTTTCTATCTTCGTTCCCTGTTAGCAGTAAGCGAAAGAACGGCGCGTGAAGATGCGAGGATGCCCCGACTCCAACGCCGACCACTGAGCTCGAGCCTTGTCGTGACGAGATGCGGTGTTTGAGAATCTTGGCACGCTTGGGGTAGCAAATGTCGTTGCCGCGCGAGTCGACTAGCTGCCTTGCGGCGGGTGCATCTCGTCGGGTAGTTTACCGCGGTTGGCCGGACTCCGCAGTTGCGGCGCGGCGATCTCAAGCCGTGGTCGGCCCCCACTTGGTGCCCCGGGCGGCCTAACGGAGGATCAAGACTTAGTGCCCCGCGGCCGCGAGCGCTCCCGAGGCGTCCATTCGGGCAACCGTTTGGGACATGTGGCCCCGGGAATAGCACCTGCGCATCCGGGGCAATAGAACGCTTCGGACGTTGTCCGCGAAGGTTTAAGAACTCAGCGATGCAGTTGGTTGCGGAGAGAGAGGTCAATGGATCTCAATACTCTAACGAACTTCGTGCTCTTGATCTGTCTCGTTATCTTCATCGTCGTCCTCGCCTATCGGGCCTTGTCCGGTTTTGCCGCCAGGCCGCGATACCCAAGGGCCCAGCCGGCGACGGTTCGCTACATTGGAAGGGCGGCAGGGACGGAGCCGCAGGTTCTTGAGGAGCAAGTCGCCGAGAAGGAAGCTCTTGCTCCGGAGGAACCGCCGATGTCTGTGGAAGCCACGATTCCACAGGAGCCCACGCTGGTGCAGCGTCCGGTCGCCGCGCAACACGCGCCCGGGCCCCGAAGAGCCACAGTTTTTCCCTCCATACTCGCAACCGAGCTTCTGTCCCGCGCTGCTGACGAAGACGCGGAGGAGATCCAAAGGATCGCCAAGGAGCTCGTTGACTACTGCGTGGTTCGCGGGAGCGCCGCCAACGTCAGGCCGGAGGTTCTCGAAAAGCTTGCGGTTCAGTTCGCAACCTTGGAGGTGGCCGTCAGGAAGGCATCCATCGGCGCGGACGGGGAGGCACGCCCAGTCCCGGATGACCTGCGGTCAGATCTTTTCCGTGAGGCGTTCCGGCTTTTGGCGTCGCAGGCCAAGCGCTGAGGCGGACGAAGAACGCGATCGACCTTCGCTGGCTACGGGGGATTTCGATTCCCATAACCGCAGAACAGTCGTTGACGAGAGCAAACCGTACCATGGGGCTATCAAGCTGCACATCATTTTTAGGTCAAGGCTGAGTTCCGGAGACCGTGGACGCCGAGACCCGGACCTGGGCCGGACAGATAGCCGTTTCCCTGCCTTGGCGAACCTGCGCACCTCTCTTCAAGCCTAGGCACGTGGCCGGGTTCCTTGTTATCTGGGTCTTGGTCGGAGTGTCCCCGGCCCGCAGCGCGCCCGCCGAGCGGATCAAGATCATACTCACCGGCAGGGCGTACGAGGGCTCCCTGATGAGGAACTGGTTCGTAAACGAACCCATGGCGGATCCCATCGCGATACCGACCCGCGATGTTCCGGGCGGGATTGAGGAGGGCAGGCGGTACGTCAGGATGTACTTCCCTCGAACCTACGAGCGGCTTGCGGAATGCGACTTCGTGATCTTCGAGGGAACCGAGATGGTGCACTTCTCGCACACGCAACAGAAGTGGCTACATGATGCCATAAGGGACCATGGCATGGGTGGCCTGAACTCCAGGAGCGTGCTGAGCGCCGTTTACTATGGCCAGTGGATTGCATCCGTGACCCAGCTGGCCTTCCCCAACGACGTTGACGCCGTCATCGCGGGTCCGGGGTGGAAGTTCGGCCAGACCATGGAGATAGTGCTGAACGATGACCCGAGCCTCAGGCCAGTCCTTCTCATGTTCAAGGACAAACCCATCAAATGGAAGCTTACAAACTACGACGCGATGGTCGTCGTTCCGAGACCCGGTGCCACGATCTGGTCCTGGATCAAAGGACCGTTCCCGGAGCTTTCGATCCCATGGCCGGGGTACACGCCGCACTTGATCTCTTGGACGTATGGCAACGGAACGACCTGGACCTGCCATGACAGGACAGTCAACTGGTGGCAGGACATTCGCGATGCAAATCCATACGGGCTGGACATGATAATGAACATGATCCTCTACAGCACCGGGAGGGATCTTCCCCAGGACATAGACCTCATTCATTCGATTCGAAGGCGGTTCACCGAGTTTGGGACGAGGAAAACGCTCGTCATCTCGACGATCGAGCTCGGACAGAAATTCGGTGCAAGCATGACGCGAGCGGAGGCGAGCTTAACGGAGCTGGAGAAGCTTTACCTCGCGGCCAGGGAGGCCTATGTGGAGCAGAGGGAGGTCGAGGCCTCCGATCTCGTTAACCGGCTCATAGAGGGCTCAAGACATGCCAACGAGGTGGCCATGGAGGAACTCAACCGGGCCCTGCTGTGGATCCACGTCATCAACTGGCTCGTGGTGTGCGGCACGTTCATGGCCTCTGGGTTCGTGCTCTGGAGCCTGATGGTCAGAAAGAAGCTCTACAGGGAAGTGGCGTCGACGCGGCTGGGAGGCTAGGGGTTGGACAGGCAGCTCATCGGCGTGTTAGCGGTGTCTCTGGTGGCCGCGACATTGGTCACGCTCATTGCGGCGGCGGAGAAGGAAAGGATTCTGGTCTCGGGGGTTTTCTGCCCGGAGTACATGGCGCAGTCGAGCGCCGAGTACTGCTTCGGCGTAAGCTTCATCACGACTCGGAACCTTGCGGATGTTGAGGTCCGGGCTTGCACCCTTTCAGGCCTGACGCCGGAATCGTTTGGTCTGAAACCCGACGAGCAGGATCCCGAGCTCTACCCGCCTATCAGTATCCTCAGGGAGGAATCATCCCGGTTGGGCGTCGAGATCCAAGCTAGCCGGTTCGAGCTCAACGGTGACTCATCGTCGCAGCAGATCGTCTACTACGATTTTCTCCCGCTGTTGGAACGTCTCTTCATCGATCCGGCGCGCTTGCCGCTTGGTCGGATCACAACCTGCTATGGTTTCTTCCGCCGAGCGGGGAAGCTTGAGACTTGTTTCAAGGGTAGCGGTGAGATCTTTCCGGCTGAAAGCTCCTCGCTCAACAAGATCCTCGTAGAGGTGGACGGGCGCCCGCGGTACGGCTGGGAGAGAGGCACTGGCCCTGAGAGGCAGGCGCGAGGGATCAGAGTGGGAGAGGTTACCAAGGGCAGCCGAGTGGACGTCCTGTATTACATAGACGGACGGTGGGCGAGAGTGGGATCGCTACTTTGGAAGCTGGACGTGATTGCGGGAGGCGAGGTCCTCTACTCGAGGGTGCGTCTTATCAACGTGGCCGGCTCTGCCTAGCCGCCGACGCGGTTTGGACAAGCGCTTGTCCTCTGCCTTGCGTCGAGCTGGGCGAAAAACCAGGCAAAATGCTTCTCTCGGCTCTGCCAGCCGTGTTAGGTAAAGGGACATATGTTACACTTTTCCGCCTCCCCGCTCCGGCGGCCTTCCACCGAGCGATCAAGTTTGGTATGCCCATCGATGCACAGGGCTCCGAACAAAATATTCGGGAGGCGGGTTGAGTCCTTTCTCTCCTCCGGGGAGGAAGAAACCTCAAGAAGTCAGTCCGCCCATTCGAGATATTCGGTCGCGGGCCGGAGCGCCATGACTCCCCATGACTCCTCGGACTGAGGCATGGAGAGTCCTCTGCAGAGTGTAACATATGTGGGTTTACCCAACACTCGGCTCTGCCTGCCAGCCGAAATGCTTTTAAGTGCGCATACTCAGTGGATAGGCGGCGGTTCCATGAGAGGTTCAACCAAGGGAATTGCCTTTGCAGCAGGACTTGCAGCGGTGCTGGCGATTCTTATGCCCTCAGCGTTGGCACTGCCAAAGATGAGGGTCAAATGGACGTTCAACGTCACGCCGATAGTCTCGACGGGCTTCGCATGGACGATCGTCTTGCAGGCAGACCTCGACGGAGACGGAATGCTAGAGACGGTCCTAGGGACGGAGAAGGGCGGCAGAATGGTCGCGGTTGGTCCAACGGGAAAGCTGGTCTGGGTCTTCCCACCCCTGGACTCGGACATAGTTCCACAGCTCATAAACAAGGTGCCCTCGATCGATGACATCGATGGCGATGGCAAGCCGGAAGTACTCTTCGGCTGGGGTGCGGCCCCCAACGGCGCGGTGTACTGCATCAACTGGGACGGAAAGCTTAAGTGGGTGTGGACCGACCCTGAGGGGCAGGCGCATTTCAGGTACGGAGGAACGCTTGCCAGGGACTTCGACGGCGACGGAAAGAAGGAGGTCGTGGCGGCCGGGAGCGATGCCAAAGTCTACATGTTTAGCCATACGGGCCAGCTCAAGTGGGTCAAGTTCCTTCCACCAGGGAGGGCCGTGGACAGCATGATCAATGCTTTCGACGTTGACCGTGACGGCGAGTTGGAGATCCTTGCGTTCTCGCGGTCCCTCGGGGAGGGCCCGGGAACGGAGGGCGGCTTGAACGGCGTCTTCTACTGCCTGAGCAAGGATGGTCAGGAGAAGTGGACCTGGAGTTCCCCGGGCTGGACCGACTGGCTCCACAACATGCCCACGGTGGCGGACGTCAACGGCGACGGTGAGTATGAGATCGTTTTCGGTCTCTGGAGGCTCGACTCAGGCGACCGGGGCGGAATAGTCATACTCAGCTTCTACGGAACGGAGATCGCAAGGAAACAGGTGGCCAGCGGCAACGTAGCGCACAATGCCATGTTGGCCGACATCGACGAGGATGGCAGGTTCGAAATACTCATCGGCATCAGAGCCGGGCTCTACTACTGCTTCCATCCCGACCTGAAGGAGAAGTGGGCCTTCAACATCACAAAGATCATCGGGCAGGTCGGCAGGCCTGTCAACATGGGTGGGGCCTTGGGCGATGTGACGGGCGACGGCAAGATAGACGTAGTCTTCCAGAGCTGGAACAACAACACGATCTTCGTCTTGGACAGGTTTGGAAACCTCGCCGCTGAGCCCTACAACCTCAAAGTCGACGCGACGGGCTCGGTTGCGATCGGAGACATCGATAAGGACGGCAAGTCGGAGATCGTCGCATTCGCAGGACCAATCCTATACTGTCTGACCTTGGATGCGCCATACAATGCCAAGACACTCGTCTGGCCGATGTACGGCAAGGATGCTGCCAACACCGGAGCAGTCCCCATACCAGAGGCGTTGATAGGGTTGCTAGCCCTGTTGGCCGTGCCGCTTCTGCGCAAGCGGTAGGCCAACACTTTTCTTTTTTCTGAAGCCTTTCCAGGTGAGATGTGAATGACGGAGTCAGGGCCCCACAAGAGCATCCTCATTCTTTGGGCGTTCACGTTGATTCTCAGCATCGCCGGCTGTTCCGGCGCTAAGGTCTTCACCCAGAGGAACGGGCTGGCGGGCCAGAAGGTAGCGGTCGTCGCGGGCAGCCCGGAGACGGTCTGGGTCTACAGTTACTATCAGATTCCGTCGGGAACAGGCTTCGAGGTCATAGGTGGCGTCAGCGAGTTCAAAGCATTGGGAAACTGGACGACGTACACGAAGGATGACGGCCTGGCAAGCGCAGTGGTCTACAGCATTGCCATAGATGGTAAGTCGGTCTGGTTTGGCACAGCAGACGGGGCGAGCCTGTTTGACAAGTCGAAGGGCACCTGGCGAACCTTCAAGACCGCGGATGGGCTGGTCTCAAACGACGTCTTGTCCATCGCAGCCGGGCCGGACAAGGTATGGCTCGGCACCAAACAAGGCGTGTCGGTATACGAAAAGGCCTCTGGCAAGTGGAGTTCGCTCACCGAGGAGGACGGGCTCATCTTCAGGTACGTCAGGGACATCGCTTTGGACGGCGACGTGGCGTACTTCGCGACGAGCAAGGGCGTCAGTAGATTTGACTCGGCGACCGGCGAGTGGCAGTCGATAACGAAGGACAACGGCCTTAAAGACAACATGGTCAACTGCATCGTGGTTGGGTTCGATTCGATCTGGTTTGGAACGCCGGCAGGCGTCTGCCGTCTTGAGAAGGCGACGGGCAGCTGGACATACTACGGTGAGGGCGAGGGTCTGTCCCCAGAGGGAGTATCGGCAGCGGCAATCGGGAAGGATGCAGTCTGGTTCCTTACCGGGAAGGAGGTTGCGAGCTTTATGCCTGCCAAGCAGAAGTGGAGGATCTATAGCGAGGGCCTATCGGAGACCCAGCTCAACGATATCGCTGTGGGAAAAGGGTATGTCTGGGTCGCGACAAACAACGGGTTGATCCGACTGGGCGGCGGCTTCTCTGCGTTGCACATAGTGATGCTAGCAGTAGTGGTCTGTGCCGCGATCGGATCCGTGTATGCCCTTCGCGGCCGTCGACGGGCCGGAGCCAAAGCGGAGGAACCGAGGAGGAAGGCACCCGAGCGTCCGCCGTACGCCGCGTGCGGGGGCCAGCCATCGGCGCAAAACTGCCCGCGCTGCAAGTACAACGTTCTCAGCGGCGGAAGCCTGTATTGCAGCAAGTACGGCAAGAAGGTTGACTACGGACGTCCAGGGAAAGGCCAGGAACCCGCCCCGCCGTAGGCATGGGCTGGCGTCATTGCGTTGCAGTTGGACAAGCTCGGCGATGCGACCGTAGGTACTTACCTTGGAAGTTGCCGGCTTAGTGATTGCGAAGCGATGACTGTTTTGCTCGTCTGGATTCCCAATTCCAAACGGGAGTCTGGCTGGCCTGACCCTTACGAGCATTCACGGGGGCGCAGCCGGGTGTGCGGTGTGCGGGGGCGGTTTCATTTATTAAATGGATATACTATCCAAGATCATGCACAAAACTATTCCCTCCTTGATTGCCTGCCTCGCGATCTGTCTTGCGTCAAGCTGCTGGGCCCAGACTTTCCCCATAGGTCCCGATGACCCGATCGTCGTCAAGGCGCTCGCCTACATTGCCGCCCACCAGAACCCCGATGGCGGTTTCGGCCAGATGGGCGAAAGCGATCTTTCCACCACCAGCAGGGTCGTGGAGGCCCTGGCGGCTGCTGGTAAGGACCCCACGAGCTACGTGGTGAATGGGATGGGCCCCGACGACTATATGCTTTTGGTCTCCAAGTCCGTGTACGAGGGCACCCTAGGCACGAATCCGGTTGCGGACAAGATCAACATCCTTCTCGGCCTGGCCGCCTGCAAGTTGAACCCCCGCGATTTCGGTGGCAGGGACCACGTCCAGTCCCTTCTATCCATGCAGAATGAGTCAACCGGCGCCTTCGGCAGCGGCCCCATGGATACTGCATACGCAATACTTGCATTGATGGCCTCCGGCGTGCCGGCAGACCACCCAGCCCTGCAGAAGGCACGATCCTACATCGAAGAAAGCCAACTGCCCGGCGGTGGGTTCGAGCTTTTCCCGGGGTGGGGCCCGGACTCCAACGTCATTTGCGTGGTCATCGTCTGCCTTAGGCAGATGGGCGTGCGAGGCGAGACCTTCCAGAAAGCCGTCTCGGCGCTCCCCGCCTTCCAGAGCCCGTCCAACCGTGGCTTCTTCTGGATGGACAGCCCGGACCCGTCCTCGACCGCGCTGGGCATACAGGCAATACTCGCGGCTGACGGTGATCCTCGCCAACCGCCTTGGGGCGAGGGAGGAGAGAATCCGGTCAAGTATCTGCTCAGCACCTTCAACGCCACAACGGGCGAGTTCTTCGATCCATGGGGCAGCTTGAGGCCCACGGCCTTGGCGGTGCCGGCAATCCTAGGACGCCTCACGCCGGGCATCAATATTTCGGAGTCGGCGGTCCTCTGCTCGATTCCCGCCTTGTTAGCGGTGCTCCTCAGGTTCAACGGTGCAAATCGTGAATAGGCTCACAGTGCTCTTGGCCGGGCTTGGCATTTTCGTCGCCGTCGGCCTCATCGTGCCGCACATCTCCAGCGGGCCGAAAGGCGATGGGAACGCGTCCGCCAATGTGACCGTGGTCATAACCCGCGACTACGGCAAGATCCTTCTCCAAATGGCGCAGTTCCCGCCGACTTCGGGTCTGACGGCGATGGAGATGCTCCACAACATGACGAGCGTCGAGACCAGGTACGGCGGCATGTACGTCTACTCGATGTTTGGGCTGAAGTCCGACCTTGCCAAGAAGCTCGACTGGCTGTACTATGTCAACGGCGTCTATATGGACAGGGGGTTGGCAAGTTACAGGCCCCAGCAAGGCGAGGTCGTGCAGGTGGACTACCACTACTGGGGAAGCTACCCCCCGTCTCCAGGCTTCCTCAGCGGGTACCCAGCCAAGCTCGCCTACGGCCTTCATGGGAAGAAAAGCAACATCACCATCGTTGCGGGCAGGGAGGTTCGCAAGGAGGCGGAGGACCTCGCCCGCGTCATCACGCAGCTGGCCGGGCGTGAACCGACGATCGTCGAAGCCTCCTCGTTGACTGAGGACCGGAGGGATGAAGACTTGATAGTGCTTGCGACCCCACAAACGGCTTCCCTCTATCAGGAAGTGGTCGAATGGAGGAAGAACGTCTATTGGTTCTCGAGCCTGGAAGACGGCAAGCTCTGGCTCAACGGCCTGGAGAGGGGGCACAGAACCGAGCTTGAGCACGGTTGCGCCATCCAGTGCATGGATTTCCCGGGCAAGGGCATCTGGGCCGTCATCGTGCTTGCGACCGACGAGCGTTGGATGGCGGAGGGGCTAAGGTATCTCAACGAGGGATCGGCTGGATACAGCGCCGCCTTTGCTGCAACCCCCTCCGGGATAGTATTGCTGCCGGTGGAATGAGTTGTTCGACCTGACATACCGGGACCTCGGGTCTTTGGTGCACAGGCTGGGAGTTTCAGCCAAGGTCTTGCTTTTCGGTTGGCTCTTTGCATTGTCGCTGATCTACTCCGATCTCCTCTTCCTTTCATCCCTGATCGCGGTGTGCTTGGCGCTCGCTTTCCTAGGAAGGGTCGGCGCCTCCACCGTAAAGTTCTTGAGATTCCTCCTGGTTTTCGTCGTCCTGGTCTTCCTAATCAACCTAGTCGCCAATCAGCACGGTGAACACGCGTTAGTTAGAACCAGCTTCAGGTTCTACTGGTGGCGGCTGACGTTCAGGCTCACGCAGGAGTCCTTGTCCTCGGCCATTCGGATGGTTCTCAGGCTTCTGGCCGTGATCTTGGCCTTCCTGGTCTTCACGCTCACGACGAAACCCGAAGGCCTACTTAGGAAGGTGACGGCGATCAAAGGACTCGAGGGACTGGGGCTGTTGCTTGCCCTGTCCTACAGGTTCCTGCCCACGATCTTCCTCGACGGTGTCCGGATCAAGGATTCCTTAAGCTCGAGGGGCGTACGGTTTGAGGAGGGAAGCAGGTGGGAGAGGATCAGGTCGTACTCCAGCCTAGGAATTCCCTTGGTCGTCAACAGCTTGGACAGAAGCCTCCAGCTTGCCGAGGCCCTAGAGAGCAGGGGATATGCGGGCTCGCGACGCACCAAGGCCGCGGCCCCAGCGCGTTCCGCCTCCGACGTCCTGCTCGCATCGTACTATCTCTGCGCAGGTGCCGTGTTCCTCGGACTCTGGGTCACCCTGGACATCGGCCGCGCGGCCATGTTCGTCCAGTCGACGAATCTGCCCGGTGCCGCGGCCCTCTTCGCCTCCTTCGTCGGACCGGTCCTTGCTCGGAGGGGTCGGGCTTGATTGAGTTCCAGGACGTGACCTTCACCTACCCAGCGTCGCCGTCCTACGCGCTAAGGGGCCTGAACCTTAGCATCGGCGAGGGCGAGTATGTCGTCGTTGCGGGGCGGTCGGGCTGCGGAAAGTCCACCCTGCTACGTTGCATGAACGGCCTCGTCCCACATTTCTACGGCGGCACCTTCGCGGGCAAGGTCACCGTGGACGGGCTGGACACCAGATACACCAAGGTGCGTAGGCTTGCCGAGGTCGTCGGGCTCGTTTTCCAGGACCCCGAGAGCCAGTTCGTCACAACTTCGGTGAAAAGCGAACTCGAATTCGGCCAAGAGAACCTTGGAAGGACGCCTGCGGAGATCAGCACGAAAACAAGGGAGCTTGCCGAGCGTTTCGCCCTTGACGCCATCTTGGACAAGCCTCCGGCCGAGATATCCGGCGGGGAGAAGCAGAAGGCGATAATCGCGTCCGTGGCCGCGATGGGCACCAGGGTCCTCGCACTTGATGAGCCGACCTCCCAGCTTGATCCCCGTTCCGCCTCCCAGATATTCGAACTGCTCAGGAACCTAAACGAGCAGGGGATGACGATAGTCCTCACGGAACACAGGCTCAAGCGCGTGCTGGGCGATGCATCCCGGGCATTGGTGATGGAGCAAGGGAGGGTGGCTTTCGATGGCAAGCCATCGGAGGTGGCGCGACGCTTCCCCGAACTCGTGTCGATCGCACCTCCTCCTTCCAGGCCTCGTTCAGAAGACCGTTCGGTCGTCCTTCAGATCAGGGACCTTTGGTTCCGGTATCCATCGCAGGAGAGCTGGGCGATAAGGAACCTCTCCTTCGACGTCCACAGGTCGGAGCTCCTCGGCATCATCGGTTCCAACGGGTCCGGGAAAAGCACCCTGGCCCTAGTACTAGCCGGACTCCTCAGGCCGTACCAAGGTCGGGTTCTCCTCGACGGGGAGGATCTTGCCTCGATTCCCAGATCGACCATCTCGAGGAAGGTGGGAATAGTGTTCCAGGATCCCAACATCCATCTTTTCCACGATGACGTCAGATCCGAGGTCGAGTTCGCGATCAGGAATATGGGGTTAGACGCGGGGAAGGAGACCGAGCGCATCCTTGACCGCTTCGGACTTAAGCACCTTGAGTCCAGAAACCCTCGCGACCTCAGCGGCGGGCAGAAGCAGACAGTCGCCATAGCCAGCGTGATGGGCTATCGGCCTCAGGTACTTCTGCTTGATGAGCCCACGAGAGGGCTTGACCTCGTCGAGAAGGCCGAGATCATGCAGACGATCCTCCAGCTCGCTCAAGGCGGTCCAACCGCGATCGTCGTCCTCACGCACGACCTTGAGATCATCGAGGCCTTCGCCGATCGCGTCGTTGCCATCCGTGGCGGCGAGATGTTGCTTGAAGGGGACCCAAAGCGGGTGATCCCCGGGTTCCTGGAGGCGATGCGGTGAGCCGGCTCCTGACGGCGATCCTGGCAGTCGCGGCCATCGGCGTCACAGTCGCATTCGTGTTGGCCATCACCCACCTCGGACCCTCAGGCCTGGCAAGTTTCAGGGATCGAGTCGGGCCCTCGACCTTCGATTCAGCAGCCTCAATCGTGGCCGCCCTGCTCTTGACCGGTGCGCTATTCTCGGTCGAGGCTCGACGCCTGGGTGCATCCAAGGAGATAGCCTTCGTGGCGATGATCGTGGCGCTCGGAGCCGCCGGGAGGCTGTTGTTCGCGCCCGCCCCGAACGTCTCGCCAGTCGACTGGCTGACCCTTTGCACTGGAATCGTCTTCGGCCCAGTGACAGGCTTCACCGTCGGAGCCGCGACGATGCTGGTCTCCAACTTCTGGCTCGGCCAGGGACCTTGGACCATCTACCAGATGGTTGGCATGGGATCGCTCGGACTCGTCGGCGGGGCTCTTGGCAGCTGGAAACGGTTGCTGGGGAGAAATCCCCTGGCCGCGCTCGGCGTCGCCTGGGGCTTCGCGTACGGGGCGATCATGGCTGTCTTCTGGGTCTTCATGGTGAGCTCGGTCTTGAGCTGGACCAGCTTCTTGGCCTACTTCATCTCGGGTCTTCCGTTTTGCCTGCTGCAGGGGACCGGTAATGCGATCTTTCTCTACGCACTGGGACCCAAAACCATAATGCTGTTGGAGCGATTCAGGCAAAGGCAGTCCGTTCGTTTCGTTGAACCATCGCCCGGGGGCGTGAACGTTGACCTATGAGGAGTTATCGAGGATCCTAGAGTCAAGGCCGCCGGGCCCCAAGCCCTTCTTCACGGCCGCCCACCTGATCAGGTATCTTGAGCTTGTCCAAATGCGCCATTTCGGTCGCAAGGAGCTGGCCCAGCGCCTCAAGCTCGGCGAGGGCAGCGTCAGAACCATCACCGATCTCCTCAGGGCCAGAGGGCTTGTGAACGTCGTCAGGGCCGGCGTCAAGTTGAGCGAGGCCGGCGCAGCTGCCCTTGACTCGATCAGGAAGGAATTCTCAGAAGGACAGCCCGTGCCGGCGAGCAAGGCCGTCGTCGGCGAATACAACGTGGCGATAGCGGTCAGAGGCGGAGGGAGAAAGGTCACATCCGGCCTCGAGCAGAGGGATGCAGCAATGATCGCCGGTTCGAAGGGCGCGTCCACCTTCGTGTACTCCTCTGGCAGGCTCGTCTTTCCTGGAATGTACGATGACCTGGCAAGGCTGGACCCGGAGCTCTCGAAAACGATCATCGAGAAGCTGCCGCTCAAGGAAGGTGACGCGGTGGTCGTCGGCTCTGCCTCCGATCCTGACGCGGCTTTCATCGGGGCAGTGGCTGCAGCGGCGACCCTGTTGTGAAGTCCTCAGGGATCCCCGAGCCTTCATGGCAGAGTTGGTCCCGGGCCCCAACGAAAAGCCCGCTCTATGGCTTCGGCGCAGTTCGGGAGCGTAGTCT
>Ga0209102_1000660_pt1 | contig 21559 bp, 21 predicted proteins | sample ConPoolayeHmetaG_FD_185483 | JGI IMG/M metagenome (GOLD analysis project Ga0209102, IMG submission 185483) | Hot spring microbial mat communities from California, USA to study Microbial Dark Matter (Phase II) - Cone Pool mat layer H metaG... ...
AAAAACCTGTAAGCAAATTTCCTCTTGCGAAGAAGCTCAATATCTTTTAAATGTTTGTGGATGTACTGCCAGAGACAACGATGGTGACGGAATTGCCTGTGATGCCGCTCCACTAAATTGCCAGCGGTAAAATATTTGCAAACCTTAGAGGTTTGTTAGGTAGCAAACCTCTGGTTTTTTAATCTTTTGACATTACTGTCTACTTAAAAATCAACCATACTTAGGATAACAACACTTTTTGTACTTTTTCCCGCTACCACATGGGCAGGGGTCGTTGCGGCCGACTTTTGGACTACTGATTACCGCTCGATTTTGAGGCTGAGAGGTTTGAGGTTGGCTTGCTCCGAAAATATCTTTTCTTTCTTCAACAATATTCGGTTTTGTTGGCTGAGGACGGACAGCCACTCCAATCCTAAATATTTTCCTGACCACTTCATATTTAATTTGTTGGACTAATCTTTCAAACATTTGAAAAGCCTCACTTTTGTATTCAACTAAAGGATCCCTCTGGGCATAACCGCGCAAACCAATACCTTCCCGTAAATCATCAATTGCATCTAAATGATCAACCCAAAGCTTATCAATTGTTGAAAGGTAAACAAACCTCTCCATCTCCCGGATTACTTCTTCTCCCAAAGCTTTCTCTCTTTGTTGATAAACATCAAAAATCAATTTCTGATAAAAATCTATCAGTTCGCTTTGAACTTTAAACTTTTCACTTTTAACTTTTAATTCATACTGGCTTTTTTCATCAAAAGGCACAATTTCACACATTCCTAAAATAATTTTTTCGTACTCCGGCTTGGTATACCCTTCCGGACTGTACATTGCCACCAAATTGGCAATTTCATTCTTTATTTCCTGTAAAATTTCTGATTTTAAGTCTTCCCCACCGCTCATTTCTAAAATGCGACGTCTCATTCTATATATAACTTCCCTTTGTTTGTTTAAAACATCGTCATACTCAACCAGTCTTTTTCTTAAATCAAAATTAAATCCTTCAACTTTTATTTGAGCCTGTTCTATTGATCGGCTAACCATTGGGTGCTCCAAAGGAATATCCTCTGGCATATTAAATCTGGTCATTAAAGAAGCAATTTGGTCACCGCCAAAAATCCTCATTAAATCGTCATCAAGGGCAACGAAAAATCTAGAAGATCCCGGATCTCCTTGACGTCCTGAACGACCACGAAGTTGATTGTCAATTCTTCTTGACTCGTGTCTTTCCGTTCCAATCACGTGAAGACCGCCTAAAGAAACCACTTCATCGTGTTTATCCTGCCACTCTTTTAAGGCTTTTTTAAACTCTGTCTGGCTTCCAAAATTTTGTTTTTTGGGCATTGTTCCTCCCAAAACAATATCTACTCCCCGTCCGGCCATATTTGTGGCAACAGTCACTGCCTTTTTCTCCCCAGCCCTGGCGATAATCAAAGCCTCTTTTTCGTGTTGCTTAGCATTTAAAACTTGATGAGGAATTCCTTTATGGGTTAAGAAATCGTCAATTATTTCATTTTTTTCAATCGAGGTAGTACCCACCAAAACCGGCTGACCCTTTTTATAACATTCTTCAATTTCTTTAACAACAGCAGCATATTTAGCTCTTTGGGTTTTATAAACAACGTCCGGATGGTCAATCCGGATCATTGGTTTATTAGTAGGAATCACCACAGTTTCAAGATTATAAATTTTCAAAAATTCCTCAGCCTCAGTGGCTGCTGTTCCCGTCATTCCAGCTAATTTTTCATACATTCTAAAGTAATTTTGAAAAGAAATAGTTGCTAAAGTTTTTGATTCCTGTTGAATTGGAACTCCCTCTTTAGCTTCAATTGCTTGATGAAGACCCTCTGACCAGCGCCGGCCATACATTAATCTTCCGGTAAATTCATCAACAATAATTACTTGATTGTCTTTAACAATGTAGTCTTTATCCCGATGGAAAAGGGTTTTTGCTTTTAAAGCATTTTCAATATGATGAATTGTCTCAAAATCTTTTTCATAAAGATTTTCTACTCCAAGCATTTTTTCCACCTTGCGCAAACCATGTTCGGTCAAATTGGCAGTTCTTGATTTCTCATCAACAGTAAAATCAGTTTGAGAAGATAATTTTTGAATTAAAGAGGCAAACTCGTAATATTTTCTGGTTGGCTCAGTATCGGGAGCCGAGATTATTAAAGGTGTTCGGGCCTCATCAATTAAAATTGAATCTACCTCATCAACAATGGCAAAACTATGACCCTTCTGAACAACTTCTCCCAAACTGGAAGCTAAATTATCTTTTAAATAGTCAAACCCAAACTCGTTGTTAGTCCCATAAGTTACATCAGCCTGATAGGCTTCCTGACGAGAAATTGGTCTTAAATGGGCCAACCGGTCATCCGTCTGATTTTTGTCAATGAAATTCTCGTCGAAAATAAAGGCTTGCTCGTGAACAATACAGGCAACTTTTAAACCCAAAAAGCTTAAAGCTTTTCCGTACCAACCAGTATCTCGCCGGGCCAAATAATCGTTAACGGTAACAATATGAACCCCTTTCCCCGACAACCCATTAAGATAGGCGGTTATTGCTGCAGATAAAGTTTTTCCTTCTCCTGTTTTTTGCTCGGCAATCCGGCCTTTATGTAAGGTGGCGGCAGCCATTAACTGAACATCAAAGGCTCTTTCTCCAATCACCCTTCTGATTCCTTCACGAACCACGGCAAAGGCTTCTGGTAAGATTTCGTCCAGTGTTGCTCCATCACTCAACCGAAATTTAAATTCCGCCGTTTTTGCGATCAATTCTTCGTCAGAAAGCTTTTGGATTTCTGGTTCCAAAGAATTTATTTTCTCCACCACCGGCACTAACTTATCCAATTCTTTTTGATTCTGATCAAAAATTTTCCCTAAAAATTTAAACATAAGACTCCTTGACTTGTTTTATGAAGAAAATTATACCCTTCCTCAAGCTAATTGACAAACAAAAAAGAGGTTAAAGCCAGTTTTAATAGTCTTTACCTTTTGGAATTGACTTTTTAGTTTTTTAAAAAAAGCAGTAGTATTTTTCTTATGTTTCCCAAAATTTAATCGATTAAAGATAATCAGACCATTTTTTGTCAAAATCTTTTTTAAGTTTTTCAGAAACCTTTCGTTCTCTGCTTGAACAGGAAAATCTTGACCTAAATAAAAATCAACCAGAATTAAGTTGAATTTTGAATTATGAACAATGAACTTTGGGTTCTTAACTAGAGAAATTGCATCTCCTTTAAAAATTTCAAGATTTGGGATTTTACCCAGATTAAAGTATTTTTTGCCAATCTCAATCATCTTTGGATCAATCTCTATGCCAGTTATTCTTATATCGGGCCATTTTTTGGCCAATAATTCCGCCACGGTTCCACAACCCAAACCTAAGATAAGTGAATTATGAATATTGAATAATGAACAATGGAGATCGGCTAAAACCTTCTCCCAAATTTTGTCCACCATTCCTCCAGATTGAGTAATTCCCCCAACTCGGATGAATTTTTTGCCAGACAACTGTTCTAAAACTTGAATTTTACCGTTAATCGGCGACTCAATTTCTTCAATTAACTCACCGCCAAAAAATATCTTTTTAATAAGTGATTTTAGCTTCATCATTTGTTAGAATTCAATTTGTGGATAAATCAATTCTATCACCAACTTTCTTAACCTTCACCTTAGGTTGCCGGGTTAACCAGGCTGAAACCGCTGATTTAGAAAACCAATTAGTTTCCGCCGGGGTCGTTCCCTATCAGTCTGTATCCACATATCGATACATAAATACAAGAGAAAAACCCTTTTTGGTTTTAATTAATACCTGTGCAGTAACAAAAAAAGCTGAAATCGAAAGCCAAAAGACTGTCCGGCACTTTAAAAAGCTTTACCCGAAATCCAAAGTAATCGCTTTAGGCTGTGCGGCTGATTTTATCTCCCAAGCCGATTTAGTTGTTAAAAATGAAGATAAAGAAAATTCTGTTAGAATAATTTTTCAAAATTTTTCAAACTTAGCTTCAGCTTCAATTAACAATAAACAATTAACAATTAGCAATCAAATGTTCATTTCTGGTCGGGCCCTCATAAAAATCCAAGATGGATGCAATAATTTTTGCTCTTATTGCATTGTTCCTTTCCTGCGTGGCAAGCCAAAAAGCATTCCCCAAAAAGAAACAATTTGTAAAATTAACAAATTGGTGAATTTGGGAATCAAAGAAATTACTTTGTGCGGAATTAATTTAGGCCTATATCAGCCCGGAGTGATCAATTTGCTCAAAAAAATTCTTTCTCAAACTTCAGTTGAAAGAGTAGCTCTATCTTCTGTTGAACCAGATATGGTCACTAAAGAATTTGCTGATTTATTTTTGAAAGAGCCCAGATTGGTAAAATATTTTCATTTAGCCTTGCAAAGCGGCTCACCAAAAGTCTTAAAAGATATGGGGAGGAAAACAAATCTGGAAAAACTTTCAAAGATTCTCCACTTTATTAAATTAAAGTGCCCGGAATTTACTTTTCGTGCAGACATTTTGGTTGGTTTTCCAACTGAAACCGAAGAAAATTTTCAGGAAACTTTAGATTTTATCCAAAAAAATAAAATTTCTTTTGTTCATACTTTCCCATTTTCTGTCCGACCGGGCACAAAAGCGGAAGGATTTATAAAATCAGGAACTTGGAAAGATTTTCCAGCAAAAATTAAAAAAGAAAGGGTCAAAAAAGTTATTTCTTTAGCCAAAAAAATCAGAATTGAAGAAGGAAAAGAACTGAAGGACGAAATTTTGCCTTGCTTAATTATTAAGGAAAAAGAAGCGGTCGCTAATAATTCTTGGCCAGTGAAAATTAGAATTATGAATAATGAGCAAAGAATAATGGAAATGAGAAGAAAAATTGTACCAGTAAAAATTATTGGGTTAAAAGACAATTATCTTTTGGGAGAAATCACTTCTTTCCCTACGTAATCTCTTAAAACTTCCGGAACTACCACTGATCCATCAGCCTGTTGATAGTTTTCCAAAATTGCCAAAATTGGTCTTTCAGAAAAAACAGTTCCGTTTAAAATATGAACAAATTCAATCTCACCTGTTTTCCTTTTAAATTTAATATTCAGTCTTCTTGACTGATAATCAGTGCAATTACTGGTTGAGTGAGTTTCCCGATATTTATTTTGACTGGGGAACCAAGCTTCAATATCAAATTTAGCGGCCGCAGGATCGCCTAAATCTCCAGAGCAAATTTTAACTACCTGATAGGGCAACTTCAATCCTTGCATCAACTTTTCTTCAATCGAAAGCAAAAATTCATGTTCCTTTGGAGAATCTTCAGGCTTGGTAAAAGAAACCATTTCCAATTTATTAAATTGGTGAACTCTAAAAATTCCCTTGGTATCCTTACCATAAGAACCGGCTTCCCTTCTAAATCCTGCGGAAAAACCCACAAACCTTTTTGGCAATTCTTCTTCCCTCAGGATTTCGTCTTTGAAAAAAGGAACAATTGAATGCTCGGCAGTGGCCACCAAACAAAAATTATCCTCGGGTATTATATAAGTCTCTTCAAAACTATAATTATTATAACCTAAGGCAAGCATTACTTCTTTTTGAATCATCATTGGAGGCAAAATTGGAGAAAACCCCTTTTTTAAAAGAAAATCAATCCCATAACGAATTAAGGCAAACTCTAGCAATACCGCTTCGTTTCTCAAATATCCAAATCTTGTTCCTGAAACTTTAGCTGCTCTGGCCACATCAATCAGTTCTAAAGCTTCCCCTATTACCAAGTTATCTTTAATAGGAAAAGTAAAATTTGGGGGAGCTCCCCATTTTTTAATCACTATATTTCCACTTTCGTCTTTACCTATGGGGGTTTCGGTTGTCGCCGGATTGGGTAGCTTTAGCATTACCTCATCAAGTCTTTTCTCCAAATCTTTAAGCTGGTTTTCCAATTGATTAAGCCTTTGCTTAATCTCCCGACCTTTTTGGATGTCTTCTTTTGAAAGTTTGTTTCTCTCGGCTCTTAAGTTTTCTACTTCCCTTTGAATTTTTCTTTTTTCCTCATCAATCTTCAGTAATTCGTCAACCAATTTAGGGTCTCTCTGTTTATCAGCAGTCGCTTTTCTAAAATATTCCGGGTTTTCTCTAATCTTCTTAATATCCAACATTTTATAAAAGTTATAAATATATATTATAAACCTAATTCATTGTCAATCCTTTTCATTGCCTCTAAAGAAGCCTTGACAAACTCTTCTAGGCTCAAACCAATCTTTTCTTGACATAATAAAATATCTTGCCTTCTTGTTCCTTTGGCAAAGGACTTTTCTTTAAAACGATTCAAAACATTTTCCACGGTTAAATCAGCTAATTTTCTGGTTGGCAAAACCAATGTTGCGGCCACAATTAAACCGGTTAAAGAATCTCCCATAAAAATCGTCCAGTCCATCAATGATTTCGGAACAGTTCCTGTTGCATTATTATGAGCGGCCATCGCATAAGCTACATTTTCCGGGATTTCATAACCTTTATCTTTTGCCCAATAGGTAATTTGCACCCCTTGTTTTTCCATTGGCACTTGCTCACAATAATCTCCATCATGAAGTAATCCAGCCATCATCCATTCCTCTTTGGTGCCACCCATTTCCTCCTCGGTCCGACCCCTCTTTTTCAGCTCATCATAAATTCCCCCCATCAAAGCCTCTAAAGCCAGCATGTGCTTGACAATATTTTTGTTGGTTACATGTTCGTTTATTAAATTAAGTGCCTGTTCTCTGGTAATCATTTCTCCTTCCTCATTAATGGGAAGAATACACATTCCCTAATTGGCTTGTCCATCAAAAAAGCGAACAATCTTTCACTCATTCCAAAACCTGCGGTTGGCGGCATGCCGTATTCTAAAGCTTCCACAAAATCCTTGTCATACATTTGGGCTTCTTCATCGCCTGCTTCCCTTAATTTCTGTTGCTGCTCAAATCTTTGTCTTTGATCAATAGGATCTGAAAGTTCAGAATAACCGTTTCCCAATTCCGTTCCCCCCGCTAAAACCAATAATCGTTCCGTTAAAGCGGGATTATCTGGTTTTCTTTTTGCCAAAGGAGAAACCTCAACCGGCAAATTAATTAAAAATGAAGGCTGAACAATAGTAGATCTAACCGTCTTTTTATAGATTAAATCAATTAACCGGCCTTTCCCTAAATTTTCTTGGGGATTTAATTTTAATTCATTTGCTTTTTGGTAAAGATCTTGGACTGTTGCCTCAACCGGATTCAGACCTGTCGCTTGATAAAAAAGTTCACAATAATCAAGTTTGGACCATTTTAAAGACCAGTCAATTTCTTTACCGTCATGGGTTGTTTTTAATCCCCCTGTAGTTTCTTTAACTAAATAGCAATAAAAATTTGGCAAAAAATCCATCAAATCATTGTAGTCAGCATAAGCCCAATAAAACTCCATCATTGTATAGTCTTGCAAATGCTCCGCATCAATTCCTTCATTACGAAAAACCCGACCAATTTCAAAAACTTTCTCAAATCCCCCAATGATCAATCTTTTTAAATGAAGTTCCAAAGAAATTCTCAAATAAAAATCAGTATCTAGCGCTTCATGGTGGGTCACAAAAGGAGTAGCATCGGCTCCACCGGGAATTGTTTCCAAAACTGGGGTTTCTACTTCCAGAAATTCTTTTTCTGTCAAATACTCTCTTACCGACTGCCAAAATTTAGTTTTTTTGACAAACATCCGGCGAACTTCCGGATTCATTATCAAATCAATGTATCTTTTACGCAACCTTGTCTCAATATCCACCAATCCATGCCATTTTTCTGGAAGGGGTAATAAAGATTTAGCAAGAATCGTTAAATCATTAACTTTTACTGTTTTCTCTCCGACCTGGGTTTTAAAAACTTCACCAGCAACTCCAATAAAATCACCAATATCTAAAAGTTTCAGAAAATTAAATTTTTCCTCACCAATAATCTCTTTAGAGAAGAAAAGTTGAATTTTTCCCGACCCATCAACCAAATCGGCAAAAACAGAACCGCCGTGTCCTCTGATTGCCCTAATCCGGCCCGCCACTAAAACCTTTTTCCCCTCCATCCCGGCCGCCTGGGCACAAGTTTGCTGACGGCTAAATTTTGAAGGATAGGGATTAACTCCCAAAGATTTAATTTTTTCTAATTTTTCTAGTCTGTTTTTACGCAATTGGTCAATAGGAGCCATTAATCGGAGTTTAACATAAGGTCTATTCTATTGCCAAGATCTTGTAAACTATTTTTCCCGCTGGGGCATCAACTTCAACCTCATCTCCCACTTTTTTCCCCAAAAGGGATTTTCCCAAAGGAGAAGACTGGGAAATTTTTTTGTTAGCAGGATCTGCTTCCCACTCCCCAACAATACAAAATTGATTGGTGTTTTTTCCATTTTTGACACTTACAGTACAACCTAAACATACAAATTCTGATTTTTGTTTACCATTATCTATTAAAGTAGCGCTAGCGAGCATTTCTTCCAGTTGGATTATCCTGTTATCCAAAAATTCAAGTTCTTCTTTAGCTCGAGCATAATCATTATTTTCTGTCAAGTCCCCAGCTGTCCGCGCCTGAGAGAGCCTTTCCACTAATTTTGGCCTTTTTTCCTCCACTAAAAACTTGAGCTCTTTTTCAAGCCTTTCTTTTCCTTCTTTGGTTAAATGAACTTTGTTGTTGGTCATTTTTAAACTCCTTAAATCAGAAAAAAGCAGCTAAAAGCTGCCTTGCTTATCTTTCGGATAATAACTCAAAAGCAAATTTTTGTCAATAACCCATAAAATTTTCCCCAAATTGTGGTATACTTTCAGTATTGCCGCCATCGTCTAGCGGCCTAGGACGTCTGGTTCTCAACCAGAAAATCGGGGGTTCAAATCCCCCTGGCGGCACACAATCTCTAATTCTCCTGAAGATGGGCAACTATTGCTTCTTTTAAAACTTGACTTAATTGTGAAGCGAAGAGAAATTTGATGTCTTTTTTAATTTCCCTGGGAACTTCAACTAAATCTTTTTTGTTATCTTTTGGCAAAATTACCGTTTTTATTCCTGCCCTATGTGCGGCAATAACTTTTTCTTTAACTCCACCAATTTCCAAAACCCGACCGCGCAAGGTAACTTCGCCTGTCATTGCTACATCCCGACGAACTGGCCTTTTTGATAAAGCCGAATAAAGAGCAGTAGCAATTGCCACTCCCGCTGAGGGTCCATCTTTAGGAACGGCTCCTTCGGGAACATGGACATGGATATCAAGGTTTTTGGCAAAATTTTGACTTAATCCCAAATCCTGCCAATGACTTTTGATATAAGACATTGCCGCTTGACAAGATTCTTTCATCACCTCACCTAAATGACCTGTTAAAAGCAGGGCTCCTTTGCCTGGCATTAAGGCCACTTCAATAAAAAGAATTTCTCCCCCCGCTTCGGTCCAGGCAAGACCGGTAGCCATCCCAACTTCATCTCTCTTCTCCACAAAAGCTGAAGTAAATTTATAAGGACCAAGAAACTTTTTAACTTGTTTGGGATCAACTTTTTTTGAAACTTTCTTACCTTCAGCCACATTTTTGGCTATTTTCCGACAAATTGAGGCTAAATTTCTTTCTAACTCTCTAACCCCGGCCTCCCGAGTATAGCGCCGGATAATCTCTAAAAGCGCTTGTTCGGAAATCTCGAAATCTTTATCAAGGCCATTGGCTTCTAACTGTCTCCTCCATAAAAATTGGGAGGCAATATGATATTTTTCGTCTTCGGTGTATCCCGGAAACCTAATTATTTCAAACCTATCTTTTAAGGCCGGCGGGATTGTATCAAGCATATTGCCAGTAGTAATAAAAAAGACTTCTGAAAGGTCAAAAGGAACCTCCAAATAATGGTCAGAAAACTCTTTGTTTTGCTCTGGGTCTAAGGCTTCCAGCAAAGCAGCTGAAGGATCGCCCCGAAAATCAACGCCAACTTTATCGATTTCATCAAGCATAAAAACAGGATTCCTTGTCCCCGCATTTTTAATTCCCTGAATAATTCTTCCCGGCAAAGCCCCGACATAAGTTCGACGATGACCACGAATTTCAGCTTCATCCCTGATACCGCCCAAAGACATCCGCACAAATTTCCGGCCTAAAGCCCTAGCAATTGATTTACCTATCGAGGTTTTCCCTACCCCTGGAGGTCCAATGAAGCAAAGAATCGTCGGCCCGCTCTCCTGCTTACCTGATAAGATTTTTTTATTTTTGCCTTTTAATTTCATCACCGCCAGATACTCTAAAATTCTTTCTTTAATTTTCTCCAAACCATAGTGGTCTTCATTAAGGATTTTTCTTGCTCGTTTAAGGCTAACATTGTTAGGCGTGCTCACAGACCAAGGCATCGCTACTAACCAATCAAGATAGGTCCGAATATAACCGGCTTCCGGATTCATAGAAGACATTTTTTTCAATCTTTCAAGCTCTTCATTGGCTTTTTTAAAAACTACCTCCGGCATTCTCGCCTTTTTAATTTTCTCCCTAAATTCTTTAATCTCTTTTTCGTCTTCCTCCTCCCCAGAAATTGCCCCCAACTCCTTTTCAATTGTTCTTTTTCTCTCTCTTAAAAAAGTTTCTCTCATCCCTTTGTCAAAACGAGCTTGGGTTTTATAATCGATTGACCTTTCAAGCTCTAAAATTTTGATCTCATAGGCAAGATGGGAAATAACTTTTTCCAGTCTTTCTTTGACCGAAAACGTCTCTAACAACTCTTGCTTTTCTCTCTCTTTTATATCCAAAATTGCAGCTACTTCGTCAACCAAATCGATTACCGGTAATCCAGAAAGTATTCTCATTAACAAACTCACATCAATTGGCTTACCTAAATTAAAAGCTTTTTGAATCTGCTCCGTCAGGTGCTTAACTGAGGCTTTTACCTCATCTGATTGTTCTAAAAATTCTGGAATTTCTTCTACTCTGGCGACAAAATAAGGTTCGCTGGAGATAATTTGGTTAATCTTTACCCGGGAGAGTCCTTGGATAAAACCGTGAATGGTTCCGTCAGTGGTGATAATTTGCTCAATGGCAGCTAGTGTTCCTACTGAATAAAAATCTTGGGCTTCAGGTAACTCCACCTCCGGCCTCTTTTGGGCCACAAAACAAATCATCTTGTCAGCTTTAAACGAAGCGGAAACCGCCGCATTTGACTTCGGCCGACCAAAAGTCAAAGAAACATGAGTATGGGGGAAAATTACCACCTCCCTTAGGGGGACCAAGGGAACAATTCTTTCCCTGGTTGATTTTGAAGGACCTAAAAGTACACTCATATTTTAGCAGTCTAACATTTTGTGTGCTAAAAGTCAACTGGAAATTTACATATGAATTACTACCAGGGTTCCCGGATTGCCTTTGGTTGCTCGAACCGCGTTTTTGCCTGGAGGGAGAGGCGGATCGGCCCACCAAAAAAGTTTTTCCGCGGCAAGGGTTGGAAGATTGATACAGCCATGGCTCATTGGATTTCCAAAATTATTGTGCCAATAAGTTCCATGAAGACCAAATCCATTATGAAAATACATTGTGTAGGGCACATTGGGTAAATAATAATATGTACCTGTTCCCCGAATTCCTCCTTCCATTTTGGTATATTTGAATTTTGACCAAATTGAAAATTCTCCGGTAGGTGTTGGGTACCATTTACCAGAAGAAATCGGGGTTTCAAAAAAGATTTTATCTCCTTCCCAGGCGGTTAACTTCTGCTCGGAAAGATCCACTTCAATCCACTTTTGACCTGATACTGCTCCCATAACTTGCTTTTCCGGTTCAGGCAACTGGGCCAATAAAGGGATTATCTTCTTGCCTTCAAAAAAAGCTATCTTTTCATCTGATTGAAAATCTCCATTGGCAGTTTGTTGGTTTAGACAAGGACAGCCAATTACCTTTTTGTTTTGTGAAAGAAAATTCCTTCCGCTTAAAAGTAAAACCAACCCCCCTAGTAAAATTAATCCAGGAACCAATTTTAAAAACCTTTTTTTGCCAATTTTCATTTCATCCTTTTGGCCAAGGAAAAAATCTCCCTGTTTTTTGACAATATCTCTTAAATTCGTCTCCAAAACTTTTCTTCAATTCCTTTTCTTCTTTGATTAAAGCTGGATACCAAAGTAATAAAAGTAGCGGGATAGAAAGAATCGGTAGCCAAACTTGAAAGAAAAAAGCCAGGCTAGGCAAAAGAAAAAAGATTTTGGCCATATAAGAAGGATGGCGGATATACTTATAGGGACCTTCCTTAACTAAAATTTTGCCTCTTTTTTCAGGCGGCAAAGACTTAAAAGCCCATAAGCTCAACCCCAAAAAGGCAATTAAAAAAAGACAGCCCAAAAGAAAACCAAACCTGAATGAGATCCCCATCGGCAGCAACTCATATTTTAAAGATAGATAAAAAATTGGGGCTTCCAGCAGAAAGGATAGCAAAATTCCTGGGGCGCCCGCCCCGGCAATTTGCATAAGGTTTTTAAACCAATTTTTTCTCACTAATTGAATTTTAGAAGGGCTTTCCTTGAAAAGTCAATAACCGCAGTCTAAAATCTGGCCATGGACAAAATTGAAACAAGACAGGCAATAATTGGTTTAATCAGAGATTATTTTATCCGAAAGGGTTTTGTTGAAGTAGAAACCCCACTTTTGGTTCCCTGCCCAGATCCTTCCCCATGCAATGAGGTCTTTGAAATATTAGCCGTTGGTAAAAAAAGAGCTTTTTTAGCCCCCTCTCCAGAATTTTTTATGAAAAGATTAATTGCCAATGGATTCAAAAGGATTTTCCAAATCTGTAAAGCTTTCAGAAATCCCCAAGAGACAGGCCCTCTCCACAATCCTGAGTTTACAATTTTAGAATGGTACCGTACGGGAGCAGATTACACTGATTTAATGGTCGATTCTGAAAACTTAGTTAACTTCATTTACAAAAGTTTCCTTATCCAAATGAAAAATGAAAAATTAAAAATTAAAAATTACAAAGCAAAAATAAAAAATTTAATATATTATCAAGATCAAAAAATAGATATCGCACCCCCTTGGATTAAATTAAGCGTAAAAGAGGTGTTTAAAAAATATGCCAAAGTTAATTTAGATGAATTTTTAGATTTTAGGAAAGCAAAAGAAATTGCAAAAAAAAGAGGCTATCGAGTTGAAAAAGATACAACATGGGAACAAATTTATCATCAAGTTTTCTTAAATGAAGTTGAACCAAAATTACCTAAAGACAAATCAGTAATTCTTTATGATTACCCGGCCCAATTGGCTGAGGGGGCGAAATTAAAAGATTCTAATCTAAAATATGCGGAGCGTTTTGAATTTTATATTGGAGGTTTGGAATTGGGAAATGGTTACTCTGAATTAACAAACTGGCAAGAACAGGAAAAAAGATTTAAAATAGCTTTAACTGAAAGACAAAGGTTGAAAATGAAAGTTTTTGATTACGATCATGATTTTATAAATGTCTTGAAAAAAGGCTTACCTAAATGCGCAGGAATGGCCGTGGGTATTGATAGGTTAATAATGCTTTTTACTAATGCCAAAACTATAAAGCAAGTAATTCCCTTTCCTGAAACAAAGATTTTTAGTTCTTGAACAAAATAAAGTTTAGTGGCAAAATTTGGACCTATGGCCACCACTGCTGATCTTAAAAAGGGTTTATGCATAATTTTTAAAGATGAACCACATTTGGTGGTAGATAAAACTTTTGTCTCTCCCGGTAAAGGTTCGGCCTTTTTCAGAACCAAACTTAAAAATTTAAAAACTAATTCTGTCTTTGAATTTACTTTCAAGTCTGGAGAAAAAATTGAAGAAGCGCCTTTACAAACCCAAGAATTTCAATATCTTTACCGCCAAGATAAAGATTACTTCTTTATGAACCCCAGAACATATGAACAGATCTCAATTCCCCAAGATGTTTTGGGTGATTTCAAAAACTTTGTTAAAGAAGGCGATATTTACCAAATTTATACCCTCGAAGGCCAACCCGTAAGTCTCCGAGCTCCCCAAAAAGTAAAGTTAAAAGTGATAGCAGCAGAAAAATCAGTTAAGGGCAATACTGTCACCGGGGCAACGAAGCCGGTGACTGTCGAAACTGGATACACTCTCCAGGTACCTTTATTTATCAAAGAAGGAGATGTGATTATAATTAATACTGAAACCGGTGAATACGTCGAGCGCGCCTAAATTAAAAATATTTTTTCTCTCCAATTTCTAAACCTGGCACTCGATCTAAAGACTCAATATTTTTGACAAAATCTTTATTTTTTGCCTTAAAATAAGCGGCTATCCCGACCATGGCGGCATTATCAGTTAGTAAATCTTTTGAGTAAGGAATGTATACATGTAGATTAAATTTGTTCATATTATTTTGAATAGCACCCTGTAGCGTTTGGTTGGAAATTACTCCACCCCCCAACAAGATCATCTTTGGTTTATATACCTCTACTGCTTTAATTAATTTAATTAAAAGAGATTCGATGATGGTTTTTTGAAAACTCGCGCAAAAATTGGAAATATCTTTTTGGGGATTGAACAATGAACTATGAATAAGAGATTTACAGGCGGTTTTTAGGCCGGAATAAGAAAAATTTAAATCTTTTGAATTTTTCATTGGTACTGGTAATTTAAAAGAATCCGGGTTACCACGAGTTGCTAACTTGGAAATAATCGGCCCTCCCGGATATCCCAAATTTAACAACTTTGCTACCTTATCAAAACACTCTCCCACCGCATCATCTAAAGTTTGGCCTAATAGTTCATAATCTCCAAAATTCTTCATTAAAACTAATTCCGTATGGCCACCGGAAACCAACAGGCCCAAAGCCGGAAAATCTGGATTTTTAATACCAAAATTACCATTTTTATTTCGGGCAAAAGCAGATAAAAGATGAGCTTCCATATGGTCAACTGCTATCAGAGGCTTATTAAATTTTTTTGTTATCTCTTTTGATTTATTAATTCCTACCTCTAAGGCAATTGCCAAACCTGGACCATAAGTAACGGCAATAACATCAATATCTTTCAACTCCACTTTAGTTTGATGAAGTGCCTCTTTAATCGCCGGCTCAAGATTTTCTTTATGAGCCCGCCGGGCTATATCCGGTACTACCCCTCCCCATTTTTTGTGAAGTTCAATTTGGGAACAAATTACATTTGACAAAACCCGCAAATCTTGGGTTATAGCAACGGAGGTTTCGTCACAAGAAGTATCTACTGCCAGAGTTAGCATACGCTTGATTTTAACAGAAAAAGAGACTATTTTAAAATTATGGATTGCGTTTTCTGTAAGATAGCCAAAAAAGAGATTCCTTCAAATATTGTTTGGGAGGATGAAAATTTTATTGCTTTTTTTGATATTAAACCCTCAAGCAAGGGTCATACTTTAATTATTCCCAAAAAACATTTCCGCTGGGTTTGGGATGTGGAAAATTATAGCGAATACTTTGAAAAGGTTAAAGAAGTTAAAAAAATTCTGGATGAAAAATACAAACCTTTATGGACAGAGTTAAAAATAATGGGCAATGAAATCCCCCACGCTCACATTCATCTTATTCCCCATTATCAATTGTAAATAAACCCTCTTTTATTCTTTCCCTGAAATTTAATTTTTATTTTTGTTAATAAAACTTGGGGATGACTAATAAATTTTTTTTGCAAACTCCCTAGTTTTTCTGCCCATTCAATTAAAATTATATTTCCAGACTGAAGATATCTTTTAAAATCCAATTTTTCAATTTCTTTCTCACTTTCCATTCTCCACAAATCAATATGGAAAAATTTTCCGGAAATTTTACCTAATCTATAAGGAAATTCCCTCTCAATAATAAAACCAGGAGATCTAATTACTTTTTTAATTCCTAGGGCTTCAGCTACTCCTTTAGCAAAGACAGTTTTACCAGCACCCAATTCCCCTTCCAAAGCAAAAATTAAGCATTTCTTATCTAATTGGTTCTGAAACTTCTTAATTAAATCAGAGGCAAATTTTTTAGTTTCTTGTTCAGAATTTGAAAGAAAAACTTTTCGGCTCACTTTTTCAGTCGAGTAATAATATTTAAAATAATGGAAATCAATAAACTTAATAGAAGCATCGAGGTTATCGGCGCATAAAAAGAAAAATTTTCCATTTTAATATAAATATCTCCTGGTAATTTTCCCAAAAAAGGCAGTTTTCCCGAAAGCCAAATTAGAATTCCAACAAAAACTAAAATTATTCCCAAAAAAATTATTGTTTTTCCTAAAAAATCCATCAGTTTTATTATATCAATTTTTCAAAACTTCCCCCTTGACAAAAGAAAAACTAAAACTAAAATATATGAATATGCGTTCATATAATTGCAATAAGAAAGCGGCAAGAGAATTCAAAAAAATTATTTCTTTATCTTATTTGCTAAAGACGGTTGCGGAGGAAAGTAGGTTGAAAATTTTGTGTTTTTCCGGGCAAGAAAAACCTTGTGTTTGCGAGATGGCAGAAGCTTTGGGTTTGTCCCAAAGTCTGGTTTCTCATCATTTAGCAGAGTTGAAGGAGATAGGATTAGTGGAAGACGAAAAGAAAGGGCAAAGAGTTTATTATCAGTTGACAACTTTAGGAAGAAAAGTAATTTGTCTTTTGCGGAAAATTAATATTAAAAAACAAAAGGAGGAAAAATGAAAATTCAAGTTTTGGGTTCCGGTTGTTTAACCTGCAAAAATTTATATGAGTTAGTGAAAAAAGCGGTGGAAGAATTGGGACTAAATGCACAGGTAGAATATCTCACTGGCGAGGAGGGGATTCAAAAAATTATTGAAATGGGAGTAATGCAAAGCCCTGTTCTAGCAATAAACGAGAAGCCAGTAATGGTTGGTTTTACTCAAGATTTAGAAGAAATTAAAAAATTAATTAAGAAGGAAAAAGATGAATAAAATATTCTCCTTTATCAAGAAAAACTGGGTAATTGGCCTGTTGGCTGGCGCTTATTTGCTGATTTATCTTTGGGAAAAACCAATCAGCAATTTTTTGGCTTCAGAAAAAGTTCAAAATTTAATAGGCGAAGCTGTTTATCAGGGTTGGCTGGGGTTGGTTGATTATTTATCGGCCCATGTTTTGTTTTGTTTGGTTCCTGCCTTTTTTATTGCCGGAGCAATTAATTCCTTAGTTGAGTCGCGGACTATTTTAAAATACCTAGGACGACAAAGTAAAAAATGGCTGGCTTATTTTATTGCTTCTTTGTCGGGATTTTTAGTTCAAGTTTGTTCCTGTACGATTTTGCCTTTATTTGCCGGAATTTGGAAAAAAGGGGCAGGTTTGGGAGTAGCAACGACTTTTCTTTATGCTGGACCGGCGGTTAACTTACTTGCCCTTATTTTAACCGGCCAAAAAATTGGCTGGGATTTTGCAATTTTACGCTTTTTTCTTTCAATGCTTTTTGCTGTAGGGGTTGGTCTAATAATGGAAGGAATTTTTGGTAATGGCAAAGAAGAAGGAGATTTAAAAATAAATGTTGAAGATTTAGATAAACTTGAGGGCAAAAAATCTTTTTATTTTTGGGGAGGACTGGTGGCAATTTTAGTCGTGGGCACTGCTCCTATTCCTCAAAATTTTCGCTATATTTTGATTTTTCCTTTGATTTTACTTCAAGTTTTAATGACTTTTTTCTGGTTGTCAAAAACAAGAAGGGTTGCTTGGTGGGAGGAAACAATTAAATTTATTTCTCAAATAATTCCTTTACTTTTGGTTGGGGTGTTTTTAGCTTCAGCCATTACTCATTTGATTCCCAAAGAACAATTCCAAAAACTTGCCCAAGGCAATAGTTTACTGACAAATTTTGTGGCGGTGATGTTTGGAGCTTTAGCTTATTTTCCGGCTCTGGTTGAAGTTCCTATTGCTGAAAACTTTATGAAGTTGGGAATGAGCAAAGGGCCCTTAATGGCTTACTTACTGGCTGACCCAGTTTTGTCTTTGCAGGGACTTTTAGTTATCAGAAAATTAGTTGGTACCAAAAAAATGCTCGTTTATTCCGGCTCAATTATAATATTAACCACATTAGCAGGTTTTCTTTACGGATTAATTTGAAGTGAAAAAAGAAAAAGCAAAAGTTTTTCCCCCCCATGCTCTAAAAGCTGAAAAGATTCTGAAGGCATTACAAAGCAAAAATACGGGTTTAACCACCCAAGAGGCAGAAAAAAGGCTGGGTATCTACGGAGCCAACAAAATAGAAAAAGAAAAAAAAGAATCTCCTTTAAAAGTATTTTTGTCTCAATTCCAAGATTTTTTGATTGTCATTTTGCTTATCGCCACGGGAATCTCTTTTGCTTTGGGTGAAGTTTTTGATGGAATAATTATTTTTAGTATTGTTTTTTTGTCGGCGGTTTTGGGTTTTATTCAAGAATACCGCTCCCAAAAAGCAATTGAAGCGTTAAAGAAGTTGGCCGCCCCCCAAGCTAATGTTTTAAGAGATAATAGGCCGCAAAAAATTTTGGCTGAAAAAATCGTTCCCGGCGATATTTTAATTTTAAACGTCGGGGATAAAGTGGCCGCCGACGCAAGAATCGTGGAAGAAATTGGTTTAGAAACCAATGAATCAATTTTAACCGGGGAATCCTCGCCAGTTAAAAAACAAAACATTATTCTTGAGGGTAAAGAAATTCCTCTGGCTGACAGGATAAATATGGTTTATTCAGGAACAATTATTACCCGGGGACACGGAAAGGCAGTAGTTACGGCTACGGGAATGAACACCGAATTTGGCAAAATCGCCAAAATGATCAGTGAGGTGGAGCCAGAAAAGACCCCATTAGAAAAAAAAATAGAAAAAGTTGGTAAAGCTTTGGGGATTGGAGCACTAACAATTTGCGCCTTCGCCTCTTTGTTGGGAGTTTTAAGAGGTTATCCGATTTTGGAGATGTTTTTGTGGGGAGTAAGTTTAGCCGTAGCGGCAGTACCCGAGGCTTTACCGGCGGTGGTAACAAGTTCATTATCTTTGGGCGTTTGGGAAATGGCCAAAAGAAAGGCAATTGTCAGGCGTTTACCAGCGGTGGAAACCCTAGGAAGTGTTTCTGTGATTTGTACTGACAAAACCGGAACCTTAACCAAAAACGAAATGACCGTTAAAGAAGTTTTTGTTAATAACCAAACTATTTTTGTTGAGGGTTCAGGCTATACTCCCAAAGGAGGATTTTTATTGAAAAATGGGGATTTTGATTTTAGGAAAGATAAAGAATTTTTAAAATTAGCTCAACTTGGGCTTTTATGCAATGATGCCACCTTGGAACAGAAAGGAAAAGACTGGATAATCAACGGCGACCCAACCGAGGGAGCGTTGGTAGTTTTGGCGGCAAAAGCAAATTTTGATCAAGAAAAATTTCAGAAAGAATTTCCCAGAATTGGAGAAATAGCCTTTGATATGAGCAGGAAAAGAATGAGCACTTTTCATCCGGAAGGAAAAGAGAAAGTTTTAATTGCTGTTAAGGGAGCTCCGGAAAGCATTTTACAAAGGTGCAGTTTTTTTCAGACAAAAGGAGAGATTAGAGAGTTAACATCAAAGACCAAAAATAAATTATTAGAACAAACAGAAGCAATGGCTAGCAGGGCTTTGCGGGTACTTGCTTTTGCTTATAAGGAAACAGAAAAAAGCAAGCTCCCTAAGAATTTAGAAGAGTTGAGCCCGGAAGGAATAGAATCAGACTTAATTTTTGTGGGGTTGGCTGGAATGATTGATCCTCCCCGGGAGGAAGCAGCCGAAGCGATTAAAAGTTGTCTTTCCGCCGGGATAAAGCCAATTATTGTTACCGGAGACCACGCCTTAACCACTTTAAGTATTGGCCAGAAAATAGGACTTTTTAAATCAAGCGACCACCAGCAAATTTTAACCCCAAAAGAGCTAGATAGTTTTTCCGACGACCAATTGATAAAAATAATTGAGAAGAAATCTTACGCCAGAGTTTCCCCTACTCATAAGCTAAGAATTGTGAACCTTCTAAAACAAAAAGGATATATTGTGGCTATGACCGGTGATGGAATTAACGATGCTCCAGCCATTAAAAAAGCAGATATAGGAGTAGCAATGGGAATAAGCGGAACTGACGTTACCAGAGAAACAGCGGATATGATTTTGGCAGATGACAATTTCGCCACCATTGTGGCCGCCATCAAAAAGGGCCGGGAAATTTTTGACAATATTAAAAAATACTTATTTTATTTATTTCGCTGTAATATTGGGGAGATTTTGGTTTTGGGTGGTGGCTTCTTATTTGGTTTACCTCCGGTTTTGTCAACAATTCAGATACTTTGGATAAATTTAGCCACCGATGGTTTACCGGCAATAGCTTTGGGGGTAGACCCCCCAACTGAAGATGTTCTAAAAAGAAAACCTATTTCCCCATCGGAAAGTATTTTTTCCAAAAAATCAATCATTTTAATGTTTATTTTGGCTTTTAATATGCTATTGGTTTTGATCCCTCAATTCGGCTATGTTTTATCAAAGGCCGGTTTGATTAAAGCGCAGACAATAGTTTTTGTCACCATGGTGCTGATGGAAATGGTTAACAGTTACAATAGTCGCAGCGATAACTCGCTTTTTAAAATCAACCCCTTTGCTAACAGTAAACTCAACTTGGCGGTTGCTTTTTCTGTTCTGTTAACTATTATGATCGTCCAAGTTCCCTATTTATCCTCTATATTTGGTACTACTCCTTTAGTGGTTAAGGAATGGCTAATGGTGGTAACCCTTAGCCTTTCAGCTTTAGTTATGGCGGAAATTGCAAAATTAGTTTTAAACAAAATAAAGGTCTGATGCCAACATATAGCTTTATCTGTCAAAAATGTCAAAACAGCTTTGAGATAGAAGCCAGTTTTATGGAGTATGATAAAAAAGACCCAAAGAAGTTCCGTTGTCCAAAATGCGGTTCAAAAAAGATAAAGCAAACCTTTGGCGATATTTATTTTATAAAAAATACCAATAGCGGGAATAATTTTTCCTGTAGTTGCGGAGGTTGTCAAAAAAACTAAACAAAAGAATCAAAAAAAAATATATAATAGAAAAAGGAGGTTGAATATGACCCAAAAAATTTCGCAAGATGAAATTCAAAAATTTTTGGAAAAAGTTAAAAAGCTGGAAAAAGGAGAAAAGCTGGATTTATCCTCTGATGAGGATTTATCAATTGGAATAATGAACTTAATTTCCATTGAAGAGCATCTTTTTTTCACTTATAACAAAACTAAAGATCAAAAATATTTAGATTTGCTTTATGAGGTTAGGGAAATCAGAAAAGAACTTTTAAAAAGAATTATTAAAGATTATGAAGGGGAGGTTTGGTGTATTTCAAAACACCTTTTGGCTGCCTCAATGAGATTAATTGAGGTAGGCACTAAAATTCTAACCAAGGGCGATAAGGATCAAGCGGCTGATTTGTTTCAAAAATCATATCAGCTTTATTCTTTATTTTGGGGCTTAAATTTAGGGGTAGTTAAAGTCAAAGATATCAAACAAGAAGAAAAAGACAAAATAGAATTTTTAAGCGAGGATAAAGATCCTAAAATCAAAGGTTCTTCGGGAATTTTTGCCAAACTTGGAGAACTGGTTAAAAAAGCAATAGATTGTTG
>Ga0209102_1000661_pt1 | contig 21559 bp, 22 predicted proteins | sample ConPoolayeHmetaG_FD_185483 | JGI IMG/M metagenome (GOLD analysis project Ga0209102, IMG submission 185483) | Hot spring microbial mat communities from California, USA to study Microbial Dark Matter (Phase II) - Cone Pool mat layer H metaG... ...
GAATAACTTTTAACTCCCCAGAAAAAGGAATATTTTGTCCTTTTAAATTTAAAGAGGAAACAAACGAAAAATGTTATGTGATTGGCGATGCTTTAACTTTGGAAAATTCTTCAGGTTACAGAATTTATCTTTTTGGCGATACCCCAACTGAAGGTTTTAAATCTATCTTTTCTTCAGATGGAAAAAACTGGATAATGGAACAAAAAAGTAACGAGTATATCTTAACCATTACCCCTCAAGCAACCGAAGAGTACCATAAATTAATGTTCCCCACCGTGGCTAAGTTAAGTGATGGAACTTTTTTGATGGCCTATGAAACATTTATTCCCGGAACTCCTTCCAAAATTATAGAATCCTTCTCTTTGGAAAAACAAAGTGAACAAATTCTTCCCCAGGAACAAAAACCAACTTTCGGACCAAAAAAACCAATTGGAAAATGTGGAGACGGAATTTGCGATTCAATCGAAAAAGCTACTAATACCTGTCCTTTTGATTGTTTAAGATAAAAAGGGAATGTCTTCTTTTATTAAACTTTCTTCGGCCACAAGGCTCCCTTTTCTTTTCTTAATCTATCTCCAACTTGAATTTCCTCATACATTTTTGGAGTAACAGCAATCCCGTGAACTTCACCATTATTAAGTTTGACTTTTATATGATATAAATGCTCTTGTTTTTTTCTTTTGATTTTAAGAATTTCATCTTGCTTATATTTCTCTTTTACTACATGCCCCTTATCAATCACCACTCCTTCCCATGAATCCGCCTTGCCTTTTAAAAATAGTTTCCCCACCAAAAGCAAAAAGCCAACTGCCGGCAAAACAAAAATTGAAAGGATAATTACTGGCAGCAATCCCATCTTTTCTCACCTCCTCAAACAACCTTAATTAGTTATAATTAAAGTTTCAATAAATCCCTTTGTCAAGGAAGATTTAATATCTCCTTCGGTAGTCTTTGTTTCCTCTTCGCCTGTCAAATCCGCCGGATTTTGATTGAATTGGTCTGGCTTCATTAACGGCAATGGTTCGGCCGTCCAAATTTTGGCCGGAAAGTTTCTTTGCCACCTCGGCTTCCGCTTCGGTTGCCATTTCCACAAAACCAAAACCACGAGATTTACCCGAGTATCTGTCGGTTACGACGTTAGCAGAAACGACCGATCCTGCTTGAGAAAAAAATTGGGAGAGTTTGTCGTCAGTGGTGTCCCAGGAAAGACCGCCGATAAATAGTTTTTTTGCCATTCAGTTTGTCACCTCCTTTCTTAGATCTCACATACTTTTTGACAAACTGAATCAAGCTTAAAAACTATTTATCAGTTATCAAAAAAGTGGGTTATACAATAGATATTATACCACACAAGAAATAAAGTTTCTTCAATCAATTTTTTTCTCAGACTACTATCCAACAGAAGCAGAGGCAAATTTTTAATTTCAATGGTGTTCTTCGGTTGCCATTGCCTCGGCTTTGGTTTTATGAATTGTTCCCTCTGGGTGATTTGGCGGGGAGTAAATGGTGTAAAGTTTCAATGTTTCGGTGGCTGAGGTGTTAATTACGTTATGTTGGGTTCCAGCGGGAACAATTATGGCACTACCGTCGCCAATTAAGGTTTCTTCCCCGTTCATAATCACTTTTCCTTGACCCTTTTCTACCCGGAAAAATTGATCGACATTTGGATGAACCTCCATTCCAATATCTTCATTTGGTTGTAAGGTCATTACCACCAGTTGGCAAAATTTGCCAGTAAATAAGACTTGGCGGAAAAATTCATTTTCCAAAGTTTTTTGTTCGATATTGTCAACGTATCCAATCATTTTTTCACCTCCTTTCTCTTTTTAAATTATATTGGGTTTTCTAAGAATAATCAATTAAAATAAATGGTTTTAACCTCTTGACTTTTTTGAATTTTAGGATTATTTTATAAGTAATTTTGATGAAAAAATTTCTCCTTTTGGTAATTTTTCTTGGTTTGTTCTTTTTAGAGAGAACTGAAGTCTATGGATTGGATATTATCAGAATTCCCAAAGAAATTTTAATTTTACCCACTTCAACCCCGACTCCTACTCCAACTGTTTCTATTAGGTTTATCCCCCCGGTTTTTAGAACTCTTACCACTTCTACTCCGGTTCCTCCAACGCCCACAATCACCCCTTCTCCTACCGAAGAACCAAAAATTACTGGTCCGATCCAGGCGCAGTTGGCTTCCCCAACTCCTGTTTTTTCCGGCAAAATTTTCAGCCAAAATGTTAGTTTGAAAGAAGCTCTCCTTTTAGGATTAGTTGTTCTTCTTTTGTTGATTATTATTCTTCAAAACCGCTGGCCAAAAATTAAAAAATGGCTTCATCAGAAGACTGAATAAAAAACGGAGAAAACCGATTTGCCTTTCAAAAAGTGATCAAAAAATTTTTTTTAGGATTGTTTTTTTTGACTATTTTGGTTGTTCTTCTTATCTTAAAAATTGTCTTAAAAAGTGAAAAGGCTGAAAGAATAATTTCCCCTATAAGTTCTGCTGACTCCTTTTTGCCAGAGGGAAAGCCTCTTTTAAAATATTCATTTTCTTTTTTATCCCAAAAAGAATTTTTTGGAAGCAAAATTAAGCTGGAAAAGATTCTTAAAGATGACCAAAAATTTACTTCTTGGCTTTTTTCTTTCCAAACTGAGGGCAAAAAAGTAACCGGGTTGGCTAATTTACCAAAAAAAGAAGGAAAGTTGCCGGTAATTGTGATGATTCGAGGCTATGTTGATGTTTGGGCTTATAAAACCGGTACAGGAACAAGAAAACCAGCAGAATTTTTTGCTCAAAACGGATTTATTACTTTGGCTCCGGATTTTTTAGGTTACGGTAGTTCTGATCCAGAAGAAAAGGATATTTTACTTAATCGCTTCCAGCGGCCAGTGACTGTTTTGGATTTGCTTGCCTCGATTAAAACCCTTCCCCAAGCTGATCCAGAAAATATTTTTTTATGGGGCCATAGCAATGGTGGGCAAATTGCTTTATCAGTTTTGGAGATCTCCGGTCGACCAATTCCCACAACCTTGTGGGCTCCAGTAACAAGAGGTTTTCCAGAGTCGGTTTTGAATTATTCGGCCCAACTGGATGATAATGGAAAAATAGTAGCGGAAAGGATTGAAGAATTTAAAAAAAATTATGATCCGAAGGAATATTCTATCACAGAGTATTTTGATAAAATTAATGCCCCAATTCAGGTTCATTTGGGAACTTATGATGAGTATATAAGGCAAGAGTGGATTGAGGAGTTTGTCGCCAAATTAAAATCTTTAAATAAAGAGATTAATTATTATATTTATCCTAAAAACAATCATCAGCTAGGTAGGGACTGGGAGACAGTAGTAAAAAGGGATTTGGAATTTTTTGGGAAAAATTCGAAATAAGGCAAGTTTCATTCAACTTCGCCTCTTGACAAAATCTTTTAAAATTTTTTAAAATAGCAGTCACTATTGTTAAGTGATAATTCTTTTTGGAAAGGAGGAACTGAAATGAAAAAAATAAACCTAAAGCCAGCCGCTGGTTATATTTTGATTGAACCGGAAGAGGCGGAAAAAAAGACTTCCTCAGGGATTGTTTTGCCAGAATCCCATGAGGAAAAACCCCAAAGAGGAAAAGTTTTAGCAGTTGGTCCGGATGAAGTTTTAGATTCTGGTCAGAAAAGAAAATCCCCTTGTAAAGTTGGGGATACGATTGTTTACAAAAAATGGGGCGGAAATGAATACGAAGTAGAAGGAAAAGAACTTTTGTTTATTAAATTTGATGATATTTTAGCAATAGTTGAGTAAAGGAGGGTGAAATTATATGGCAAAAATTTTAGCTTATAAAGAAGAAGCCAGACAAAAAATTTTAGAAGGAATGGCTGAAGTCTACAAAGCGGTAGCGACAACTTTGGGTCCGAAAGGAAGAAATGTGGCCTTAGACAGAAAATGGGGAGCGCCAAATGTAGTTCATGATGGGGTAACGGTGGCAAAAGAAATCGAGCTTGAAGATCCTTTTGAAAATATGGGCGCTCAATTGATTAAAGAAGCCGCTTCTAAAACCAATGACGATGCCGGTGATGGAACCACTACTTCCACAATTTTGGCTTACGCCATTGCCTCAAAGGGCTTGAAAAACATTACCGCCGGGGCCAATCCAATGATTTTAAAAAGAGGAATTGAAAAGGCGGTTAAATATGTTACTTCGGAGATTGATAAAATGGCCAAGCCGATTAAAGGCAAAGAAGAAATTGCTCAGGTGGCCACAATTTCAGCCGCTGATCCAGAGATTGGCCAGATGATTGCTGAAGCTTTAACTAAAGTTGGTAAAGACGGAGTGGTGACAGTTGAAGAAGGAAAGGGTTTGGGTTTAACCAAAGAAGAAAAAGAGGGAATGGAATTTGATAAAGGTTTTGCCTCACCTTATTTTGTCACTATTCCCGAAAGAATGGAGGCAGAGGTAGAAGACCCCTATATTTTGATTACTGACAAGAAAATTTCCTCTGTTTCTGATCTTTTGCCTTTTTTGGAAGCAGTGGTCAAAGTTAGCAAAAATTTAGTGATTATTGCTGATGAGATTGAAGGGGAAGCCCTAGCTACTTTAGTGGTAAATAAACTTAGGGGGACTTTTAATGCCTTGGCGGTTAAAGCTCCGGGTTTCGGTGACAGAAGAAAAGAGATGCTTGAAGATATTGCCATCTTAACCGGGGGGACATTTATCTCCGAGGATACCGGAAGGAAGCTGGAAAGTGTTAAACCCGAGGATTGTGGCCGGGCTGATAAAGTTTGGGCCGATAAAGATAATTGCCGAATAATTGGGGGTAAAGGCGATCCTAAGGCAATCCAAGCTCGGATTAATCAAATTAAGAATGAGATTAAAGAAACGACCTCGGATTTTGATAAAGAAAAGCTTCAAGAAAGATTGGCCAAGCTTTCCGGAGGGGTGGTTCAAATTAATGTGGGAGCAGCTACCGAAGTGGAGATGAAGGAAAAGTTGGAGCGGGTGAAAGATGCGGTTGAGGCAACAAAGGCGGCAGTTGAAGCAGGGATCGTTCCCGGTGGAGGAATTGCCCTTTTGGATATTGCCCAAAGATTGAATGTTGAAGAGGTGGCTGGCAAACAGGTAGCTGAGGATGAAATTACGGGAGTAGAAATTCTCAAGACCGCTTTGGAGCAGCCATTCATAACTTTAATGAGCAATTCTGGTTTTGACCCAGGCCAACTTATTGCCAAAGCAAGGGAAGTTTCTGCTCAGGGGATGGGTTTTGATGTGGCTAGACTTGAATCTATAACCGAAGCCGAGCCGGTGGATATGGTTAGGGTGGGAATTGTTGATCCGGCGAAAGTGGTTAAGTCTGCTTTACAAAATGCTGCCTCGGTGGCAATGATGGTTTTGACAACAGAATGCCTAATTAGCGATAAACCTGAGAAAAAGGAGAATGTACCACCTATGCCCTCTGGAGGAATGGGAGAAGAATACTAAAAAATTTCTAATTTCTAATATCTAATTTCTAATATGGTGGTCGCGGAAAGCGGCCACTTTTGGTATTATGTTATTGTTATTATTATTTGGTTCGTAATTTGAAAGGAGGTGAAATCGAGTCAGACTCGAGGAGAAAATATGTTTAAGGTCCAAAAGAAAGATGGCCGACTGGAGGATTTTGACCGGAACAAAATTCTAAGTGGTTTGGTTAAATCTGGAGCTACTCCCCTGGAGGCAGAGGATATCACCAGTCAAGTTGAGGCCTGGTTACCAACGGTGGCCGTTGATGGAACAGTAAAAACCATGGATATTCGGGAAAAAGTATTAGAGCTTTTAAGATTAGCCAATCCAACTGCGGCAGGGAATTTTGAAAGTTACCAAAAGCCGCTGGCCGCCTGAAGAAAAATTTATGAGGATTTTTTTTCCAAAACTTATTTTTCTTTTATTGGCACTGGTTTCTTTGGGATTTTTAGGCTATCGTTTTCGGGGAAAATTTTTAGCCGGGATTATCAACGGCCAGCCAATTTTTAAGTTTCAACTCACAAAACGTCTTTATTCTCAATATGGCCGGCAGGTTCTGGAAGATTTAATTGTAGAAAAATTAATTCTTCAGGAGGCTAAAAAGAAGGGAATTTCTATCTCCAAAGAGGAACTTAGTCAAAGCATTGAAAAAATTAAGGACCAACTAGGACCTCAGGCTGATCTTGATTCAGTTTTGGCCCTCCAAGGTATTAAAAAATCCGACTTTGAAAGTCAATTGAAAGTGCAAATTTTGGTCAAAAAACTATTGGAGAAAGAGATTTCAATTTCCGATGAGGAGGTAGCCAAATTTATCAAAGAAAATAGAAAACTTATGGAGGCGACTACTGAGGCCGAGCTTGCCCAAGAAGCGAAAGAAAGGCTGACAAACCAGTCGGTTATTGAAAGACTAAACCCATGGATAGATGAGCTTATCAAAAAAGCAAAGATATTAAGCTTCGTCAGGTAATTTTATCTGGTGCTGGCTAGTTTTCTGCCGAAATAATCCTCAAAAAGACGCTTTGGATTGACCTTTTGGCCATTATAGGCTATTTCAAGGTGTAAATGGGGACCAGTTGAATGTCCAGTAGAGCCAATAAACCCAATGACGGTATCCTTTTGAACTTGTTGACCTTCTTTGACCGCAATTTTGATAAGATGGGCATACAAAGATTGGTAACCTGAACCATGATTGATAATGACATGGTTACCATAGCCAAATCTTTGGAGGCTGACCTTCTCTATTTTTCCAGGCAGAATTGGTAAGACAGCCGAGCCAGCATCGGTGGCAAGGTCAATGGCTGGATGAAAAAAAGAGTATCCTTTGGTAATACGAAAAATCTCCAAGGGTTTTTGGAAAGAATTTTCTGTTTTTAAGTCGATTTCCAAAGAGGGGATTTTGGCAAGGTTAGTATCAAAGAAGGTTTGGTAAAGGGAAACCGAAGAGGGTAGAACACCGCTAATGAAGGCAAATCCTATCATTGAAAAACCGATGATTTCTTTAATATTTTTGAACTCAAAAATTCCACGAAAAAAAATACTCCCTGGTTTGGCAAGTTTTGTATAGGAGATAAAAGCTACCCTTGATAAAAGGTTTTCCAGTTCTCTTCTGACAATTTTCATTAAGCGGGTTAATTTAGCCCAATAAAAAATCCTAAACCATAAAGGTTTAGGACTGAAAGGTATTATACCAAAAAATCCTGTAATGTCAAGCCCCCGTCAAGCCACAGCTTGAGCCCTCCGATTCGGAGGGCGAAAGCTAAGGCTATTCGGGGTCAAGTTTTGAGGCCTGGGCGAGAATTGCACTCGCGTATGAGTGTTTTGCAGACACTTGCCTTACTACTTGGCTACCAGGCCAGCTTAAATATCATACAAGTTTAGCCTAAAAAAAGCAATCCCTTGTCAGAATTGCTTTTATGTGATATATTTGGCCTAATGAAGAGAATTTGGTTAGTCTTTTTCCTTTTTGTCCCCGTCCTTTTTTTATCTGGCTGTCTTCCTAAAAAACAGATGGCGGCTTTACAAGTTAATTCCTTTCCTGTTGCCTCCATCTTTATTGATGGAAAGCATGTTGGAAAAACTCCTTTTGTTGATCGGCAAATGAAGCCGGGGGAAATAAATATTAAGTTAATTCCTGAAAGTACTGCTTCTGCTCTAACTTCTTGGGAAGGAAAATTAAAACTGGTTGGGGGAGTTTTGACAGTGGTAAGCCGGGAATTTGCAGAACAAGAGGACTATACCTCCGGTGACATTTTGACTTTAGAACCGATGAAAGATAAGAAAAGTGCCTCCTTGGCTGTGGTAACTTCCCCAGATGGAGCCCAGGTTAAGTTGAATGAGGAAAACCGAGGGCCAACCCCTTTAGTTTTGGAGAAAATAGAAGAAGGAGAATATCAAATTACTCTCTCTTTAACTGGGTTTAAAGAAAGGAGTTTTAAGGCAAGGGCGGTTAAAGGCTTTAAGTTGATAGTCAGTTCAAAATTGGCAAAGGAAGGAGGACCGGAGGTTTCTCCTACCCCAACAGGTCCTATTCCAACAGATAAAATCACACCTAAGCCAACCACGACACCTAAGACAACACCCAGCCCAAGACCAACTGTACCAATAACGGGGGCTTCAGTAGAAATTAAAGAGACAGAAACAGGTTGGTTGAGAGTAAGGTCAGGTCCGGGTCGTTCATACGCTGAGGTGGCTAAGGTTTATCCTGGGGAAAAATACCCGCTTTTGGAAGAAAAACCTGATTGGTACAAAATCACTTATCAGGAGGGGAAGGAAGGTTGGATTTCTTCTCAATATGCCACAAAAATTCCTTAACCTGTTCCGTAAATAATCAAGATTATCATTATTCCCCATAAAATGACCGTTCCTAAAAGAGGCCTGTCAGAAATTAAAACTCTTTCTGGAGCTTCTGCCCTAGACCCTTCATAAATAATTCTTAAATATCGCATAATCCCATAAATAACTAAAGGAATAGTTAACATCAGAAACTTGCTACTTCCAGAAATTGTTAAAGGAAGAAAAGAATAGACGATAGTTGGGTGGAGAATTACCGGAGGGGATTCAAAAAAAGTAAAAAGGGCCCAAGAAAGCCAGGCCGAGGAGGCAAACATCGCTAAATATCCATCCAAAAGTTCTTCAGAATAATGAGTAAGGGTTTTTCGGTGGGAGGGAGCTACCTGGGCAGAAAGCATGGCCAATTCCGCCCGTCTTTTACCTACCGCCAAAAACAAGGCAAGGCAGACTACACAAAGCAAAAACCAGGAAGAGAGATGATAGTTTAAAATGATTGCTCCAGCATAAACCCTTAAGATAAACCCGGCGGCGATAGAGATTACGTCCAAAATAATGATGTTTTTTAAAACAAAAGAATAAACGATTTGCAAAACTAAGTAAGAAAAACAAACTAAAAAAAAGAAAAAAGACAATCTTGAAGCTAAAAAAAAGCAGATTAAAATTCCAATGAAGGCAAAGAAAAAAGCAATAGGGATTGGAAGTTTGCCTGAGGCAATTGGTCTTAATCTTTTGAAAGGATGAATTTTATCGGAAGAGATATCAATAATGTCATTAAGAAAATATAGACAGGAAGTGATTCCTGAGAAGATAATGACTGCCCAGCTCACAAGGAGGAAATCTTTAAGCTCAAAAAGTCTACCGGAAAAAATCAAGGCAGCGTAAAGACTTAAGTTTTTAAGCCATTGCCTTGGTCTGGCGGTTTTAAGAAGGTTGATAAAAAGTTGATCCATAGAATTGGAATTAAGAAAAAGATTGGTAACATCACAATTGTATAGAATTTTTGTCGACTGTTCAAATTTAAAGCCAGAAAACCAAAAAAGGCGCTTGTCAGCCAATAAAAAATGGCAATTTTTCTTTTCTCCCAACCTAAGTCAAGCAAGCGGTGGTGAAAGTGCTCTCTTCCCCCAAAAACTGGCAACCTTCCTTCATAAATTCTTTTGAAAAACAAAAAAGTAGCATCAACCAGAGGGATGCTTAAAACCAAAATTGCTGTGGCTAGTTTTGCCCCTGACAGAATAGACAAAGTTCCTAAAAGAAATCCCGCTAGACTTTTTCCTCCATATCCTGGCATTATTTTTTGCGGATAAAAATTCCAAGGCAAAAAACCCAGGAAAGCCCCAGCAGTGATAGCGGCCAAAATGATAACAGGCCACTGGCTGATATCTTCGGTAAATTTTAGACTTAAAAGGCCAATGACCGCGGCGGCAATGGCCACAAAACCGGGAAGTTGTCCATCTACTCCGGCTGACCAGCCAACAAAATTCATACACCAGGCAATCCAAAAAAGGCCAAAGAGATCGGAGATTAACCAAATATTTCGAGTTTCCCCAAGTAAGCTAATAGTTAATCGGGGATAATCAAGGTGAATTATTCCACCTGTTAAGGGATTGGTTATAAAAGCAATTCCGACCCCGGCTCCGACCACTACCCCGGACGCTAAAAAATTTGTTGCCAATCTTAAAAATGGACTAATTTTCTCTTCAAACTTATCATCAATCAAACCAACAATTAAGGCAATAGTTGCCCCTAGAATTATTCCTCTTAAGGGCTTGTTAAAAGGCAGGAAGAAAAAGACGCTTAAAAGACTAAGAAAAATAGGGATTCCTCCTCCTCGGGGAACAGGGTATTGGTGAACTACTTTGGGAAGGTTGTGGGTTTTGGGATCATCTATAAGATTAAACTTTTTTGCCAAAAGGATAGTCAAAGGAGTAGAAAGAAAACTGATAAGAAAAGAAACAACCAAAGGTAGAAAAAAAAGGCTATTAACCATTTAAGTAATTAAAAAAATAATTTTCCAAAGTGAGATTAAGCAAAGAGTAGAAACCGTAAATGATATTAAACTGCTTACTTGGGCAAAAAAATCCAACCCTTTGGTGGTAAACTGATTACCCATTATTCTGTTAGTCAAAAAAACTGCCAGCGAGATTAGCGGTAAAAGAAAAAGGAGGTTTTTTTCTGCTAGTTGATCTTCTCCCCAAGGACGGCTGTAAAAAAGAGGAACTTGGGGAGGTAAGTCAGACCATTTTGCCAAGATTAGAAGTATTGAGAAAATAATAAAAAAAATATTCAGCCGGATTAAACTTTTAGTTTTCATTTTGTTAAACGATAGATTTCAAAATTGCTGACCTTTCTTGTAAGGTAATATTTGACACTGATTATACTTTCCAGTCCAGGAAAAATTCCCTTTTTGGAGAGATCAAAAACGATGATTTGAGGCCAATTTTTTCTCAAGGCTTCTTCGGTTTCGGCAAACTTATCAAAATCTATTATGTGATAAGCAACAGTAAATCGACCAGAAGGAAGACGACTAGACAAGGCAAGGATGTAAGGTTCGTCAGCCCAAATAAAGATTTTATCAGTTGGCCGAGTATAAGTGGCCAAATATGAAGAAATTTCATATGTTTGGGGAACTTTTTTATCAAAGAAAGAGAAATATTCGTTAAGTGATTTTGTTTTTAAGACAAATTGAAAGAAGTTTTGATAGTAAGAAAAAACCGGATAAACCCAGTATCTTGTTTTGGCTATTTGGGCTGACAAAAGTGTCATTAAAAGGAAAATTGACCAGCGAGTAAAATTCGTATTGGCGATAAAATCTCCTAAAAGAAGACAAAAAGAGGGAAGAACCTGAATTAGGTAGTGGGCGTAAGGACGACCTGATAAAGTGGCGGCAAAGAGGCTGAAAAGAAACCAGATTTGGGTAAGCAAGCTCCATTTGGAAGAAAACTTTTTTCTTTTAAAAAATATCAGGAGCAAAATTAAACCCAAAAACAAAGATTTTTGAACCAGCCCACTTTTTAATAAGGAAATTTGATGAGAACCGGTTTGCCATGAGGAAAGGTAACCTAGGTTTTGAAAAAAAGTAATCTGAATGAATTCTTTAAGATAATGATGACCAAAAAAGTATAAAAAGGTTAGCAAGATTGGTAGTAAAAACCCTGCACCAAGAAAGATCAATAGGGGGAAAATTTTCTTTGGAGTAAAATAGAAGACCAAAAAAAGCAAAAAAGCTAGAAAATCAAAGAAAGCGGGAATCTTAAAAAGAACGGCTAAGGAGAATAAAATTCCGGCCAGAAAAAAATCATTTTTAGGGGGATTTTTAGTTTTTAATATTCTAAATATAAGATAGATTGCTACCAAAATTGGTAAGATCTGAAAGATTTCCGCGTTGGCAATATTTCCTTCAATCAAAGGAATGCTTGACAAGGTTGAGAAGGTAAGGATACTTGCTTTTTGAGCAAGATAGTTTTTAGGGAAAAATATTTTTACTATTTGGAAAAAAACGATAATCGATCCCAAACAAGAAATCAGAAGAAAAAAACGAAACCAAAATAAATTCCCCGCAGCTGCCGCCAAAAGATATATTAAAGGGGGTTTGTTATCAAAGATATCTTTGTACAAAAACAACCCCTTTCTTAGTCCTAAACCAACAGTTAGATAAACCCCTTCATCTCCGTACCAATAAGGCTCAAAAAGTGAAGGTAAACGCAAAAAAAAGGTTAAAAGAAGGATTAGGATAAGAAAAGTGTTTTTCTTAAAAAATTTTAACATCATACTAATTTTAAATTTAAAATTTTAAATATTCAATTAAACTTTTTCCGTTACCCTGTATTTAAGATACTTGCCTAACATAAGTCTGGTATGAGCATCTAATCCTGGAAGAGCAGTAAAAATAAAGCCAGCCAAAGGCATTAAAATAAATTCAAGGGGTAAAAGTAAAACCCTTATTTTTGAAACCTCCTTTGGTCTGGGGGGCCTTTGTCTGGCGTCAATAAAAAGAATAATGGCTAAAAAGACAAGACAAAAAGAAAGGATGATAGAAGAGAGACGAGGAAGATTGAATCCTAAAGCAGTTCTTCTGAAATTAGGATTTAAAAAGGAAGGAATGTTTATTCCGACACTGATAATAAACCAGTTGACTGGCCAAAGAAAATGGTCCTCGATAATTCTTATTGTCCTTAAAGTTTTTGTCCAGAAGGGAATTTTGGAAGAGAGAAAATAATTCTTAATGACATAAGGGTCATCAGAAACACCCCAGGCCCAACGCTTGAATTGTTCATACTGGTTTTTTAAGGTTTTCAAAAAAGAGGTGGATTCGGCCGCATCGGCAGAAATAGGAAGATAAAGTGGTTCGACTTCAACCCTTCCTTTGGTTTTGAAAAAGGCTTTAAAAAAAAGATGCCAATCTTCAGGAATGACTTTTGGGTCCCAGAAATCAACCTTATGCAAGAGTCTGAAAGATAAAGAATAATTTTGTTGGTTGATAAGACGATCGGTTCTTGCCAAAGAAGCGATGCTCCAGATAGAGCCAAAAGTATTGGCGACCCGAGATAAAGCCGGTAGCCGCCAAAAGTTATTGTAAAAAACTATAGCTGCTTGCCAAATTCGTTCCCATCGGTGGGGAGAATCAAGAAATTTAAAAGTCAGATAAGAGAAATGTTTCGGGTGAAAGACATGGTCGACATCACAAGAGGTAACAATTACATATTCAGAATTATATTTCCCGGAATCTACCAATAATTTTTTTGCCTGTTTGATTGCCCATCTTGAATTTGAATGCTTCCCGGCAGTTTCCCCTCTTTTTAACCGATGTTCAGTTATCAGCAAATCTCCAAATTTTCCATGGAATTTACGCAAAATCTCTGTCGATTTTTTTTGCCAGCCAATTTCTCTTTCTTCGAAAGCCAAAATGACACTAAATTGCTCTTTTGGAAAATCTTGGGATAAAAGACTTACTAAAGCCCTTTCAATTATATGAAGCGGTTCGTTATAGGAAGGGATAACAACAAAATGCTGAATTTTTTTCCAATCCGGGAAGAACTCAACCTCTCCTAACCAGTTCATTTTTTGGGAGGCTTTAATTCTTAAATGAGCAAGGGTAGCAAAAAAAGCGGTGGTGACTGATTTATAAAGCCAGAAAATATCAAACAAAAGGACAAAATAAGCGACGGCCATAGGGACAATAAATCCTCCCCAGAAAGGAAACAAAATTAGGTTCCAGGAGACGAAACCTGGCAAAATTTCCAAAACTCTTTGGATTTGCCGGTCATATTTTAAGAAAAGTTTCCTAATTTTCATTTTTTTTGCTTACCCGCCGGAGCTTTAGTGAAGGCGAGGGAAAAGCGGCGGTTGTGACTTAATTTCTGGTCCAGAAAATTGCTTAAGAATTTTTTCTGCTGTTTGGGGCATAAAAGGTTGAAGATCAAAGGTAATTTGGCAAAGTCGGTTGACCGAATCAATTAAAAACTCCTTAAGCTTGCTGTCTTTAAGTTCCCAGGGTTTTTCTTGATTAAATCGTTTATTTTCCTCAGAAATGGCGTTCCAAATTAATTCCAACGCTTCGCTAAATTGAAGACACTCAACCTTTTTTTTCACTAGTTTGGAAAAGGTCAATTTTTTCTGGGGAGCAATGCCGTTTTCTAACCTTCCGCAAAGTTTGGCTAAACGCGTTACTAGATTGCCTAAACCATTGGCCAAATCGGCATTATACTTTTGGGTGAATTTCCCCCAGCCTACATCTGAATCTTCTTTGGCGGGGAAAGAAGAAGCGATTAAATATCTTGTGCCGTCAACCCCAAATTTGTTAACTAATTCCTGAGGCGAGATAACATTTCCTAAGGATTTGCTCATTTTTTGGCCATCAATAGTGTAAAAACTATGGGCAACAATTTCTTTAGGTAAAGGAAGACCAGCGGCAATCAGCAAAGCTTCCCAAATTACGGCATGGAACCAAAGAATTTCTTTTCCAATTAAATGTAAGTCGGCTGGCCAAAATTTTTCTTTTTTGGCGATTTTCGTCGCCGTATAATAATTGAATAAAGCATCAACCCAGACATAGATAGTTTGAGATCTATCCCAAGGAACAGGAATTCCCCAGGAAACTTCGGCTCTAGAAATGCTTAGATCACTTACTCCCGCTTTTAGTTTTGAAAGAATCTCTCTTTTTTTACTTTCAGGAGAAATTTTGTAATGATACGGATGGTTTTCTTCCTCAATCGCTTTAATTAAAATTGGGACATACTTGGAAAGTTTGAAAAAATAATTTTCTTCTGATTGTTTAACAACCGCTTTATTAGGGTGAAGTGGACATTTCCCATTAACAAGATCTGATTCGGTTATAAAATTTTCGCACCCAACGCAGTAAAGTCCGGTGTATTTATCCTTATAAATATCGCCTTTTTTATAAATTTTTAACAAAACTTCTTGGACAATTTTTTCGTGTTGAGGGTTTGTAGTTCTAATAAAATAATCAAAATTTATATTTAATTTTGGCCAAGTGTCAGAAAAAGATTTGGAAACTTTGTCACAGAATTCTTTAGGAGAAAGATTTTCTTTAGCTGCTGCTTCAGCCACTTTGGCTCCATGTTCATCCGTTCCCGTCAAAAAGAAGACATCTTCTCCTAGGAGTTTGTGATATCTCGCTACAATATCCGCGGCTACCGTTGTACAAGTATGGCCGATATGGGGAATATCATTGACATAATAAATTGGGGTGGTCACAAAAAATTTCTTTATCATAGTTGTATTTTAACCCAAATTGGAGATTAACTCAAAAAGAGGTTTATTTTTGGCCAAATAGGTTTTTAATTTTGGTTGCCCATTTTTCCGCCCACTGGTCGGAGTCAATCTTTTTTAAGGCAGAGATAATTCCTTTTCTTTTGGCCAGATTTTTAAATTGAGAGATCGTTGCGGTGGAAACTTCAAAATTTTTTTTAATTTCATTATAACTAACCTTTTCTTTCAAAGCCTTAAAGATGGCCAATCTTTTAGCCAACATCAACATTTCCGTTTTCGTGAGTAAATCGGTCAGAATTTCTTGGGCCTCTTGGGGTGTTTGGATGTCGGCTATCAGTTGAAAAAAGATCTTAAAAACTTCTTTTTCTTTTTCTTTTTCAATTGTTTTTTTAGAGAGTCTCATTTTAACAAAAAACCCGCTTCATTTAATTGAATCGGGCAGGTGATATGTTAAATAAACAATATCACCAAAAATATTTTTTTGTCAAGAGGCGTAAAATCCGGCTTCGCCGGATTACGCATCGCCGATCCCTCCAAAATCGCAGCATGAGCCGTATACAGAAAGTATTAAAAAGGCGAATGCTAAGATTGGTGGGATCAATGGGTTTTTGAAAAATAGATTTCAAGACAACTAAGGATTCCTCCTAAAAGAATTAAGTTTAAAAAATGGGCTTGTTTAATTAAGCGAAGCAGTAGAATTCCACAAATAAAAAGGCTTAAAAAGAAACCTCGGCGGGTGTTAGAAAAGACAAAAGCAAGAGTAAGAGTAAGGGACATAATGAGAGTAAGAAAAAAAAAGATAAAGCCGGTGGGAAAAAGAAATTGAAAATTGAAAATTGAAAATTGAAAATTTAATTCGGGGGGAATTTTAAAGACAATGTAAAACCAAGAAAGCCAAAAGATAATGTTGATTATAAAAGTTGGCAGGAAGTTCCTTCTGTATTTGGCGATCATAAAAAAATTTTAGCCTTTTTGTGCTAAAATTGAAACATGGGTAAAGATATTTATCTTTTCTTGGTAATAATCTTAGGAGCTATTGGTGTTGTTGGGTATTTGGTAAATAAAAAGCTTTCCCAAATTGCCGAAGCGACTAAACCTGACCAGACCTTAAAAGAATGGCTTAAATCTCAGCAACAGGCAAGCCAAAGCATGTCAAAAGCCATAAATGAGAGATTAGATAATGCGGCCAGAGTAATTGCCCAGGTCCAAAAAAATATTGGGGAAATGTCAGAAATTGGCAGAGGGATGAAAGATTTACAGGAATTTTTGCGCTCCCCAAAACTTCGGGGAAATATAGGCGAACAAGTTTTAACCCAACTTTTGGGCCAAATGCTGCCAAAGCAGTCTTTTTACCTTCAATATGCCTTTAAAAGCGGGGTGACGGTGGATGCTGCCATAAAAACCGCCTCAGGCATTATTCCCGTTGATTCAAAATTTCCGATGGAGAACTTCCGGAAAATGTCAGCAGCCAAAACCGACGAGGAAAAAAAGGAGGCCGAAAAAGAATTTGTTAGAGATGTTAAAAATCATATAGAAAGCATTGCCTCAAAGTATATTTTAACTGAGGAAGGAACAATTGATTACGCCTTAATGTATATTCCTTCCGAGGCGGTTTATTATGAAATTGTCAACAATCCTGATCTTTTCGATTTTGCTGGAAAAAAGAGGGTTTTACCGGTTTCTCCAATGACCTTTTATGCTTATCTTAAAGCAATCTTGATGAGTTTTGAGGGACAAAAGATAGAACAAAGGGCCAAACAAATTTTGGCGGCTATTCGTGCAGTTCAAAAAGATTATCAAAAGGTTGATGATAATCTTTCGGTTTTAGGTAAACATATTCAAAATGCCTACAACCAAATGAGTAATGTGATGAGTGGTTTTACCCAACTTGGACAAAAACTTTCCTCTACTCAGGCTTTAGGCGGTGCTCAAGAGGAGCAAAAACAATTGGAAATTTAAATTTTCATGGCTTCAGAAGAAGAAAAAAAACTTAATAAGGAGCAGTTGGAGGCGATTCGGTTTGGAAAAGGGCCGCTTTTGATTATTGCCGGAGCGGGAACAGGAAAGACAACTGTCATTACCGAAAGAATAAAATATTTAATTACTGCTGGGCTGGCTAAACCTTCTGAAATTTTGGCTTTGACTTTTACCGATAAAGCCGCCCGAGAAATGGAAGAAAGAGTTGATGTAGCCCTACCTTTAGGTTATGCCCAAATGTGGATTTCTACTTTTCATTCCTTTTGTGATCGAGTTTTACGGGATGAGGCGATCCATATTGGGTTAGACCCAAGATATAAATTGTTAACCGAACCGGAAGCAATAATGCTTCTCCGTCAGAATTTATTTAAATTAGAATTGGATTATTTTAGGCCTTTGGGAAATCCAACTAAATTCATTGATGGAATGCTTCAGCATTTTTCCCGCCTCAAAGATGAGGACGTGATGCCTGATGAGTATCTTCATTGGGCTAAGATTTCAAAAGAGGAAAAAGATAAATATTTAGAGTTGGCAAAAGCTTATAAAACCTATGAAGAGATAAAAATTAAAGAAGGAGTAATGGATTTTGGAGATTTAATTACCAATACCTTAAGGCTTTTCCGGGAAAGACCAAATGTTTTGAGGGAATATCAGGAAAAATTTAAATATATCTTGGTAGATGAATTTCAGGACACAAATTATGCCCAAAACGAGCTTGCCCTGCTTTTAGCCGGTCAGGCAAAAAATATTACTGTTTGTGCCGATGATGATCAAGCCATTTACCGCTGGAGAGGGGCAGCTGTTTCCAATGTCATTCAGTTTAAACAAAGGATTCCCCAAACAAAAATTGTTGTCTTGACCAAGAATTATCGCTCGACCCAAGAAATTTTGAATAAAGCCTACCAGTTGATTCAAAATAACAACCCCGACCGTCTAGAAGTTAAAGAAAAAATTGATAAAAAACTAGTGGCGGTAAGAAAAGTTGAGGAAGAAACGCCAATAAAATTTATTCACACAGACCGGGTGGAAAATGAAGCGGAAGCGGTAGCGAAAGAAATTGAAAATTGTAAATTGAAAATTGGAAATTTGTCTTATAAAGACTTTGCCATTTTGGTAAGAGCAAATAATCAAGCGGATCCATTTATCAGGTCGTTGGCAAGACACTCGATTCCCTATCAATTTTTAGGTCCGGGGATGCTTTTCCGCCAACCAGAAGTTAAAGACCTGATTGCTTATTTGGAAGTTTTATATAATTTTGAAGATTCAGTAGCGATGTATCGGCTTTTGTCAATGGATTTTTGGGATATTTCCGGAAGAGATTTAGCGTCCATTAATAATTTTGCCCGTAAAAATAATCTTTCTTTGTTTGAAGCTTGTGAGTCAGTGGAAAAAATTTTAGTCAGCCAAAAAACTAAAGAAATAGTAAGAAAGTTAATTGAAATCATTCACCGGCATTTGAATCTTTTGAAAAAAGAAACCGCCGGGCAAATTCTTTATTATTTTTTAGAAGATAGCGGACTTTTAAAAAGATTGACGGAATATAAAACCGTTGGCGAAGAAAGAAGAGTTAGCAATATTGCCAAATTTTTTGATAAGTTGAGAACTTATGAAGTTGAACATGAAGATGCTTCTGTTTTTGCAGTTGTTGATTGGATAAATTTGTCAATGGAATTAGGAGAATCGCCTTTGGCTTCGGATATCGATTGGACAGAGAACGACGCGGTTAATATTTTGACAGTTCATTCAGCAAAGGGCTTGGAATTTCCGGTTGTTTTTTTAGTTAATCTTGTTTCCCAGCGATTTCCCACAATTGAAAGAAAAGAACAAATACCTATCCCAACTGAATTAATTAAAGAAATTTTGCCAGAAGGCGATTATCATTTACAGGAGGAAAGAAGACTTTTTTATGTTGGGATGACGAGGGCACGCGATCGACTTTACTTAACAGCGGCCGATTATTACGGAGAAGGGAAAAGAGAAAAGAAAATATCACCTTTTGTTTACGAAGCATTGGGAAAAGAAACAACTGACAACCAACAATTAGCAATTAACAACCAATTGTCTATTTTTGATTTCAAGCCGGTTTTGCCAAAACAATTAACAATTAATAATCAAAAATTAGCAATAGATTATCTTTCTTATTCCCAAATAGAAACTTTCAATATCTGCCCCTTGCAGTATAAGTATAAATATATTTTGCATATTCCTGTTTCTCCCTCAGCTGCTGCTTCTTTTGGGGATACTATTCATCAAACAATGAAAGATTTTTACCAAAGAGCAATTGCTGGCCAAAAACCGACGAAAGACGATTTGTTAAAAATTCTTGAAGAAAACTGGAGCTCTTTGGGTTATAGCTCAAAAGCTCAAGAAAAAAGAATGAAAAAGGAGGGAGAAAAAATTTTGATAGGTTTTTTTGAGAAATCCTACAATCCCAAATTTTTGCCGAAAGCCCTAGAGCAAATTTTTAGTGTTAAGGTTTCTCCAAAATTAAAAATTGGTGGCAAGATAGATAGATTAGACGAGAAAGATGGCATTGTTGAAATTATCGATTATAAAACTGGTAGGGCTCCGGAAAAAAAAGACATCGAAAAAGATCTGCAGTTAACAATTTACTCCTTGGCTGCCACCGATGGAACTTTGCAATATATGGGAATTTTAGACAGAACCCCTAAGCCTGAACAAGTAAGAGTTTCTTTTTATTTTTTTGAAAATCAAGAAAAAGTTACCAGTGTCAGAACCAAAGAGCAACTGGAAGAGGTCAAAGGGCAATTAATTCAGAAAGCGGAGGAGATTTCCAAAAGTGATTTTTCTCCAACCCCCGGTAAAATGTGCGATTTTTGTGATTATAAATTATTATGCGAGGCATGGAAATAGCTTATGTTAAAAATCCAACCACCAAATTATAAATTTTGTCCATTTTGTGGAAAGGAATTGAGAACGAAATTAGAGGAAAATAAAAAGCGTAAATTTTGTCCATTTTGTAAATGGACGTATTATCCCCATGTGGGAACTGCTGTTGCTGCAGTAATTATTAAGGATAATAAGGTTTTGATGGTAAAAAGGAAGAGAGAACCTTTTAGGGGAACATGGATGTTTCCTGCTGGTTTCGTTGATTACGGAGAACATCCCGAGGATGCTCTGGTAAGAGAGGTAAAAGAAGAAACAGGATTAAAAACGAAAGAGGCAGAATTATTAAAAATTATTCAGATAGAAGATGATCCAAGAAGCCTGGGTCATTTCTGTTTCTTTTATAAAGTAATTGCAGAGGGGGAAGGTCTCACCACGAACAAAGAGGAGAATGAGGGAATAGATTGGTTCGATTTAGACAAACCACCTAAAATAGGCTGGAAATCACACAAAGAAATTTGGAGTTTATTTGGGAGACACTACACGCTTAAAATAGGCAAATAAATTTTAGTTTTGATTAAAGACGGTGGATATAAAATTTCTTTCCCCCCAAAACCTTGTTTAAATTTAGTAAAACCAAGCCAGCTTTTAACAGGAAATCTTTGGTCATATACTCCTTCAAAATCAAAAACTTGACAACCCAATTTTTTGGCAATTTTTAAGGTTTCCCAAATTAATAAAGTAGGAGCAAAAAGTTTTTTTCCCAATTTACAAGAGGCTGCCAACCAATAATAAGCCACTTTATTATAATGAAGTAGGAAAATTCCGGCCACAGGTTGTTTTTTGAAATAGGCCAAAATTATTTTGGAATTTTTAGGTGAAAAGGCCTGCCACAAGTTCTTGACTTCTTTTTCCGCCATTATTGGTAAAACAAATTTTTCCAGCAAAGATTTCTTTTTAAGCCATGAAAATTCTTTATAATTATCAGCTTCTTTAATAGTTACGCCATTTTTAATTGCTTTTCTGACTGCCCTTCTTTTGGCTTCAGAAAAAGAATTAAAAATTTCTTTTTCGGGTCGGGCTAGGTCTATTTGAATAGTTTTGGTAGGAAAGTATGGTCTTTTATTAATTTTATAACCATATTTTTTAAAATCACTGACTACTGACCACTGATCGTTGGTTACAGGTTTTTCTTGATCAATTTCTACCAAGAAAGCTCGATGTTTTTTTACCAACTTCTCAATTTGTAAAAAAGGAATTGGTGGTTTAATTCGTTGAGCTTTAATTACCGAACCAATTAAGGGAAATTTTTTGATATAAATTTGCCCGTTTCCAATTTTTATCGTTTCCCAGCCAATTAATTTCATGTATCTGGAGTATTGGGTAGATTGACGAATATCAGCCATTTTTTAAAATTTTGCTTTCAAACGAAGAATTTTCCAACGGAGGAAATCGGCGATATTATATATTTTATACCAAAAGGGATTTATTACTAAATCATAACTACCAACGAACTCCAGCAGTTTTGGAGAGAAGCCTTCTTTGAAGCGGTGAAAGCCATAATAAGGATGGTTTGGGGGTGGATTAGGTTCCAAATCTCCCCATAAATCAAATTTTTGACAACCCATTTTTTTGCCAAATTTTATTGCCTCCCATATCAAAAGAGTCGGAGCCATTACCTCTTTGTGTTCTCGCGAAGAAGCGCCGTAGGGATAATACAAAGTGTTTTTA
>Ga0209102_1000662_pt1 | contig 21557 bp, 16 predicted proteins | sample ConPoolayeHmetaG_FD_185483 | JGI IMG/M metagenome (GOLD analysis project Ga0209102, IMG submission 185483) | Hot spring microbial mat communities from California, USA to study Microbial Dark Matter (Phase II) - Cone Pool mat layer H metaG... ...
ACCGAGAACAGGACCGCGCCTGCGATCTGGTAGTGTACGCCGCCCTCCCCCGATCCGGCGCGGTGCTGCTGGGCGAGGAGCTGCCCGCCCTGCCCCGCTCCGCCACCGAGGCGCTGCGCGCCACCCAGCGGACTGACCTGCGGTCCGTCCCCTCGCTGACGAAGGTGGTGCGCTCGACCGAGTGGGCCCTCTCCGGCCGCCACATGCTGGCACTCCGGGTCGAGAGCCGCATGCCCGCAGTGCGGCCGCGGCCGTCCCGCCCACCCTCCGAGGGCCCTCAGGAGCCACCCGATAAAGAGGCGACCTCGGGCGGCGGCGCCCTCTGGCTCCCTGGCTCCCTCCCCGCGGCGGCGCCAGCCGGCATGGTCGTCGGCCAGCAGCCCCGCAGTGGCGCCCGGCCCCCCGCCGAGGACCAGCCGCTCTCCCGCGCGCCGGCGGCCTGGGTGCATAGGGCCCCGAACGACTACCGGGACGCGGAGCTCGATGCGGTCGAGCTCGGACAGGATGGGACGCTTCAGCTCGGCCTCGCGCGCACAGAGATCGGATCGGTGCCGGCCGATGTGGTCTGGAGTGTGGCCGCCCGGGGCGAGGAGGTGTTCGTCGGCACGGGCACCCGCGGCATCATCTACCGGCTCGCGGGCGGGGAGGCCTCGGAGTTCTTCGCCACGGGGGAGATGAACGTCCACGCGCTCGCCTTCGACGACGAGGGCTACCTGTGGGCCGGAACCTCGCCCGGCGGCAAGCTCTTCCGGATCTCCCCCAAGGGCCAGGGCGAGCTGGTGGCCGACACCGAGAGCGTGTACCTCTGGTGCCTGGTGATGGGCGAGGGCGGGACGGTGTACGCGGGCGGCGGCGCCCCGGCACGGGTCTACGCGGTCCGCCGGGGAGAGGGCGCACAGGTGGCGGCCGAGCTGCCGGCCGCGAATGTGCTCTCGCTCGCGCGCGCCGAGGATGGGACGCTCTACGCCGGCACCTCAGAGGCAGGCATCGTCTACCGCATCCGGCCCGCCGGCACGCGGGAGCCAGTGTGCCAGTTGTCGGGGCCGGCGGTGGACGCGCTCGCGCTGGGCGAGGGCGGCGAGCTATACGCGGCGGCCTCGCCCGGCGGGGACATCTGGCTGATCCCCGCCAGCGGCCTTCCGGAGGTCTACTGCTCGCTCGAGCAGGACGCGGTCTACGGGCTGTCGGTGCTGTCGGGGGGAGACCTAGTGGCCGCGACGGGGCCGGTGGGGATGGTCTTCCGGGTGGGGGCGGACCGCAGGCCGCGGCTGCTGTTCCGCCCGCAGGCCGGCACGGCCACCGCGCTCGCCCAGGTGGAGGGCGCGCTCTACCTGGCCACGACCGGACCGGCCGCGGTGTACAGGCTGGGGCCCGGGCGCGCCGAGCAAGGGACGGTGGAGTCCGGGGTGATGGACGCGGGCCGGCCGGCGCGGTGGGGGACGATCGAGTGGGCTGCGGAGCTGCCCGAGGGCACGAGCATCGCCGGGGAGACGCGCTCCGGCGACTCGCCTGATCCGAGGGACGGTTGGCCAACCTGGGTGCCGCTGGCGCAGGGACACATCACCAGCCCCTCTGCCCGCTACCTCCAGTACCGGCTGACCCTCAGCACCACCGCGCCCGCCGAGACGCCGCTCGTGAGGCAAATCCGGGTCTCCCACCGGCCGCGCAACCAGCCGCCCGTCTGCTCCCTTCGCGAGCCGGAGGCGGGCGCTCGTCTATCCGCAAAGACGACGGTTACCTGGCAGGCCAGCGACCCGGACAAGGATCCGCTGGTCTACGAGGTGGCGATCTCGCCCGACCTGGGTGCGACCTGGGAAAAGGTCGCCGGCGACCTGACGGACACCAAGTACGAATGGGACACGACGGCCGCCAAGGACGGCAAGTATCTGCTGCGGGTGACGGCGAGCGACCGCCGAGGTGCGCCCGGCGACCCGCAGCAGGCGGACTCGTCCGCCGTGGTGTGGGTGGACAACACGCCCCCGGAGGTGATCCTGTTCCGCAGCTCGGTGTCGGTGGGTGAGGGCCGACGGGTGCGCATCAGCGGCCTCGCGCGGGACGCAATCTCCCCGCTCCGAAGCGCCGAGTACCGCGTCGGCGAGGGCCAGTGGGAGTCGGTGGAGCTGTCGGCGATCGAGTCCCCCGTGGTGTCCTTCGACATAGAGACCGAGCCCCTGGATCCGGGGGAGTACACAGTCCAGGTGCGCGTCTTCGACGCGGCCGGGAACCGGGCGACCGACGAGGTGAAAGTGACGGTCCCGGCCGAGAAGCCAGCAGGGAGTGAGGACGCGCCGAGCGAGGGATAGCCTCCTTCAGCGGGGCCGGCCGCGACGGAAGCGGAAGCGGTGCAGACCCCGCGGCCACAGGCCGGGGCGGCGCGCCGGCGGCGGAGTGCTGCTCACGCGGATGTAGATGTCTTGCGCGGTCTCCCGATCCACGGCGATCTGGCCCTGTCCGAGGTGGCACACGAAGGAGGGGAACGTCTGCACCACCCTGACCGGCGTGCCCGGGGTGGCCCCCATGCTGAGCAGGCGCTGGAGCATGTCGCGCCGCTTCGTCTGGAGGTAGGCTATTGCCCCCGAACATCCGGGCGTGAGGTCGGCGAGCGCGGAGATAACGCTGGGGGCGGCGCGCGCGCCCTCGCGGCAGCAATCCCCCGGCGGGATCGGCCGGCCGTGGGGGCAGATCCGGGGGTGGCCCAGTAGGGTGCAGATGCGGTCGTCTATGCCCCTCTGGAGGCAGTGCTCGAAGCGGCACGCAGCCTCCGCCACCTGCCCCTCCCCGAGGTTGAGCACATCGGCCAGTAGGCGCTCTGCAAGTCGCTCCCGCCGGATCACCGAGCGCGCCTCGCGGCGTCCCTGCTCGGTGAGGGACAGCTCGCCGTCGCTCTCCTGCGCCAGCCCTGCCTCCGCCAGCTCCCGCGCCGCCTCGGCCCGCTCCTGGTCGGTGGGAGCAGAGTGCCGCTCGGCGCGCTCGCCGCCCTCCTCCTCCGCCGCCCACAGCGCGGCCAGCAGCTCCTCCGCGGGCTCGCTCAGCTCGATGTCGGGCATCAGATCTGCACCCTCAATGTGGTGAGCACGAAGTTCAGCACCCACCCCACCCCGAACGCGAAGGGGAGGATCAGCGCCACCATGGCGAGGGCCGTGCGCAGCCCCCGCTCCCGGACCATGATCAGCAGTTGCGCGACGCAGGGGATGAACAGCGTGATCGTGACCATGGCGACCACCAGCGGGATCCCCGACACCCGGCCGGCGGCGTGGACGTCGAAGATGCGCGCCGCCCCGTAGTCCCGCCGCAAGAACCCGAACAGGAAGGCGTCGGCGGCCGCATCGGGCAGCCCCAGCGCGCCCACCACCGGCCTCAGCCCCGCCAGCGCGAGGCCGAAGATGCCGCTGATCTGCCCGACCCAGATCACCACGCTCGCCAGCAGGAACAGGGGGATCACCTCGGCCCCGTACCAGCGCAGCCGCGCCAGAGTCTTCGCCGCCACGTTGCGCGCCGAGGGCAGACGCAGAGGCGGTATCTCCAGATAGAAGCGCGCCGCCTCCCCGGGGAGCAGTCGCGCAGCGAGGTAGCCGGAGAGGAGGAAGACCCCCAGCACCACTCCGGCCCAGATGGCGAGCCCCGCGGGGTGGCCCGAGAGCAGGCCCAGGATCACCCCCAGCTGGGCCGAGCACGGGATAGCCAGCGCGAGGAGAAACGTGGCGATCAGGCGCTCCCGCCGCGTCTCCAACACCCGCGTCACCAGGGTGGCCATCGTGTCACAGCCCAGCCCCAGCACCATCGGAATCACCGCCCGGCCCGACAGCCCGATGCGCTTGAAAAGCCGGTCCACCAGCAACGCCAGGCGAGGCAGGTACCCCGTGTCCTCCAGCAGCGCGAACACCAGGAAGAAAACCCCCACCAGGGGCAGCACGATGGCGACCGCATAGCGGAGCCCGAGGGTCACAAGCCCGTACTCGCCCACGAACAGCGCGGCCCAGGTGGGCCAAGGCAGGAGGCGCTCCACGAAGCCGGTGACCGCCGGGTTGACCAGGTCGCCGAACACGCGCTCGTCCAGGAAGTCCACCAACACCCCCGCGCCGAGCTTGCCGACGATGAGGTAAAGCCCCACATAGAGCACCACAGCGAGGAACAGCAGCCCCGCGGCGGGCTGGACGGTGAGCCGGCCGAGTGCCTCGGCGAGAGAGGGGCGGGGCGCAGGGGCGGCCTGGGTAAGGGCGGCCCGGGAGAGACGCTCCGCCGCGCGCTGGCGAGCGAGGGTGATCGGGACCGCGAGGGGGTGAGGGAACCGGGCCTCGGTCTCCGCCACCACGCGGTCAATCTCCGGCAGTTGCCCCGGGTCCGAGGCGAGCACGCGCTGTCGCATGCCCTCGTCGCGCTGCAGCAGCAACAGGGCGATCGCGCGCCGCGAGATCGGGTAGTCCGCCCGGAGCAGGTCGCCGATGCGCGCGACCGCCTCCTCGATGTCCGGCGGGTACCCGACGGTGAAGGCGGAGGGCGTGGGCGGCCGCCCGGTGACGAGCGCGCGCAACCGATCTATCCCCAGGCCGGTGGCCGCGGAGGTGGCGACGACGGGGATCCCCAGGTCGCGGCCGAGCCGGTCGGGGTCAACGTGAAGGCCCGCGCGGGCGGCCTCGTCCACGATATTGAGGTCCAGCGCCACCGGCAGGCCGGCCTCGATGAGCTGAAGCGTCAAGGGCAACATCCGCCGCAGGTGGATGGCGTCGGCGACGTGGACCACGAGGTCGGCCTGCTCCTCCAGCAGCAAGTCGCGCGCCACCCGCTCATCCTCGGAGCTGGGCACCAGCGAGTAGGAGCCCGGGCAGTCGCACAGCTCGAGTAGCACGTCGCCGACTCGCACTCGTCCCCGGGCCACCTCGACGGTCGTGCCGGGGTAGTTCGAGACCACGGTGTAGGCGCCGGTGAGCTGGTTGAAGATGGCGCTCTTGCCGACGTTGGGCGAGCCGAACAGCGTCACGCGGCGCACGTCCGCCGGCGCCGCGAGCGGGCACTGGTCGCACCCGCAGCCGGGCCGGCCCAGCCGTCCGGTGAGCAGCCTCCCCAGGAGCTGGCGCGCGCCGACCGCCATACTAGCGCTTCCTTCTCTCTGCCCGCACGCGGATGCCGGCCGCCACCCGCCGCCCCAGGGCCTCCGTCTGACCGCCCACGTCCAGCACTAGGGCGTCGTCGCGCGGGTCGCGGCTGATCACCTCGACGGAGGCGCCGGGCAGCAAGCCGCGCTCGGCAAGGTGGCGCACGGCCTCGGGTGACTCGTCCTCGATGCTCACGATGGTGAGGGGGCGCTGGAGCGGCGCCTCCAGCAGGCTCTGCCCTGCCTCCGCTCGGGAGGCGTCAATCGGGTGCCCGTGGGGGCAGGCGGCGAAGGCGCCGAGCTTGTCGGCGAGGCGCGACTCGAGGGCCGGCGAGACCGCGTGCTCCAGTCGGCAGGCCTCCTGGTGGGCCTCGTGGAGGGGTACATCGAGGAGGTTGGTGAGCAGGCGCTCGGTGAGCCGGTGGCGACGGATGAGGCCCTGGGCGAGGCGCTCCCCCTCCGGCGTCAGGGCGATTCTGCGATAGCGTCGGTAGGAGATAAGGCCCAGGTCGGCGAGGCGGTGCAGCATCCCGGTGACGGAGGCGGGCGTGACGCCGAGCTGACGCGCGAGCCGGGTGGTGGATACCCGACCGGGCAGCAAGCTCAGGCGCTGGATCGCCTGCAGGTATTCCTCGACGGACTGGCTGACGGTCTCGCCGGAGGCCACGGCGGCTCCTTTTTAGGGTCTCCAAGCTCCCGTTTTAGGCGCTCCTAAGATGGAGTATACCGCATTCGCGCCGCGGCGTCAACCCCGCAGGGTGGCGCGGGCGCCCGGCCTGGGCAGGCCGGCGGGGGTGAACGACGGGGCGGCGGCCCCTCCCGTGGGCCTGCCAGCCCCGCAAGTCGGCACGGGGACGCCGGAAGATCCAGGGCAGGCGCGGGCGCCTGCCCCGCCGAGCGGGGAGGGCGGCTCGCCGTGTCCGCCCGGGTGCGCCCTCCTCAGTGCATCTCCGCCTCGCAGGCGCCGATGCCGGGGCGGTAGAAGCTGAAGCGGACGTTGGGGTGGAGGGCCAGCAGCGACATGGGGACCGATGTGTCGGCGATCCTCTTGGCGATCATGAGTGTGGTGAGCCGCAGCCCGAAGGGGTTGTCGTGCACCCCCGCATGCCAGATGGACACCCGCTCGGACTTGAAGGTCTCGAGGGGGCCGACGGTCAGGGCCTGGGTAGGGACCGCGGAGACCTTGCCGCCGCCGGAGGTGCGCGCGTTCTGAATGATGGTCATGGGGTGGAGGTCAACCAGGCGGGCGGGCAGCTTCAGGTACTCCTCCGGCGGGGGCGGGTCGTCGCTGTAGGGGCTCTCCCGGCGGGGCGGGTCGTTGAAGGCCCAGTGCTTCACCTCCCCCTGGCCGCCCTGCATGATGAGGCAGCGGACGCGGTCGTAGCTCGCGGAGTACTCGGCGAGGTTGTCGCTGGTCGGGAAGTGGAGGTTCTGCTCGGGGGGGCGCAGGTGGGGCGCGATGCGGTCAAAGCAGAGCTGGCGGTTGGCGCGCTCGAAGGAGAGGGGATGATCCAGCGGTACATTGCGCCCCTCGACGACCCATTCGTCCATGGCCCAGAAATGCGCGTGGCGCAGGTCCGGCTCGAGCGCGTTGACGAGCTGGGCGACGAGGGGAAGCTGCTCGGTGGGGCCGATGGGGCCGCAGATGCCGGCGGGGCGGTCCTCGCTGGCCTGCGACCAGGCCTCCAGGTACTCGAGGGCCTCGGCGAGGTAAAAGCTCTCGAGGGTGTCGTAGAAGACCACCTCGAAGCCGGGGCGGGCGAGCCCGAGGAGGTCCTCGGGCGTCAGGCGGGCGGCGTCCTCAAGCAGCTCCCGGTCGAGGGTGGTGTAGTCCCACCAGTCGGGCGCGACGATGCTCAGGGGTCGGCTCATGTTCGCCTCCGTGGGGTGGTGTGCTTGGGGATGGGCTCCTCGAGCCATCGGCGGTAGTCCTCGCTGACGAGCACGAGGTCGCCGAGCGCGTCGGCGAGGGGGTCGGCGGCCTCGTTGCAGAAGCCGAGGTGGCTGTGCCGGCGCCAGCCCTCGGCATAGCGGAACCGCCCCGACAGCCGGCCCACCTCGGCCGCGAGCTGCTCCATGGCGGTGAGGTAGGCGTCCATGCCCTGGCTGAGGTCCAGCCATTCCTTCTGGCTGCGGTGTTGCGCGAGGGCCTCTCGCTTGCGCTCCAGGACGGAGCCGACATCCACGTAGTACTCGGGAATGATGCGCCGCCGCAGCGGGTCGCGCAGGCCGGCGGGCATGGCGTGGTAGATGGTCACCTGGCCCGCGACCGGGTTCGTCCGCGGGGTGGTGGGGAAGTTAGGCATGCCGCGGCAGAAGGCGGCCGTCACCGCCAGCCGGCCGGCGTTGACGTGGTCCTCCATGTAGTCCTGGGGGGAGGGCACGAGCATGACCGTGGGGTTCACCCTGCGGACGACCGCGCCGACCCGCGCCAGGAGGGGCTTCTCGTACAGGATGTCAATGTCGTTCACGAGGGGTGGGTGGAAAATGGCGCCGAGGACCCTCGCGGCGGCGCGCGCCTCCCGGCGGCGGATACGCACGATCTCGTCCCTGGGGAGGGTGGCGGTGCCGCAGGAGCCGTTGGCGATGTTCATGTAATGCAGCTCGAAGCCGGCCTGACCCAGCAGCAGCATGGTGCCGGCCATGCCGAACTCGATGTCATCGGGATGGGCGGCGATGGCGAGGGCGGTTCTGCGGGGCGTAGCCACGTCTTCTGCCTCCGGGGGCGCGCCGCGCGATGGAGGGAGCTTCTTCGGGCGGAGTGTCGGGGCCGGGTGGCGCACATGATGCTGGGCAGTCGAGGGGGAGCCGGGGGGGATCGGGAACGCGCAAGCCCGTGCTCCGGAGGACGGCGTCCGGGATCGGCAGGCGTTCGAGCGCCCGCGGCTCGACTTTGAGCGCGCCCCCTCCGTAGGATTTGGCGACGAAGACCAACCCCGCACGTGTGTCAGGATCGCGCAGGGCAGCCCACAGCCTGCGCGTGTAGGCCGGGTCAGGCACACGGGGGTACACGCACAGGAAGCCGGTTAGGGGGACGGCACGCGCGGCGTTGAGTATGAACCTGGCGTTCCGGCGCCCAAGGTAGGCGAAGAGGATGGGGGGGGGTGTCCTTCGCTCCATGGCGTACCAGGGCCGTCGGGAGGCGAGGAGCGGACGTGTGGGAAGGCCGGCCGATTCGCCCTGCTTCAGGTAGGCGCGGACCTGCTCGGGGAACGCCGAGACAGGGCGCGAGTCGGGGGTGAAGAGCAGCGTGGGTCTCCCGCGCTGATCGAGGGCGGCGAGGGTCTCTTCCGTAAGTTCCTCGCCGTCCACGTCCCTGGTGCGGCCTATGGCGGGAACCAGGTGCTCCTCGGGTATCCCGAGCAGGGCGGCGCGCTGGCGCGTGAGGTGGAAGAACGCGTTGGCCCCCGTCGCGACGCCGCGGACGACGCGCGCGAAATCGCCGAGGGAGTGGTGGGCAGGAGAACTCCGGGGTGGGGGGCGGGAGAGGCCAGTGCGGAGCGCTTCGGCGAGGGGCCGCCGCGACACGACGAGGGATGGGCCCGGGTGTCTGTGGAAGCCGTGCAACACCCACTCAGTCAGGTCTGGGAGCCCCCCAGTGTCGCATCTTGCCCAGAGCAGGTCGTGCTTGGGCGGTGCGTTGGCGATCATGACGATCAGGGGGTTGGTGTCCAGCGTGGGGAAGGGAGAAGCCGCGGGCGAGAAGGTCACGACAGCGTCGAGCCGGTAGTTGGCGCCCACCCAGGCCCAAAGAGGCTGGGAGAAGACACCCTCACACGTGTCGGCGGGCAGGATGAAGGAAAGGCGCCCGCCTGGCGCGAGCAGACGGAGGGACTGGAGCAAGAAGTAGACATGCAGGCCCGCTCTGCCGTCCAGGGGGGTCCCGAGCATGCCGGTGGCGAGCAGCCGCAACCGAGCTTTGACCTGGGGACTGAGCCTGTGGTGGCGGACATAGGGGGGGTTGGCCACGATGGCAGGGAAAGGTCCCTCTGGGGGGGTCTGTAGGAAGTCGCCTATCTGTACGCCCCGAAGTTCCTCCTGTGACAAACCGTTGTCCTGGGCCTGCGCCAGCGCAGCGGGGTCCACCTCGGTGCCGACACAGGACAGAGGCCGCCGGGTTCGGGTCGAGATGGCCCGAGCAGCCAGCAGGAATGCGCCTGCGCCGACGGCCGGGTCGAGGATCACGTGGGGCTCGACCCCGGCGACGTAAGCCACCATCGCCTCCGCGACCCACGCCGGCGTCCAGAACTGGCCGCTACTCCGAAGCGACTCTCTCCTCGGTCCGGACCGTGGTATGTGCTGCTGGGGGTGTGCCATTCCGCACTACCCGCGCCGGTAGGACGCCGCCAGGCGCATAACCTCTACAGCTTCATTCGACAGACGAAGCCGCCCTCCCTCGAATCTGACGTAGGGCATCACGCGTCCATCGGGGTCCTCGATGCAGCCGGCTACCGGCTGCGGCTCCTCGGTAACGCGAGCCACCAGGTAGGCGTGCTGGTAGTAGACCTTGTAGATCGTCTTGCGGGTGCTCGCCCCGCTGGGAGCATGCAGGATCTGCGGCGTGGGCTCGATCAGGCCGAGGCCGACGAGTCGCTCGGCGTCGTCGAGCGCGATGCCGAAGGCCTCGTCGTAGAAGGCGTGCCAGATGTGCACGGCAATGTTCGTGTCGGTCTGCCACCGCCTGAGCGAGGCGCGGTCCTCCTCCTTGACGATGACCGTAGGCACCACGGCGTTCTTGGGCAGGCCGAGCCCTCCGGCCAGTCGGCGCATCGGACGCAAGGGTCTGCCGTAATGGGGCATGCTGGCGGCTCGCCACAGGCTGTTCTCGCACTCCACGGCCAAGACAGCGCGCCGCAGGATCCGCTGGATACGGTTATCCCCTTCAGGGAGGAAGGGGAGCTGCGCGGGCCCGCCGACGGCATCCACGAGACTGCTGACCTCGGACCTGCTGGCGTCCGGCAAGATGAGCAGATCGGGTCGCTTGGACTCGCCGAGGCCGGCCGCGTCCAAGCGGTCGAAGTAGATCTCCATCTCACGCGGATCACGGGGCGCCACGCCGCTCGGGCCGTAGGCCAGAGCGAAGAACTCGGTATCCTCGTTGACGGCCTCTATGAGACGTTCCTCGCTCCACCTCCCTTGTGACCAGCGCATCAGGAAGTCGCTGCCGCGGAGACGCCGGGGGTTGAGGATGAAGTCGGCATCCGGCGCGTCGCCAATGCCGCGGAGGCTCACCTCCAGCTCACAGTCGAGAAGTCCGAGCTCCCGGTCGAAGAGGGTCATGTAGCCTCCGGCCCGTCGGGTTCCGCGCCGTGCGGCCCTGCGGGCGCGCATTCTGGCCGCCTCGCTTGCTCCTGGGGGTGGGCGGCGATGGCGAGGGCGACGTTGCGGGGATGCTTCATCGCGGCGGTGCTCCCAGGTGGTGTGTTAGCGCGGCCTGCCCACGGTGTCTCAGGTGCGCGTGAGCCCTTCCGTTCACACGAGGGTGTCCTTGAAGTCGCGGGCGCGGTCGGCCGGCGGGATGCCGTCCCGGCTCCAGCCGCGGGCCTGATAGTACAGGTCGAGGAGCTGGTCGTACTCGGCGCGGTCCACGACGCGGCCGGCGTAGGGGCCTCGCTCCACCGGGCGCTCGAACATGCGCGGCGGCGGGTAGTCGTCCTTGCGGCTGATGCCGCGGGAGGCGCTGATGAGGCGGGTGAGGTCCCAGATGGCGCGGGAGCGGGCGAGCAGGTCGTCGAGGGTGTGGGCGACCCCGGTGACGAGGCTATAGAACTCCGCGTAGTGGTTCTCGTCGAAGCCCAGCTCGATCCAGGGGAGCCGGCACACCCCGAGCATGTCGAACAGCGGGCGGATGGTCTGGTGGTAGATCACCAGGTCCACGCGGTCCTGGGGGCTCCAGCGGGCGCCGGCCTCGAGCTCCTTGCCGACGGTCCAGGCACGGTTGTGGTGGGCGCCGATGTCGCAGGTGCCGTAGGCGAGGGCCATCGAGATGGTGGCGCGGCCATCATAGGCGGACTGCTCCATGCCCTTGACCTGGACCATGAGGGGGGCGAGCTGGGGCCAGCGCTCGGCGAGGGCGCGGGAGCCCCCGGCGAGCGTGTCGCCGACGCCCTCCCGGCGCGCGATCTTCTCCAGCAGGGCGTTGATCTGCTCATCCGCGCCCCAGGCGAGCGGGAGGCCGTCCACATCGGAGGGGGTGAGCAGGCCCGACTCGAGGCCCTCGATCAGCACCCCGATGAGGTTGCCGCTGGAGATCGTGTCAATGCCCAGGTCGTCGCAGAGTTGGTTGCCCTTGAGGATGGCAGCGAAGTCGCCCACGCCGAGGTTGGAGCCCAGCATGCAGGCGGTCTCGTACTCGGGGCCCTCGGTGATGGTGCCCTTGTACTTGCCGTCCTTCACCAGGCAGATGTTGCCGCAGGACATGGGGCAGCCGAAGCAGGCGGTGTCGCCGATCTTGTAGTCCTGCTCCATCTTGAAGCCATCTATCGCCTGGGCGGCCTCGAAGACGTTCTCCCGGTAGTTACGCGTCGGCAGGACGCCGGCGCTGTTGACGTAGTCCACCACGGACATGAGCCCCTGCTGCTGCCAGAAGCCGAACAGCGGGTGGGCCGCCAGCTCATCCATTGAGCGCTCGGTCAGCACCCGCAGCCCCGCCACGTCGGCCGCCGGCAGGTCGCTCCCGCCGCGCAGGACGATCGCCTTGAGGTTCTTGGAGCCCAGGACCGCGCCCACGCCACACCGGCCGGCATTGCGGCTCCAGTCGCAGTTGACGGTGGCAAAGCGGACCAGGTTCTCCCCCCCGGGGCCGATGGCGGCGATGCGCACCTCCTGGCTGTGCAGCTCCTCCCTGATGAGGCCTTCGGCCTCCAGGCAGCGCTTCCCGGCCAGGTGGGGCGCGGGGACGATGGTCACCTCGTCGCCGTCCACATACAGGTAGCTCAGCTTCTCCGCGCGACCGGCGAGGACGAGCGCGTCGTAGCCGGCCTGGCGGAGCTCGGCGCCGAAGTTGCCGCCCATGTTGCTGTCGCCGTAGATGCCGGTGAGGGGGGAGAGGGTGACGAAGGCCGTCTTCGCGGCCCCAGGCAGGTAGAGGCCGGTCAGCGGGCCGGGAGCGATGACGACGATGTTCTCCGGCCCCAGGGGGTCGGTGATCCGCGGGAGCTGATCGAAGAGCAGCTTCGCGCCGAAGCCGCGCCCGCCCACGTACTTGAGCGCGAAGCGCTCGCCGAAGGGCACCACGCGCGACTCGCCCGAGCTCAGGTCCACCCAAAGAAGACGGAAGTGATAGCCTCCCTCAAGGGCCGGCGCGCTCTTTCTGCTCGCGCCCGATCTCCGCGTAGCGGAGCTTCTTGCGCTCGCCTTTCTCGACATACTCTACCTCGCTCATGTGGGCGTAGCGGAGCACGGAGGCCAGCCGGTTCGCCTCCCCCAGGCCGTGGTCCGGCACGAACTGGAGCGCGCCCTTCGGGCACTGCTGAACACACTGCGGGTGGCCGCCGCACAGGTCGCACTTGAACGGCGTGGCGATGTCATCGTGGAAGAAGATCGCCCCGAAGGGGCACGAGATCACACACTGGCGGCAGGAGATGCACTTGCCCGCGTCAATGGTCACCACGCCGTTCTCGGAGACGATCGCCCCCGTCGGGCAGTTCTCCCGGCACTTGGGCTGCGCGCACTGTCGGCACACCACCGGCATCCGGATCACCGGGTGGGGGTACAGGGCAAGCACGCGGATCGCCGACTTCTTCGGGTTGTTGACCCCGAAGTGCTGCAGCGCACACACCGCCTCGCACAGCCGACACCCGGAGCAGCGCTCCGGCACCACCGTCAGGCGTTTTGCCACCGCCGCCTCCTGTGCGCTCTACCTGGGGGGAGCACGCCGCCGACGCGGCCGCGGCAGTGAGTTCCACCCCGGGCCGGCCGACTCCTCGCGGGCGGCGCCCTGGCTCAGCGCGCCTGGTCGGGGTGGGGGTCGGGGCCGCAGTGCAGCCACACCACGACGCAGGGGTCGTCCCGGTCGGACTCCAGGTGGTGGTTCTCGTCCGGCTCTATGACGACGACGTCGCCGGCCGCGACGGGCTGGTCGCCCTCGTCCAGGTGGACAACCCCGCGGCCCTGGAGCATCAGGAAGATCTCCCCGTCGGGATGGACGTGGCGCTCCTCATCGGCGTGGGCGACCCGGCCCGGGCCGCAGAAGACGACGCCGCCCTGGTAGATGTGGTCTCCGGGGAAGATCCCCCCGAAGATGTGGCTCGCCGCGCTGGGCGGCAGCTCCGACAGGCGATAGCGCTTCATCGCAGCACCTCCTCGTCTTCGCCGAGTGTTCTGAGAACCGCCTGCCAGCGCGCCCGGTGGCTCTCGTGGCTCAGCACGGGCCGGAAGCCGAGGCTCAGGTAGAGCGCGATGGCGGGCAGGCGGAAGTCGTCGGTCCTCAGGATGGCGCGCTCCAGCCCCATCTCGCGGAAGCGGTGCAGCACCGCGACAGTGAGCGCCCGGCCCAGCCCGCGGCCCTGGCGCCGGCGGGCCACCGCGACCATGTGCAGGTAGCCTACCTCCTCCGGCTGCTCCCACCACCGGAGCGCCCAGGCGGTGCCGACGAGCTCGCCCGCGCGCTCGCCGAACAGCAGGTCCTGGGGCTGGAAGCGATGGGCGCGGGCCACCTCGGCGCGCAGGCGCTCGGGCGTCCAGTCGCCCGGTATCCCCTCGTTCACCAGCCCGCACCACGCCTGCTCATCCCCGGGCCGGTAGCCCCGGAGCAGGTACCCCGCCGGCAGGACCATCTCCGGCAGCCCCACAAGGGACTCCCGCGCCATCTCGAGCTGGGGGACGGCTGCCGGCGGCAAATGGCCCTGCGCCCCTCCCCCCGCGCGCGCCTGGCCCCTCACATCACCCTCCAGCGCCTGTCCTCCAGGGCCAAGCTGCCGGCGCGCTTGAGCGCCTGTTGCGCGTTGCGCACGTAGTGCTTCCACCGCTTGCCGAAGTGGACGCCCGCGATGATCCGGTCGATGCTGTCGTCGCACAGGTCTGGGTGAATAGCCCTCACGCGCGGGTGCAGTTGCCGTGTCGTCAGTGGGCCGTCGCGGCGGAGGATGTAGAGAACCGTATCGCAGAAGATCCCATGCGTGGTCCTCCCCTCTGCCCGCGTCCGCAGGACCTCCGTCTGAGCGGCGTCCAGCTCTGCCTCGAACCGCTGCCGGAGAGCGCGGCGGGCTGAGCCCAGGGCCGCGTCACGCGCCTGACGCACGCGCTCTGTCGCGAGCGCGAGGGCCTCCAGGCGCTCGCGGGGCGCGGGGTTGCCCAGTGCCGCGTAGGCCCTAAGATCGGCCCTGAGCTGGGACACGGCTGTGGCATCCCTAAGGGGTACTCCACACTCGTGGTTTGCGGAGAGGCCGGCCTCCGTAAGGTTCGCGGAGGTGACGATGGCGACGGAGTCATCCGCGATATACACCTTGGCGTGGAGGCGAGGCACGACTGATACCGAGCAGTCCGCAAAGGACTCGACGAGGTCGAGCAGAGCGCGCGGCTCCAGCGAGCCGTCGAGCACCGTCGGGATCGTCAGGTCTGTCAGCATGGAGACGCGGAGGTTGCTCTGCCCGCTGCGGGAACACGCGGCGGTGATGCGGCCGACGGCCGCGCGGCGCACGTAAGGCGACACCAGCATCAGCTCTCGGCGCGCCGAAGCGACCAGGTTCTCCAGGGCGTCCTGCCACGGCCTCGTCAGAACCTCCACCATCGCCCGCCACCTCCCCATGACCTCCCTCGGGCTGAGGACAGCCACCAGGGCAGCTGTCTCGGCGTGCTGCCGACTCTACTCGCCGCGCCTCTCCCTGTCAACCCTCCCCTTTCCTGGGAAGGAGGTGGGCTGGTGGCGCGCCAATATCCACCCCAGGGCGCCGCTGCCCGGCGGCGGCCCACCACGAGAGCGGAGATCTCACCATGAGCCAGCAGCAGGACTTCGGCCTCATCGGCCTCGCCGTCATGGGCCAGAACCTGGCCCTCAACATTGAGAGCAAGGGCTTCTCGGTTGCCGTCTACAACCGCACCACCACCCGCACCGAGGAGTTCCTGGCCGAGCGCGCGGGCGGCAGGCGCATCGTCGGCGCCCGCACGATCCCCGAGCTGGTCGCCAGCCTCAGCCGGCCCCGCAGGGTCATGCTCATGGTCAAGGCGGGCCAGCCCGTGGACGACTTCATCGAGCAGCTCCTGCCCCACCTGGAGCCGGGCGACCTCATCATTGACGGGGGCAACTCGCACTTCCCCGACACCATCCGCCGGAACAAGCGCCTCGCGGAGGCGGGTATCCTCTACATTGGCACTGGCGTCTCCGGCGGCGAGGAGGGGGCGCTGCACGGCCCCGCCATCATGCCCGGGGGCCAGCGGGAGGCCTACGCATTGGTCGAGCCTGTCTTCACCCGGATCGCCGCCCAGGTGGAGGGGGAGCCGTGCTGCGCCTACATCGGCCCCGACGGAGCGGGCCATTACGTGAAGATGGTGCACAACGGCATCGAGTACGGCGATATGCAGCTCATCGCCGAGGCCTACTTCATCATGAAGAACGCGCTCGGCCTGGGCGCCAAGGAGCTCCACGACGTCTTCGCCAGGTGGAACGAGGGGGAGCTGAACTCGTACCTGATCGAGATCACCCGGGACATCCTCGGGCACGTGGACGAGGAGACGGGGCAGCCGCTGGTGGAGGTGATCCTGGACCGGGCGGGCCAGAAGGGCACGGGCAAGTGGACCTCCCAGAACGCGCTCGACCTGGGGATCGCGGCGCCGACGATCGCGGAGGCGGTGTTCGCCCGCTGCATCTCCGCCGTCAAGCAGGAGCGCGTCGCCGCCGCGAAGGTCCTGCGGGGCCCCAGCGGCAAGTACGGTGGCGACCGGGAGCGCTTCATCGAGGCCATCCGGCGGGCCCTCTACGCTTCCAAGGTCTGCTCCTATGCACAGGGCTTCGCCCTCATGCGGGAGGCGGGCAAGGAGTACGGCTGGGACCTCAGGTTCGGCGAAATCGCGAAGATCTGGCGGGGCGGTTGCATCATCCGCGCCCAGTTTCTGCACCGTATCACCGAGGCCTATGAGCGTGATCCCGGGCTGCCTAACCTCATGCTCGACCCGTTCTTCCGAGAGGTGCTCGAGCAGGCGCAGGACGACTGGCGGCACGTCGTGGCCTCGGCGGCGACCCTTGGCTACCCCATCCCGGCCTTCAGCTCCGCGCTCTCCTACTTCGATTCCTACCGCAGGGAGCGGCTTCCCGCCAACCTCATCCAGGCCCAGCGCGATTACTTCGGCGCCCACACCTACGAGCGGGTGGACAGGGAAGGGACGTTCCACAGCGAGTGGAGGAGCTACCCGTAACTGACGGGCAGACTGAGGTCACACTCCATATGCACATCCCTCAGACGACCACCGGCCTGGGCTGCCAGGACCGTCTGCTGACCGAGGAGGAGACTCGGCAGGCGATCCTGGAGGCGGCCTCACGGCTGGACGTGGACGGCCGGCGGGTGCTGCTCATCATCCCCGACCACACGCGGACCGCGCCCATCGGGACCATTCTCGCGCTGCTCCACGAGGCGCTGGCGCCGCGGGCCGCGCGCCTGGACTGCCTGATCGCCCTCGGCACCCACCCGCCGCTGTCGGAGGAGATGATCTGCCGCCGAATCGAGGTCACGCCGGAGGAGCGCGCCCGGCGCTACCCGGGGGTGCGCTTCTTCAACCACCTGTGGAGGGACCCGGACGCGCTGGTGGAGGTCGGCCGGCTCAGCAGGCAGGATATCGCGGAGGTCAGCGATGGGCGCTTCGAGATGGAGGTGGCGATCACGGTCAACCGGCTGGTCCTCGACTATGACCTGCTGCTGATCGTGGGGCCGGTGTTCCCGCACGAGGTGGTGGGCTTCTCGGGGGGCAACAAGTACCTGTTCCCGGGGGTGGCAGGGGCGCACATTATAGACTTCTTCCACTGGCTGGGGGCCGTGATCACCAGCCCGGTGATCGTGGGACGGAAGTGGACCCCGGTGCGGGCGGTGGTGGACCGGGCGGCGTCACTGCTCAGCGTGCCCCGCTATGCGGTCTCGCTGGTCGTGAGGGAACAGGGGCTGGCGGGCATCTACTGCGGCCCGCCGGAGGAGTCGTGGTCGCGGGCGGCGGACCTCTCGGAGAAGCTGCACATCTGCCACCTCGACCGGCCTTTCCACACCGTGCTCTCCCGCGCCCCCGAGATGTACGACGACATCTGGACGGCCGGCAAGTGCATGTATAAGCTTGAGCCCGTGGTGGGGGACGGGGGCGAGCTGATCATCTACGCGCCGCACGTGACCGAGCTCTCGGTCTCCCACGGGGAGGTCATCCGCGCCGTCGGCTACCACGTGAGGGATTACTTCCTGAAGCAGTGGGAGCGCTTCGAGCGCTACCCGTGGGGGGTGCTGGCCCACTGCACTCACGTGAAGGGCATCGGGACCTACGAGGGCGGCGTCGAGCGGCCCCGCGTGAGGGTTACGCTCGCGACCCAGATACCGCGCGAGGTGTGCGAGCAGGTGAACCTGGGGTACCGCGATCCGGGGACAATCCGCCCCGAGGACTACGCCGGCCGCGAGGCGCAAGGGGTGCTGTACGTCCCCAAGGCTGGGGAGACGCTGTTCCGGCTGAGGAACGCGCCGCCGGAGCTGGGCGGGGGCGATCCCGCCGAGGCGGCTGGATGCTGAGTTCGCTGCTCTCGAGTGCGCAGCTGGCGCCCCCGCTGGAGGAGGCGGCCGGCGAGGCGCTGGCCGGCGAGCTGGCGGCGACCGCGGGCTGGCGGCCCTACCCGCGCTCCCTGGCAGCGGTGGCCGGCGCGCTCTTCTTCATCGGCCGGCGCGGCCGGGAGAAGCGGCTCTGCGTGCTCTGGCCGGCGGGCCTGGAGCCCGCGCTCGCCGGCGACTTCCACGGCGAGCGCACCCAGGCCGCGGTGGGCGGCCTTCCCATCGTGATCCAGGCAGGCCCACTGGACCACGCGAACGCGTCCGGCCTGCGGGTCCACCTTCAGTTCACAGCGCCGCGGCTGGTGGGGACGCGGGCCGCCTTTGGCGCGGGCGACCGGCTGGGGCTGGCGACGCCGGCCCACGTGCAGGCGCTCCGCGGCCTCGGGCTGGCGGCGATCTTCGCACAGCAGTCCGTGAGGGAGATGAGCCGCACCGGCCGCACCCCAGAGCAGGTGCTCGACAGCGCCACCTTTGGGGTGCTCGAGCAGGGGTGGCGGGAAGGCTATGGCGCGGACGCAGACCACCTGAAGACCATCGAGGACGCGGATGCCACCGCAGCGGCCGGCTTCACGATGTTCACCGTGGACCCCGGCGACCACGTGGACGGCGTCCCCGGCGGGGAGTCGGCTGCGCGGGCGAAGTTCGAGGCGCTGCCTTGGGGCGAGCTGGAGACGACCTCCGAGGACATGCGGCGCGCGTACGTCGGCCGCACCTTCCGTCTCCCGGGCGACCTGCAGATCGGCTTCGACGACTCAACCCTCGTCGCGGCGGCGGTGAAGTACGGCCGCGCGCTGGCGCACACCGCGGCGATGTACCGGCATCTGGCCGGCGTCATGGGCAGGCGGCCCTTCGAGCTGGAGATGTCGGTGGACGAGACCGACAGCCCCACCACCGCAGCCGAGCACCTCTTCGTTGCCCGGGAGCTGCGCCGGCTGGGCGTGCGGTGGGTCTCGCTGGCGCCGCGCTTCGTTGGGCGGTTCGAGAAGGGCGTGGACTACCTCGGCGACCTCGGGGAGTTCGAGCGCTGCTTCGCGGAACACGTCGCCGTGGCGCGGCGCCTGGGCCCGTACAAGATCAGCATCCACTCCGGCAGCGACAAGTTCTCGATCTACCCCATCGCCGCCCGGCTCGCCGGCGGCCTCGTGCACCTCAAGACCGCGGGGACGAGCTACCTCGAGGCGCTCCGCGCGGTCGCCCGCGCGGCGCCTGCACTCTTCCGGGAGGTGCTCGACTTCGCCATCGCGCGCTACCCCGAGGACCGCGCCTCCTACCACGTCTCTGCCGATCCGGGAGAGGTGCCGACGCCGGAATCGCTCGCCGACGACGAGCTGCCCGGCGTCCTCGACCACTTCCACGCGCGCCAGGTGCTGCACGTCACTTTCGGCTCCGTCGTCGGCGCCGAGGACGCAGGCCGGCCCCGCCTCCGCGACCGGCTCCTGGAGACACTGGCGGATAACGAGGAGGCCCATTACGAGGCCGTCGCGAAGCACATCGAGCGTCACGCCCGCCCCTTTGCCGAGGGGCGCGAGGGATTGAGCCCAGAGGAGGGAGATGGAGATGACCGCTGACCCGCAGGCCCCGCTGAAGACCTTCCGGCCCGAGCACGAATTCTTCGTGGGCATAGACTCGGATGGGTGCGCCTTCGACACCATGGAGATCAAGCACAAGGAGTGCTTCATCCCCAACATCATCAAGCACTGGGGCCTCCAGGCGGTGTCGCGGTATGCCCGCGAGGCGGCCGAGTTCGTGAACCTCTACTCGAAGTGGCGGGGGATCAACCGCTTCCCGGCCCTGCTGATGGTGTTCGACCTGCTCGCCGAGCGGCCCGAGGTGGCGCGCCGCGGGGCGAAGATGCCGGAGGCCGACCCGCTGCGGCGCTGGGTGGAGACGGAGACCAAGCTCGGCAACCCGGCGCTCAGGGAGGCGGTGGCGAGCAGCGGCGAGCCGGTCCTGGCGCGCGCTCTCAACTGGAGCGAGGCGGTGAACGCGGCAATCGCGGACATGGTGCACGGGGTGCCGCCGTTCCCGTTCGTGCGGGAGTCGCTGGCGGCCCTGTGCGAGCAGGCGGACATCATCGTCGTCTCGGCCACACCGGGCGAGGCGCTGCGCCGGGAGTGGGAGGAGCACGGGCTGGATGAGCGCTGCGCGGTGATCGCCGGCCAGGAGATGGGCAGCAAGACCGAGCACCTGGCGCTGGCCGCGGGCGGCAAGTACCAGCCTGACCACGTGCTCATGATCGGCGACGCGCCCGGCGACCTGAAGGCGGCGCGGGAGAACGGCTTCCTCTTCTACCCCATCGTCCCCGGCGCCGAGGAGCAGTCCTGGGAGCGCTTCCACCAGGAGGCGATGGAGCGCTTCCTCGCAGGGAGCTATGCCGGCGAGTACGAGTCCCGCCTGGTCGCCGACTTCGAGGCCATCCTCCCGGACACCCCGCCTTGGCGGCGCTGAGCCGGCTCAGCCGACGAGCTCGCCTTGCGCCTGCTCGATGCGGGCGGGGGAGCCAAGGATGATGAGCTCATCGCCCTCTCGGAGCACGAAGTCGGGGTCCGGGTTGGTGTGCAACTCCTCCCCCTCCCGGCGCACGGCGAGCACCGTGACGCCGCAGCGCTGGCGGGCCTCCAGCTCGCTCAGGCTCTTGCCGACACAGCGCGAGCCGGCGGGGAGGCCGATGCTGCGGATCTCGGTGTCGGGCTCGTCGCTGTGGAGTAGCAGGTCGAGGAAATCCACAACCTGGGGCTTGAGCACCGCCAGCGCCATCCGCCTCCCGCCCAGTATGTAGGGCGACATGGCCCGGTCGGCCCCCGCGCGCAGGAGCTTCTGCTCGTTCTCCTCCAGTATGGAGCGGGCGACGATGTAGAGCTGGGGGTTGAGGACACGGGCGGTCAGCACGATGAAGACGTTCTCCTCATCCGTGCTGGTCACCGCGATCAGCCCCTTCGCGCGCCGGATGCCGGCCTTCACGAGGACCTCATCGTCGCTGGCCGATCCCTCCACATGGGGGATGCCCTGCTCGCGCAGCGCGGGCCAGTGCTCGGCGTTGGACTCGACCACCACCACCGGCACGCCCCCGCGCGTGAGGTCCTTCACGATCTGCTGGCCCATGCGGCCGAAGCCGCAGACGATATAGTGGTCCGAGATGCGCTCGATCTGTTCGTCCATGGCCTTCCTCGCAAGTCTCTCCTCGGTCGCCACCATCATGTGCACCGCCTCGTCGGCTGCGTCCCGGAACGGCACCAGGGTCAGGTGGGCGCCCTTGGCCGCCACCCGCTCCGCCTCCGCCGGCTCGTCCACCGCCACCGCCAGGTGGCCGCGGTAACCCACGTGCTGCAGGGCCCGCAGGAGCGCGTTGCGCACCGGCACCTCCCGGATCGCGCACACCACCCATCGCACCGCGCCCAGGGGCAGGGTGGCCGCGAACTCCACATCCTCGGCGTCACCGAAGAGCGCCAGGCCCCCGCGCTCCCGCCACCGACGCACCGCCTGGGGGTCGAAGTCCACCCCCAACACCCTTCTGCCCCGGCCGCACAGCTCCCCCGCGATGTGGCTCCCATAGCGGCCCAGGCCGAAGACCACCACGTCCACGGCCCCCAGCCCCGCCTCCAGGGCCCGGGTGGCGTCCTCTCGGTAGGGGGTCCTGCGCTCGAACACGCCCAGGTAGGGCGACAGCCACTCATAGAGGTGGTGCGAGTACGTGATCAGGTAGGTGGACAGCCCGATCGTCACCACCCCCACCA
>Ga0209102_1000663_pt1 | contig 21553 bp, 25 predicted proteins | sample ConPoolayeHmetaG_FD_185483 | JGI IMG/M metagenome (GOLD analysis project Ga0209102, IMG submission 185483) | Hot spring microbial mat communities from California, USA to study Microbial Dark Matter (Phase II) - Cone Pool mat layer H metaG... ...
CGTCTATTGGCCAGCAATGCTTAAAAGTGCTGGCTATCCTCTACCAAAAACAATTCTTGTTCATGATTTTTTAAGTTTTAACGGCCAAAAGATTAGTAAATCTTTGGGAAATATAATCAGACCATCGGAATTGGTTAAAGAATTTGGCACTGATACTGTTCGCTATTTTTTCTTGCGTTTTGGGCCGCTTCGAAATGATGTTGATTTTACTTTAGAAAAAATAAAAGAAGTTTACAATGCTGATTTGGCCAATGGGCTGGGAAATTTGGTCGCTCGAGTAGCAAAACTTTGCGAAAAAGTAAATTTCATTCCCCTCAATCATGACGATACATATCATCATATCAAATTTAAAAAATTTCATAAGTTAATGCTGGAATATAAAGTAAATGAGGCATTGGAATTTGTCTGGGAAAAAATTGCCAAAGCAGACAAATATATCAACGATACTCAACCTTGGCTTTTAGAAGGGGAAAAACTAAAAAAAATTTTAAACTTTCTGGTTAAAGAAATTAGAGAAATTGCTCTTCTTCTTACTCCTTTCATACCCGAGACTTCTCAAAAAATCCGTAATCAATTTTCCAGTTCAAAAATTAAATCCCAAAAACCACTCTTTCCAAGAATTTAAAATGATATAATTATCATATGGATATAAAAACTTTTTTAGTCGCTTTTTTGTCTCTTCTTTCCTGGGGAATCGGTAGCTTCTTTGCTAAATTAGCAACCAATAAAATTGGAGATAAAGCTGTTTTTTGGGATATGATTGCTTACGCTCCGGTAGTCATTACTTATAGCTTCATTGCATTTAAAAATAACCTTTTAGCAGCAGAAAAAACAGGAATTATTTATGGTCTTTTAGCGGGAGGAATAGGCTCATTTGGTCTTATCTTTTTTTACGTTCTTTTGACCAGAAAAGATGCTTCAAGCGCTGTTCCCCTAACAGCAATTTATCCTGCATTAACAGCAATACTTGCTTTTATTTTTTTAAAAGAAAGATTAACTTTAGTTAAAATAATTGGTATTATCCTCTCCTCAATCGCCTTAATTTTACTTAGTCTTTAATTAGAGGGCAAATGTTAATCGATACTCATGCTCATTTAAATTTTCCGGATTACGAAAAAGAGGAAGAAAAAATTATTTCTCGAGCAATAAAAGCTGGAGTGAAAAAAATTATTTGCGTTAGTAGTAATCTTGATGATTCTCAAGGGGCTATCACAATTGCCAGAAAATATTTAGGAGTTGTTTTTGCCGCTGTCGGTATTCATCCCCAGCAAACTGACCCAGAAAACCAGAACTCTCCGGAAAAACAGCTTGAAAAACTAAAAGTTCTTGCTTGCCAAAAAGAAGTTGTTGCCATTGGAGAATGTGGCTTAGACTTTTCTCCTACCCCACCAGGAGAAAAAGAAAGACCAAAAGATATTCAACAAACCCTTTTTGAGGGACAAATAAAAATTGCCCAAAAACTAAATTTACCAATTCTGGTTCACAGTCGAGAGGCTTTTTCTCAAACTATAGAAATTCTGGAAAAATTTAAAAACCTTAGAGGTATTTTTCATTGCTATAGTGGCGGAAAAAAGGGAATTATTAAAGTAGAGGAACTGGGCTTTTTTTTTGGAATTGCTGGTAATCTTACTTATGATGAAGGTTTACAGAATGTTTTTCGCCAAATTCCCTTAGAAAAAATTGTTTTGGAAACAGATTGTCCTTTTTTGACTCCTCTACCCTTTCGTGGCCAGAAAAATGAACCAAGTTATCTTAAATACACCGCCGAAAAATTAGCGAAAATCAAAAATATCTCTTCTAGTTGGCTAGCTAAAACCACTACTAAAGCCGCCCAAAATTTATTTAAAATCTAAAATTTGTGGTAAAATATTTAATAATGCACTCAAAACTTCGCCGTTTTATTCTTGCTTATGAGCGTCAATTTCATCGCGTTTTAGAAGTCCTAATCGGTAGTTTTAGTTGGTTAGCTATTATATTATTTTTTGGCGGAAGTTTTCTTTTTCCTTTCCAACTTGCTTATATAATTATTTTTTTTGATATTTTTTGGTTTTATAAATCAGTTACTTTTGCGGTAAGCGCAACAGTTTCTTATTTTAGAATTCAAGCCTCCCAGGTAATGAACTGGCTTGGAGAAGTAAAATCATTTACCGATTGGAAAAAGGTTCACCATGTGGTAATTGTTCCTCAATATAAAGAACCTATTCATGTTTTAGAAAGAAGTGTTCAGTCTTTGATTGCCCAAGACCTTCCTTTAAAACAAATTACTGTCGTAATGGCAACTGAGGCCAGAGATCCCGAGGGGGAAACTAAAGCCAATCTCCTAAAAGAAAAATATGGAAAAAGGTTTGCTAATTTTTTTGTCACTATCCACAAACTAACACCTCAAGAAACAGCCGGAAAACATTCTAATGAAAATTATGCCGCCCGCTGGGTTAAAAAGCAACTTGTAGACAGCGGAAAAGTGGATATTAATTATCTGATAATTACTAGTTCTGATGCTGACCATTGCTTTCATCCAAAACATTTTTCCTACCTTACTTACAGTTTTTTAGATAACCCCCATCGTTATTTACGTTTTTGGGAACCAGCTGTTCTTTTTTATAATAATTATTGGCGGTTACCGGCAATTTTAAGAGTTCCAAACACGATTAATACCATTTGGAATGCCGCTGTTTTATCACGAAAAGATAGATTAATCAGTTGTCAAAATTATTCTTTATCCTTAAAACTTTTAGACGAGGTTGATTACTGGGATCCAGAAATTATTCCTGAAGACTACCATCTTTTCTTTAAAGCTTACTATAAAAAGAAGGGACTTGTAGAAACCGAACCAATTTATCTTCCAATCTACGCCGACGCTGCAGAATCGACCTCTTTCTGGAAGTCAATTAAAAATGCCTATTCTCAATATCAGCGTTGGGCTTGGGGGATTTCTGACGATCCAAATGTTATTAAGAATTATTTTCTTGAACCGACAATTTCTTTTTGGGATAAAACTGTTCGTCTTATTAAACTTTTAGAAGACCATCTTTTAATGCCGGTAAATTGGTTTTTAATCACTTTAGGAATTACTATTCCATCGCTTTTAATTCCTGAATTTTCTCAAACTGCTTTAGGCTATAACCTTCCTCGTCTTTCCTCTTTTATACTTACCGTTTGCATGATATTTCTGGTAATTATTTATTTAATTAATCTTAAACTTAGACCTCCTCGCCCTTCTCATATTTCTCGCTTGCGTAGTCTTTTAATTCCCTTGGAGTTTGTTTTAATGCCTATTATCGGCTTTATTTTTAATGTTTTGCCAACTTTAGATGCTCATACGCGATTAATGTTGGGAAAATATATCGAATATCGGGTTACAGAAAAAGTATAAGAATAATTAATAAATTAAGATGGAAAAAGAAAAAATATTCCAAAAATTGGCTTTGAAAAAGTGGTGGTTAATTTTAGGAATAGTCGTTTTCTTTTTGCGTTTACCCTCTTGCTTCGAACCTTTTACTTATGGAGATGAGGGAATTTATCTTACTTTGGGTCAGGCAATCCGCAAAGGATTAGTTCTTTACAAAGATATTCATGATAATAAGCCACCACTTTTATACTTACTTGCTGCTTTAGCTGGCAGTTTTTCTTACTACCGGGCAATCTTGTTTTTCTGGAGCCTTGTCACCATCTATTTTTTTTACAAACTTTGCCTTCTTCTTTTTAAAAACAAAACTGCCCAAATTCTTTCTACTTTTGTTTTTGCAATTTTAACCTCAATTCATACATTCGAAGGCAATGTTGGTAATGCTGAAAATTTTATGATTTTACCAACTCTTGGAGGTTTTTATCTTTTGCTAAAAACAAAAAAATGGCAACATTATTTTTTTGCCGGAATTCTTTTCTCTTTAGCTACTCTTTTTAAAGTCCCCGCCGCTTTTGACTTTATCGCCGCACTATTTTTTTCCTTAATTTTATTTACAAGCCAAAAACAAAAAAAATATTCATTATTCATTATTCATTATTCATTATTCATCTGCGGCTTTCTTATTCCAATTTTAGCGACCTTTGCTTATTATGCTTCTAAAAATGCCTTTAACTATTATCTTTCTGCCGCTTTTTCCCAAAATCTTCCTTATTTAGCTTCTTGGAATTCTGATAAACCAAAAGTTGCCAGCTTTCCCTTTTCTTTAATAATTAGAGCGATTCTCCTTGGAGGAGTTTTAATTTTTATTTTTCTTTATCAAAAAAAACTTTCCTCAACGGTAAAACTTATTTTGACCTGGTTTCCCTTTACCTTATTTGCCGCTCTTTTATCTTCTCGTCCCTATCCTCATTATCTTTTACAAACTATTCCTCCTTTAGCTTTTAGTTGGGGTTTGGTAACCAGCAGAATTAAAGAAAAAATTATTCCCCTGTTTTTTTCTTTATTACTTGCTTTTTCTTTTTTTTGGTTCAAATTTTGGCATTATCCAAATATCCCTTATTATATAAATTTTTATCAATTTATTATCGGCCAAAAAGGGAAAGAAGAATATTTCAAGTATTTTGGAAAACAAACAAAATTCCTTTACCAAACAGCTCAATATCTTAAATCGCAAACCAAACCTGAAGAAAGAATTTTTATCTGGGGCAATCAACCCTCAATTTATGCTTTAGCCAGCAGATTGCCTGCAGGTCGTTATACCGTTGCTTATCATATCGTTGATTTCAATGGTTACAAAGAAACAATGGAATCCTTAAAAAGCAACTTTCCTAAATATATTGTCATCTCCAAAGAAGAAAAAAGACCATTTAAAGAACTTTCCTCGTTTCTTCAGGCTAATTACTTTTCTATTTTAAGATTTGACGATTTTGTAATATTTAAACTTAAGAAATGAAAAATTTAACCTTTATTTTTTTGTTAGCTCAATTAGGGTTAATTTTGTTTTTTTGGCGAAAATTACCTCCAGAAGTTCCCTTATTTTATAGTCGTCCTTGGGGAAAAGAGCAATTAGCAAGTCCCTGGTTACTTTTTGTTCTTCCAGTCCTAACTTTAGTTGTTTCTTTACTCAATTTTACCTTCTTAACTTTAGTAAAAAAACGTCTAGTTGAAAAAAATAGTAATTTACTAGTAAACATAATTGAAACTGCTAATTTTTCCTTTAGTCTTTTTTGTTTAATAACGTTAGTAAAAATAATTCTTCTGGTAACTTAAAATGAATTTTGAATTAATCAAAAAACTTATTTTTTTTCCATTAACTTTTTCCTTTCTTTTTTCCTTTATTACCACTCCATTAGTAATCTTTATTTACCGAAAACTGGGATGGGTAGAAAAACCTCACCGAAAAAAAGATACTCACACTTACCCCGTCCCCAGGGGAGGCGGGATTCCTATTTTAATATCTTTGGTTTTAACAAGTATAATTTTTCTTCCCCAGGATAAGTATTGGTGGGGAATTATTGGAGGAGTAATTTTACTTGGCATTATGGGTATCTTAGACGACCAAATAGACCTTAATCCTTATTTTCGTTTGTTGGGTTGTTTTTTGGCAGCAGGAATGGTAGTTGCTGCTGGAATTGGAATTGCTTTTATAACCAATCCCCTAGGAGGAATTCTCAAACTTGATCAACCAAGGATATATTTTTATCTTTTGGGAGAAACCCGAAGTATTTGGGTTTTAGCCGATATTTTTGCCTTAATTTGGATTGTTTTTTTGACAAATATTGTTAATTGGGCAAAAGGGTTTGATGGCCAACTTCCAGGAATCGTTGTTGTTGCTGCCCTAACAATTGCAATTTTAGCTTTTCGTTTTTCTGCAGACATTACTCAATGGCCGGTAACAATATTAGCGGCAATCACTGCCGGCGCTTATTTGGGATTTCTACCCTTTAATTTCTATCCCCAAAAAATTATGCCCGGATACGGAGGAGGAGCCATTGCCGGTTTTATGCTCGCTGTTTTGGCAATTCTTTCTACTACCAAGGTAGGAACAGCAATCGTTGTTTTAGGAATCCCTTTCGTAGACGCCTGCTATTCTATCATCCGCCGAATTGCTTCCGGCCGTTCTCCTGTTTGGGGAGACCGTGGTCATCTACATCATAAGATCTTAGATGAGTGGAGGTGGGGAAAAAGAAAAGCGGCAATTTTTTACTGGTTAATAACCGCTTTTTTAGGATTTTTAGCCCTAAACTTGTCAAGTCTCCAAAAATTTTATACAATCTTAATGTTAGCAGTAATAATTGGAGGTTTACTTTTATGGTTGAGTTTCTGGAAAGCATCTTCCAAAGCATCCGGCCAAGACAAGCCCTCAAAAACTTAAGTTTGCTTGCTCCATTGGTTTTCTCTGGAAATTTATTTGTTTCCGAAAAATTTTTACTCAGTATTTATACCCTTTTTATTTTCTGTATTTTAACTTCCTCTTGTTATTTAATAAATGATATTATCGACCTTCCCCGTGACCGTCTTCACCCTATTAAAAAAAGAAGGCCAATAGTCTCAGGTAAACTCCCCTTGCCAATTGCGTTATTTATGGCAATATTAGGAATTTTTTTTGCTTTTTATCTTAGTTATTTTTTTAATTTTTTCTTTTTCTTAGTTGTTTTTTTCTATTTCCTTTTACAGCTATTTTATTCTTTAATTCTTAAAAATATTATTGTTTTAGATGTTTTGGCAGTTGCCAGCGGTTTTATTTTAAGAGTTTACGCCGGTGCTCTGGCTATTAATGTCCACATGAGTGTTTGGTTTTTACTCTGTGTAATTTCCTTAGCATTATTTTTGGCAGTGGGAAAAAGAAGAGCAGAACTAACAATTTTAACCAGTTCTTTATTAGCTGGTCGCCATCGAAAAACGCTTTCTTTTTATACCCCTGACCTTTTAGATTCTTATTTAGCAATGTTTGCCAATTCTGCCTGGCTTTCCTACGCTCTTTTTACGTTTTTTACTCCCCCTCCTCCAATTAGTCAAAAATTTGCCTTATACCGTTTCCTACCTCTAGCCTTATCGGGAATAAATAAATGGCTAATGTCAACTATTCCTCTAGTAATCTATGGAATAATGCGCTATATGACTATTATTTACCAGGGAGCAAAAGCCGAGTCTCCAGAAAAAGTCTTATTAGCAGATAAACCACTTTTAATCACTGTTTTGACTTGGGGACTAATGGTAGTAATAATTCTTTATGGAGTTACTCCTTAAATTATTCTATCAATTCTGCATAGGTTCCGCTTACCCACCCCTCTTTATCTTCTTCATACTCAATTTTATACCAACCATTTTTTTCTTCTCCTAAATAAGAAAACGTCTCTCCGGGTTTAACTTTAGCCGCTTCGGTAGCTGAAGTGGAAGGCTCTGTTCTTACCCGTAACCAACCAGTCGGAGTTTCTTTAATTTTAATATATGGCTTTTGAGGAGAGGTAATTGTTAATTGAGGACTGAGTTTTGGAGTCGGGGTAATTTTTACCGTTGGAGTAGGAGTTGTTTCTGTTCTCTCTCCACTGGGTGTTTCTTCTTCAATCCCTTCAATTTTTTTAGCTAGCTGAACATTAATTATTAATCTAAAACCGGCAACGGTATTGGCAGAAATTGTCCTTTCTTCGTAACCGGGAGAAGCAACAACTACTTGATAACCTCCGGGGTTAAATTCATCAATTGTTATTGGTGAAAAACCCTTAGGCTCACCATCAATTCTCACTACCGCCTGGTCAGGAGAAGAAATTACCGTAATTGAAGACTTATCCTTTGAATCTATTTTTTCTAACCAGATAACTTCTCCAAAAGAATCTTGCATGGTAGAACCTAGATTACGGTTGATAACCGTTAAAACATTTGGATTTAAAATTACTTTTCCTTCCCAAGGAACTAAGCTGTCATTAGTGGCTTCGGGAACTAATTTCACTGTATGTTCTCCTGCTTGGAGCTTGTCATTTAAAAAGGGAGTAGTACCCACCTCTGCTCCATCGATAAAAACCGTTGCCTTGGGGGTTGAAGAAACAGAAATCGCCCCTGAACCTCTTTTATTAAAAATTGTTACCCTTAAAACTATTCCCAATAAAAATACTCCCAAAACAGCAGCAATTCCTATTAGCCATTTTCGTTTCATAATTTGAAGAGTACCATAAAATAAGATAAAATATCAAGAGGGCCTAGTGGCGAAGAAGCTAACGCGGCTGTCTGCAAAACAGCTATTCGCCGGTGCAAATCCGGCCTAGGCCTCAAAACCCCGCAGGCTAGCGGGGTTTTTTATGCGGAAGGGGTGGGATTCGAACCCACGGTAACCTTTCGGCTACGCACGCTCTCCAAGCGTGTCCATTCGTCCACTCTGGCACCCTTCCAAAATTTCTCTTCCTTTTTCTAAAACCCCCTTTTCATTTTTAAAGGCTAATTTTTCTTTCGCTTCCTCAAAAGGTAACCAGGCAATTTCTTCTGTTTCCCAACAAAACCCTCCCTGAGCCTCCTGGATATACTCCATTAAATAAAAAGTTACTGTTTTAAAAACTTTCTGACCTTCCTGAACAAAAAAATATTTAATACTATCAATTTTTCCCAAAATTTTTGCCTCTGCGCCTCCTTCTTCTTTTACCTCTCTTAAAGCTGCGTCGGTAGAGTTTTCTCCTTTTTCTATTTTTCCTTTAGGAAACCGCCATTGCTCCGAACCCTTAGGTTTTACTACCAACCACAAAATCCCTTCTGGTTCACGCCGAAAAACTACCCCTCCGGCAGAAAACTCTCGTTTAACTTTCCTACCTGTCCGGCAGGTGAGTAACTTTTTACTTTTCACTGGTGTGCCCAGAGAGAGTCGAACTCTCAATCTTTGGGTCCGGAACCCAATGTTCTATCCATTGAACTATGGGCACATAACGTTGCGTTTTGTGTGGCGGAGGGTAGAGGAGTCGAACCTCTTAGGGATTACTCCCACCCGCTTTCGAGGCGAGCGCATTACCGTCCTGCCCACCCTCCTTGAGTGTGCCCGGAGAGAATCGAACTCTCAACTTCCGGGTCCGCAACCCGGCGTTCTATCCGTTGAACTACGGGCACAAATTATTTTGTTTCTTCTAGGGAAATTTTGCTCGTTAACCATTGGCTGGCTTTATCCATCCAGGTTTTCTCCGGTACTTCTTCTGGAAGATAATTAGAAAGAATTTCTTTAACCCTTGCTTTATCTGTTTCACCTAAAAGTATCATTAAAACCCGCGGAAAGCCAAAATTTTCAACATATAAAGTCTTTTGACCGTCTTTTTCTTCAAACCAAAATCGCCCTAATTGCTCCCAACGGTATTCTTTCTCTCCCGTAATTATTCCTCTGGTGGTTATTTTATGTTCACCCTCTTCTGGAGGAATTTTATTAGTTATAAAAACTAGAAAAACAAAAGCAATTACCGCTAAAATCAAAAACCACTCTTTTAAAAAAGCTAAAATTATCACTATCAAAGCCGTAATTGTTAAAACGGTAGAAAAAAACTCTTTGCTTCTTTTTTTAAATGGCCGGGAGAAAGATTTCCATTCCAGTAAGGTTTTCAAAGTGCTAGTTTCTGGTTGTTTTTGTTTTTTTTCTTCGGCAGGCATGATTTTCAATTTAAAAGTTAAAATTTAAAAAGTAAAAAGTTAATATTAGTTTAAACTAAACTTTTTAAATTTTCAATTTAAAATTTTAAATTTATAGGCGGTGGGGGTGGGATTCGAACCCACGTGGCCCTTGCGAACCGCATGGTTTTCAAGACCAGCCGATTAAACCGCTCTCGCACCCCACCAGGAAAAGATTAAAGCCTCTGCTGGCGGAGAGTGCGGGAGTCGAACCCGCTCGTCCTTGCGGACCCAGGTTTAGCAAACCTGTGCCTTGCCGTCCGGCCCACTCTCCAATTAGTAGTATATCAAAATCACTTTTTTATTTCACCTGGCAATCGTTAATCCCCAAGCTTTTTTTGCTCCGTTCCTTTTTAAAACTTTTCCCGCTTCTTTAAGAGTCGCTCCAGTTGTCCAAACATCATCGAAAATTAAAATTAGCGAATTACGAATTGCGAATTGCGAATTAGGATTTTTCTTAAAGGCGCCGTGTATATTTACCTGACGCTGATCTTTATCCAATTCAACTTGGGGTTTAGTATTTTTAACTCGAAGTAACAAATCAGGAACAAACTTTATCCCTAAATTTTTGGCAATTAACTCTCCCAACAACTCTGCCTGATTAAATCCTCGCCAGCGCAACCTTTGAGGATGAAGAGGAATAGGGACCAAAGTAACATTAGGCAGGCGGCAAAAATCAGAAAATAATTTTTCCTCGCCGCAAAAACTCAAAAACAATTCTACCAACTCCTCAGCCAAATCTTTAACAAATTTATATTTTAATTTTTTAATTGCCTTAGTAACTACTCCTTTATAAGCAAAAATTGAAGTTAAACCATCTAATCCAAAGGGCCGGCGACAAAACTGGTGAGTTAACCCTCCTAAAGCACCCCCACCGCACATGGGACAAATTTGTTCATTTTTAAGCAAAACCAAATTCAAGCAATCGGGGCAAAAATAACTCCCAACTTTTCCGCAACCTAAACACTTCCGGGGAAAAAGAAGATCTAAAATCACTGGTGGAGATGGGGAGTAGTGAACTCCCGTCCGAAAAAGACACTTCAAAAACTTCTACAAGCTTAGCCTACTTTTAAGTTTCATCTTAACCTGTTCCTGTAGGCCGGAAGGTTAAGACTAAGACTGATTAAAGCTTGGTTTTAATGGTCAGTCAGCCATTAAAACTGCATCCCGGCTTTGTTCATGCCCGACTAACTCCGCCGAGAAGGCGCTAGTCAGACACCGCTTACGCGTAAGCGTAAACGGGAGCGAAATTACTTTCGCCGGTTACTTTTTGGTTGTGTTTAACGACTAGCAACCAAAGTCGGCTTGCCGTTTTTAAAGTGCCTCTTCGTCGATTCGTTTCATCCCCAAATTTAATTAAAAATCCAAATTTCAAAATCCAAAATCCAAAATAATTTTTAAAATTCTAATTTCCAAAATTCAAAACGTTTTTTATTGTTAGAATTTTTTTCATTTATTTTTGTTTTGAATTTCGGGCTTTGAATTTCGGATTTCTCTTTCCAAGTCTCTCTTTTTAATTGCCTCCCTTTTCTCGTATTTTTTCTTTCCTTTTGCTAAAGCAATTTCTAGCTTGATTTTATTGCCCCTAGTATAGCAAGAAACAGGAACAATTGTCAAACCTTTTTGCGAGGAATATTGAGCTAATTTTAAAATTTCTTTTTTATGTAAAAGAAGTCTTCTTGTCCGCCGAGGATCATAACCTCGAGTATCGGCAAATTTATAAGGATGAATATGGGCATTTAAAAGCCAAACTTCGCCATCTTTAACTTGGCAAAAAGCCTCTTCTAAATGTAAATAACCGGCCTTAACCGATTTTACTTCCGGACCGGTCAAAGCAATTCCGCTCTCAAATTTTTCTAAAAGCTGATAGTCATAAGAGGCGCGGCGATTAATAATTTTCATTGCCTTTAAATAATTCTATTTTTTCTTCAACTACTTTTTGAACAGCGGCAATTACGGGAGGCATAATTTTGTAAACTGCTACCTCATCTGAGCCCCGTAAAACATTTTCCAAAGTCTGGCGATAAACCAAACGTAATTCTGTATTAACATTAATTTTAACTACTCCAAGACGAATCGCTGTTTTTATGTCTTCTTTTCCTATTGTTGAGCCTCCATGAAGAGAAAAAAACACCTCAGAACCAACCGCTTGACGAATTAAAGCCAGTCTTTCCAAATCAAGTTTTTTTGCTCCCTGATAAGCTCCGTGAACATTACCGATAAAAACCGCCAAAATATCAACTCCAGTTTGGGCAACAAAATCTGCCACCTTTGCCGGATCAGTATAGTTTGCTCTTGCCTGAACCGATTCTACTAATTCTTCATGATAGGAAGATTCGCCGATAATTTTATCTATTTCTCCCTCAATTAAAATTCCCTTCTGATGGGCCAATTCCACTAAGGCTTTAGTAATTTTGACATTTTCTTCATAGGGTAAATCCGAACCATCAAAATGAACTAAATTATAGCCTGCCTCAATCGCTGCCTGACATTCTTCTAAACCCGGTCCGTGGTCGAAATTGGTCAAAATTGTCAATCCTTCTTCCTCCCGAAAATTTTCTACTGCATCCAAAAAATTTTTTATTCCAAAATGAGAGGCTTCGCCAGCAGAAGTTTCCACAATCAAGGGAGTCTGCCAAATTTTTCCCGCTTCAACAATTGCTTTTAAAATTTCTAAATTACCAGCATTAAAAGCCCCCAGCGCCCAACCCTCGCTTTTTGCTTTTCTCAAAATTTCCCAACTATCCATTCAGCTTTCCTAATTAACTAATCAACTAATTAACTATTCTTCTTTGTAATTATTTATTTTGTCCTTAATGTTTTTAATTATTTCTATTGCTTTTGATGTCCCAACTCTATCAGCACCAACAGTAATGAAATCAACTGCCTCTTGATAAGTATCTATTCCCCCGGCAACTTTGATTTTAATTTTTTCACCAATTGCTTCTCTAATCAGTTTTACATCTTCTAATCTTGCTCCTCTCGTCCCCCAACCAGAACAGGTTTTAACAAAATCTGCCCCGGATTTTAAAACTAATTCAGAAGCTTTTTTAATTTCCTCATCGGTTAAAAATCCTGTTTCAATAATAAATTTAACTATTACATTACGGCGAATTTCTTTAGCAGCAGTATTAACTGCTTTCATTTCTTCTAAAACCTCTTTATATCTTCCCGCCTTAAATAATCCCACATTCATCATCACATCCAGCTCATCGGCTCCTTTTCTGGTAGTTTCAATTGCCAAAAGCACCTTCCCATCGCGGGTATCTTGGCCCAAAGGAAAAGAAATTACTGTTCCCACAGGAAATTTGCCTTCCAAGTATTCTTTTGCTAAAGAAATATAACAGGGGTTAACAAACGCCGAATGAAAACCAAATTTTTTTACTTTTTGACATAAATCCCTAATTTGTGCTGGTGTCGCCTCCGGATGGTGGTTAGCAAAATCAAGATGCTTAGCTAAATCTTTTTTATTCATTACTGTATTTAAATTTCTAATTGCTCTAATTAACCTAATCAAATCCCAATGACAAAATGCCTAATGTCTAAATTTTTAGTCATTGGTTATTATTTAGGTCAATTAGAAATTAGAATAATTAGGTCAATTAACCGACAACAATATCCCCACTCATTATCATACCAGGCAACAATTTTTACTAAATCACCATCAATTACTTGGGTCAAAAGCAAATCAACAATTGCTGAGGTAGAATTACCGATAATATCTGAAGAAACCAGCGGTTTTTCACTTGCCTCAACTATTCCTTTGTATTTTCCCTCAGCTGCTTTTTTAATCGCCTGGTTAACCTCCTCAACACTGGTTCTTTTGGTAGTCACAAAGGTAAAATCTGCCAGCGAACCACAAATCACCGGTACTCTAATTGCCAAACCATCAAAAAGCCCCTTTAAAGTGGGTAGAACCTCAGTGGTAGCTATGGCCGCTCCAGTGGTTGTGGGAACAATATTTATTGCCGCTGCCCTTGCCCGGCGCAAATCTTTATGAGAGCCGTCAACTAGCTCCTGGTCAGAAGTATAAGCATGAATAGTAGTCATTAATCCTTTTTGAATCCCAAAATTTTCCAACATTATCTTAGTTACTGGCGCCACACAATTAGTTGTGCAAGAAGCATTATTAATCACCAACTCACCATGGTAATCTTCTTCATTTACTCCAATTACAAAGGTTTTTGTTTCTTTAGCCGGGGCAGAAATTACCACCTTTTTTGCTCCTCCTTCCAAATGAGCTGAGGCTGATTTTTTATCGCGAAAAACACCTGTTGATTCAATAACGACATCAACATCATAATCTCTCCAGGGAATTTTTGCCGGTTCTTTCTCTGCTAAAACCGGAATTACCTGATTGTTTATTTCCAAAATCCCTATTTCTTTATTATTTTTTTTGGATTTTGGATTTCCTGCCTGCTCGGCAGGCGGGTGGATTTTGAGCTTGCCGCGAAAGCGGCCATAAACACTATCATATTCAAACAAATGCGCCCAACCGTCCACATCCATCGAGCCGGAAGTATTTATGGCTACCGGTTTAATTTCGGCTAAATATTTGGTCAAAATCGCTCTTAAAGCGATCCGACCAATTCGGCCAAAACCATTTATCGCTACATTAATCATAGTTCTTAATCACTTCAATTCCCGGCAGAGTACCTTCGGCTAAAAATTCTAACATTGCTCCTCCGCCGGAGGAAATAAAACTAATTTTTTTATCCAAACCAAAGCGCGTTAAAGCCACCTCAGTATCTCCTCCGCCAACCACGCTAAAAGCTCCACTTTCCACTACTGCTTGAGCAATTTCTTTTGTTCCTCTTTCATATCTTTTATCGTAAAAGTTTCCCATCGGTCCTGCCCAAACAATAGTTTTTGCTTTAAAAATAACTTCTTTAAATTTTTTTACTGCTTCCATTGTAATATCTTGACCGCTTTTTATCAAATCAGCCAAAATTTTCGGGTGTTTTGCTATTTGGGGAATACTATCATATTCTACCAGTTTTCCGCCAACCAAAATCCAATCTGCCCAGTGGATTAATTTTTTGGCATAATCAATTTTATCTTCTTTTGTCCCTCCTAAAAGCAAAACCACGGGCCTGGTGGGTTTTTCTCGAATTTTGCTTAAAACTTCAATTTCTTTTAAAAAATCAAAACCAAAAGCCCGATTTTGGGTAGGAAAAAATTTCGGTACGCCAACAATTGAGGCATGTTTTCGATGAGAACAGGCAAAGGCTTCATTAATATAGAAATCTGCCAAACTTGCTAACTTTTTAGCAAAATCCAAATTATTTTCTTCCTCTCCCGGCCAAAACCTTATGTTTTCTAATAAAATAAAATTATCAGTAATCTTAAAGCCTGAAAAATTTTTAACTTTAAATTGTAATTTTGAATTTTGAACTTTGAACTTTGAACTTAAAAATTCCGCTACTGGCTCCAAACTCAACCCCGGCATTTTTTTTCCCTCCGGTCTTCCCAAATGAGAAATCGCAATTATTTTTGCCCCATTTTCCAAAAGATATTTAATCGTTTCTAAAGACTCCCCAATTCTTGTCTCATCTTCTACTAAAAGGCTTGAGGCTTGAGGCTTGGAGCTTGAAGTCTTTTTCAACGGAACATCATAATTGGTTCGCAAAAGAACCCTTTTTCCTTTTACTGGTAAATCTTTAACAGTAGGTAATTTCATCCTTTTTCTTCTTTAATTTTTTCAATTACCTTTTCGACTAACTTCACTGGATCGCTGTCAAAAATTACTTTTCGTTGACCTTTTTTGGCAACTTCAAGTAAATGGCGAATTTCATCAGCAATTCCTCCAGAACCCTCTAAAACGCCGACAATCTCGTTTTCCTCAAAAGCACAACTAAATTCATTTAAAGTCCCAATTCTTCCATCAATAATAATCGTCGCATCAGATGAACGAACCATCAAAAGATTCCGACCAGTATAACCCGCCTCGGTATAAATCACATGGTCATAAATACTATCTTCTGCCGGAAGTTTATATTTTCTTTCATGCTCTTCCTTACTTCCTGCCGGGGAAAAACCAATATTTGACCCGCCGGCTTTTTTGGCTGCCACTGCCGCCACATAAGGAACGCCAGAAGTTGCCCCGGTAATTAAAATATGACCCCGGCGCGCCACTGTTTTCCCAACCTCTTGGGCTAAGGGATAAGCCTTTAAAGCACCTTCTCCCTTTTGTCCACCGGAAACACAAATTTTAAATTGCCTTTTCATCATTTAAAAATTTCCCTATATTTTATTTTAGCAGCTGATTAAGAAGAAAACAATTTCATTCTAAAATTCTCTAACGACCTTTTCTTTATTATTCCCCCCAATTGGCCTAACTTCTCGGCAGCAAATTTAGCCCCGAGATTTCCACACCTTTTCCAACAAAAACCCCTAAGATACCCGTAGAAAAATCCAACCCGGTATGCATCTCCTGCCCCCGTTGGATCTATAACTTTGACAACAGGCGCCTTGACGTCAACGCTTCTTACGTCCAGAGGCAAAATAGAACTTTTAACTTTAAAATAAATTGTGGATCCATCCTTTCCTCTGGTAATTACTATCGCCTCAACCCCTAAATGAAATATTTCCTCCACCGAACTTAGAGATAAAACCTTAAGCACTGCTCTAATTTCTTCTTCGTTAGCAAAAAGTAATTTCGTTTTTTTAAGAATCTTTACATTTATATAGGCAGATGAGTGAAGAATCCTAGGTCCAGGTTCATAAGATAAACAAACATCTGAAGTAATAACTTCTGAAATTTTTCTTGCCAAAACCGGTGGACAACTTACCAAATGAATCAAAGTGAAAGAATTAATCCATTCCCCATCTACTTTAAGGGCAGACATTGCCTCTAAAGCTCCTTGATCATGCCAGACTCTTTTTAAACTTGAGGCGAAAGGATATTCTATTTCACAAACAGGAATTTTTTTTACCTTCTGGTAAACATGAGTTATGTCTACTCCAGTGGCCTTCAGAAAATCAAGATATTTTTTGCTAAACTGGTCATTCCCTATAACGGAAAGAATGCTCGATTTAATACCTAAACGGGTGGCGTTAATAGCAATCACGCCGGCAGATCCCCCAAAGAACTGTTTACCTCTAATTATATCTTTGGCAAGATTGCCCACTATCAAAAGTTTCTTCTCCATCTTCTCTCCTTCGAAAGAAACCCTATAATTTGTCGCTCTAAAAGACAGGAAATAAAAATTCTTTCAATCTTTTCAGCTAAATCTTCTAAAGAGGAGTCGTTCTTAATTCTAACAACTTTAATCCCATATTCTTTCTCCAGCCTGTTTACTCTCCCTTCTATGGCCTGCATTTCTTGACGAATATTTTCCGGGTCGATGTCTCTCTTTCGCAACGGATCCAACAATCTAAAGCGAATTAAATCAGACAGGGCTGCTTCAATTAGAACATATTCATCGAAATATGGAATATCCACCCCAGTTAAAAAGAAATGTCCCTCTATAATAAGATCAGGATACCTCTTGTAATACTCCTCAAATGCAGTGGCTCTTAACCAATCTTTTGTTCCCTCAGGCAATTGCTCGAGTTCTTCCCTGGTGTGCACCCCTGCTGCTCTCATCATTATTTCTGAGCCAGTTAGGCTTACCACTCCTGGAAACTTTGCCGCTACTTTTTTACATGCTACTGTTTTCCCACAACCACCCACTCCACCAACATATAGTCTAGGCATTTTTATTTTTACTCCTAAGATATTGGGCTAATCGAATCCAATGGCTCTTACTCCAAACTTTTAACCGCTGCTTATTTGAAAGGGTGGCTAAACTCGTCCTAAAGCCCCTAGGAATAAAGATGGCATCAATTCCCCACCCACTTTTCTCACCAGCAGGTTTTTGAGCAATTTCCCCCTGAGTTTCTGCCACAAAACTTAAGGGTGAAATTCCAGGCTCATAATATGCTATTACCTCAACAAATTTTGCCTTCCTATTGTTTTCTCCCTCCATCAACTTCAATATCTTCTGAGACGGTAACCATTCATTAATATATTTCACCAAAGGACCAGGAAAATTATTAAGTGCCTCGATCTCAAACCCTACATCGACTTTAATCACCGGTTTTTTTAATAAATCACCCGCGTATTTCGCAGAAAATTCAGCAATCCTACGAACATCGCAATCTTGAATTTCTATGGTCTCTATCTTTTTTTGAACCAGGCAAATCCCATATTTCTTCAAAATTTCTTGAGCAGACTGAAATTTCTTTGAATTTCCTGTGACGAAAATTAGTTTTATCATCTCTTTAATTCTCCTTGATATATTAGGGGATCTTCAACACCCGCTTCTTTAAAAGCCCTAATTCTGTCTTTACACTCGGTACATGTCCCATCGGCAACCTCGCAATCATTAATACATGTTCTGGTATACTCTAGGGGAATACCTTTCTCTATTGCCCATAGAATATTATCTTTCTTGGAAAGCGGCCTTCCTGAAAAATATGGCTCAATGAAAGGAGAAACAAGCTGCCATTTCCAATCATTTTGATCTATACAAATAAGGATAGTTTGAGCACGATACGCTTCAAGACTAGAGTGAGGTAAAAAATCATCTTTTACATTTCCCGCCAAAATTGTTCGTATATTTAAATTTTGGGTGTCGTTTAACCACGCAGCGTATTGAACTGCCAGATTTTGGAGGGTTGAATTTCTCATGGCATGTCCGAGTTTTTTCAATCTTTCTTCCCTCAAACCTACCTTAAATATCAAAGGGGGAACTTCAATTTCTACTTTTTTAGGTAGATAAAAATTATTAGGATATTTTTTTAAAAAGTAGCTGGAAATTTTATCAAATGCGACCTCTTCATACTTGGTTGCCCTTGCGTGTCTTCTAATAAACAAAGGGTATATCTTACAATTCCACTCTTCAATTGCCCGAGCAGCTCCAATTGTAGAATCCAGCCCTCCTGACATAACGAAAATAACAGGTTCATTCCGGGGAACTCTTACTATATAACCCCTTTTAGACAGTATTATTTTTTCTAGTTGTTTTAATATTCCCCTCTCGTTGCTTATTCTATCCATTTTGAGATTATTATACTAACTTTAAATATTTAGTGTTATCAGGCAGCCCTGCTTCTCGAAAGGCTGTCCTTCTTCTCCTGCAGGACAAACAAATACCACAGTGAAAACTGTTTTCTTCATAACATGAGCGGGTTTTCTCTATTGGTAATTGTTGTTTTAGAGCCCACTTTATCATCTCTATCTTCCCCATAGGTCTTAAATTTAAATATTTATCGATATTTGGAGAGGTAATTTGCCAACTCCATTCCTCAAGATTCTGACAGACAGCAATCGTGGTGGCCCTAAGAGAAATAAGGGTAGAATGGGGGAAAGGATCGTCATAAATTTGAGCACAGAAAACCGAGGTGATCTTTTCAAAATCCCCTACAAAGTTCTCCAACAAGCTTAAGGCATACTGAACTCCCACCATTTGCAAAATGGTATTCCGAAGGGGATAACCAAATTTAGTCGCATATCCCCTAAGGCCTTTTTTTATCTCTTTCGGGGGCACATTTACATTTATCTCCCTTAGTTTGTGAAACCTATTTCTATGTTTCTTCCGGAAAAGATCCTCAAAAAAATAAGCAGACTCTCTCTCGTATTTCAAGTTCCTCTGTCCACGATTTATAAATAAAGGGAAAATTTCAATTTCTTTTTCCTCTAAAAGTCGAGCAATAGTAATAGTTGAATCTAAACCGCCTGAGTAAAGAAAAACGACTCGCTGTGGCCAACGAGAGACCCATCCTCTCCTACGAACGAGAAATTCCTCATAAAATTTCAACTCATCTTTCCAATCCCTCATAAAACTCTTTTATTATTCTCTCCATTAACTTAAATTCCTCCTTATAAATATGGGCCGACTTGACAAATAGTATCATCTCTCCCATCTTTACATGAAGCTTTTTAGCAACCAGTTTCTGAATCTTGGACAAAGTCACCAAATTCCCATACGCTTTTTTCCCAAAATCTAAACTTCTAGCGTACACATTCAACTTGAGATAATCGTCCCTTATATAAAAATCTAAAAGACTAACACAGGGAATGTAAGACGTATCTAGATGGGGCATAAGGGTAGTTATAGTTGCCGATTTCGATTCGGGTTTATTTGCCAGCTTTTCTGTTACCCTTTCGATTTGATTTATTTTCTGCCCCCCATAATTAAAAAGCCTAAATGCATAACTTTTAGCATTCCCCAATTCAGGAACCTCTTTCTCTTCAAAAAAATTACTTTCCATCCATCTCAACCATTTGGGATCCCCAAACTGTTTAATAATTTTATCCTCAGGAGAAGGATGCTCAATAATAAGTAATAAACAAACCAACTCCTTAATTTCTTTTTCTTCATCCCACATTTTTCTGCCCTTTTTAATAATGGCGCTTGCTGTTTTAAGCCAGGTTTCTCCAATTGTTTTGCCTGATATTTCTATTAAACCTCCCATTTGTACCTCTTAAATAGGAAATTCACTAATTTTTTAACTGCTTTTGCTCTATGAGAAATTTTTACTCTCTCTTCCAGGGAATACTCCGAAAGGAACTTTCGTGACCCTTGAGGAATAAAAATCGAATCATAGCCCCACTCTTCATTAAATTTAGAACTTTTCTTAAGCGAGATTTTTCCGTAAAGTCTACCCTGAAAGATTTTAATGACTTTTCCGTCGATAAAGCAGAGAGTCGTTTGAAAATATGCTTTTTTATTTCCCTCCCGGATTAACTGTTTTAATCCCTCCAAGCCCACGGTTTGAAAGAGAAATTTACTATAGGTCCCGGGAAAATTATTATACTTACAAAAGTAAATACCGGTATCATCAACTATTAGAGGCTGTTTAATAATCTGGTGGGCCTGTTTCGCGGTAGAAATAGCAACTTCCTTTTGATCAAGCGTTTTTGGTTCTATAAGGTCTACCTTGCGGTTTATTACTCGAATACCTACACCACCTAGTAAAAGTCTAAATTCACGAAGTTTAGATTTATTCCCAGTAACAATAAATATTCCTCTAGCGGCTTCCATAATTGTTACTCCATAACGGAGTAATATGATTTTACAATAGAAGAACACCAAAGTCAATAGGGCAAAAAGGGAGAAACTTATAAGAAGTTCTTCGCTTTATAAGTTTTATCCTTCAACATCGCTTCGTCTATTAATTTTCTCACTACCTCCGACTTAAAAGACGTAGCAGAGTCACTTTGTCTCTTTCTTTTTTGAGCTAACCATTCTATATATTCAGCTTGTCTTCGAGTCAAAAATATAGTGTATTTTATTCTCTTTTTTCGAATCTCTTTTATAAATTTTTTCAAGACCTCTAAGATAGTAGCTGGTGAATACTCTTTTATTACTAATAAGGGTGAGTTAATCCCCTTCACTAGGCCACCGGATAAATTTTTTTCCTTTTCTCTGAGATAAAGACACAATACGGGAATTTTAAGAGAAATCGCCTTCTCAATATTAATACCCACCGAGGTCGAGAAATAAGAGCATTCGGCAATCAAAAAATCTGATCTAATAATTGCCTCCTTAACTCTTCTAAAAAGGACGCTCTCTTTTATCTCTACCTCTTTTCTTCTCTTCACCAACCTTGGGATCCAGTTTTCTAAAATTTTCCCACCTGTTTTTTTAACCGCCCTGACAATTGCTAAAAACTGCTCTGGCTCTTTAAGGACAGCCGCAGACGAAGCAGTTATATGAGTTTTATACATTTTTCGTAATTTTATTATATCAAAAATCCCTCCGCTAAATCTTCTAACACTTCTCTTGGATTTTCGGCTAAAACCACATGAGAAGAAACCAAAATTCCTTTTGCTCCCAGTTTTACTCCTATTTTAACATCATTTTTATTTTTAATCCCAGCACCAATAATTGCCGGCGTTTCTCCGCAAATTTCCACAAAATGGGTAATTGCCGTGGGATTATATTCGGAAACAGAAATCTCTCCGCCAATTAACTCCGGCGGTTCATAGGCCAAAAAATCTGGTTTAAGCTTGACAAATCTTTC
>Ga0209102_1000664_pt1 | contig 21548 bp, 12 predicted proteins | sample ConPoolayeHmetaG_FD_185483 | JGI IMG/M metagenome (GOLD analysis project Ga0209102, IMG submission 185483) | Hot spring microbial mat communities from California, USA to study Microbial Dark Matter (Phase II) - Cone Pool mat layer H metaG... ...
CGATTTTAATGCCGCCGCCAGCTTCTCTAAGGCCCGAAAAATGTTTCGTTCTAAATTATCCATAGCCTTAATAATTAGTTAGGATTCCTAACTATTATATCTGTGCAGCGATTAATTGTCAAGAGGGCTTGCTTATTGCTAAGCATTTTTTCTTTTCATTTTTATTGACCATCTTTCTTCGAGTTTTCTGTCTTAAAAAATGCTGGTTGGCCCAGGACTTTCCTCCATGCCGAAAATCTTGTACATCTCCTGTTCTGTCTTCGCTCCTTAGCCGCAGAAACCAATAACAACGGCTTTCTCCCCATTTTGATTTAATCGACTTAGCAAGAATATTATTGCCCAATTCTTTGCAGAAATAGTACAATAAGGTTTAAAAGGAACCACGGGAGACTGTGGGATTTTCAAGCCAAAGATGAACGTTTTTTTATTTTCATATAAAAAGCCTCAAAAGGAATTAAAATCATGAAAAAGAGTATAGGCCGGAGAGATTTTTTAAAATCTGTTATCGCCGGGATTCCACTTTTTACCCTTGACTGGGATTCCCTTCCCCGTGGCCGGGAGAAAACGGGCCGAAGCAGCGACGACGCCTGGGATGCCGTGATTATCGGAGCTGGACTCGGAGGGCTCAGCTGTGCCGCCGCTTTTGCCCGCCAGTGGTTTAAGCCTCTCGTGCTGGAACAACATTCAATCCCTGGAGGTTATGCCACAACTTTTAAAAGACCAGGAGGATTTATCTTTGACGTCTCCCTCCATTCGACTACTGTCGGCGAACGTGATGGTATCGCCAATCTTATTCCCGGGTTTCCTGAAATAAAAGACATTGAATTCGTTCCCCACACAACTCTCTACCGGGCTATCTTTCCCGACTACGACATCAGGGTGCCGAACAAACATCCGGATAAATATATTGACCTCCTCGTTGACCTCTTTCCCGAAGAAAAAGCCGGCTTAGCAAGCCTTTGGCAAACGATGAGAGGACTGGTTTCAGACATCCAAAAATATCAAAATGCTCGAGGCAAGGTGGAGATGAGCACCTTCCCGAAAGAATTCCCTTACCTCTTAAAATGCTTTAACAGTACATGGGGTGAAGTGCTCGATTCTCATGTTAGGGATGCCAAGCTCAAGGCAATAGTCTCGGCCTTATGGGGATATTTCGGGCTACCGCCATCTAAATTAGCCAGTATCTATTACATCCTTCCTGTAATCGACTATCTTCAAAATGGCGGCTACTATCCTGTTGGCCGGTCGCAAAAAATTAGCGATGCCTTATCTCGATTCATCGAAGAACGTGGTGGAAGGGTGCTGCTCAACAAAAGAGTCCAAAGAATATTAATTAAAAATGGGACTGCCTATGGAGTCCAAACAACAGATGGAGCCACCTATTTGGGCCACGTCGTCGTGTCTAACTCCAATGCTTATGATACCTTCCACAAGATGATAGAAGAAAAGGAGTTCCCTAAAAGTTATCTCGAAAGAATAAATATTTTCACGCCGAGTCTTTCCTCCTTTCAAGTATTCCTCGGACTTAAAAAAGACCTTGTCGGTGAGGTCGGAATCAAAGAAACCGAGATTTTCTATTTTCCTGGTTATGATATTGAAGAAGCCTACCGACAGGCCCTCAAGGGCGAGGTGGAGAAGGGTGGGGTTGGGCTTACTCTTTACGATAATCTCTATAAGGGCTATTCGCCCCCGGGCAAAAACACTCTATCGATAACGGTGCTTCAGGGTTATGAACCCTGGGAAAAATATGAACCTGATTACTTTGCCGGCAGAAAGGAGGCTTACCGAAGAGAAAAAGAAAGAATGGCTGATATTCTGATTAAAAAGGTTGAAGAGAGGCTGCTCCCAGGGCTGAGTAAGGTTATATCAGTAAAAGAAATAGCCACTCCTTTGACTAACGTGCGTTATACGAGCAACTATAAAGGTGCGATCTACGGCTGGGACCAGACTCTCGATAACAGCGAGCCGCGTCGCCTGCCCCATAAGACTCCTGTGAAAAATCTTTATCTCGCTGGCGCGTGGACAAGACCCGGAGGGGGCTATAGCGCGGTTATCAGCAGCGGCCTCCAGTGCTTCGCTGAAATCATGAAAGAATGGGAGGAAGGGAAGTAGGCGCTTAACGGAATGTAAGCGCTTAACGCTTAAACTAGTTCGCGATAATATTAAAATACTATCAGCTTCTCCTTTGCTCATAAGTATGAGCGTTTATCTGCCAAAGCAAAGCGTTATCCATCAAAGATAAACGTTATCTACCAAGACAAGGCGAGTAAAACGGAACAAAAAAATTTCTTTTCTTATTCGGGTTTTGAAATTAAAATTGCTTCGTGCGGGTGAGCCCTTTGGTTAATCCGTTTTTTTGGAAATGGTTACCTTAATGAGATGGTTACTTTAATGGAAGGGTCACTGTTAATGAAAGGATTATCTCAAAGGAAGGATACGAAAGGTTTATTTCAAGGAAAGGATCGCCTCTAAGATGACTGAGCTCAGCAGCATCTCCATTGAAACCTTTCGCGGGGATTTGGAAGCCCTGGAAAGGATGGCCCTCCTTTCCTGGCGGGAAGAATACGGCGAAGCCTCCTTCCCTAATTTCTACCGGCCGGCCTTCCTCCATTATCTCACTGACCGGATAGAAGATAAAAACCACCTCCTTGCCGCCTACAAGGGCGAAGAGATCGTGGGCTTCATGGCTAACCTTCCTCAGAAAATGAAATATGGCCAGAAGATATACTCCGCGGTTTATACCTGTTTGCTGGTCATAAGAAAAGAATATCGGCGTAAAGGCCTGGCTTCGCTCATTATTCAAAAAGCTCTGGAGCGGAGCAAAGATTACAACTACGATTTCTCCCTTCTGACTCTTGAAAGTGGACATAGCTCCACGAAGATGATGAAAAAGATAGCCGGCTTCCGCCATCCACTGTATTTCGTTAAAAGGATTCGCGTTATCGCTCGGGTTCTTGACCTTGAACGAGTTTGTGAGAGCGAGGCCTTGAAAAGATGGGAGCGCTGGGGAATAAAGGTGCTGGGGGTGCCAGGTCGCCATCACCAAAATATGACCGTCTGATTCGGGAATACAGGCCGGAGGACCTCGACTCCTGCCTCGAACTCCTGAACTGGTATCAACAACATCAAGAAAATAACTCCCTTGCCCTTGTCTGGGACAAAGAAAATCTGGCGATTGAGCTTGCTTATCCTGATGTCTCGCAAACGATTGTTTTTGAAAAGAATAATCAGGTCGCCGGCCTGATAAACTTTATCTACCATGACCACATCGGTCGGACCACCGCCAGATGGGCCTGGGTGAATCATGTGGCTTATCCCGAGCTGAGCGCGGCCGAACGCACGGGATTTGTTCATGCTTTTCTCCGCTTCGCCCGGAGAAAGGGATGTGTGGGCGTAATTGAATGGACCCGGGGCTACTACCCCCAGGGCCCATTCTATCGCGCTCATTTTTTCCCCTACTTTCGCTCCGTGAATATGTTTTCCTGGAGCTTGAATCCAGAGATTGTCATCAGGAATGTCCGCCGGGTATATGAAATTCAGGTTTAAGGGCCAGCTGGATTCTTTAAATTCCTGTATATTTGTTTCTATTAAGGAGGCTGAATACTCTGGGTACTTTTTTTCATGGCTTAATCGCTCTATTCAGGCGAAAGCCGGGGTCACTGGCGCCGCCTTCCCTTCACTCACATTGCCGGCGCCCTGATCTGGGTTCTTATAGCCCTGAAGTACGAGAGGAAGCTGGGTTATGTTCTTCTTCCCTGTCTTGTGGGAGTTTGCTTGTCAACAGTCTATCTGGGATATCACCATGCTGTCGACCCGATCTGAGGCCTTCTCTGGGGCGCCCTGTGCCACTGGCTCGGGTGGAAGATCCTGAGAGCTCGGGGAGAAGTTCCAAATTTTTGATACGACTTTTCTAAGAAGCTTAAACCATAGCCACATCTAGTGCCTTTTTTCCCATCGCCTCTTTTGTCAATAAATCTTTCTATCTATCTTATCTGTCTATCGCCTATTTCCATTCCTTCCTCTCAATCCTCAAAGTCCATCTTCATCCCTTTCTCACACCCTGCGGCTGAGCCATTAAATTTGCTTCTCAGCCCATTATCATATCAACCCTGCCACCGCGTGCCCAAACTCTCTTTTCAGCATGTCCTAAGCCTCCCACATCCGAGATTTTAATCTCTCTTTCCGGCCCGCTGTCTTCTTCGTAAATCAGTCCTCAACTAAAACGAGATATCACCAATATACAAAGGTATTATAAAATTGCCAATGTCTATGCCCCGTAACTGCTTCGTCCTTTTAGCCTTAGGTCTGGGCGCAGCGCTTCCCGCCTGGCCTTGTTTTTCTTCTGCTTGACCGAAAGCTCCTTTGCCGCCATCAGCCGATAAATTCACTTGCGATCCACTTGAATACCCTTTCTGATGCCTTAGCCATGCCGTCACCCATTATCGGTAATAAGGACGAGGTGTATGAAATCCGACGGCTTTTTAACCTTGGGTTCTATGTTCAGACATAAAATTATTGACAAGCGTTTACTTAGTCCCTATCAGGTCATTTTTCGGTAACATTTTACGTGATTTAATGCGCCCAGTGGCATTTTCTTATAAGTTGATTTATAATCTTCATGAGCCATTGCAAACGATAACTTCTTTTTAAGTTTTATGTCTTAAAAGGTGAATTCGCCGGGATTACTGGCTTAGATCAAAATGTGGCTAGCTTTGTCTATCAGCCAAAAAAATTCAGAATGATTGAAAGCGACGAATCTGATTAAATGAAAGATGTAATTGGCTTCACAAAAATTTTACCTGTTGAGAAAATTGCTAAAAATGGCTGTTTCTTAATATCAGAAAGATATGTTGGGATAAAGCTTGATGAAGAAGATATTCTTTTTGAAGGGAAAATAACCGAATTTTCGAACCAGATAACATAACTTTCTAAGCAAGAAGAATTAAAAGATAAAATTAAAAAAATATTAAAGGAGCTGGGATGGAAACTATGATAGAGACACAGAATATAGAATACAAAGAAAAATTTACTGAAAAAGCATTAGAAGCATTGTGTTCATTTGCTAATACAAAAGGCGGAACTTTATATATTGGTATATCCAATGATGGAAAAATAATAGGAGTCGATGTAGATAATGAAAGCATCAGGACCATTGCAGAAAAAATCACTTCAAAGCTTGGCATTCATCCAGAGATAGAAGTTAAAAATAGAGAAGGAAGACAGATAATAAAAATATCCGTCAGGCAATCTCCGATTCCAATTTCTTTTAATGGCAAATATTATCAACGTGTTGGGAATACAACAAGAGAGATGCCTCCAGAAAAATTAAAAGAATTTTTACTCAAAGGAACAAACTGGGATGGCTTGATAAATGAGGAAGCAGATTTTGATGAAATTGACAGGGAAGCGATGAGATTATTTATCAGGACGGCAAGAAACACTGGCAGGCTGACGATATTTAAGGAAAACAAGAACATAGAAAATATCTTTGAACATTTAAGATTGTCTGTTAAAGGGAAGCTTACCAATGCATCTTTAATTTTATTCGGTAAAGATCCCCAGAAGTATTTTATAAATGCTGTTTTAAGAATAGTTCGTCTTAAAAATCAAACGACTATAACTGGAGACAGGTTAATAACAGGGAATCTCTTTAATCAAGTTATTCAAGGCGAGGAGGCCATTAAAAATTTCCTGGGAGTTAGGTATGAAATAAAAAAACTGGAAAGAGAAGAAATCTGGGACTACCCATTGCCGGCAATAAGGGAAGCATTGATAAATGCTTTAATTCACAGGGATTATTTCAAATTTAATGTTCAGACCCAAGTAAAGATCTTTGACGATTATATCTGGTTTTATAACATTGGAGGTCTTCCAGAAGGTATAACCCTTGAAGACCTTACAAGACCTCATTCTTCAGTCCCGAGGAATCCTCTGATAGTTCATATTTTTTATCTTGCTGGATTGATTGAAGAAGTTGGTTCAGGAATTGGAAGGATAATAGATAGTCTAAAAAATCAGGGATTGCCAGAGCCAGAATTTATGGAAGAGATGGGCGGTTTTTCTGCAAGGTTTTACAAAGACATTTACATGGAGGAAATCTTAAGGAAGATGGGATTGAATGAAAGACAAATAACGGCGATAATGTACGTGAAAGAAAAAGGTAAAATTACAAATAAGGATTATCAAAACTTGACTGGCATTTCAAGACAGATGGCTACAATAGATTTAAATCAGCTTGTAGAAAAACGAATATTAATAAAGATGGGGAAAGCAGGCGCTGGCATTGCCTATAAATTGACTAAATTGACTAATAAATGACTAATAATTGCCTAATTTAAGGCATGATAGAATGTTATCACATGCCATAAGAGTTAAGAGTAATGGAAATGTGATGAAAACATAATAAGGAAATGTAAAACAATTTATAGAAAGATTGAGGAAATGAAGCGACGTAGAGAAGAGTTAGCAAAATGGAAATATAACGGACCATATTTCGAGATTTCCTAGTAAATAGATGTTGATTTTGGCCATAATTTGGTGAACGGCCCGTCATCTTTATCAAGATACTACATGATCGGCTGCGAGACCCGAGGGAAGTAGTGCGAACGAGAATGGCTTTTGTGCGGAGAAGTCATAAATTTTAAGTTTCGTCCACCCGAAGTAAGCGCGGTTATTCGCCTGAAGCTTTGAGTCTCGAAATTTGGAGACGAAATTTCCAGGGGATATCTTCAGGTTGTAAAAACAGCGGGCCCATGCATCTGACGAAAGGCGGATATGAGCCATGGACGACAATAAATCCAAACAAAGAATGGGGTGATTGCCACAGCGCTTTCATACATGCGAGCAAAATATGACGCGAGTAAATTAATAGAATTAGATTTTTAACTCTTATTACTATCGCAGTATATAAATTAAAGATTATTCGCGTTTTTCATCTATCACTTTAATAGAAGATTGAGAGAGGGCTTCTTTTATTTTATCTTCATAATCTGAAACTGTAAGTGCTCCCCCTTCGGCATTGATTTCAATTTTTATCTGGCACTGAGCAAATTTGGTATTTAATAAATTGATAATTCTGGAAATATCAGCCATTCGGCCGCGCGGCACTTCAACTTTTAAGTAAATCTTCTTATAAACACGCTCATAAGGTTCTTTGCCAGGTTCCTCTCTAACACCTGGCTCTTTTGGTCCCTCAGGCGGAATGACTTCAGGCCCAGCGTCAGAAATAGGTGTGCATAACTCTGGAGCCAGAATTATTTCATCTTCGCTCAATTCTGGTTTAATTTTTTCTTTAAAATATTTACAGACAGGCTTTCCAGCCGCGATATAACCAAGGCCGAAAATACCTTTTTCGATGCCTTCACTGACACCTTCTTTAAAACCTTCAGCCGAGATTAACCTTATTTCGCCGGGCGTTTTCCAAAATGTCTCAAGCAAATTCTTTGTGCTAACATACTCCTTTTCCTTTAAATATTTTTCCTTTATCAAGGCAGGAGAAACTCTTTCCAGGATCTCGCCCTCGCTCCGCAGCCTGTTGTATATCTCTTTATCAATAAATGTTTCGCCAAAGGTAGCAAAACCGAGGTCCATTTCCCTAAATGTATTTTTTATAGGAACATAAACATCTCTATAACATTTTCTTAGCTCTTCATAGGCCCTTTGTTCCTGATTTTTGATTTTGTTTTTAACCTCTTTTTTTTGAGCTTCTGTCAGGTTTAACTTTTCGTCACCCTCAATGGACCTCAGAGCCAGTAATTTCCTCAAAAAATCATAATAGATTGGCTTCTGGCTTGAGTCTGGAGCTAAAAATATCAACGTATTTCTATAAATCCTGGGAGTTTCTCCGTGCTTTTCGATAAATTCCCACTCAGGTCGGGCATTTTTTAATATTATTAATTTTAATTCTGGATTATCGGGAATGTCCCGGTGGTTATGCGGCCAAATATAAACGGGCAGCTCCCCTTTTCTGGAGATGAATTTTTCAAGATAAGCTCTTTCTTCCTCGATGATATTCTCCTGCGCTATATTTTCTTCTCGGGTTAACAGGATTCGATTTAAATTTGGCCTGTTAGTAAAATATAATCCCTCGTCAGAAAGATAGAACAGTTTTTCCTTTAAACCATTAATCACTGAATCAATTACTGAGCTGGAAAATTCTGGCTGACAAGCTGATATCTTTATTTCCCGAATATTTGCTCCTTTTTCTCCCCTCCCGGAATGGGAATACATGAAGATAGTTCTCGCCACAGCAGTTCCAAGTTTATATGCTTTATATGCACTGCCAATATTATCATCCACTTTTTTGGCCCCGGCTTCTCTTGAGGTTATATCCTGAGCAATGATGCTATCCCATTCTGGACCGATATGTTTTATTAACTCACGCCTGATTTCTGGGTTTCCTAAGTCGAAATCGCCGAGCCTGATAAAGGGAAGCTTTTTATCCGAAAGGTCATAAATGACCAGCGATAATAGTCTGAGCACTCCCCTGGTTCTCTGAAATGTTGGAAAAGAACCCCACTTTTTATACAAAACATCAATAACTTCAGGCTTAAAAGGAAAGCTATTGACAAATCTTTCTCGATATCTTGGCACTTCATCTCCTGATAAAAGGCCTTCAGCCCTGGCGTAATTGACAAAATCATCAACCACCTTTTTTACAGGAGCTTCATCAACACTTTGAAAAAGTCTCCTTCTGATAACGTGCTCAATTTCATCCTCTTCCACAGGGGTGTAAATTTTTTCCATTCTTCCAGCTATTTTTTGGAATGTCCCGTATAATTTTTCTGCACTTTCATCATAATGCTCCAATAAGCTTGAAGGCAGAGTGATCACCAGGATAGCTCTTTCTATGCTTGAAACAGCCGCACTTAATTCCTGAATAAAAGCCAGGGTCTGAGCGGCTAAATTAGAATCTCCCACCTTTATGCCAGCTGCTTTGGTCGCATATTCTAGGATTTCATCCATGAGAACAAGAACTGGCTGATTTGCCGCAAGAAGTTTTGTCAATGTATCTTTTCCGGGAGAAATTTCGCCCTTGGCCAGACTGACTTTCCCGGTTAATTGCTTCTCTAACTCTTCCCAGGGCTTTGAAGCTTTTGGATTTAAAGCCGAGCCATCAAAGACACAAGCTTTTATTCGGTCTAATTTAGCTTTATGATAAAGGGCAATCAGGGCATGAGTCTTCCCACCACCAAAAGGTGTTTGGAGCTGAATTACAGGATCTCCCCCCTCACCCGCCAGCCTCTTCTTGACCACCTCAAGCAGGTTTTTTAGTCCCTTGGTCTGATAAGTTTTATTAAAAAATAAATCTCTGTCCAGATAATCTGCAGGAGCTTTGCCAGTGAGAACTTGCCAAATGTCGGCGGCAAAGATGTCCATTGTAAGCCTTCCCTGCAGAATATCACTATGCGGAATAGCAATCTGAGTAAAGGCTTTCATTAGAATAACCTCCCTTGTTCCCCTTTCCTTTGTTTTTCTTTTATTTCTTCTTTTATTTTTTCTTTCCCACTCAGGAATCCTTGAAGGAGCTTCTTTTCTTTACTATCGTTAGGCAATGTTTCTGAAATAGCCTGAGCCACGCGGTAAAAAGCTTCATTTTCTCCGAATCCAGTTTCTGATAATACCCGTTTGAGTGTATCTTTCTTCCCCTCTTTCCATAAGATAAGAACATGATGTAAGATATCAATTAATTCCTCTGAATTTTCAAGCTCGCCGAGTTTCCTCTCCTGCGGTCCGCGTACCAGTATGAATTCTTTTTCTTTTTTGATAAATCCCCTATTCCAGACCTGTGTGATGTCTAAGCCGCTACTCTGGCCAAGCTTTCGGGCATCATCAAAATGGACTTTGGCCTCACCGTAAGTCCATCTCCAAAGAATATAAAACCTCGTCAAGGGACTGAGCTGGGCGGCAATACCATCATGAAGAATTTTCTTTATGGTATAATCGGTGACAATTTCCCGAACATAATCAAGAAGTTTATCGGCTCCGATCGCATTTCCTTCATAATCAAGTACTTTTTTATATTTGCCAAAAATTTCTATGGAAGAACCGATGGCCGCCACAAAATAATCAGCGCCGCCAATCCCTTCTTCCCAGAGTCTATCCAGCTTGCTATGGATATGCTCCTTAATTTTTTCTTTAACTTCATTAAGCCAGCCTGTTTCTATTCTTTCCACTTTACGGCAGACAAAATAAATTGAAGAAGCCAGGGCAGCTGATTCTTTTGCTCTTAATCTGGCTTTCATTTCTGTATCAATTGGCCAGGAAGCAGTTGGCACCAGGCCTGATTCTAAAAGCGAATTTATCAAGGTTTCCCAGCCTGAAATAGACTTATGAGTATAAACAATAGTAGCTATGCCATTTGGTTTCAAGACTCTATATATCTCTTGAAAAGATTTCTTTAGCATTTCCTCAAAATATTTCTTACCAGCTTCTAAACCTCCTTCATTATGAGAATAGGCTACAATTTCTTCTTTCTTCGGGGTTAAAGACATAATAAATAATTCAGGATATAAATCGCCAACTGAACGTTTGAGCCAGACATAAAAGAAATCTGATAAATAAGAATAAGGGACATTATCATAATAAGGCGGATCAGTGAAGACACCATCAAAATAATTTTCGGAATATGGAAGAGATGTGGCAGAGCCCTGAGTTATGCTATCAATTGGTAATTTAAAATTACTAATAAAGCAAATTTCAGAGAGATGGGATATCACGTTTAGAATCCACTCAATTGCAGATTTCCAATCACCCGTGGCATCACTCCAAGGATTCAATTCAAAATAATCCCATACCATTGGCAATGCCTGTCTCCCAAAAGTATGAGCTATGAACTCTCCAGATACTGCCCAAACTGTAAGGCTTGAATTATAGTCAGCAAGCCTATTTATCCCCAGCCCCAGATAACTCGCCACTGCCTTTGCATATTCTTCATCATATCCTTCATCAATCATCTTTTTATAAGCCAGCCTGACTTTTTCTGTAAATGTAATCAATGCCAGCTTCTGGCGGGAGTTGAATAGGTCGCCCCATTTTAGAATTCCGTATCTTTGAACACGAAATCCAAGAGTCCCTTTTGGCGGTAAGGGTTCATCTGGGAACGGGTCAAAGCCCCACTCTTCCCACAATTCCTGCCTTTTCTTTTCCAGGTAGTGTTCAGCTTTCTTAAAAATCTCCAGGTCTTTCTCTGTTGCTAACCTGTAAGTTTTTCCCGTGGCTCCTGGATGGTGCAATACAACTGCCACCATTCTTTGCCCGGCATTACCGTCCTGGAAAAGCTTTCTTGTAGTATCATCATCAATTGTTGAGCCACAAACAGGGCAAACAACCACGGCTCCAGAAACGGTTCCGTTCTTCGGGTCAAAATCTTCAGACATTTTTTCATAGCCTGTGCCGACTATTTTGAATTTAACCTTCTTTCCTTCAACATAAGGAAAAAGTGCTACCTTTTTATTATTTTTCTTGGCCAACCAGAACTGCCGCATCAATGGTATTTCCGCCCCGCAGGTCGGATTCTGGCAGGGAATGGTCCTGGCCCAGATATAACCTACAGGAATAGAACCATCTCCATCAGGCGGATAGAACTTGCTTATTTCTTTTTTAGCCTCTTCCAGAACCCAATTTCCCCACTTTTCAACATCATCCAAAAGCGGATTATTGCTCTTCTTGCTACCTAATTTTAATTCGGGGGAAATACTCTCGGCCCGGCCATATTTCTGTGGATATTCCAGAGTGCATTTGAGAATGAGGACCGCAACCGGATTATATTCGAGAGCATAAGCTTCGCAGCCCAATCTCAGAGCTTCAAGAGGAATAGAGCCACCTCCCGCAAAACAATCAAGCACCCGCGGCGGCTTTCCTCCATTGGCAGCCAGAATTTCCTTTCTAGCTTTTTCTAAAATATTCTGGTTCAAGGAATTTTCCCATTTAGATAGCTCAATGATGAATTGCTTTTTCTTCTCCAACTCCACAGGGTCATCAACAGCAGGAATGAGGGCAGCATAACTTGTAGCCCGAGATGAAGCCAGCGGCCGCCGTGCCCACCAAATATGAAGGGTAGAAATATGCCCATGCCTTATGTTCTTTTCTTTTGCTGAAATTTGGCTAACTTCTTTAACGGGAAAAGTTAATTCGATCAAGCGTTTATCTATTTTGGCCATCTACATTCCTCCTGCTTTTTACTTTTCCATTCTTCTAAGGGAATAATAAATCTGACAACTTCGACTTTTTCTACGGCCATCAAGTTTTCAGCCGGGTTTTGAATAAGGCATAAAGTTGGATTCGTTCGGGCATTAGAGATGATATATAGCCAATATTGGTCTTTAAACCTTTTAGCCTTAAACCACTCATTGGGCGTCAGAGCGACCTCGCCTTCATCAGCTCTGGCTTTGACCTCAATGTAGCGTATTTCATCTTGCCCTTTGGAGCGTATATCAAAACCCAGCTTCTCTTTGGAGACATCCACTGGTTCTCTTCCCTGTCTTTTTTCAAATTCCAGAGCAATCTGCATTCCGATAGATTCTATTTCGGCGTCAGCAAACATCTCTGCTGGTGAGGCAACAACTCGTATAACGGTAAGCAATTCAGGCATTGTAATGGAAAGGGTTTGTTCTTTAATAATCTCGTCTTCCAGTTCTTGGCGAGCTAATTCATATCGTTTCTTTTGTTCCTCCTTATTTCTTATGGGTAATTCTACTCTTTCTCCCTGATATAATCTTTCTTGCAAACTTACCAGCTCGGTGTCCAATTCGCTAATAAGATAATCGAGTGACTTTAAGCCATATTTTCTTTTAATTTCTGCTTGGCGTTGGCGCTCCAAGCTTATTTCGTTTTTGAATCTTTCAATCGATTTAATGGCCTCGGGAAGGAGTTTTCTCTCGTCAATTTGTTCTGACTCAATTGTTCCATTAAAAGGAGATAAATCCCAAATTACTGCGGGGTTAATTTCGCGGCAGTTCTTTCCATCATCGTAGAGAGCTATTATTCTTCTGCCTGCAACTTCGTTTTTGCCATCCCTTATTTCGCCAATGTAATACCAAATATATCCATCATATTGCCCCGAAGGGTCAGCGAAAATAGAACCGCGGAAACTGATTTCTTGAAAATTATTCAGGGACCATTTTATGAGGGCTTCAAGCAAGGGATGGCTGAAAGAAATAAATTCAGAATCGGGGTTGTTAAAGGCCAATCCTCTATCGAAGGTGACTTTGGGATATCTATTCATAAGGGAGCCAAATCTGTTTTTAAAGTCGACAGCCTCCGCAATTCGCTTAATCTCAGAAGGAATCGAGTCGATGGCAATGAAGCCTTCTTTCAGTTCCCGGAATTTACCCCCGACTCGAGAAAAGATCTTTTTGAAAAAGGCCTCAACATATTCAGGAATGAGCCTATTTTCGCGAGCTTTTTCGGCCCATTCTTTTATCTGAGAATAGTTTATAAAGTGCGTAGCCAGCGTTTCGCCCATCATTTCTTTAATCCGGGATATGTATTCTTCGTCACACTGAATTTCAAGTTCATTTAATATTTCTTCCATGGTTTTAGCATTGAGAGCTGCCTCTATTATTAGCTGGTAAAGATCCTTCCCAAAGAAAACATGTCCGATTGTGTCGAAAACGCGGTCGCTTCCAAGAGCATTACGAATTTCTTCCAATTTTTCGAATAATCGGGCCAAAACCTTACCCTCTCTGGTGTCCTCGGAAACAAGATTAAAAATATAAACATCTTTCTTTTGGCCATAACGATGAATTCGGCCCATTCGTTGTTCAAGGCGGTTAGGGTTCCAGGGTAAATCATAATTGATCATAAGATGACAAAATTGGAGATTAATTCCTTCACCTGCAGCTTCTGTAGCTACCATAACTTCTGTTTCATCGCGGAAGATTTTCTCGGCTCTGATCCGGTCATCGATTTCCATACCGCCATGAATATAATTAACTTTATAGCCCCAGCTCTTTATTTTGGCGACCAGATAATCGAGAGTATCTTTAGATTCTGTGAAAATTAAGATTTTAGGATTGCCGCCAATTTCTTTGATTTTTTTAAAACCTTCGCTAATTGTCTTTCTTAGCTCTTTAAGTTTGACTTCATTTTCATTTTTAATGATATCTGTCGCTTTATAAATAAGCTTATCAATTATCGCAATTTCTTCTTTCAATTCTTCCGGACTTGCCGCTAAACTGAGAGTCTCCCATTCTTTTTCTCTCTCCCATCTTGCTTCCTCTTCAAGGTCTTCAGTTTCTTCAATATTAATAGCTCCAATTTCTTTTTGCTTTTCTCCTCCTTTCAGAAGTTTTTCTAATCTTTCTTTCCTTCTAATTAAAGATTGAAGCAAGGCATAGGCGCTTGAAGCCATACGACGCTGCAAAATCATCAGAGCAAAGGCAATATTTCTTTTTTTTGGATCTTCAGAAGCGAGATTATATTGTTCTATTATGTATCGAGAAACTTCATTATAAAGCTCACGTTCATCGTTGGAAAGATGGAATTTTAGGGTATGAGGAAAGCGGCGGGTGAAGAGGGGGCGACCTTCAAAATCTTTAAGGTCTTCTTTTAATCTCCTGATAAAGAGAGGGTTATCTTTATTTTTAAGTGATTCTTCAATCATATCACTTGAGGCAAAGAAGCCCGAATAAAGCAAATCTAAAAAAAGCCGGAAATTTTCTGGGTCGCCTTTATGAGGAGTAGCGGTAAGAAATATCAGATGGTTAGAATTACGGGAGAGAACCTCGCCCAGCTTATAACGTTGCGTTTTTTCGGTCTTATTTCCATAAGTATAGGCGGCCATTTTATGGGCTTCATCAACTATAACTAAATCCCAAATTACAGAAGTCAAGCTGGGTAATATTTCCTCTTGTTTAATAAAATCCATCGAGGTAATGATCTGGTCATTCTTTTCCCACGGATTTTCTCCATAATGGGCTCGATAAACGCCCCGGTCAAGAACGATAAATTTCTCATCAAATTTTTCTTTCATTTCCCTGATCCACTGGTCTTTAAGATGACCGGGGACAACAATTAATATCTTTTTAGCCAATTTTCTAATCTTTAGTTCTTTGATTATCAGACCGGCCATTATTGTTTTGCCAGCTCCTGGATCATCAGCAACGAGAAAGCGAATGCGAGGCTGCTTTAAAATATAGCCATAGACCGCTTCTATCTGAAATGGCAAAGGATCAATGCGAGAAACACTCATAGCGAGAAGCGGATCAAATAAGGAGGCATAATTGAAACGAGATGCTTCAATTAGAAAGAAAGTGTCCTCGGCTGGTGCAGTAAAATCATATTTGAATTCAACAATCTCGAGTTTTTGTAATTCTGCTGGAGTAAAGAGCCGGTCAACCCCAATATTTTTGTTTTTTGTGTAACCAACAAGACGAATATAATCGCCAACTTGTTCTATCTGACTAACTTTTACTGGCTCGTCCCAGAACGCCCCCTTAACCACATCCCCCGGTTTTATCATTTCCTTAGGTGGTACCTCCTTTATTAAAAAATTATCAATTTTGACCATAAAAAAGCAAATCAATCAAGTTCCAGGGGTCTTTTGCTAGTTTTAGCCTGAAACAGAGACCGATTGATAAATTTCTCAATAAAGCAATGCACAAGAAAGTCAGGGGCACAGTATTCAAAGGAACAAAAGTTTGATAGAAAAAACGGATTAGACATAACTTCGAAGCTCCAGCTTGATGAGTAGGTTTTTTAAAAACGATATAATTGATTCCTCCTTACTCAAAAAACAAATAGCCATGTCTCTGGGAAGCAGGCCTCGATAAGGGCTGATGATTTGGGTGAAAATAAATTTATTAACCCGGAAAGAATGAATAAGAGTTTTGGAAGCAAAGCATTTTTCAAATTTAAGGTTTATCTGGGGGTAGGGAGCTTTTTAATTTAAGGACTGTTTGAATATTTTCAAAACAAGAAATTAAAAGAACAAAGTAATAGATCTTCATTTTTAATGAACTAAATAAGGTTTAATAATCTTGATCAGATGGCAGAGCAAAGCTTAAAATTTTGACATTAATAGTTTGACATTGACAGTCGCAGTGCTATCAAGGCTTTTGAAAGGTGCCTCGTATTTATTAACTTACTAATAAAGTTATTGCCTTAGGTGAATGATGTATACTTATAATATGCTCATTATCTTTTGTAGGTTTCAGGCTTTATAATCAGGATCTTATATTTTATCCTCGTTCCTGATATTTTTATCCCCGATTCAAATGGTAAGAGCGCTTTTTAACATATATGTTAAAACCACCAAAAATGTAGCCATGGCATAAAAGTGCCTTTTAACGGCTAAATTCTTCAAGTTAAAGATAAATAATCCATTTCTGATTTCTTATGTAAAATTGTAATGGAACTTCAGCTTGAACGATGTGCATATTAAAATATAATCTTTTCTTATAGGCGTCTTCTCTGAAAGGATTAAAATGCTTCATTAATTTGGTATTAGCTCGAAGAGAAATCAAGAAAGGCAAGAATGTAGCTTTATCTCTAATCAAACATAACCTATATCAAGAAGATCTATTGAAAGTAAGTCTGAGAGCATTATCTCGAGTGTGGAAGCAGCACTACCGACTACGCCTCTCTCTGGCAGCTCCTTAGCATGAACAATTTTGTTCCTCAATTGGTAACAGTAATTAAAAAAGTCATCGGGAGACATGCCACCGTATTCTTTTTGATTTAGCTTTTCTCTGATCATTCGTAAGCCCGCCTGCCGAATCGACTCCTTTTTTAATGCCCCTATCCTGCTCCTTAAGCTTTCTCTCTCGTCATCTTTGAGACTAGTCTCATTATCTATTTCTTTCATAAACCTTTCGATTATTGCCTGGATATTATCAGGCAAGGGTTGCTGTTCAATCAACGCTTCCATTCCTATCATTAAAAGTATGAACCGAATATAAGGTGATTCTTGGAAAAAGGATCCGTTGAACATTAGTATCGCCATTCTTTCCTGATCGGAAATTTTACGATTTTTTTTGATTGCAGCTTCAAGTGCGGCTTTATAGGCAGATTTGAAATCATCTAATGGAATTCCTCGGTAGCCACGAGCTTGAATAGATGGAAATACAGTAATGCCGGGTTTTTCAATTATTATAGGTTTATTAAAATCGCTCATCACTGGCTTTTCCAAATTATGAGATATTAAGGTTAAGCCGGTGGCTCTTTCACCTAAACTAACGCCCATTCTTACTCGTACGAATGAACGCGACAAGATATCTAAATAAAATTGTGCCTCCCTCTCTGCTTCTTCGCGAGTTGTGAACCAGGCACCGCGTAGGATAAGCGAAATGGAATCTTGAATAGTTTTGTCAGGTTTATTAGATGCTAATACAACTTCATGGCCTTGAATGGCAGCTGGCAAAGGTATCTTACTTTCGTTATATTGAATAGCGCATCGAAGCGAACGCACAAAAGGCAATATAAAAGCAAAAGAGCTTTCTTTCATGTTATCCCCTGTCTTTTTTTAAAAAAATAACATTAATGTACATTACAGTCAACGTTAAAGAGGTAAACTTCCCCCCACTGACTGGACAATAAAAAAGGGAGTTTTTAGTGCATTTTATCTCCCGCCCTCAGCTTTTAATTTTAGCCTCTTTTAATGAAAAGACCATTTTTCTCCTTCTCCCAAACAGCCTAAATTCTTTCCATCAAGGGAAAATCCTTAACTCTTCAGCCCGAAAGGATGCTGAGTAACCAAAATATACTTCCTGGGGTGTTTTATATCCAAAGGCTGAAGGCAATCGCTCCTGGTTGTAAAAAAAATAGTCAGACACTTTGCTTCGGGCCTCCAGCACAGTCTCATAAGAGTGAAGATAAACCTCCTCATATTTTACCGTTCGAGCGAGCTGCTCAATAAAAATGTTGTCAAAGACCCTTCCCCGACTATCCATCGAGATTCGAATGCTCTCTGCTTCCAGCCTCCGGGTGAACTCCAAACTGGTAAATTGTCTTCCCTGGTCAGGATTAAAGATCTCCGGCTTAGAGATAGTAAAAGCTCTCTCCAGGGCATCAAGACAAAAAGTTCGATCAAGCCAGGTTGAAACCTCCCAGGAGAGAACATAACAACTCCACCAGTCCATCACTACTACCAGGTAAACAAAACCATGAGCCAGGCGAAGATAAGTGATATCAGCTCCCCAAACCTGATCAGGTCGACTAACCTCAACATAAGCCAGCAAATAAGGGTAGATCCGATGCCCTGGATGAGATTGGCTGGTCTTCTTCTTAGGATAAACCGCTTCTTGTGAATGGTCATGGAATAATAACCCTTTATGGTCATTGAAATTTTACCCCCCTTCGTTAAAGGAGGGTCCTTTATGGAACAAGAAAAAGAGATAATACTCCCGACCATTGATTCGGGAGGTGAGGGTATGGTTAATGGTGAGTTATGGCATGAGATCCATAGCCGCTTCAAGCTCAAGGAGTCCAAAAAATCCATCGCTCGAGCCCTGGGGTTAAGTGTCCAGACAGTTCGCAAGGTCCTTCGCCAGGAGAAGCCAACGCCCTATGAGCGGGTTCGGAAGGGGGATGGACTTCTGGCTCCATATGAAGTCTTTATTCGGCAGCGATTGGCTGCAGTGGGCTATTGTGCCCAGTCTATTTTTGAGGAACTTCGAGACCGCGGCTACAAGGGGAGTTATGAGTCGGTAAAGAGATATGTCCGGCCCTGGCGGGAGGAGGTTCAAAGAGAAGCCACGGTACGTTTTGAGACGCCACCTGGTCGGCAGGCTCAAGTTGATTGGGGGCAGTGCTGGAGTGTGGTTGGGGGCAAGCACAGGAAAATCCATCTTTTCGTCATGACTCTGGGCTACAGCCGGAGGTTTTTTGCCTGCGGGAGAGAGGATGAGAAGATGTCTTCTTTTATCGCCTGCTATATTGAGGCTTTTGACCATTTTGCGGGCGTTCCCCATGAGATTTTATATGATTAGGCCAGAACAACAGTGATTTCCCGGGACTTTGAAGGACGTTTTATCGAATGGAGCCCTGTCTTCTGGGACTTCAGTTGCTAAAGCACATTAAAGAGTTGGCCAGTTGCCGATTTATCGGCAATGGAGATAATGTCATTTTTCTTGGGCCTCCTGGGGTGGGGAAAACCCACCTGGCGGTGGCTTTAGGCATCAAAGCTGTGACCGAGAGCTACCGAACCTACTTTATTTAGGCCATGCCGCTCATCGCCTCCTTGATCAGGGCTTATGCTGAGAATCGGATCGAAGAGAGGCTCAAATTCTGCTGCCAGCCCAGGCTCCTCATCATCGATGAGACCGGTTACATTCCCATCGACCGCCAGGGCGCTCACTTTTCTTCTAGCATATCTCCCGGCATTATGAAAGAGGAGCGATGATTCTGACCTCCAATCGCAGCTTCAGTCATGGGAATGAGATCTTCGGAGATCCAGTGATAGCCACGGCGATATTGGATTGGATGCCTCATCATTTCACCACTATTTATATTAAAGGAAACTCTTATCGGCTCAAGGAAAAGGTCAAAGTTGGCTTGATCCGTGAGTCTGGAATAGAACAATCATGAAACTAAAAGGGGGGGTAATTTTTCGATGACCGAAAGGGGTAAAAATTGGATGACCGTTGACACTTTTAGCTGCCCAGTATCTTTCCCAGGCAGTCAAGGGTCAGGATCGGCGTCTGGCCGAACGCAGACGGGATGATCGAGCAATCCAGACATAGAGTCTATCGAACTTCTTTTTTATATCAGACAACTAACCACGGGATTTCGGCCCAAGCATCCCCCAACAATGAAAATGGAACCTGCCCTATCTCTTTAAGCGTGGATGGGCGACCGGGAGAATTTGCAGCGGATCCTTTAAGGCCTTGGCCTGCTCGTTCCCTGGCTGATGCATGAAATACATGAAATAGCCAGGCCAATCTTCATCCGTCGCGTTAGGATTCCTTTTTTCGGTCACGAAAAATTCAATAAGGGGCTCGTGCTTTATGGAATAGCCGGGAGTCAGTATATCTTGATAGCCGTTCATGTTGGCGAGATTCGTTTGCAGAAAGGCGATCACATATTTCCTGATCAGGCGAAACGCCTCTTCCTGCGGCAGCGGCGGCGTACAAGCCCACTCGTAATACATATCATACCACCAGTCATAGCCTTCAAGAAGGCCCTTATCCTTGAGCAGTTTAACCGCACAGCACCCATTCGCAAACGAGGAGTGATAGGCGTTGGCAACGTCCACTCGATAACTGGGATGACCTTGCATAGCTGCATGCTGACGAGCCTGCCAGGACTCCCAGCCAGGGTCCAAGGCCAGGAGGGTGGACCACTCCTGACCCATGCCCATTGCGGGCCTGCGGATTCGTTCCAGTTCATAAAAATGGAGACATTGATTCGAACCGTCGAGCAGAACGATGACCTTGATCCGCGGATCCGGGAAGTTGGGCACAAAGGTTTCTGGGGGAACCGCGCCAAAGAAGCTGGTGTATTCCGGATTATCGAAGATCTCACCAACGTTGTCATCACCTCCGGCCAGCACCATAGATGCGTAACCTCCAAAGGAATGCCCCGAAGCGGCGATTCGGTTTGGATTAATGGCACTAAAAAGGAGATCGCCCGGAGCCTGGTTTCTTGTGAGCAAATGGGTAAGCACAAAAGACACATCCAGGGGGCGATTCAGGGCCGTTACGGCAATGTGGTCATACGGTTCCAGAGGAAGGAACCAGTCGTTATGGTGAGTCAGGGCTGCCACAACGAACCCATGGCTGGCCAGCCGTGGGAGGAGATACATGTAGAACCAGGCTGCGACATTCCAGCCTGGCGAAAACATGACAAGTGGGAATGGCTTGTCCGCCGACACCGGGACTTCTTCATAAGCCGCATCGAAGCCATACGCTTCCCAATCGGTCGAGCTCGAATTCGGCCATCCCATGTAGTTGTGAGGATCCAGGGGATATTGCGCTCTAGGCGCAGATCCCGTGATGGCGGCCGGATCAACTGGATACCAGAGATAGACGGCGATCGGGCGGTTATCCCGGTTGGTGTCATTCAGCATGAAAAAAGTAAATCCAACGGCATAAGGCCCGATCTTTTCAGGATCATAGATTTTCTTAGCCCCAGACACATTCCCTGCTGGAATCACCGATACCAGAAGAAGGCAGAGAAAAAGAAGCGACAGTACCTTAATAGCTTTCATGAAACCCTCCTTTTAATCTGTCTATCTATATAATCAGGCGATGCTAAAAGAGAAGATCGCCTTGGTATTGGAAAATATAAAGGTAAAAACAGATAAAAGGAGTGACTACGAAGACTAAGGGATTAACTTAAGGTTCCCTCTTTTTACACAATAATAATTTAACTATTTCTTGTCAAGTGCTCGAATTGCCTAAATTAAGATTTACACGAAGAAGTGGCAGAATTTTTTTAAAAAAACTAAAGGCAAAAAGAAGGTGGAGAAATACAAAAATAAGGCTCTTCCGGCATTTTAATGGGTAACTATATGAGATAAAATGGCTCCGAAAGGAGCCAAGTTATGGAAGTTAAAGAACTTTATCGTCAGATTTTGGGTATTGAAAAGCCCTGGAGAGTGAGTCAGG